>Ga0209102_1001069_pt1 | contig 15506 bp, 14 predicted proteins | sample ConPoolayeHmetaG_FD_185483 | JGI IMG/M metagenome (GOLD analysis project Ga0209102, IMG submission 185483) | Hot spring microbial mat communities from California, USA to study Microbial Dark Matter (Phase II) - Cone Pool mat layer H metaG... ...
CAGTTCTTTGCCTTTATTCGTCTCAAGAGTTACAATGTAGAGAATGGTGAGATAGTGGGAAGAGTCAAGGGGATACTATGATTGCTGGTAACGTATATCAAGTGTTAAAAGAGCTTTTGGGCATAGGGCAGGAAACGAGATGGGTGGGCGGTATTTTGCAACCCTCTCCTTTATACTGTTCATATGTATCAGTGGCGACCAAGGGAAGCTGAATATACGTGAAAGACATAATAAAGCTTTATAAGCAACCACGCCCTAAGAGTTGTGCCATGCTTGCCTCCTGGCCGGGCATTGGCGACGTTTCCCTGACTGCAGCCAAGTATCTTGTGGAGAAGCTAAATGCTGTGGAAATAGGGGAGATTGAACCTATTCACTTTTTTGAACCAATGGGGGTCACGGTCAAAGATAATGTGGTGGAAAGCCCTCGTTTTCCTGAGAGCAAATTTTATTATTGGCAGTCCCGATCTGATCGGGATAAAAGCTTGCTGATTTTTATCGGTGAGGAGCAGCCTAGTTTCAAAGGATACGAGCTGGTTAACTGTGTGTTGGACGTAGCGCAAAGGCTTAGGGTGGCAAGGGTGTATAGTTGTGCTGCTGCGGTAACGCGCATCCACCATAGTGAAGAGATGAAGGTTTGGGGAGCAGCGACAACCTCTGACTTAGTTGACGAGTTGAGCAAGCATAATGTGGTTCTGAGAGGCAACCTTCGCATCGCTGGATTGAACGGATTGATATTGGGAATGGCTAGGGAAAGGGGGATGGAGGGCATTTGCTTGCTAGGGGAAGTGCCAGCGTATGCCACGCAAATAGCAAATCCCAAAGCCTCTCTGGCTGTGCTTCGTGTTCTGATTAAAATGCTGGGAATTACACTGGACTTGACTGAGCTTAGCCATCTGGCTGAGCAGGTGGATGAGGAGATGGATAGAATCGCGAAGAGAGTCACAGCTGAGTTTATTGACCAATTCACCGAGCCAATTTGGGAGCAGGATGAGGAGGAAGAATGAATAAGTCGAGCCCCGACTTGTCAGGGGTCTATGAACAGTCCAAATTGACCGACAAGGGTAGATATGCTACCATCGTGTTAGATGTCAGCTTTAGCACAGCTTTATGCGGAAATCATAGCTTGTCGTGATTGTGAGCTAGCTAAGTATCGCACCAAAGTGGTACCTGGTGAGGGGGCTGAAGATGCGGAATTACTTTTCATTGGTGAGGCACCGGGGTGGCACGAAGACCAGCAAGGGCGTCCCTTCGTAGGCCCAGCCGGGCAGTTTCTCGACCAGCTATTAGCTTCAATTGGTTTACGGCGGGAGGAAGTTTATATTGCTAATGTGATTAAGTGCCGTCCGCCTCAAAACCGTGAGCCACTACCAGCGGAGATACAAAGTTGTCGCAAATGGCTTGACTGTCAAATAGAGATAATTCAGCCCAAGATGATTATTACTTTAGGACGTTACTCTCTAGCGCGGTATTTCCCCAATGAGAGCATAGGAAAGATTCACGGAAAGCCGCGAAAGATGGGAGGTGTCATCTATTATCCTATGTATCATCCGGCGGCGGCTCTCCATCAAGGCTCTCTACGACGAACCATCGAAATGGATATGCTCAAGATTCCGCAGATATTAGCTCAAGGTAAAGACCTGCCTCAAGATGCAGTTGAATCTCACCAATTAAGCTTGTTTTAGAACATGTCTTGAATGAAAGGAAGGGAAAAACATGCCAACACGTAAATTGAAAGTCATCCCTCTAGGCGGATTAGGTGAAATTGGCAAAAACATGATGGTACTGGAATGTGACAATGACATTGTGGTCATTGATGCCGGACTCATGTTTCCCGGCGAGGAAATGCTGGGAGTTGATTTCCTTATCCCCGATATTAGCTATCTCTTGCCAAGACAGAAGAATTTGAGGGGGATAGTGATCACTCACGGGCATGAAGACCACATCGGGGCACTGCCCTACATTTTACCCCGCATCTCTCCTCCCATTTATGCTACCAAGTTCACTAGGGAGTTGGTTCGCGTAGAACTCAAGCAGCGAGGGGTGAGAACTGATGCAAAATTGAATTTGGTTAACCCGGGGAGCAGGATTAAACTGGGTAATTTCAACATAGAGTTTTTCTCTGTTTGCCATAGTATTCCTGATTCTGTGGGGCTGATAATTCACACTCCAGTAGGAACTGTAGTTCACAGTGGTGATTTCAAGATTGATTACACTCCAGTCATAAGTGAGGCTACTAACTTTAGCCAATTAGCTTCGCTGGGCGCAAAGGGTGTTTTGCTTCTTCTTTCTGACTCCACTTATGCCGAGCTTCCTGGCTATACTCCTTCTGAGAGGGTGGTTAGCGATACTTTGGATCGGATTGTAAGCGAGGCAAAGGGAAGAGTAATCGTGACTACATTCGCTTCTCTAATATCTCGCATGCAGCAGGTATTTGATGTTGCCGTCAAACATGGTCGCCGTGTATTTATCATCGGGCGGAGCATGAAGGAGATAGCAAGTATGGCATTGAAGACGGGCTATCTTAGTGCTCCACCTGGCATTATTTGTCGCCTGGACGAACTTAAGACTTTACCTCACAATCGAGTTATCGTGTTGAGCACGGGAAGCCAAGGTGAGCCCACTTCTGCCTTGGTGCGGATGGCTAATCGTGACCCAAGTAGTCGAATTCAGATAGTGCCTGGCGACACTGTTGTGATTTCAGCGACTCCTATTCCCGGCAATGAGGCACTGGTCAGCAAGACTACCGACAGCCTTTTCCGTCAAGGTGCCAATGTAATTTATGACAAGCTGGCTCAAGTTCATGTCCACGGGCATGGGAGTCAAGAGGAGTTGAAACTCTTGCTCAGTTTGGTCAAGCCTAAATTTTTTGTTCCTGTTCACGGTGAGTATCGCCATTTGAGCTTGCATGCTAATTTAGCTCGAAGTATGGGTATACCCGAGGATAACATTTTTGTCCTTGAGAACGGCGATATTCTTGAACTAGGGCCAGATTCGGGAAAGGTGGTTGGCAGAACTCGTGCTAGAGCTATGTATGTAAGTGGCATGATAACAGGCGAGCTGGATAACACTGTGCTTCGGGACCGCAAGTTGCTTTCGCGAGACGGCGTTGTTGTGGTGGCCCTTGCTGTTGATGCTGAAAGTGGCAAACTGGCCGAAAGGCCGCGCATTATAGCCCGGGGCTTTGTTGATGCTGGGGAGGAACAGATATTGATTGAGAAGGGCCGAGATGTGGTGGTATCTGCTTTGGATCACGGCAAAGGGCGATTGGGTGACCAGAGCTTCGTTGATGCTAAAGTAAAGGATTCTTTGAGCAGATTCTTTTACGAGCGAATTCATCGTCGCCCTATCATCATTCCTGTAGCTGTGGAGGTAAAAAGAAAATCCTAAGCACTAAATATGAAATACTAAACAATATCAAAGCTCAAAACATAGAGGTTTTGTCCCGATTAAATCGGGATTGAAATTGGAATTTGGGATTTAGATATTAGAACTTAGGATTTCTGTAAGAAGAAACCGACAAGCTAGGAGCGTAACTTCTTGGCTAAAGCACAAAGTAGGTCTAAGCCGAGGCGGAAGGCAAAAGAAAGCCGGCCAGCGTGGAAGCGGTTCCTTGGCTTCATCGCCTCCCCGGTGGTACGAAGGCTTGTCTTGATTGTCCTCATAGTAGTCTTGTTGTATGTGTTATGGAAAGACATACTTACATTGTTTGGTTATGGGTTAATAATAATAGCCATCGCTTTGGGCTCGCTGGTCTGGATGGTATGGCGGCGGCCCCGACTTGTCGGGGTTGTGAAGCATAGATGGAATTGGGTTCTTGGGGGCATTAGCCTGGCTTTTGCTGTCTGGGGAATTCTTTCTTTTTTCCCGGGGGAAGGTATTCTGAGGCAAGCAACCCTAGGGGGTGAGTTCGGGAAGAGGATAATAGGTACTGCTAATGCCGTGGGAGCGCTTCGGGTAGCCGGGCTTGTCCTTCTGGGCATTATTCTTATTATCCCTCGGCAGGTTTGGAGCGGTGCTAAGGATAGCTGGCGTCTCTTGACCAGAGTCTTCCGAAGTCTTCCCAAGCTTATCTCTCCCCGGCGAGCTCCTGCTAAAGCTATCCATCCCGAGGCTAGCTCTCCTGGGGAAGGAACAGTCAGTGAAGCAAGGGCACCAAGCACTCAACGCCTTGAGAGCTCGGGTCCTCCCGTGTGGCAATCAGAGCACGAACCAATTCTCACCCCCGGCGGGTGGCATCTTCCACCGATTGATATCTTGGATAAGCCCGCTGAGGTGAAATTGAACAGGGAAGACATTGACCAACGAGCTCGATTAATTGAGGAAGCTCTGGCGAGTTATGGTGTAGAAGCTAAGGTTGTCCAGGTGAACATAGGGCCTACCGTGACACAGTTTGGTGTTGAGCCTGGTTGGGACAGAAAATATAAGGAAGTGAGGGAGAAGGGGAAGAATGGTAGCTATGAAACGAGATTGGAAGAAGTATCCAAAACCAGAGTAAGGGTAGAGCGTATTACTGCTTTGGCCAATGATTTAGCTTTAGCCCTAGCTGCTCCCAGCATCAGGATAGAGGCTCCTGTGCCCGGAGCGCCGGTGGTTGGCATTGAGGTTCCTAACACTGTGTTTGGCTCAGTTGCCCTGCGCAGTGCCATAGAGAGCGCAGCTTTTCAGAAGATTAAAGCCCGCTCCAAGCTAGCGATCGCTTTGGGTAAAGGCGCTGGTGGTGAGGCGATAGCCGCAGACCTGACCCGGATGCCTCATTTGCTTATCGCTGGAGCTACTGGCAGTGGTAAAACTGTTTGTCTCAATTCTATTATTTGTTGCTTGCTTTTGCACAACAGCCCCGACGACGTTCGATTTATCATGATTGACCCCAAGAGGGTGGAGTTAGTGACCTTTAATGGAGTGCCCCATCTACTGGCTCCCGTGGTTGTGGATACTGAAAAGGCGGTAAAGGCTTTAAGATGGCTTAATCAGGAGATGGACAGTCGATATCGTAAATTTGCTCAGGCGGGAGCACGCAATATTGAGGGTTATAACAAAGACCGCTCACCTGGAGAAGGGTTGCCATATCTGGTGCTCTTCGTTGATGAGCTGGCGGATTTGATGATGACATCTTTCGACGAAGTGGAACAGACGCTTTGTCGGTTGGCTCAATTGGCTCGCGCTACAGGCATTCATCTTGTCGTAGCTACACAACGCCCTTCAGTAGACGTAATTACCGGACTTATCAAAGCTAACTTTCCCACCCGCATTAGTTTCGCCGTCACCTCTCAAGTAGATTCCAGGACCATCCTTGACATGGTGGGTGCTGAGAAATTGTTAGGTAGAGGGGACATGCTCTACATGCCTACTGAAGCTAGCAAACCTAAACGTCTTCAAGGGAGCTTTGTTTCTGATGCTGAGATTGAGAGATTGGTGTATTTCTGGGGAAAGCAGCGGCAGATTACGGTGAGTTCTGTCGACTTTGACGAGGTGGCTGAGCGTCCCTCAGGTGTCCCCCGACAGGTTGGGGCTCCCCCCGACCCTCTTTTGGAAGAAGCCAAGCGCCTGGCACAGGAATATAAACATATCTCCACTTCATTCTTACAGCGTCGCCTCCGTATTGGTTATCCTAGGGCTGCGCGCCTTATGGAAGCACTACAGCAAGCAGGTTTAGTGGAGGCGGCTCCGCCCGAAACGGAGAAATCCTAAGTTCTAATCTCTAAATCCTGAATAAATCCAAATCTCAAATGAGCAAAAAAGTTTTTGGTTTTGGTATTAGGAATTGTTTAGTGCTTAGTATTTAGGATTTCGAATTTAATGTTTCTAGTCTAGGCGCCAAACTTATCTAATTTTAGAGCATGAGCCATAGCCAGGGGCATGATTTCCGTAGCCGGGAAACGCCCCATACCACCAGCCAGGCAGGCTCGTTCTGAGAACTCAGTGACATCATCGGGGCGACACCACTTGGACTTCAACATGAACGGCACAGGATGCCAGCTGTGTATGGCTAACGTGGCCGGCGTAGAGTGGTCTCCCGTAATAATCAGGACATCTGGGTTCAAGTTGAGCAAGGTGGGGAGGGCATTATCAAGCTCTTCAATAGCCTGAACTTTAGCCCGGAAGTCGCCATCTTCCCCTTTGGTATCGGTGCTCTTAAAATGGATGAAGAAAAAATCATAATCAGCATAGTAGCGGTTCAGGCTGTTTAATTGCTCTGTTATGCTTTCACCCCCGGACAATACTCGCATTCCTACCAACCTGGCTAATCCCCGGTACATGGGGTATGTAGCAATAGCTGCTGGCTTTAATTTGTAGATTTCAGATATAGGAGGGATATCAGGGCGACGGGAGAAGCCGCGTAGAAGCACCATGTTGGCGGGGGCTTCACTTCGCAAGACGTGTCTTGCTTGAGACACAAATTCGTTGGCAATTTCCGCGGTTCTCTGTGCCTGGGGCGATAACGCCTCTATCTTTCGAGGGGGTAGCCCTATTTGCTGGGGGTCAGAATCTGCTAGCTCAGGAGACAAAGCTTCGCCGCGGAGGATGAGCACAAATCTGTGTTCTTTCACCGGCAGCACGGAAATCTCAGCTCCTTCTATGGTTATATCATTCAATAAGCGGCATAACTTGGTATTTTTATCTGTGGAAATCCGTCCGGCTCTCCTGTGGGTAATGATTCCTTTGTCATCAACTGTACAGAAATTGCCCCGAGCCGCAATATCGTCTGGCTTCAGTTTGGCATCTATTCCCAAAGCTTCTGCGACTCCCCGCCCGATATTATACTTGACAGGGTCATAGCCAAAAATGGCCAGATGCCCCGGCGCACTCCCCGGCGTAATTCCCGGGCTTATGGGGTCGATGAGCCCGCATAGAGATTCTTTGGCTATGCGATTTAGGTTGGGCTTCCTGGCTGATTCCAGTTCTGTTTTACCGGTTTGAGGATGAGGTAAACCGCCTACGCCATCTATTATCAAAAACACTATTTTAGACGGGGATGTCCGGGATAGTTTCTTCATGTGCTCAAATCCAATCATAGTATTTGCTATTTTACTCGGAGGCATCGCCCAGTTCAAGTCTGTCCCGATAAAATTGGGACAAAGCTAACTTGATAGTAGTGGGTACTGTACCTATTGCACAAATACTTGTTTCGTGGCATATTCAGAGTAATTCAATTACAGGAGGTGATAATCTATGCCTAGTTTGTTTGGTTCACTACCCAGATTAAGTCTCATTGGAGGAATCATTGCCCTTGTCTTCGGTATCATCGTAATGATTTTCCCTAAAATCCTCAATTACCTGGTGGGCATCTTCTTGATATTGTGTGGAGTGGCAGCGCTTATTATCTATTTTACTGCCTGAAGTCGGAAAGACTTTTTGGCGGGTAGCGCACAGTTCATACAAATCAACAGGTTCCTTGCTTTAAGGAGATAGGTTCTCAGAGAGCTTTCGGGATGATGTATGCTCAAGCTCATGAGGCATTACGTTTGTTATGCTAGTAGCTAATCGCTCTCTTTTGAGATTGAAAGCAGCAGCCATTGTAGAGTATAATTATTTGTGGTTGTGGTGAGCGTAGCCCAGTGGTTAAGGCGCCAGGTTGTGGCCCTGGAGATCGTGGGTTCAAATCCCACCGTTCACCCCAATTTGTTTTTGCGCCTATAGCTCAGCGGATCAAGAGCACCGGTCTTCGGAACCGGGGGTCGTGGGTTCGAATCCCTCTAGGCGCGCCACTTGAATCATTGCCGTCTGACTATATTTTTCTCTAGTTAGGGCTTACTCATCCACTCAAAATTTCTGCTTATCGGGCAGTCATGCCCCGATTTTATCGGGGCAACTACGGAAGTCTGGAGTGACGACTCTAAATATGCGCACTACAAAATTTCATGGGGCGGGGATTTATTCCCCACCCCATGAAAGATGCGGCATATAAAATGCTGCCCAAGGCTTAGTGCTTTCGTGCGTGTTTTTTATTTCTTTTCCTTCATGTTGTGTTCTCCGAGAGGATTATGCGAACTTTCCTTGGTTTGCCATTGGTAGCATCCATATCGGTTATGACTTTCTCAACATAAGCCACTGCGGGGATTGTTTGCAGTACATCAGCAAGGTTCATGGACCCACGTAGAAAGACCAGAATTGAAGGCATATCAATCTGAGGTACAATCATCTCAGTATTGGCGACTTCGGGTAATTGGTCAAGGAAGGACACGACTTCCATGATTTTGGCTATCTCGAACGGAGGCAAGATTTCCACTTCCCATTGCGGCTTGCCTAACCCAGCCCGGTCTTCAATCTCAATTAGGTTTGGTAGGTCAAAGCTCCTTTCAATATGATTCGTAGCTTGGCTTGGCTCCGGGTGTTCGTCAAGTGTCTTTCTAATCTCTTCCGCAACTATGGCGGCGCTCTGTTTCGCAATTTCCACGGCTGCGGTCTCTCTTTTTTCTGCGATTTTCACGGTTACAGCGCTGTTCTCCTCCTTGGTTTGAGATAGTTTATTGTCAAAGTTTGCCTGTACTGCTGCTGTCTGCTGCTTAAGGCTTTCCAGTTCTTCAAGCATATAACCGAGTTGTTGATTTACAAGGTTGCGTAGCTCAGCCCGAATTCTATTTTTCTCGTCCTCTAGCAGCTTTGCTGCTTCCTCTTCGGCTTTGGCCTTGATTGCTTTAGCCTGTTCGTTTGCAAGCTCCACAGCTTCAGCTATTTTCTTTTCCGACATCTGTTGAGCTTGCTCTTTGGCTTTATCTATAATGGCAATGCTCTCAGCTTTAGCTTGTTCTGCGGCTTCTGTCTTGATCTGCGTGGCTAGCTTGTCGGCCTCGAAAATGGTCCTCTCCGCCAGTCTGTTAAGGGACGCAATATGCTCGTAGGATTGGGCCAGTTTATCCCGCTCCTTGACGAGCTCGTTAATGAACGATGTTACCTGAGCCTCATCTAACCCGTTTTTTACACGCTTGAACTCACGCCCCCACAGCACAACGATATCATCTTTGGCAGTACTGCTCATAGTATTACCCACCTTTCTCAGAGGACTCAATGATGGCACAAGCACCTATGTAACATCCTCCGTCTTGTTCATTTCATGATATTCCACTATATTTCTATTTCTTGATTTCGCCAAGCTGCCATTGAATCTTCTTACACCTTGACCACATGAGTCCTCTGAATTTTGTTAGTCTCCGACTTAAGACTGATTACTTCGTCCTCCGCGAACAACCTCCACCCTTTCCTGTCTCTGTATTCGGCATCCTTTACGACGTTTTGCCTGATCCAGCGGAGCAGAGTGCTCTTACCTATACCAACCATCTGGCAGACTTCAGCAGTCCTATAATAAATTTGACCATTTATTTTTACAGGCATACGCAACACCCCCTAAGACTAACTGAATATAGTCTAAGAGCCGTTTGCTTCCCTGTCAATCACCCATTAGTAATCTTACTTTCGTAGGGGGGAGAAGCTTGTCTCTTGCAGGTTGTGGAAGCACGCGAGAGGCTCACCTATGGAGGCTCTGATGAGATTGCCACGCCCTGACCCGGATTCATCGGGGGCTCACAATGACCGGTAAGATTGTGTCAGGAGTCGTACAGATGATTATGGATAGCGATGCTTATTGTGATGGTAAAGAAATTTTTGATGGCTAGAAATTCCTCGTTCGGTACCACTGGCGCAAGTGTTATAATCTAGCTAATGCCACAGAAGTTTGCTCACCTGCACGTCCACACTGAATATAGCTTGCTCGATGGCATGTGCCGCATCCCTCAGCTTATTGGGCGGACCAAAGAGTTAGGCATGGACAGCCTTGCTATCACTGACCACGGCGCCATGTATGGCGTTATTGATTTTTATGTAGCGGCTAGGGAAGCAGGCATAAAACCAATCATTGGCTGCGAAGTCTACGTCACCGAGACCGATTGCCATAGCCGAGAGCCGGCTCACAAGAGCCCCTATCATCTTACTTTGTTGGTCAAGAACGAAAAGGGCTATCGCAATTTGCTGCAACTGGTTACTAAAAGCCACCTTGAGGGATTTTACTATAAGCCCAGGGTAGATAAGGAGCTTCTCAAGCTTCATCATGACGGCCTTATAGCCCTTTCCGGGTGTGCTCATGGAGAACTGGCCCGACTTATCCTCGAGGGACGAAAGGATGACCTTGCCAGGACAGCTTCATGGTACAAGGAGGTCTTTGGCGATTACTACCTGGAGATTCAAAGACATCCCATCCCTGAACTGGAGCAAATCAACCAGGAGCTTATTTCGCTATCCACCAAACTTAATATACCGCCGGTAGCCACCTTTGATGTGCATTACGTTGATAAACAAGACGCCCCAGCCCATGAACTTCTTTTGTGTATCCAGACCAATACTTCTGTGTATGATGAAAAAAGGCTGAAGATGGCTGGCGATTTCTTTTACCTGAAAAGTCCTGAAGAGGCAGGAGAGTTATTTGCTGACCTACCTCAGGCTGTGGAGAATACTCAGGCTATTGCTGATATGTGTCAGCTGGAGCTGGATTTCACCAAGCTACATCTGCCTAGGGTGGAATTGCCTGCGGGCAAAAAAGCTGATGATTTCCTGGCTGAGCTCTGCTGGCAGGGCTTGGAAAAACGTTACCAGAAGCCCACTCCAGAAGTCAAGGAACGACTTAGCTATGAGCTGGATGTCATCCAGAAGACGAAGTTTGCCCACTACTTCCTCGTTGTGTGGGACATAATCTCATTCGCCCGGGAACAAGGTATCTACTTTGGTGTTCGGGGGAGTGCTGCTGCCAGCTTGGCTCTTTACTGTCTGGGCGTCACTGATGTGGATCCCCTGGCATATGGGCTTGTTTTCGAGCGATTCCTTAATGTCGAGCGCCGTGAGCTCCCGGATATTGACCTCGATTTTCAAGATGACCGCCGCGATGAGGTCCTGGCTTATGTCAACCAGAAATATGGCTCCGACCACGTAGCTCAAATCATCACCTTCGGCACCATGGGAGCCAGAGCCGCGATAAGAGACACAGGGCGAGCCTTAGGCATGCCTTACGCACAGGTTGACCGGGTAGCTCGGCTCATCCCTCTGGAGTTGACTATCACTCTGGACAAAGCTCTGGAACAAAGTCGGGAGCTTTATGAAATTTATCATCAGGATGCCGCCATACGAAACCTGATTGACTCGGCTAAGAAATTGGAGGGAATGGTCAGACACGTCAGCACCCATGCTGCCGGCGTGGTTATCTCGCATGAGCCTTTAATTGAATATGTGCCACTGCAATTGCTGGGCAAGGGTGAGTCTCGACAAGTCGGGATCATGACTCAGTTCCATATGGGGAACATTGCCCGCCTGGGGCTGTTAAAGATGGATTTCCTGGGACTATCTAATTTGACCATTTTGACTAAAGCCAAAGAAATCATCGCCCAAAATCGTGGAATCTCCTTGGATTTACAACATATTCCTCTCGATGACAGCAAGACCTTTGAGTTACTGGCCTCGGGGGAAACCAAAGGCATCTTCCAACTGGAAAGCGCCGGGATGCGCCGCTACATCAAGGAACTCAAGCCCACTAACTTCAGTGATATCGCAGCTATGGTGGCGCTGTATCGCCCAGGCCCTATGGAACAAATTCCCACTTTTATTAAAGCCAAGCAGGGTGTTGCTCCTATTCGTTATCCCCATCCCATTCTAAAGGAGATTCTCAAAGAAACTTACGGAGTTATCGTTTATCAGGAGCAGGTAATATTTATCGCCCAAGCTCTAGCCGGCTATAGCTTGGGACAGGCTGACATCCTTCGTAAAGCTATGGGGAAGAAGATACCTGAGGTAATGAAGAAAGAGGAGCGCAGTTTCATCGCCGGGGCGAAAAAGAGAGGCATATCGCCGGAATTAGCTAAAGAAATATTTTCCCTGATCGAGCCTTTCGCCGGTTACGCTTTCAACAAAGCCCACAGCGTTAGCTATGCCCTCATTGCCTATCGTACCGCCTATCTGAAGGCAAATTATCCCGTCGAATATATGACCGCTTTTCTCAATACTTATTCCGACAATATGGAGAAGGTCCGTTCAGCGATTGCTGAATGTCGAAGGTTGGGCATCAAAATCCTCCCACCAGACATTAATAGGAGCTATGCCAGCTTCGTCATTGAAAAGGATGATGAAAATAATTCCGCCATCCGCTTCGGATTGGCTTCTATCAAAAATGTCGGCTTTTCTCCGATTGAGCATATCTTGTCAGGCCGAGACCACGGGGGCGATTTCAAGTCCATAGAAGATTTTTGCTCTCGCACCGACCTTCGCAACATCAATAAGAAAGTATTAGAAAGCCTGATGAAAGTTGGTGTCTTTGACTCCCTAGGCAGCCGTAAGATGCTACTCGAGTCCCTGAATAAAATTATCTCCCTGTCTCAAACGAAACAAAGAGCCAAGGAATCGGGGCAGGTTAGTATGTTCGATTTATGGGGTCAGACTTCCCCCACCCTCCATGGTTACGAGCAGGCATGGGAAGAAGTTTCTACCAAGCAGAAGCTTATGTGGGAAAGAGAACTCTTGGGGGTCTATTTCTCTCAACCGCTTGACTTCCTCTCTAGGGAGCCATCTTCACCGGGAGTTATTTCCTGCGGCGAAATCAACATGGACATGGTTGATGAAACAGTGACCGTTAGGGGAATGGTAGTCTCAGTACGCCAAGCCCACACCAAAGATAATCGCCCCTTTGTTGTCGCTTCAATTGAAGACCTGGATGCAAGTATCGAGGTCATCGCCTGGCCCAAGCTTTACGAGAGCACCCAGGGGATATGGCAGGAGGGCAACATTCTCAGTATTAAAGGTGTAGTGAAGATCAGAGACGGGGAAATGCAATTAAACTGTCAAGAGGCGATGCTCCTCCCTGTTAGACAGGAAGTGCTGAAGGAACCCCAGCGCTGTCATGTTATGATAGATATCAGCCAGTCGGACGACGCGGAAAAAGACATCGAACGCCTGCATAGAATCATGGATATTCTCAAGAATTATCCCGGGCAAGACGAAGTGTCTCTGGCGGTTGTCAGCGATGGTGAAATGACTAAGCTGGAGATGCCCAACATAACAATCAATTACTGTCCCGAATTAGCCAGAGAATTGAGCGAGATAGTAGGCGAAGGCAACCTCAGGCTTGCGTGAAAACGGGGTCAACTCCATTTTTCTCCACGTGCCCCACCCCAGGATTGCTCGTACCGATTTATCGGGACCCGCAACGGTAAGCGGGGTGTCATTGTGAACGCTTCCCGCTTCGTCATTGTGAGGAGCGTAGCGACGAAGCAATCTAGAAAAGGGATTGTCTGGGCTGCGAGGTCGCTGGAAATAGACGTTGCCTGCATTTCTTGTTATATTTGAATTCTATGGTTAACTTGATTCCTTCGGGCAGTGTTACCTCAGCTTCAGGATTCCTGGCTGGGGCGGTTCGAGCCGGTATAAAAAGTAAAGACGAACTCGATTTAGCTATTCTTTATTCCCAAGCACCCTGCAAGGCAGCCGGCGTTTTTACAACCAACCAAGTTAAATCGGCACCTGTTATCCTATCTCAGAGGCGTATAGCAAAAGGCCGGGCGCAGGCTATAGTGGTAAATTCTGGTTGTGCCAATGCCTGTGTGGGTGAGCGAGGATTAACGGATGCCGCGGGAATGGCCAATCTAGCCGCCGCCAAGCTGAGTATATCTCCTGAAGAAGTCCTTGTCGCCAGTACCGGTGTCATTGGTGTGCCTTTGCCTATGGATAAAATCAAGGCTGGAATTCCCAAGATAAAGTTAACCAAGGATGAGGGTCACGATTTTTGTCGGGCAATAATGACCACTGATACCAGACCTAAAGAGATGGCAGTTCAGGTAGATATGAAAGGAGTTAAATTGATCATTGGTGGGGTGGCTAAAGGGGCAGGTATGATGCACCCCAACCTGGCTACCATGCTTTGTTTTATTGCCAGCGATGCCGTGGTGAGTGTTGATTTCCTGCAAACGGCCTTGAAAAAGGCAGTGAATTGCTCTTTCAACATGGTAAGTATTGATGGCGATACCAGCCCCAGCGACTGTGTATTCCTATTAGCCAATGGCCTGGCGGGCAATGAACCCATTGACTTCGATAATGGCGACGCTTTTCAAGAAGCCTTAAATGCAGTGTGCACTCATCTGGCTAAGTCCATAGCACGGGATGGAGAGGGAGCCACAAAACTTATCGAGGTTACGGTGGAGGGAGCAGAAGACCAGGCTGGGGCTCGCCAAGCGGCTCGGACTGTCGCCAGTTCACCGCTGGTGAAAGCTGCCATCCATGGCAACGACCCTAACTGGGGGCGTATCGTGGCTGCCTTGGGGCGAAGTAGAGCTAGAGTGAGAGAAGATAGATTGGATGTCTACTTGAATGATATTTGTGTCATGAAGCAGGGTTTGCCTGCCCACTTCGACAAAGCAGAGATGATATCGGCTTTGAGCCACAGCGATAATGTGCTCATAAGGCTCTGCCTCAACTTAAGAGATGGCAAAGCCACCGCCTGGGGCTGTGACCTCTCTGAAGAATATGTTACTATTAACAGCGCATATATGACGTAATCTGAGTTCTGGGAGGTGAGAAGTGAAGCAGAAAAGAATTGTGCAAAACTTTGAGGTCGTCTTAGAATCGGAAGAGGAGGGCGGGTATCATGTTTACTGCCCCCTCTTAAAAGGCTGTCATTCTTATGGGGCTACCAAAGAAGAAGCACTAGAAAAAATCAGAGAGGCAATTGAGGTTTGGCTGGAGAGTGCTAGAGAGTTAGGTATCAAGATACCAGAGAGGGAAGTTATCAGTGTGGAAGTCCGATGAGCAAGCGGTTGCCAGCCGTTAAACCCAGGGATGTGATTAAAGCTCTGGAAAAGGCTGGCTGGAAGGTTCATCGCCAGAGGGGAAGTCATGTTTCCATGCACAAAGAAGGCATTCCCAATCTTGTGGTTGTGCCTCTACACACGAGAGATTTGCCAAAGGGCACTCTCCACGGCATACTCGAAGATGCCGGGCTTACTGTGGAAGAATTCTTAGAATTACTTTGAGAGGAGGGTAAAGATGGCATTCCCGTCTGAGAAAGACATGGAGGTCCCCACCCTCCGAGAAATTTACGCGGCTGGAGGACGAATAAGACGAAATGACAACACGTTTTACCAGCGCGTAGCCTCTCATTTCCCCCAGCTTACCACTGAAGAATTACATGAGCAGTTGAGGGGAGGCGAAAACAAGTGGATCAACAAGGTTCAGTGGGTTTTTAGGCGCTTGGTCAAGGACAAAGGCGAATTGGAAATCCCTGAGCGTGGCACTCTTAGCATAACTAACAAAGGGAGGCTCCGGCTAGAGAAAGAGGGAGTTATTTCTGCGGGAGGGGTATTAATAGAAGGGTCTATTGAAACAGACCATCAAGGGGGAAAAGAGGCAGAAGGAGGACCGACTCGTTTAACTCATGATGGGCTGGTTCAGAAAATAAAAGAAATAGGAGAAATGCTTAATAAGATAACAGAGCCTGTTCTGGGGGTGCCTTACAAGCATGATTGCGTGTGGAAGGATAACCC
>Ga0209102_1001070_pt1 | contig 15492 bp, 16 predicted proteins | sample ConPoolayeHmetaG_FD_185483 | JGI IMG/M metagenome (GOLD analysis project Ga0209102, IMG submission 185483) | Hot spring microbial mat communities from California, USA to study Microbial Dark Matter (Phase II) - Cone Pool mat layer H metaG... ...
ATTAAAAGAGAACACACATGTTTAGGAAGAACTTTAACCACGTTTTCCGACGGAATCCCTGCATACTTTAAGAAGACTTTCTCATCAAACACCCATAAATGTGGATATGCCCCTACCGCATAAGATTCCAACGTTATATATTCAGCCAGAGCCTTATTGTGAAGACCACATATGATAAGCACATTTAATTTTTCCTTCAGATATGCTATATTAGTAACTATAGTATGGGCAACTTCTCTCATCGACTTTTCAAGCATATGCTTCACTATGCATTTTTAAACCACAACATCATTTGGCAATCTATAGTTAAATGAAAGAAAGCATAAGAGAAATTTAAATTTCACTACTTAAGGTGAGCGAGAAGAAACGAATTTGAGATGTTGCATTATTATTTAAGCGAAAACTGCATTAAAATGTATAAACTATTCATTTCTTCTGTTAGTGACGACTAAAAGAAGTGTGGCTGTGAAATGTGAGAAGTGTTTAGTGGGCTTGAAGTAGATATGTTAGGTAGCCTTTTTTGTCATATCTTGCTTTTACGGTTTTGAAACAGACGTTTTTGAAGGTTTGTTCTATTCTTCTTGTAAAGACAACTGCGTGGTAATGCCAGCCAGTATAGTTTGTGGAGTGAAGTTTGTAAATGTATTCTCCCCAAATGATAGGCTTCCTTTTTATAATCTTCCAGTAAAGGTAGTTTTTCATGTATGAGATGAAAGAGCATTCATTTGGAACTTTTGCGACATTCAAGAAGACAATTCCGCCCGGTTTAAGAGTTCTCCTCAAAGACCTAAGAAAACTTTCTCTCTTGTCTGGTGGAACGTATTCAAATGCCTGAGTGAACCACACACCATCAAAAGCGTTATCTACAAAGGGCAAGTGCAAAAGATCTATACGGACAATGTGCAAGTTCCTATTTGGAACAATTTTCTTTGCAAGCATGAGAGAGTGGAGAGACAAGTCTCCCAGAACAACGATATTGCTACCTTCTATAAGGTAAGGGGTAACTCTACCATAACCTCCAGCCAAATCTAAGATCAGCCTATTAGACCCTACAAGATGCGTAAATATGGGAAGAAACTCTTTCTCATCCTCACTCCACTCTTCTCCAGGAAACTCGTAAGCCTTTAACGCCTCCCCAAACATTTTTGTCAGAAACTCCTTTCTTCCAATATCCCCAATCATTCTGTTTTCCCATCACACATAGGCTTCAGGCGAAGATAAAATCTTAACCATAAACTGCAATTTGGTCCAGATACTGATATGGATTTATATGCTATGCTGTTAAGAGAAGCTAAAAGAAAGCTTCATTATACATTTTGCATACAAGTCGTGTATAGTCTCAGAATGTGTGAATTGGGCTAATCCTTTTTGATTTTTAAATGCAGCATTATTCCTTCTAGGAGGAATAGGATTGTGGCTATTGCTGTTATGGATGTTAGGAATAGGAATTCTGTTTGCATGGGCTCGTTAATAGAGAAGCGTATTGCAAATATGGTAATCTCTGCGATTAGAACGCCCATGAAGAAGAAGGAGTAAAATATTAGTCTGGGCACCAAGTTTCTGCCTATCCAAAAATGTCCTTTAATGTTTACTTTCTCTTTTATTGTGTATTTGCCGTGGCGGTTCTTATGCAGCAGTCCCAAGGCGTCAAGTTTTTGTAAATGTCGAAGGGCTACGCTGGGACTGCTTAGGTTCACACCTCTCATTACGTCTCGTGGTCCTACGGGTTTGCCATACTTAACTATGTAAACATATACCTTCAGAGTTGTTCCTTCAAGTTCTTCATCGCTAAGCACGATTTCAGCGCCTCGTTTCGATGTATGCGTCTAACCCGTTTGTGTCCATTCGCCACATTTGGTTTTCAGAGATGACAGCGTTGTATAATCGGTCTTTTCCAATTCCTTGAAGCTGAACATGTTTAAGGCAGAACGCCGTGGAAGAAGTGCCTTCACCGAGAGGACGGCCTTTCACCTGTCCGAACAGGTATATCGTACCCGACTGTAATGCATCGTGGGCAGCAGTGTTTGAAACCTCTACGATTCCTGTAAGGGCGATTAGTCGCGATGTTTTAGGCGACAAATATTGTGACCAACCAGGGGTGTATCTGCTTACATCACGGAAATCTATAACTACACTGTTTTCCATCTCAACATTAAAACCAACATTTGAAGGTGAAACCGACATGTTTTCTCTCAATCTTTCGCTACCTACTCTGCTGGTGCCATTGCAAACAAGAATTTCCTGTGCCGCTGAGGCTTCAAACTCTTTTATGATGGCAAGCTTATCTGAGAGATTCGTAATGTTTAGCACAATAAAATATGAAACGAAACGAAGACCATATTCATAAATGTTGCTACTATTTCGTCATAACCCTGTTATTTGGCTGTTAAATTCTGGGACACCAAAATATGCGTAAACCACATCTACGTCTAATTGTATTTTTGTTGTTAACGCTAAGTTTGGAACAAGAATTGGCGACGTTGCAGCTATGCCAAGCATCAAAGCGATAATGCTCCCTAAAACAACTTTGAAATGCAACTTCATTTTGTTCCCTCAACAATTCATTACGAATTTATGTTAATAAAACTCTTTGAAGAACAAAACCGTTCTCCTAGAAGAACAAAATTCTCTAAAGAGACCAAGCTATGGCGTCATTTAAAAACTTCTTTTAAGAGACACTAAAAGAACAGCTTGTGATAGTAGTGGAGAAGGTCTCAACACTCACGCTATGAAGAACTAAAATGCACGGTTTGCAAAAAGCTTTTCCTCATATTTTAACAAGGAAACCGTTAAATTTTTAGCACTTGAACAATATGCTTCTGAGGAAGCTAACTGAAAGATGGTAAAACCAACTAAAAAAGAAAATGAAAAATGTTACAAATGCAATCGCATCGAATGGATTACATATACAACGCCTAGGAAAATTCACGAGTTTATATACTCAAGAAGAAATCTGCTTACAGCAGTAATAGTTTCGTTTATCACCTATTTTGCCTCAATTGGGCAGCCTGAAATTATTAGAAGAACCTTGGCTGCTTTTGTTTTTACAGCAGGATGCTGGATTCTTGAAGTTTTTCCTTTACCAATTACAGGTTTAATGATTCCGCTATTGCTCACACTCTTAGGAGTCTTTGAGCCAAAAGAGGCTTTCGTGCCTTTTTCAAATCAAATCATTTTCCTAATGACTGGAGGCCTCGTGCTTGGCCAATCAATAAAGAAACACGGACTTGACAAGCTAATCGCCTATAACATGCTGGTCTACTCGAGAGGCAGCATCGACAGACTTGTTCTGCTCGCCATGCTCACCACTGGTTTCGTAAGCATGTGGATGTCGAACACCGTTGCCATCGCCGTGATTTTGCCAGTCATACTTTCAATTTTAACCGCAATACCTAAAGAGTTATCCAACGTCAGAATTAAGATGCTTTTAGCAGTGTCCATAAGCGCTTCCATAGGCGGCATGGCAATGCTTACAGGAAGCACACCGGCGATGATAGCAGCAGCATTGCTGGCACAAAGCCGTCCCTTCGGTTTCATACACTGGGCATATTACGGTCTGCCCGTTTCTCTGCTGTCTCTGGCAGGAGCTTTCCTAATTTTGAAGCAAATTTATCCTTCACCAAAAATTAAGCTCAATATAGATTCAATTATACAGCAAAAAAAGCATGTTGAACATTTAACAGCCCAACAGAAAAAAGTAATCGCAATTTTTTCAGCTACAATTTTCTTATGGTTTATGGGGAGTCAAATAGAAGTTTGGCTTGGATTACCAGCTTCGATTTCTAGCGCCGCAATTGTCTCGATACTTGCAGTCTTAGCGATGTTTGGTTTTAATTTACTGGATCTGAGAGATCTGCAAACAATTCAATGGGAATTGATTTTTCTTGTGGGGGGAGGAATCTTGTTAGGCGAGGCCATGATCGCCTCAGGAACCGCTGGAAAAATCAGCAGCTTCATAGCTTCTCTGCACGGTCCCGCACTCCCAATAATCATACTTCTTCTACTTAGCATAATTTCGCTTACAGTTACAAACTTCATTTCAAACAGCGCAACAGCAGCCATTATAATTCCAATAACCATTGAAACTTCAGCTTCCCTAGGATTTAACCCTGTTCCCTTCGTAGTTGCAGTGGCTTTATCTGCCACCGCGGCATTTATAACCCCCATTGGCGTTCCATCAACCGCACTGGTCTACTCAACCGGCGAAGTCCCGAAGGGAAAGCTAATCAAAACGGGCACTTTAATCGCTATTCCCGTTCTACTCATAATACTGCTTATAGCATGGATTCTGCCAACTCTTTAGGGTAATATTCTGAACGCCAAACGGCAAAGCGCAAAAAATGCAGTTTAAGATTGGTCAACAGTAAATCGCAATTTCCTTACTTATTTATCTAATAACCCTCTTATGTAGGCGCCAATAAACATAGCCGCCAAGCCCACTATAACAGGAATATTTCCCGTTCCCAGACTAGCCACTGCAGAGCCAGGGCACTGACCTGATAAACCCCAACCTACTCCAAATATTATTGCGCCAATTATTACTTTCCACGAGAAAGGTGCCCTCCGAGGCTTAAACTTGCCTCCCAGAAGAGGAGCCTTAAGGTATCGAGGAACCACATTAACAGCAAAAAATGTAACAAAAGCCGCGCCTCCTAAAACGAATATTAAACCAAGATCCTTAAGCTGTAGAAACGAAAGAACCACCTCCTGCTTCGTCATCCCGCTATATGCTAAGCCGAAACCAAATAAAATGCCACCTATAAACACCATAATATTCTGCCTGTTCAAGGCGAGACCCCCAGCATTTGAACTATGTTCGCAGTAATTATCGCAACACCCATAAAAACGATGACCGCGTAAAATGAAGTTTTGGACAAGGACGCCAAACCGCTTATCCCATGTCCAGAAGTACATCCTTGAGAAAGACGAGTGCCAAAACCCACAAGCAAACCGCCTAATGCCAATCGCCATATTTGTACAGACGTGGTCCAAAAACCTGTTGGAGAAAGCGTTAAAGTGTGAATTAATGCGCCTATTACGAGGCCTATGGCTAAGAAAAGCCTCCATTCTCTTTCTTGGATGTTGCTCTCTTTTTGGAAATGTTTTTTCTTTGAAAACCAAGAAAGCGTAGTTGTAAGAAAGCTGCTCTGTGTTGCATGAAGCCCAGTTGCAATGTATATGAGGCTTACACCTGCACCAATTATTAATCCCCCTATTAAGTATGGTTCTATTCCAAGCGGAAACATTACTCAACCTCAACCAATAATGCATTTGAGTTCGTTATTAAATTTTATCACCTACTTAACCAAGGGATATCCAGATCTTTGCCAAGCGTCAATTCCGCCTAAACAGTTGTAGACTCCTTCGAATCCCTTCCTCAACAGAACGCTGGCTCCGAAACTAGACCGGTTTCCGGTTTTACATATAACAACAACAGGAACATTCTGAGGCAAAGTATCTGCTTTTTTCTCAAGATGCCCAAGATAAATGTGCACAGCACCTTCAATATGGCCTTCGTCCCATTCGCCTTGCCTGCGAACATCAACTATCATAATTTTCTCTTCAGAGTCAACCCATTTTTTCAAATCATGAACCGTTATCAGATTCACCCTGCTTACAGGCAATCCCTCCTTATACCATGCCTCTATTCCTCCAGCCAGATACCCTTCTATCCTGTCAAAACCAAGCCGAATTAAACTGCGCACTGCAAAGTCAAGCGCCTCAACATTTTCAGCGATCAGTAAGATGGACCGGTCATAATCCAAAACCCAGCCGGCATTAGCGATTCTGGTAGGAGGCAAATTATATGATCCCTTTATGTGGCATCCTCCGAAAGAAACAGGATTTCTAACATCCACAACATATGCGCCCTCTTTGATTATCTCATTAAACTGTGAAGGATTTAACGGGACTGGATTAGGCAACGTGCCTAAAATTGGCGGACCCTCTAAATTGTAAACTTCCATCTTTCTGAAATAAGGCGGCGTCTCATGGTGTTCAGCAACTTGGTGCTTCACGAAATCCTTTCTGGTTAATTTCAGCATCGGATTGGTTGACTTTTCAATTCCAATAGTGCTTATCTCTCTCTCGCTAATTTTGCCGCCACAGATTGAACCCGAACCATGAGCTGGACATACGATAACTCCGTCACCCAAAGGAACAAGACGCCTCATTATGCTATCATAAAGTTTTCCACTCATGATAGGCGTCATCTCGGTCCCGAGAAAGTCTGTTCTACCAACGTCACCGACAAAAAGTGTGTCTCCCGTGAATACGATTAAAGGCTGATCACCTGACGCTTCTTCGTAAAGAACATAGCTAGTGCTTTCTGGAGAGTGCCCAGGAGTATGAAGCGCCCCAATTTTAAGCGAACCAAGCGAAAACTCCTGATTATCAATCAATGTTTCTCCATAACCCCAATCAAGCCCAGGACCGTGAAAAATACGCGCACCAGTAAGCCTAGACAATTCCAAAGAACCAACAACATAATCTTCATTTCTATGCGTTTCAAAAATGTATTTTATCCTTGCACCCCACTTGGAAGCAATTTCTAAGTAAACTTGACAGTCCCTTCTAGGATCTATGACTGTAGCTTCATTCTTGGAACCGACAATATAAGAAATATGAGAAACCACCTCCGATTTAACAGCCTGAAACAACATTAAAAACGACCATCCTAAACAACACCACATTGATTTTAGTTAATATTTTTAAAATATTTTAAGTGTTTCTCTGCCAAAAAGGAGAAACATAAAAAGGAAAATTTGACTAACAATAAAGGATAAGTTGAAATCTCAAATGATATGGGAAAAGGTTTTCATAAAGCTTCATCTACAGCCTCTACGAAAAGCTCTTCAAAGCTCTTTTTCGTTACAGCATATTCTGCTACTTTCTTCCCAAGTATGCATTATCTCAATTTGCTTTTCTGATTTAATTCTTTTGTCGGAACTTTGAGCTACAACAATTTTCAAAGCTTTAGAGGCTATTTAAAATGTTGTTAAATACTCTTTTGCATGTTTAATTTTTGATAGCCTAAACTTGCAACTTATCAAAAAACTATTCCTGTGCGTTATGCGCAAAATTTTTTATTTTGGGGATTGACAAACTTCTTCTGGATGATCACTTATAAACTGTGTTTTCTGTTTGTCTATTACTGACGTGACTGGTACATTTTCAGAATTTTCGATATGTATCTTCATTGTGAATTTGACTCCTTTGTTTGGTTGACCACTTTCTTCGATGACCCATCCGTAAACTTCGCAAATTCTTTTTATCATGAACAAGCCATATCCTGTACCTTTTCCCACTCCTTCTCCGAACAGCTTCTTTCTAATTTCGCTTGGTATTCCAACGCCGTCGTCTTCATAAATAATTTCAAGTTTATCATTACTTGTTCTTTTATAACGTATTCTGATTGTTTTCACTTTTTGGCCGTACTTTAACGAGTTATCAATTAAATTATAGAATAATTGTCTAAGCAGTGAATCAGCAAGAACAGTTAACCCTCTGCACTCGTTTATTATTTCGATTCCTTTTTTTGCAGAAAATAGAGAAGCTGCTTCATCAAAAGCTTTGCCGACATCCACACATGTAAGTTTTTCCACTCCCAATTTTTCATAATTTCTAGCAAATTCGAATATTTGCTCAATTTGCCTAACTGCCATGTCGATGCTTTCTAGCCTTTTCAATGCTTCAGTATTCTCATTCAACTTTTGTTTTAGAAGATAGACGTTTCCAGTTACAACAGAAAGTTTATTTCGTACATCATGCCTCGTAAGACCGCCAACAACACGAAGTTTTTCTTCCAATTTCTTCCTATCAGAAATGTCTCTGAATACAACAAGATCTGCAGGCTTACCTTTATAATCAATTTTTACCGCGTTAATTTCATACATTAGCTTTCTCTTATCCTTCGTGAGAATTTCTACTTCGTAAGGATCTATATGCATTCCGAGCATTCGTTTGACAAGATTTTTTATCATAATTGCTTTTGTTTTGGCTGTTGCAATATCTGTTTTGAGGAAGTTCTTTCCAATAAGCTCTTCTTTTTTAAATCCCGTTATTTCCTCTACTTTTTGGGTAACTTCCAAAATCTTTCCTTTTTCATCTACAATAGCTACGGGATCAGCCATTAAATTGAACAAACTTTGGAAATGCTTTCTTGACTCTTCTAATTCATCTTGCAACTTTTTTAACTCTGTAATATCTTTGTAGAATACGACATAGCCTAGAAACTTGTTTCTTAGTATGGCTGGAGCTGCAGATATAGATACTGGGACAAGAGTTCCATCTTTTCTTTTCCTTACAGTGTAAAAAGAAGCGTAGCCTTCTTTTGCATCGTTGTTAAGTTTCTTAGCTTGTTCCCACAAATCTTTGGGGACAACAACATCGTCTATATGTTTACCTTTTACCTCCTCCTCTGAATATCCAAAAAATTCAGAAAAACGAGTATTGATAGCAACGATTCTAAAATTTTCGTCAAGGTAGGCAGCAGCTTCTGGAATATAGCTGATCAGTTTTACAATATTCAATTTGTTCTCTTCAGCTTCTTGTTCGGCCTTTTTGCGCTCAGTGATATCTATTATAGCGCCTTGTATAGCAGGTTTACCATTATAGTAAACACGATTTGCAAACATTTCTAGCCAACATATTTTTCCATCCTTTCTAATTCCACGATACTCATATCGCGGTTCAACTGATTTTCCGTGCAGACGATCAAGAAAACGACCCCAAACTAATTTTCTGTCATCTGGGTGTACTAACGCTTTTACGCTTTCTGGGGGCAAAGACAATAATTCCTCAACTGTGTAACCGCTTATCTCTGCAAAAGCGCGATTAGCGAAAACTATGCGAAAGTCTTGAACCACTACTATTCCTTGAAGCGAATTCTCAACAAGTGCTCTATATTTCTCCTCTGATGCCCTACATGCCTCTTCCGCTTGCACTCTATCTGTAACATCTCTTATAATTACCACTATTACAAGCTCATCATTTACTATAGCACTAGATGCTGAACCTTCAATCACAAATTCCTTTCGATTCTTATTTTTTATGCGCAAGTTCAAGCTAATTGATTTTCCTGCAATCCCATCAGCAAAAGCTTTCAGAGCTCTTGGAATATCATCAGGATGCAGTATTCCAACTTCTGTGAAGTGTTTGCCGAGCACTTCTTCCTTTTTGCCGCCAAATATCTCAGTTGCTTTGATATTTACATCAATTATTTTGCCTTTTTTGTCTAAGAAGACTATGCCATCTTTTGCATTTTCAAATATTTTTCTATATTTCTCTTCTGACTCTTTTATTCTATTTTGTGTTCTTTTACTTTCGGCTAAACGACATATGCTGTGAGCAAGCTCCGTAAAAACTACTTCTTGAGTGCCCCCTTTGTTAATATAATGATCTGCTCCCAAATTCAATGCTTTTATTAATATTTCCTCTTTTCCCTTTTCAGCAAAAATTATAAAGGGAGTATTGTTTCCATTTTTTCTTAATTCATAAAGTAGTTGCAGTCCGTCTTTTTCTTGTATCTGATAATTGGAAACTATAACGTCATATTTTTTCTTCCCAATTTTTTCAATAGCATCTGCATAAGACGTAGATGTATCGACTTCAAAAAATTCTTTTAACTCCAAAAATTCCTTAGTTGCTTTCAAGAAGACTATATTGTCATCAACATGTAAAACTCTAATCGGTTTTTTCTCATTTAAACAAATTGATATTTCTGATTTGGCTTCAAGCTCAGATCTAACCATTCAACCAACTTTCCAATTATGTGTTTTAAGGGAACACTTTAATATCATAATGAATTCAATAAAATTATTGCGAATCTACAATTATTATTAAAAATTAGTAGCTTAATGAACAAGAAAGCAATTTTTGTTGCAAAAAGCTTTCAAAATACAGTTACATAGCAAGTTTTAATTCGCAAATCAGCAAAGAAATAACAGTGATGATTTGCATAAAGATGATGAGGTTTTAGAGGTTCTGAAAGAAATAAACATTATCAGAGCCTAAACCAGCGCTGCCCTCACTGCCCCACCTAAAGGCATTTGGAAAGAATTTATGGACTTTATATCCAAATACAAGGTTATGGGACTTGCTGTAGCATTTATCCTGGATTAGGAAACTTCAACTTTTAGAGTTCCCATTCCACCGTTACCTGAAGAAGCAGTTCTAGACGCAAGTGGAAACGTAATAGACAGCACTGTAAAACCCTTTGCTGGATATACTGGCCAAATATTCAGTGTCGGCGACTTTCTCGTAGCACTCATAACCTTTGTAATTGTGGCATTTGTGACTTTCCTGATTGTAAAGATAACTAAGAAATGGGGCATAGAATAACAAATAACTTCTGCTTTCTTGAGAAAAAAAGATTTAGTTAAATGATAGAAAGTTAAGGAACATTGTTAATTGTCTACTTTGTCATAGATTTATATTCTAAAACTTGACAAGCTTCATTGGTTTTCCACAACAAACAAGTGTTCCTTTTCCCGCTTCAACGACTTTGACCTTGTTTCCGCATATTTCGCAAAGATAAGTTTCTCCAACCTTAGTCATTTTTCCACCTCCGCACATAGTCTTACATTACCAGTCCAAATTATATTTTCCAATAATTTACTCTGCTAATCTCTTGATATCTAGTAAGCCTTTTTCTTGTAGAACTAATTGAGTTAGAAATATTTAAAAACTATTGGAAAAAGCAGATATGCGATCCTGCTTAATAAAGCCTTGCAAATTCAAGGAGATTTTAGACCCACGATTTCAGAAACATCAACAAGCTTGACAATAATAAGCCGTTTATTTTGAGTTAAAGACTCCCATCCATCTTCTGGCTTGAACCCATGGGCTGCCAAAAAGTTTTTTGAAAGTTTTCTTTTGCCTTGATCTGCCAGCTTTTTTATCGCTTTTGCTCTCTCCTCAGGGTCTTCAACAATCTTCAAATTGCCAATAAGAGAGACAAAGGCATATTCGCTCATTTCAGGTGTTGTTTTCTCTATTTCAACACAAACTGGCTCATTCTTTTTGATTAGCTCAATCTTCCTGCCATATTTCGTGAAGTGAAGATATAGTTTACCACCCATTAAGGCATATTGAAATGGAGCTATATACGGGGCTTTTTCTCCCTTAAAGGCAATTCTGCATATCAGTTGTCCTTTTATTAAATCTGCAATTTCCTTTTTTGTCATTTTAGGCAACTTAAGTGGATTCATATCATTTTAACACCATTTTCAATGATATAAACTGCAATTAAAAGAAGCACAACAACATTTATATAATGATTCATAAAGTAATGCTTGAACCACGATGATGGACACCGTAAGAAATTCTATTCTGAAACTCGAGTTGATTGGCGTGGTTTTCATAGTTCTTGTTTGAAGCGCTTTACACTTTACTTTCGAGTTGTCTAGTGGCAACACTTTGGTTGGAGTTTTTTCAGTGGTTAATGAAAGCGTCTGGGAACATTTGAAGTTGAGTTTTTGGCCAGCACATAATTTTTACTTTCTATCCACCACAATTGCCGATATTCCAAGATCCAATAAGCAGAGGATACGGAATCGAAGGATAAAAGGATTACCAGGTGAAAAGATAACGAATGTCGTTTTATGAATAGATCCGCAAAACAAGTTCTGACCTCAATTTTGCATAGAAGTTTAGTTGAATAGATACAAGATGTAACCACTAAAAATAAATTCTTTACTGGCAGTATAATGCCTTTATTGTGATGGTGAAGTTACATGAAGATTCCAGAATATGTCCCGATTAAAGAGGTTCAGGCGGTTTGTAAAAAACTTGGGATTAGAGACTGGACGCTTATGAAAAAGCCTGAAGTTACCCTTGAAGAGGCTGAGAAAATATTAGCGGCGATCGACACAGGCGGCATGAAAATACCTGCCGAAATTTTTCGGATAGGGTTAGATGTGGAGCTTGAACATGGAATACGTTACCCAGAAGCTAACGTTACAAACAACCATCCTATTTTGACGGGAAAAATCGTTTTAGCACACCTCAAAGAGACCTTGGATTATTATCAACGGTTAGAAGTAGCAGAGATAGAAGGGGACCTTTTGAAAGCTCTTGTAAGTAAAAACGCTGCCAAGGTTGCAGCCCTTTACGAAAAACTTCTCAAAGCAAAACATAAACTCACTAAAGCAGAAGCAGAAATGCTTTGAAAACAAAATTAGCTACTTGAATGCATATTTTGTTAATTCTTACTATCATTCGAATAATAATTTTTCAAAAAGTTATCCCTAGCGCAAAACTTTATCCATTTCGAGTTAAAACAACCAGGGTCTTTATAAAATAGTGCAAGATTACTTTTAGCGATTAAAATTAGGTTCTGGTGCACTTATTGCAGTATGTATATATGTCGATTCGTTGTCCAATGGGTTTGAACCTGAGTTCTTTAATTATTTGAGCCCATAGTTTATCAATGCTTTCTGCTTTATAATCTTCGACCTTTCCGCACTTCTGGCAAATTATATTGATGTGTGGTGAAGTATCTGGGTCAAATCTAGAAACGCAATTGCTAAATCCCATCTCCTGCACCAAACCAATCTGCGATAGTAGATGTAATGTCTGATAGACCGTAGCCAGGCTAATAGCTGGATACGGTTTCTTCACTTTTTCATACACCTGGTCAGCTGTTGGATGTTCTTTGCTTGAAAGAATGACCTCGCAAATCACTAGACGTTGCGGTGTGACTTTGAAACCGCTTTTTCGAAGTTTTGCTATAAGCTGTTCCGTTTTCATGTGTATAAATATTCAGAGCTGTAATTTATATTGTTTTCTGAGAAATAGCAAGATTTAAATAATAATTATTATTATCTGATAACGAATATAAGTTGCTTTAGATGGAGGTGACATAATGGCAAGAGTGGCGCGAGAGATGGTGGAGAAAGCTGGAATAAACGTTGACCAACTTGTTGAGTTGCTTGTGAAAAATGCGGCTGCGGAGCTTACAACCTACTACTATTATACTATTCTTAGATGCAATCTTATTGGGCTTGAAGGTGAAGGAATTAAAGAGATCGCTGAAGCTGCACGTATTGAAGATCGTAACCACTTTGAGGCGCTTGTTCCTCGCATATATGAGTTAGGAGGCAAACTTCCCGAAGACATGAAAGTTTTCCATGACATGTCGGCATGTCCGCCGGCCAAACTGCCCAAAGATCCAACCAATGTTAAGGCAATGTTGAAGGTTTTGGTGGAAGCAGAAAGATGTGCAGTTAGAGGATACACTCACATTTGCAACATGACTGCTGGGAAAGACTATAGAACCTATGACTTGGCTCAATCAATCCTTAATGAGGAAATTGAGCATGAGTCTTGGTTCTCTGAATTCTTAGGCGAAGGACCATCTGGACACTTCATGCGTAGAGGCGAGCATTCACCGTTTGTTTCGAAATTCCTAAAATAGCTGTTTTGACTCTTCTCTCCATATGCTCCCTTTTTATTTAACTAAACATATATTATTTGGATTTTATGTGAAGTGCCGAGTATGAGCATAGAAGCTATTTGGCTTGGTTCAGTAGCCAGTTTACTCGCAGGCTTAGCGACAGGTGTTGGAGCCTTGCCAGTGTTATTTACAAAAAATGTTTCGGACAAATTCTTGGATGTTATGCTTGGATTTTCTGCAGGAGTCATGCTTGCCGCAACATTCTTTAGTCTTTTGGTTCCCGCTATAGGCTTGGGCGGCATATGGGTTGCAGTTTTTGGAATCATATTAGGCGCTGTTGCGTTGCATATGGCGGATCGTTTCATCCCCCATTTTCACCCAGCGTTAGGTGCAGAAGGCCCTTCTTCAAAGCTTTCACGAGTTTGGCTCTTTGCGTTAGCCATTACAATTCATAATTTTCCTGAAGGTTTAGCTGTTGGAGTAAGTTTTGGAAGCGGAGACGTAGCAGCAGGACTTGTAGTGGCTATGGCTATTGGGCTTCAGAACATGCCTGAAGGCTTGGCAGTAGCGCTGCCCCTGTTAAGGGAGGGATACAGTGGGAGAAAATCCCTCGGTTATGGCACGTTAACTGGATTAGTCGAGCCAGTTGGAGGACTACTTGGTGTCGCGCTTGTATCCATCTTTCATCCTATTCTGCCATGGGCGCTTGCCTTTGCCGCTGGAGCCATGCTCTTTGTGGTCAGCGACGAGATTATTCCTGAAAGCCACAGGAAAGGTTTCGAAAGGCAAGCGACTTTCGGTCTTGTTGCAGGCTTTATCGTAATGATGTTTCTCGATTCCATATTCGCTTAAAATGAGGGGAGAGGAAAACAGGAATAATGAAAGAGTTCACGGAAAAAGAACTTGCCAAATACAACGGCAAAAATGGAAAACCCGCCTATGTAGCATACGAAGGGAAAGTATTCGATGTGTCAACCAGTTTTCTATGGAAAGATGGAAACCATCAGGTTCTCCACAGGGCTGGTGAGGATTTAACAGCAGTCCTACAGCAAGCACCTCACGGTGAAGATGTTCTCAAAAGATTTCCTGTTGTTGGAACCTTACGCAATACAGGAAAACCTATAGTGCCGTCCAAACATCTACGAAAATAATACATTACTTCAAAGCCATCACACATCATTTCAAACTATATGAAAAATTGCAACAGATAATGGGAAAGATTATTGCCTCCTGAGAAATTTCTAAATTGTTTTAATTCTTAGCATTTATTCCGTTAATAATGTCTATTAGAAAATATTCTTGAGAACTGAACATAAGCTTACATACTATGAGAGGCTCTTTGTCTTGCCAACTTTAAAAAGTCACTTTAGATTGGCACTTTGGCAGGCTAAAAGGTGTGAACTTTTATGTCGGGTGTTCTGAGCACTTCATCTTCGTAAACTACGTTAATAAGGTTGTTTTCAGCCACGTGGATATATGCTTCTTTTTGTGGGATTTGACTGATTTTGGAAGGTGCAAGCTTAAGACAGATCTCATGCATTTGTCTTAAAGCCTTTCTGAAAGCACCAAAATAGGTTTCTCTTAGCTTCATAACATGCTGCGCCTTCTCTTCAAGCGTTAAATCTTTAGGTTCTTTGAACAATTCTTCAAGCCTTTCAGCAGCTTGCTCAAGTGTCAGACGGTTAGATCCAGCAGCATCGTGGACAGCTTTTTGACCTTTTTCTGTCCACTCTTTGAGGGTTTGAGGTTGCGAAAGCACACTTGCAGTGAGTTTCTCCATACTGCTTAGAATTTCCTTTAGGCTATCTATGTTATGTTTCATTAATTCCATTTTTCCCTTCTCCGTAAGAATGCAGGGTTTCTTCTTGCCACGCACATGCGGTTTTTCATTATCGATGAGCTTCAACATTACGAGGTCATTTACTCTTTCCAAAGTTCTGTTTCTGTTACGCTGCAATGCATGAAATATTTCATTATGTGTTGCCCCTGGATTTTCGTTTAAAAATTTCAGAATTTCAATATCTTCTTTTTTCAAAATTTGCAGTTTTTTCATAGTAGAAGTGGTACCAAGTGATACTATATAAAGCTTGTGTAAC
>Ga0209102_1001071_pt1 | contig 15489 bp, 15 predicted proteins | sample ConPoolayeHmetaG_FD_185483 | JGI IMG/M metagenome (GOLD analysis project Ga0209102, IMG submission 185483) | Hot spring microbial mat communities from California, USA to study Microbial Dark Matter (Phase II) - Cone Pool mat layer H metaG... ...
CTCTCGTCTCTACCCCGGAGGAAACATCCACCCCCCAGGGTTTCACCTTCTGGATTAGCTGGGCTACATTCTGCGGGTCAAGCCCGCCAGCGACGATGATAGGGAACTTCTTGGCTAGCTGCTGGGCCAGGTTCCAATCGAAGCCTTTCCCAGTGCCTCCATATTTGCCTTCAACATGGGTATCAAGAAGGATGATAAGGTTTTGTTTGCCCAGTAATTTGGTTCCCGCGGATAGAACATTATCGAGCTCTGGGAGTGATTGTTGACCTACTCTGACTGTCTTGATGACTGGTCTGTTAATCCTGCGGCAATATTCCCAGGACTCATCGCCACTTAGCTGGACCCAGTCTAGAGCACAATAATCGGCGGTCTCGTTCACCTCCGAGGCAGGCATATTGACAAAGACCCCGACGACTTCTGTCCCGATATAATCGGGGTGGCCACTTTCCCTAACCGCACTGGCTATCTTACGTGCTTGGGCAGGACTCACCTGCCGTTGGCTGGGAGCGAAGACCAGCCCAATAAAATCAGCACCAGCCTCAACCGCTGCTAGAGCCTGTATCTTATCCCTAATTCCGCAAATCTTGACCCGAGTCATAACAGACCAAACTCCAAATTCTAATATCTAAATTCTAAACAAATTCAAAATCTCAATACCCCAAATTCGAAACTTTTTGTTTTGGTCATTAGGATTTTGGACTTTAATATTGTTTAGCATTTCGTATTTAGTGCTTAGGATTTTCCCTCATTACTCATTCTCCTATCAATTCCTTCATCTTAGCCAAAACATCACCGGCGGTAACCAGAGCCTCGCCAACAAGCGCAGCATCAACTCCCCATTCCCTCAGCTTCTCCATATCCCTCCGATTTTTGACGCCGCTCTCGCTAACCACGATCTTCTCCTTAGGGATGAGCGGTCGTAAACGGTGGGTGGTATTGATATCCACGACGAAGGTATTGAGGTCTCGATTATTAATTCCAATGATTTCCGCTTCGCTGAGAATTGCTCTTTCCACCTCGCCTTCATTGTGAACTTCAACTAGGCATCTTAAACCAAGGCTGTGACTCAGCGAGACGAGTTCCTTGAGCTGTCCTTGGTTCAGGATAGCTGCTATCAATAACAGGGCATCAGCGCCGTAGGCGCGGGACTCATATACTTGGTAAGGGTCAAAGATGAAGTCCTTTCTCAACAGTGGGACTTCAACCACCTCTCTGATTGCTACTAAGTGCTCAATGCTGCCCATAAAATAATTGGCTTCAGTAAGCACCGAGATAGCCGCAGCATCACCTTCGGCATAGGTTCGGGCTAAATGGACAGGGTTGAAATTAGGACTTAGCATCCCCTGTGAAGGGGAAGCTTGCTTCACCTCGGCAATCAGTTGAATGTGGTCGCCCTTGAGAGCCAGAGCAAGGTCGAGCGCCGGCTTCTGTCGCGCAATACGCTGTTGCAAATAAGCCACAGTAGCCACCTTCTTCTTTTGCTCAACCTCTTCCCTTTTTTGGGCGATGATTTTATCCAGCATTTCCCTATCTTCTAAAAATGTAGTTGCCCAATTTATTGGGCAATAAGGCCTGATAAATCAGGCAACTACATCAAGGCTCTGGCTAAGCTTAATCAGCTCGTCGAGTTTAGCCAGAGCTTTTCCGCTATCAATTATCTTCTCGGCAATGGTGGAGCCTTCTCTGAGGTCTGAGGCTTGGTTGCCGGCCACCAGCGCGGCAGCAGCATTCATGATAACTATGTTCCGTCTGGCTCCCACCTCTCCGCTTAATATGCCACGCAGTATCTTAGCATTCTGCCTAGCTGTTCCTCCCTTAATTTGGGTCACGCTGGCCTTCATAAACCCAAAATCGTCAGGGGAAACTTCATAAGGTGGCGATACTCTATGTGGAGTGATATCCCACACCAAAGATTTCCTACTGATGGAGATTTCATCCATGCCGTCTGTGCCATGTACCACCAGGGAATGCTCTGTGCCCAGACGGTGGAGAACAAGGGCAATCTTCTCTCCCAGTTCCTTAGAGGGAACACCGATGACCTGGAACTTGGCTTTGGCAGGGTTGGTAAGAGGGCCAAGAATATTAAACACAGTTCGGATTCCGATTTCGCGTCGGGGAGCAGCGGCGTATTTCATGGCAGGATGGAAGACGGGAGCGAACATAAAGCCAATGCCCACCCTTTTCAGACATTGAGCGACAGCCTCAGCGCCAAGCTCAATCCTCACCCCTAATGCCTCTAGGACATCGGCGCTACCGCAGTGGCTGGACATTGCCCGGTTGCCATGCTTGGCTACTTTGAGTCCTGCGCCAGCGACAACGAAGGCGGCGGTTGTAGAGATATTAAAGCTGCCAAAACCATCGCCGCCTGTCCCGCAGGTATCCACCACCAGTTGGGTGACCTGGACTGGAGTTGCTTTGGCCTGCATGACGCTGGCTAAGCCAGCAATCTCGTCCACCGTTTCTCCTTTCATGCGCAGGGCGGTGGCAAAAGCAGCAACCTGAGCTGGTGTGGCCTCGCCGCTCATTATTTCCTCCATGACAAGCGCCGCTTCCTCAAAGGTAAGATGGCGACCGGAAACCAGGCTGGCTATGGCATCTTTAATCAAATCTTCCCCCTTGCTTTACAAAATTCCTGAGCAAATCCTTCCCCACCTCGGTCATAATTGATTCGGGATGGAACTGAACACCCTCCACAGGAAACTGGCGATGATGCAGCCCCATGATTATACTGTTGGAAGTCCAGGCAGTAACCTCGAGGCAATCGGGCAGGTCATCGGGCATCACTGCCAGCGAGTGATAGCGAATAGCTGGAAAGGGATTAGGCAATCCCTGGAAGAGCCCTTTGCCATTATGATAGATAAGTGACGATTTGCCATGCTTGACCTCGCCGGCGCGCTCGACATTGGCTCCATAGCTATATCCGATGCATTGGTGCCCCAGACAAACTCCTAAAATAGGGATGCAGCCCCCAAATTTGCGGATAACATCGTTGGAAATGCCAGCTTGCTCTGGCGTCCCCGGACCGGGGGAAATGACGATACGCTGGGGAGACATCTTCTTAATTTCCTCCAGGCTCACTTTATCATTACGAACTACCCATACTTCCTCTCCTAGCTCGCTTAGATACTGGAAGAGGTTATAGGTAAAACTATCATAGTTATCTATTAGCAAAAGCATATTGGTCAACCTCCGCTTGGTCAATAGCAGCCAGTAACGCCTGAGCTTTGTTCAAGCTTTCTTGGTATTCCTGCTCAGGGACGCTATCGGCGACGATGCCTGCGCCCGCCTGGATGTAGGCCATGTTATTCTTGATAATAATGGTGCGTATAGCAATAGCGGTATCCAGGTTGCCAGAAAAGTCGAAGTAGCCCACCGCGCCAGCATAAGGTCCTCGTCTCTCCTTTTCCAGTTCCGCAATGATTTCCATAGCTCGAATCTTAGGCGCGCCGGAAACAGTTCCCGCAGGGAAGCAAGAGCGCAGAGCATCAAATTGGGAAAGTCCAGCCCGGAGCTTGCCCTGAACATGTGACACCAGATGCATAACGTGGGAATAGCGTTCCACGTCCATAAACTGGCTTACCTCCACTGTGCCTGGCTCGCTGATTCGGCCAATGTCGTTACGCCCCAGGTCAACCAGCATGATATGCTCAGCGCGTTCCTTCTCACTGTTCTTGAGCTCTTCTTCCAAAGCCAGGTCTTCGGTGGCATCCTTGCTCCGACGACGAGTGCCAGCGATAGGGTGATTGGATACTATGCCATCCTCGACTCGCACCAGCAGTTCAGGGGAAGCTCCAGCAATATAAAAATCACCTAAGTGGAGATAGTACATGTAAGGAGAAGGGTTAATGGAGCGTAACGCCCGATATATAGCGAAGGGATGGGCATAAGTCCGTCTGGCTAACCGCTGTGATAAGACAGCCTGAATTATATCGCCGGCATAGACATATTCCTTGGCTTGAGATACTATGGCCTCGAACTCTGCCTGAGAAAAATTTGATGACACCTTAGACTTAGTTGATAGCGTCTTCTTAGAAACCCTGGAAGGAATCGGCTGCTCCAATCTGTTCACCATGTCGTCAATTTTACAAGTTGCCTTCCGATACGCTGTGTCCACATCTCCATCTAGGTGAGCGTGAGAGACGACCTTGATTTTATGGGTAATATGGTCGAACACAAGCAAGGTATCTGCTAGCATAAGCACCGACTCGGGAAGTCCTTGAGGGTCTTGCTCGGGACAGGGTAGTCTCTCGAAGTGGCGAGCAACCTCGTAGCTCAGGTAGCCAACCATGCCACCATGGAATCTGGGAAGGTCAGTAATTGACACAGGGTGAAATCGAGCGAACTCCTTTTCCACCAGATTCAAGGGGTCCACGGGCTTCTCATTGCCCGTCCTCAAAACCAGACAAGGCTCGGTGCCAATGAAGCTATAGCGAGCCAGTCGCTCACCCCCCTCGACGCTTTCGAGAAGGAAGGAGTAATTGCCGCGGGCTATTTTGAGGTAAGCGGATACTGGCGTCTCTAAGTCAGCCTGAATGTCACGACAAACTGGTACCAGATTGCCCTGCCTCTTCAGTTGGCGAACCTCTTCCAGTGATGGATAATACATGCTACCTCACAATAAAAAAACCTCTCGCCCAAGGGGCGAGAGGTTTAACCTTCGCGGTGCCACCCTTGTTTGGCCCTTTCGGCCATCTCTTTTCAGGTACAGCCTAATCTGGCAATACCCTGGACTGTGATAACGCTGCCCCTGCGGCAAAGCCTACTCGGCGTAAACTTTTCGGTTTGCGGCTCCCAGGTCCATTCCAGCCTTGCGCAAGTATCGGCTCACACCTGCCCCGACTCTCTGAACTCCGCCTTAGGCTGTACTAGTCCTGTTCTCAGCCTTTCCCTATATTCAGTTATTTACAATATAAATCTTGCCGTTCAGTTTGTCAATAGCGTGATTTAAATGGGGCCTAATCCGCTAAACCTTGCCAGCACAAAGTGGGCCGTGTGGACAGTTCTCGGGCTCCCGTTTGAGGAAAGTCTGACTTTGGCGATAGAGCATTTGCCAAGCTATCATGTTAATTCTATACTACAGTTGATGGCTGGGGATGACAAGATACTGGTTGTCGAAGATGACCGCAACCTGTTGGATACACTCAAGTACAATCTTCGTAAGGAAGGTTATGACGTCGTGACTGCTGTTGATGGTGCGGAAGCTTTAGACGTTGCCCGCAGAGAGAAACCTGACCTCATTATTCTCGATTTGATGCTGCCCAAGGTGAGTGGCTTTGAGGTCTGCCGAATTTTGCGTAAGGACATGACTGTTCCGATACTGATGCTCACCGCCAAGGCTGACGAGACTGACAAAATAGTTGGTCTGGAAATCGGCGCCGACGATTATATGACCAAGCCGTTTAGCTTGAGGGAGCTACTCGCTCGTGTCAGAGCCATGCTTCGCCGGTCTAAGATGGCAGAAGTGCAATCGGGGGCTGGAGGGCCCGTGTTGAAGGTCGGCGATATTGAAGTTGACATAGCCCGCCACCGTGCTTCAAAAGGTGAGACAGCGCTGGAGCTAACACCAAAAGAATTCGATTTATTAGCCTTTCTAGTCAGAAATAAAGGCTTGGTATTCAGCCGTGACCAGCTTCTGGAGAAAGTATGGGGCTATGATTTTACTGGTGATACTCGCACTATCGATGTGCATATCAGGTGGCTGAGGCAAAAAATAGAAACTGCCCCCGATAATCCTAAGCATCTCATAACCGTCAGGGGCACAGGCTACAAACTGGAAGGATAGAGTTGTTTCACAGTATTCAGTGGCGGATCGTCGTACCATTCGTCCTGCTTATTGTTATCAGCATGAGTATTCTGGGTGTTTATTTGACCCATTTTGCCAGAGACCTTCAGCTTGATAATCTGCGTTCGCATCTGGAGAAGGAAGCGAGAATTATTGCAGAAGCCAGCCAGCCAGCCTTTCTTGACCAAGGTGATGACCTGGATGCACTGGCTAAAAAGTTAGGAGAGGAAATTGAGGCTCGCGTCACCATTATCGCACTGGATGGCACAGTCTTAGGCGATTCCCAGGAAGACCCCTCGACCATGGAGAACCACTCCACACGGCCTGAGGTAAAGGACGCACTGGAGTTTGGCTTTGGTGAAAGCATTCGTTATAGCACTACACTGGGAGAACAGATGATGTATGTTGCTGTGCCCATAACAAGCCAGAGCAATATTGTGGGGGTAGCCAGAGTAGCACTTCCTCTGGTGGCCATACAAAGTTCGGTTAACCACGTGACCCTAATCATCAGCTTGGCAATGGTGGCGACAACTGTGGTGGCTATAGTGGCGGCTGGTCTTATAGCTCGGGCGACAACCCGTCCGATAAGGGAGATAACTAAAGCGTCGAGAAGAATCGCCGCCGGAGAATTAGGGCGGAAAATTCCGATACGTACAAAAGATGAAACGGGACAGCTTGCTCAAGCTTTCAATGAGATGTCATTGAACTTGAACAAAGTTATAGGAGATATCTCGACAGAAAAGACTAAGCTACAGACCATTCTGGCTAATATGGCAGATGGTGTAATGATGGTGGATGTGGAAGGGAAAATAGTTTTGGCCAATCAGGCTACTGAAAGGCTTTTTAATTTCCAGGAGAAGGATGTGATAAATAAGCCTTTGATAGAGGTAGTGCATGACTATGAAGCAGATGAGATTCTTAAACTGTGTTTGCGAACCAGTCAAACGCAAACTGCTCAATTTGAGTCGGCCATTTCCAAGCGGTTTCTCAGAGCGATAGCTGTCCCGCTTATAGAGGACAGCCTGAGGGGAGCACTGTTGCTATTTCAAGACCTGACCGAATTGAGAAGCCTACAAACCATGCGTCGAGAACTCATAGGCAATATCTCCCACGAGTTGAGGACACCTCTGGCGGGCATCAAGGCTATGGTGGAGACTTTGAAAGAAGGTGCTATCGAAGATAGGCAAGCGGCAGCAGATTTCCTATCGCGGATAGAAGGTGAGGTTGACCATATGACCCAAATGGTATCCGAGCTTACTGAGCTGTCACGTATCGAAACAGGCCGTGCTGAACTCAGGATGTCACCGCTGAATCTCAACATGCTGGTAGAAGAGGTCGTTGTCCAATTGAATCCGCTGGCACAAAGACAGCAGGTAACCATAACTACTGACTTTGCCATTGACCTTCCCACCGTTAGAGGTGATAGCGATAGAATTCGGCAAGCGCTTATCAACCTGGTCCATAACGCCATCAAGTTTAATCACCCTGGCGGAAAAGTGACACTTTCAACCAAGGTTGATGGAGAATGTGTTGTTGTTAGCGTCTCTGATACCGGGATCGGAATTTCCAAAGAAGAACTACTATACGTATTCGAGCGCTTCTACAAAGCTGACAAAGCCCGGTCAAGGGGTGGTACTGGACTTGGCTTGGCTATCGCCAAGCATATCATCCAGGCTCATGGCGGTAGTATCTGGGCGCAAAGCGAAGAGGGGCGAGGCTCAACTTTCAGTTTTAGCTTGCCTATCCGAATAAACCCCGACGCAAACAATCCGTAAAAATTTAACAAATCCTTAACAAGACCTTAAACCGCTCTTAAACTGCATCTTTTATCCTGTCACTCGATGGATAGAAACGCTTCGAAACCATCGAAATAAAATATGTAGGAGGAAAGCAATTTGAAGAGGTCTATTAAGAAATGGCTCATACCGCTTGTAATAGTAGTCGTTTTGGCTGTTGTCCTTGTTCGTGTATTTGCTGGTGGCGGCAGCCCCTCGACTACCATTAAGATTATAGGTTCAAACACCGTAACTCCGCTGAGTTCAGTATGGGCTGAGGAATTCATGGAGAAGAATCCACAGGTAAAGATAGCGGTCAGCGGGCCCGGTTCTGGAGCTGGTATCGCCGCGCTGATTGATGGTACTACTGATATCTGCCAAGCCTCCAGAGCGATAAAGCAGAGTGAGATTGAGCAGGCGGAAGCCAGGGGAGTTCATCCCTATGAAATCCAGGTCGCCAGTGACGGCCTCTCCGTGGTCGTGCATCCGTCCAACCCTGTGTCTGAACTAACAACAGTCCAGCTATCAGCAATCTACACCAATCAGATAACCAACTGGAAAGAGCTTGGTGGTAACGATGCTCCCATAGTGGTGTTGGCGCGAGATACAAGTTCGGGAACTCACGTCTTCTTCAAGGAACATGTCGTGCAAATGCTGAGCTTACCGACTCAGAATGCGACTCTGGAATATGGCCCAGACGTCAGCTATATGGCATCTACTGAGGCAGGGATAGTAGAGGTAGCCCGCAATCCCAAGGCCATCTTCTATGCTGGTCTGGGTTATGTCACCGATGCGGTAAAGCCCTTGGCGATAAAAAAGACCGCTAGTGACCCGGGTGTATTGCCCAGTGTAGCGACAGTCCTGGATGGTACTTACCCAATTTCCCGCCCACTCTTTTTCTATACCAACGGTGCCCCCACTGGCATAATCAAGGATTTCATTGACTACTGCCTATCGTCGGAGGGACAGAGAAAGGTGACTGAGGTAGGTTACGTACCGTTAGTAGGAAAATAATTGTGAGATGGCCATTCTGAAGGAGGAATAAGGTCAGGGAAGAAATGTTGAAGATACGGTCTTCAACCGCAGTCGCCACCTCCAGTATCGAAAAGAGCCTAAAGCGACGGCTGCGGTTAGGTGAGAGACTTGTAGAAGGGTGGATATTCGTTGCTGCACTGCTTAGCATCATTGTCTTACTAGGAATCATCGTCGTTCTCATTAAGGAAGGGCTGCCGATATTCGCTTACTCCTCGCCGTGGCAATTCTTGTTTGGCACTAAGTGGTACCCGGTTTCCGAGCCGCCGACCTTTGGTATTCTGCCCTTCTTCGTATCCACTCTTATGGTTACCTTAATAGCTACGGCGATTGCTATACCCATCGGAGTTGGTTGTGCGGCTTACTTGGCTGAAGTAGCGCCCCCTAGAATCAGGGAGGCTGTGAAGCCTATCATCGAGCTACTGGCAGGAATCCCATCGGTGATGATGGGATTTATCGGGTTGATGCTCCTCTCCCCGCTGGTCCAAAGTGCCTTCAATCTGAATACAGGCTTATGTGGCCTTACGGCTGCCATAATGCTGTCTTTGATGAGCCTGCCCATTATCGTCAGCGTCTCTGAAGATGCTCTGCACGCTGTTCCTAAAGAGTTTAAGGAAGCAGCCTATGCTCTGGGGGCCACTAAATGGGAAACAATACGGCACGTATGTATTCCGGCAGCCCTTTCGGGTATCGCTGCCGCCATTATGCTAGGAATAGGACGCGCAATTGGTGAAACTATGACTGTACTTATGGTAGCTGGTGGGGCTCTGGCTGTGCCATTGTCACCAACTGATCCAATGACGCCCATGACCGCGGCAATTGCCTCGGGAATCGGCAATGCCGTGCGGGGTGGATTGCAGTACCAGGCGTTGTTCGCTATTGGACTGATTTTGTTTGTCATGACTCTGGCAGTCAATCTGATTGCGGCCAAGGTGCTGGAGCGCCAGAAAAGGAAGTTTGCGAGGTGAATAGTTGATAAAAACTGCGCCAATAGCTTCTCGCCAGATATCGCAGCGAACGGCATTTGTTTTACTTGGCGTAGCTACAGCGATAGCAGTACTGCCTGTTCTATTTATTATTGTCTACACTGTTATCAATGGTGCCGGTGCCATAAGCTGGAGTTTTCTGAGCCAAGCTCCCTCACAGGCGGGCAAGGAGGGTGGTATTCTGCCAGCCATTGTTGGCACTTTTTGCCTGATGCTGGGTACGCTATTCTTTGCGTTGCCTATAGGGATACTGGCTGGCATCTATCTCACCGAATATGCCAGGGATAATTGGTTGACCAGGCTCATTAACATGGCCATTGTCAATCTGGCTGGTGTACCCAGCATCGTTTTCGGGCTTTTTGGGCTCAGTGTATTCGTGTTAGCCTTCCGTTTTGGCTTATCTCTTCTTGCCGCCAGCCTCACTCTGGCTTCTCAAGCACTGGCGATGGTCATTACCAGTTCGAGAGAAGCAATACTGGCTGTTCCTAAGGAGTATAGAGAGTGTAGCCTTGCCGTTGGGGCAACAAAGTGGCAGACGGTGAGACATGTGGTCTTACCACAAGCTCTTCCGGGCATTATCACAGGTGCAGTGTTGGCTATAAGCCGTGCTGCGGGGGAGACAGCGCCAATCTTGGTCACCGGGGCTGCCTTTCTACTTCCAGGTCTTCCGGGCTCTCCTTTTGAGCAGTTTATGGCATTGCCTTATCACCTCTACACAGTGGCTGCTCACGTGCCCGGCATGTCCAAGACTGTCATGTGGGGAGTAGCTTTAGTCTTACTGGTAGTGGTGCTTTCTTTTGACATTCTGGCAGCTATCATAAGATACCGATCTCGACAAAGGACTTAGATAGATGAATAGAAACAGTACCTCGTTAAGCAACACATTGAGTACCCAGGCATGCACCACAAAGCTCAGAACCGAAAAGGTAAATCTCTATTATGGCTCCTTTCAAGCTTTGAGGAATATAACTTTGGATATACCCGCATGTGCTATTACAGCCATAATTGGTCCCTCGGGCTGTGGCAAATCATCTCTGCTGCGTCTCTTCAATCGCATGAATGACCTGATTCCAGGGGCTAGAGTGGAAGGGAATGTTGAGCTTGATGGCATGCTTATCTACGACCCGAAAGTTGACGTTGTCGAGCTTAGGAAAAGGGTGGGGATGGTGTTCCAGAAGCCTAATCCTTTTCCTATGTCGGTATTCGAGAACGTGGCTTTTGGACCGCGGCGGCACGGCGTTAATAACCGTGCTGAGCTGGAAGAAATAGTTGAAAAGAGTTTGCGCCAGGCAGCTCTCTGGGACGAGGTGAAGGACAAGCTGGAGCAATCGGGGCTGGCCTTATCCGGTGGACAGCAGCAGAGGCTGTGCATTGCTCGAGTATTGGCAGTGGAGCCAGAGGTTATCTTGATGGATGAGCCTTGCAGTGCCTTGGATCCGGTAGCCACCCTCAAAATCGAAGATTTGATGAAAAATCTGGCTCAAAATTACACCATTATTATTGTTACCCACAACATGCAGCAGGCTGCACGCGTATCAGACACAGCTGCCTTCTTGATGATGGAAGAGGATCGAGCTGGAGTACTGGTCGAATATGGCCCGACCTCTCAACTATTCACTAATCCTAAGGACAAACGCACTGAAGACTATATCACCGGTCGATTTGGATAAATATTTCTGGAGGGTAAACATGGAAATGAGGACAGTCTTTCATAAGAAACTCAGGGAAATTCAAGACGATATTCTGGCTATGGGAAGCATGGTAGGCAAAGCCGTCCTTCGCTCCATTGACGCTCTTAAGAACCGAGACGTGGAGCTTGCTCGCCAGATAATCGCTGATGACCAGAAGATAAATGGAAAAAGGTTTGAGATTGAAGAAAAGTGTATCCAATTGATAGCTACTCAACAGCCGATGGCTAGCGACCTACGCATCATTATCGCTATCCTCAACATCACGACTGAGATTGAGCGGATAGGAGACTACGCAGTAGGTATTGCTCGGATTGTCATAATGATTGGCGACGAGCCGCCCCTTAAGCCGCTGATTGATATTCCACGAATGGCAGAACAGACTGTGGATATGTTACAGCGCAGTCTGAACGCCCTTCTCAATCGCGATGCCGAAGCCGCCAGGAAAATCGCTGCTGAGGATGACGTGATTGACCATTTATATGACCAGGTATTCCGGGAGTTGCTGACCTTTATGGCTGAAGACCCCAGGACAATTACACGGGCAACCCGTCTTATTTGGACAGCTCATAACTTGGAGCGAGCCGCCGACAGAGTAACCAACATCTGTGAACGGGTAGTCTTTATTGTCACTGGCAAGATGGAAGAAATCGGAGCTTCAAAGTATTGAGAGCGGTAACCCTACAAGGAGGATGTTGCGAAGTCTCGAAAGGCCTGCTTCTTTTCCGGGGAACGGTAGCAGGGAAAGTTGCCAGGGGTGACTTCTTAGTTTGTGCGTTTTCTTACGACTAGTAGGACATTCTCATCGGACCAGCCGATCTTGTGCGGGTCTTTGAACTTCTTCCGAATACTTTGTTCAAATTTATTTAGGCAGTCATCAAATTCTTCCTTAGTGTATAGGTAGAACGTTGAATAGTGGTGGTTCCGCGCTCGTTCTAAAAGCACATGTAATGAAGAAAGTCTGGCATATTTGAAATATTCTACACCTTCGATTTCGAGGCCGGGGGCTTTTTCTATTAAAGCTCTCAACTCGTGTAATTCGTAAAGTCTGTTTTCTTTCTCATCAAAAAGAGGGAAGTATTTTCCCCATATATTTCTGCGGTTCTGGCTCCTCAAGCGGGTGTATATGAATAAATGTCCGGTATTTTTCAAAAGCCGCGAACACTGTTCGAAGAAATGCGACGCACCAAAGTGATGAATCGCGTTGAAGGTAAAGATACAATCCAAGCGATTATCTTTCAGTGGTATTTTTTCGGAGGGTGCTCTTATTACTTGGAAGTTTCTAATTCTATGTTCTAGCAAAAAGTTCCTTAATGCTTTCAACATTTCTCCGTTGACATCTATGCAATAGAGAAACAATCTCTTTCCGAGGGATTGAAGCAATTTCAAATCATATCTTCCAGCTCCGCAACCAATATCTGCAGCCACTATGTTTGAGTGCCCATGTAATTTCTCTTTGATGAAGATGATGGGCTCCACGTCGGTTACCCTCAGATCTCTGTACCGGTGGGCGATTTTCGAAAAGTGGTGGTGTATGCTTTCCATGACAATCCCTATCGACACGTTTTACATCGAACTCTCGTTCACTTCGCTGCTAACAATTACTCTTAGCAGCAAAACGTAACCCTCCTTTAAGGATACAATATCTTCTTTGAAGGGAAGGCCCTGTCTGGAACTATGGTGGGCCATTGTGGACTCGAACCACAGACCCCGGTCTTATCAGGACCGTGCTCTAACCAACTGAGCTAATGGCCCTCAGCGGGTAAAATATAATAGCTTTTGCAGGAAATCACTGTCAAGGTAAGAGAGAATGGCTCTGACCATCCATATCTATTATTCTGTTTCGCCTTGTTCTTTCTCCTGCCAGAGAAGAGTCGCAGTACGCTTGATGACTTCGTAATTGAAACCGCGGTAGGCGAGGTAACTTGATAGGCGTCGGTAGAAGTCGGGATAGTCTAAATGGGCCAGGGCTGGCATCCGGCTGGAGCCCAGCTTATAAGCAAGCTCTTCGTCATCTATATCTTCGGTCACTTGTTCAATTATTTCTGCGGCTACTTTTTTGTCTCTTAATTCCTTTTTTATCAGTCTTTTGCTCTTAGGTCTGAAGGATAAGCGGTTCTCTTTCCAGAATTGAGCGAAGGCAAAATCATCGCTCAAGTTTTGCTCCCTGAGTCTGGCAATCGCTTTCTCTGCCACTTCATTAGCAAAACCGCGTTTGTGAAGCCAGTGTCTGAGCTCTCCTTCGCTGCGCGGGCGGTAACTAAGATAGTAGTAGGCTGCATCAAGGCAATCTTGCAAGGATTCGTTATCCGCCAACTGAACCTGCCCGGGTTATATCAGTCTTCTTGCGTGGATGTTTCCGGACTTTCTCCTAGAGAAATGCTGGGAATGTCTGCTGAGGCTCTTATCTTGTTTTCCAGTTCAGAAGCAGCCTCGGGATGTTGCCTTAAATAGTCTTTGGCATTTTCTCTGCCCTGCCCCAGCTTTTTGTCTCCATATGTAAAGAAGGCACCGGCTTTCTTAATCAACCCCGCAGCCATTCCAAGGTCAATCAGATTTCCCTCTCTACTTATCCCGTGATTAAACATAATATCAAATTCAGCGCTGCGAAAGGGGGGAGCGACCTTATTCTTCACTACCCTGGCCTTTACCCTTGTGCCTACCACTTCTGTGCCCTGCTTGATGGCATCACCACGCCTCAAATCTATCCTCACTGAGCTATAGAACTTGAGCGCCCGTCCTCCGGGAGTTACCTCGGGATTACCGAAAACAATGCCCACTTTTTCTCGCAGCTGGTTAATAAAAACAACCGCTGTTTTAGACTTACTGATAGCGGCACTCAATTTTCTCAGTGCTTGGGACATCAATCGTGCCTGTAACCCGACATGGGCATCGCCCATCTCACCTTCTATCTCAGCTCTGGGCGCTAAGGCGGCCACGCTATCTATGACTATTACATCTACAGCACTGCTTCTCACTAGAGTTTCCGTGATTTCTAGAGCTTGCTCGCCGGTATCCGGTTGGGAGATGAGCAAATCGCGCAGGTTAACACCGCAGTTAGCGGCATACCGAGGGTCAAAGGCATGCTCAGCATCAATATATGCGGCAATACCGCCAGCTTTTTGAGCTTCAGCGATTATATGCTGGGCGAGTGTAGTTTTACCTGAAGCCTCAGAACCGAATATCTCGGTAACTCGCCCTCTTGGTATGCCACCTATTCCTAAAGCTAAATCAAGAGCCAGTGCGCCGGTGGGAATGGCGTCTCCAGCTACCCTAGCTGGTGCTTCGCCTAGCTTCATAATCGAACCCTTGCCATGTTGCCTTTCGATTTGCTCTATGGCTAGCTCGACTGCCTTCTCTTTCTCAGTAGTCACTCTATTATTGTATCATGGAAACCGTAGCCCAATCAATGAGAAAATAGCGCAAGGTCTACACTCTTTGGCGTGGAAAATTTGCCTGAATTTGCCACAGTCGCTAGAAAGCCAAGCTTTTTTATTTATAGCCCAGAATCTCTTCCAAGCCTTTCGCCTGTTCAATGTGATAGGGGCCCACCCTGGTGCGGCGAACTTCCACTACAGTAGCACCCACCCCAAGTTTTTCTCCGATATCATGCACAAGGCTTCTAACATAAAATCCTGAGGACACCTCGCAAGAGAAAGCAAAATAGGGGAACTGGAACTCCTTGAGCTCCAGGGAATAAATGCTTACCTTTTTAGGTGGAATATCTACGCTCATGCCCTTTCTGGCTAATTGGTAAGCTTTTCGTCCCGCCATTTTTTTAGCTGAGAATGGTGGAGGGGTCTGCCAAACATCACCATGAAATTCCTTCAAGGCCTTTCCCAATTCCTCTCTGGTTATTTCTTTATCACTTTGCCGCAGGACTTTTCCGTCAGAGTCAAAAGTGTCTGTCTCAACACCGAGAACAGCCTTGACCTCGTAAGCCTTGTCCAGCTTGAGAAACGAAGAGGCATTTTTCGTATGTTTGCCAGTGAGGACAATTAGAAGCCCCGTAGCTAGAGGGTCTAAGGTCCCTGTGTGACCGGCCTTCACGTTGAACTTCTTTCTTATCCGCTCTACCACTCGGGATGAAGTAAGCCCTTTGGGCTTGTCCACCAATAGCATTTTGTCCATCCTCGTAAGTATACAAGAAAACACAGACCTTATCACTCGTGAGTCTTGTTTAAACGTGTGGATTTCACCTAGTTCAGATAGATGGGTGACACTTG
>Ga0209102_1001072_pt1 | contig 15488 bp, 25 predicted proteins | sample ConPoolayeHmetaG_FD_185483 | JGI IMG/M metagenome (GOLD analysis project Ga0209102, IMG submission 185483) | Hot spring microbial mat communities from California, USA to study Microbial Dark Matter (Phase II) - Cone Pool mat layer H metaG... ...
TAACCGATGCTCCCATTTTTAAGGAAACAATAAAAATATCCAAATACACTGTAGAAAGGCGAAACGAAACCTTATACATGAAAATAGAAGAAGCCTCCTTAAAACCTAAAGCCTGACTGGAAGTGAAAAAATGATTGAAAAAATCGAGGAAATATGCGCTGAAGTTAGGATGATTGTTGAAAAAACCGTTGAGAAAAACTTGGCAGAAGGAGTGCTCCTTTCAGGAGGACTAGATACAAGCATCTTGGCATTTGTAGCTTCAAAATATATTCGCCAAAAGGCTTTTACATGCGCTTTTCAGGGAGCACCAGCGCCGGATGTTGAACATGCAAGGCTTATGGCAGAAAGGCTAAACCTTTCGCATTACATGCACTTTTTCACCGAGGAAGAACTCTACGAGGCCGCCCGCTTCGTCATTAAAACTTTACAAGTATTTGACCCTATGGAGGTTCGAAACAGCTCCACACTTTATATCGGATTAAAGCTTGCCAAAGACAACGGAGTTAAAAGTGTCATGACAGGAGACGCTCTCGACGAACTTATGGCGGGATATCCGTGGCTATTTAAATGGAACAAAAAGGAACTGGAGTTAGAACTGCAGAAGATTTGGGATACAATGATTTTCTCATCTGTTCCAATAGGAAAAGCCGTTGGAATAGAAGTTAAAACGCCATACCTTGACCCAGACTTCAAAAACTTCGCCATAAAACTCGGCTCCAAATATAAGATTCGTGAGGAAAATGGGAAAATGTGGGGCAAATGGATAATGCGCAAAGCCTTCGAAAATGTTTTACCCGCTGAAATTGCTTGGCGAAGGAAAGACCCCATAGAAGTCGGCTCTGGAACAACAACACTGCCAAACTTCTTCAACATGAAAATCGGCGACAAAGAGTTTGAAGAGAAAAAGAGGAAATATCTCGAAATGGACAATGTGACAATACGCGACAAAGAACAACTCTTCTACTATGAAATATACCGAGAAGAAATAGGCGTACCCCATCCAAACGATCTAAAAGGAAAAATATGTCCTCAGTGCAACTCCAATGTTCCAGAAAAATCAAATTTCTGCAGAACATGCGGAGCCTACCCGGTCAAATAGCCACCCAAAGTTAAGGCTTCCCCTTTTATACGATGACTAAAATTTAATGTGGCGTTCGTTTTTGGCTAGTTTTGTTAAGTTTGATGGGAAACTTGTTAAGGGAACTTTTAAGGCGAGGGTTACGCGTTTCTCTGTTTTGGTTCAAGTTGGTGATAAGACTGTTGTTTGTTTCTTGCCTAATCCTGGAAGATTAGAGGAGCTGCTGGTTTTTGATGCGCAAGTGGTTTTGAAAGAGGTTGAAAAGGATAGAAGAAAAACAGTCTATGATGTTGTGGGAGTTTACCACGGCAACCAAATTGTTTCCGTTGACTCCCGCCTTCCCAACAAGCTCGTTTTTGAAGCTTTGAAGAATAGGGATTTGCCAGAATTCGCTGAATACGCTGTAATTAAGCCTGAACACCTCTATGGGCGTACGCGATTTGACTTTTTATTAAGCAATAATGACGCGTCTTGCCTCTTAGAGGTTAAATCATGTACCTTTGTGAAGGACGGCGTTGCCATGTTTCCAGACGCTCCAACCGAGAGGGGGACTAGGCACGTTTTGGAGCTGGTTAAAGCTAAAAAAGAGGGATACCGCGCCTGCATTCTCTTTATGATTCAAAGGACAGATGCCTACATGTTTAGGCCCAACGATGAAATGTATAGGGCGTTTGGAAAGGCTTTACGGCAAGCTGCAGAACGCGGAGTTGAGGTTTACGCTTATTCCTCAGAGTTTACAGTGGACAGAATAGTGCTGAAAGAAAGAGTTAATGTTGTGCTATAACATGGAACGATGATTTTGAGCTTTTGAGAAAGGAAATTATAAAAACCCGTTCTACATTGAGAATACTTAAATTTAAGCGCACATGTGAAGAGGAAGTCTATGGCTAAGCTTAATTTAAGAAAGTTTGTAGCCGTTGACCCTGGCAAGTGCACAGGCTGCAGCCTATGCGAGTATGTCTGCGCTTTAGAAAAGAATGAAGCTTTATGGAATCCTTTAAGGTCGAGGATAAGGGTTGTCCGCTTAACCCCGGCCTTTAACATTGCCATGACATGCAGGTTCTGCGAAGATGCTCCATGCGTGCGAGCTTGCCCGCGCGAAGCTCTAAACCAGTCTGAAGAGAACGGCATAATATTGATCAACGAAGCAAGGTGTGACGGCTGCGGCTGGTGTGTACAGGCATGTCCCTACGGTGGTATTGCGGTGCATCCGGACAAGAACTCGGTTTTGGTATGCGACCTATGTGATGGAGAGCCAAAATGCGTTGAGTTCTGTCCAGAAGAAGCTTTAGAGCTTGTAACTGAAGATGAAGCTGCAAGCAAAAAGTTGGTCGCAGCCCTCGAGAAGTTGCCGGCTGAAATTGAAAAATTAACAAACCTTTTGAAGAGGCGGGAAATGGATGTTTTGCTGGCTGAGGCTGAGGGGAAAGCTAAAAGGCTTTCGGCGAAGCTTGAGGAAATGAACAAAAAATGGGGCTACAAACTAAAACCGCCATGATACAAACCACTTTTTATGTTCCAATTTTCTTGGCTGTACTTCATTTTATAAAGTTTTTTCGCAACACATCTCTCCTTTGAGGTTAATGCCCCTTTCTCAAGTTTTATGTTAAATGTTTTTTCGAAGCCTTTTGTCACCGCCTTTTTTATTTTGTCTAAAGGGATTTTATTTGGTAGAACTTCGTGTAGATTTACAAGGAATTTTTCAGGGTTGGAGATTTCTAGGGCTTGCCCGAGCATTTCCATGTTAATGTTCAACATGAGGGTTCCATGGTGCAATATGACGTTGTAAAGTCGGTGTTGAGCACTTCCTGAAACCTTTTTTCCTCGAATCATTATGTCTCCATTTTGACTGTAGGCTTCAATCCCAAGCGCTTTTAACCCTTCAACGACCCCTCCGCAAAAAATCGCGTAGGATTTCTCCACATCCTTTATACTTGCCTTTAGCGGATTTTCCAGCGATTCCCTTTCTACGAATATTGAGTAGTTGAGGTTTCCATGGTCATGGTAAACGGCGCCTCCGCCAGAAATTCTCCTTATAACACTTATTTCCATCTTTTTGCAAGCAGCCATGTTAACCGCGCTTTTTGGATTTTGGAAATATCCGATAATAACACTTGACGGATTTTGCCAAAGGCGTATTGTGTTTGGGCCGCCATATTCCAGTAAGCACCTTAGGATAGCCTCCTCAATGGCAAGGTTCATTGCCGGATTCTTCGAGCTATATTCAAGCAGCCTCCAACAGCGCATTTTCATTTTCCCTGTTCGGAGTTAGGAAGAGTCCATCTTAAGTTATGACACTTCAAGTATTGCTTTTCTTAAATCTTCTTTTGATGGTATAGACTCGCTGAACTTCAGCTCTCCATTTATTATTATAGCAGGAAGGGTACTGTGCTTTTCAACATATCTGAGAACTGGAGATATTTCTGGGCAAGGTCCATGTTGATTTATGCCTCTGCCCCTCATCCAGACTCTGATTTCTACTTCATTTTGCAAGTCTGACGTTACATTTTTAACAAGGTCAATGAGTTCACGGCACTTTGAGGTTGGCGGGTATGCCACAAACACTTCAACTGTTGTTTTACCCATACCAATCAAAAATGGCTCGCGCCCGCTAATATTCCATTTGTCTAGGCGGTATTTGACGCGATACAGTTTTTGGATAAGCTTCTGTTCTTCTTCGGTTATGTTTTGCTCGTTAAATTTCACGTCAAGTTTTTCTTCAACGCCTTGCACTAACGCGTTAATTACTTCCCCCACGGGTATTTCTTCACCTATTTCAAGTTTTAGAGTTGTTAACTGCTTCTTGGATCTAGTTACCTGATTATAAATGCTTAGATTCGTGTTGATGTGAGCGGTGCCTTGAAAGAGGAGGTAATCGTAAAACCATACCTGTAAGGATTCTGACACTTTTTTGTTGTTGATATAAACTCCTGTGGCATCCGCTTTTGAGGTAACTCTGAATTTTTTATTTAAGCCTACGGCGATGCATTCATTTAAAAGCTGGTATTCTGATAAAACTGGCTGGTAGTTTTCAATAAATTGTTTAAGTTCGCTTGTATCTATGGCGAATGCGAAGTTTAGGCTGCCCATGTCATAATAAAATACTTCAGGGGAAACAGAGTTAGCCCTAACAATTTCAACGCCGTTTTTAATGCAGTTTTCGTGGTTGACGTCGTCTTTGAAGGATGATGGGGTTCCAAGCACCACGGAAGCTGAGCCTTGCCATAAACGCAAAGTGTCCGGTGCTAAGCCCGTTCTTCGGCTTCGGAATATAGCCTCATTAACCGCCCATTCCATTTTCGGGTTTCCCTTAATAAATTTCAATAATCTCCAAACAGCCGGCATATTTTCACCTATAATAGGGGCATCTATTTCCTAAACACTCGGTGTTAAGGTTTCTAAAATAACATGGTTTGGGGTCTGTCAAACTGGGAATCTTTATGCCAAATTCTTGCTCAAAGAACTTTGCTGCAGTTTCTATGGCTGCGAATGTGCTTGCTTTGCAGCAGCGTGGTCCCTCTATTTCAGCAATTCTACATAGTGCTTCGCTTGTAGCTTGCATTGCCAACGACCTTTCCTTATCCGATGTCCATGTAGCCTTTTTAGCTATGCTTATTGTTATTCCAACACCAACAGCAGCTCCACACGTCCCTAAAAGGCCACACGATCCCAAAGGCATTCTTTTTCCACGCTTAATTGCTTCTTCAAATGACGACTTATCAATGTTAAACTTGCCCAGATTTCTTAAGGCTGCAAGCAAAACATTACTCACCAAGTAGTGATGTTCTGGTCCATACATTTGGATGGCGGGATGCTTCATAAGTAAAATCGCAATTTTAACTGGGTCTGTCTCACGCGTGGCTACACATACCTTTTTGACTATTTCTTCCAGAGAGGCTGTTCGGCAGTCCTCGCAGACGTAATGCCCATCTGGGCAAACGTAATCACTAACTTCTTTTTTGCCGCAAAAGGAGCATACGGCAATTTCTCGTTTTGGCTGCATAGGTTTGTCGCATATTATGCAGTAAAAGGGTTCTTCCATCCTATCTGCCTCTTAGCATTTGAGTAAAAGTTTACTCTCATTATTAATGGTTAATAAAAATGTGAGTAAATTAGCGTTTGCCTTCACATTCAAAGCATAAGTCTATATTTCTGTTAGTCCAGAAGACTTTGCCACACTTTTTGCAGGTGGTTTTTCTTAGTAAGCCTTTGTCTCCAGATTTTATAGGCGTTGAGGCGAAATCGGGTTTTGGGAAGCTTATGGCTTTTTTGTGGCATATGGGTTCGCATGCAGTGCATCCATTAACACATTTATGGGGATTAGCCACTATGGCTTTTCCGTCTTTGAAGGCGAACACATCGTTTGAGCAGTATTCTACGCAGCGGGGCTTACCATAAGGCGCACAACCATCACATTTTTCCGGAAAAATTGTGGGGTACCATGGCGTGCTTGCTTTAGCCATGATTGGCTTTTCACCTTTATTGTTGCTTTCTTCTGCAGTCGTAGCAGTATTCAGCATCAAAGTTTGTTAGGAAAGTTTTCCCGCAGCCTTTACATTTCACTTCTTTAAGCATGTCCTCTTTTATCGGCGAAACCGCTTTTAAGAGGTCTGTTGCAGCTTGAGTGCAGGTGCATGGCCGTTTGTTTCCTAAATCTTTTTCATTCATGTTTACAGCGACCCGCTTAGGAAGCTGTACAGTAGTCCGAAGGTTACGCTTCCAGCCCAAGCTATAAGCATGTAGGTTAGGACAACTTTCCATTTTGCTATTCTTGAAACTGCCAAGGCGTTTGCCACGTCATAGGGTTGTCCCATGAGCCAGCTAAGCAGTGCTCCTTTTGACATACCTAGATCCCACATTGCTTTGCCCAGAACAACTTCAACAAGTGTTGGAGTGTAAAGCGGCCCGCCAAGAACTGAGGCAATCAGTATTCCAGTGACTCCAGTTAGATAGGTTCCAACAATGTCTTCTGGTAGAAACGCCTCCACATAGCTCACCGCAATTAAACCCAATATAAAGAATGGAAGAATCTGCTTTGCCAAATATCCCGCAAACTTAAGCGCCGCCCAAAGCCTCTCATCCAGAGGAGGCTTAACTAGCTCTATTTTTGCAGTTGCCGCGGCATTGGCGACTTGATGTTCTTTTTCGACAGCTTTACCCCATGGAGTTTTGGAAATTATTATGCCTGCAACCAAAGCCACCGTTGCAGATGCTATGATACGGACGCCGGCAACTTCCCAGGAAATCATCTCGCCAGTAAGCAGAATGGTTAGGATGTTGGCGGCTGGTGCCATCAGCAGAAAGGTTATTGCTGGCCCTATTCCAGCACCAGCGTAGAGGACTCCACCGAAAAGGGGAACCATGGTGCATGAACAAACCGTTAGGAAAGGCGCCATTCCAAGGGCAAGCCCATAACCAGCCACTCTTCCGCTTCCCATATATTTTGTTATTGCCTCTTTTGGCACGAACTCGTAGATTAAACCCGCTACTGTAAAAGCGAAAAGGAGGCAGATTGTTCCATGGCTGAAGTAGTCGATGAGATAGACTATGGGTATTTGCCATATTGGAAGCCCACGCAAATCAACGGGTTTCGACTGTGGTGCAAGCGAATACGCCATTATACGGCTGTAGATTAGAAGGCTTATGACGACTATTATGAACGCTAGGATTATGCCGGCTCGAAGCGCTCTAACCGTTTTCTCATCCATGCATTTTCGCCTTTATTCAGCAGCTTCTCTAATCAGCTTCTCCACTTCGTCTGAGCTTGGAACTCGCCCCATGACTTTAACCGTGTTATTTATGGCTAGGGCTGGAGAGACTAAAATGCCGTATTTCTGCACAACTTCCTTTGACATTATGTTGGCCCTTTCGATGTTCACCATTATCCCAGACTGCTTAAGCTTCTCAGCAGCACGCTCTACAACTCTTTTGACTGCTTGACACCGCATGCATGGCGGTTCAGGACCTATTACTTCAACTTTAACTTCTTTCATGTTTTCACCTTAGCTGAAAGAGGAAGAATATAGCAATATTTAAATATTGTTATGAACTTCTGCTTTAACATGCATCCAAAAACAAAAAACCTAAAATTCAAAGCCAAAATCTTCCGCGCCCTCTCTGACCCTGTGAGGCTTGAAATCCTAGAATTCTTGCGTGAGGGAGAAAGATGTGTATGCGAAATAGTGCCTTATATGGGAATTGCACAACCACTGGTTTCTAGGCATTTGGCGATTCTAAAGAATTGTGGGCTTGTGAAGCACAGGAAGCATGGAAACAGAAGGTTTTATTCGATCTCGGATCCAGCAGTATTTAGGGTTATTGATGCGGTTGACGCTGAGTTTTTGGATGCACTTTCGAAACGTGTTATTGAACAAATGGTTTAGAAGAAGGAGGCGAAATTGGAATGGCTGAAGGTGGAGAATGGCGTGAAGGCATGCCAACTCACGAAAACATAATCTTTTCGTGTTTTGGCGGGTTGTCAAACACTGGAATAACAAGCGCACTGGCATGTTTAGAGGTGGTTAAGGAGCTTGGATTGGAAAAGGTGGCGGTTGGCTGCTTGCCATCCGTGCCATTAGGCGTCAAGCCGGTTCTAGGGAAATCAAAAGCGGCAAAGAAAATCATAACCGTGGACGGCTGCCCCTTTGAATGTGCCAGAAAGACTATAGAAGCGGCTGGCTTCAAAATTGACAAAAGCATTGTGCTGGTCAGAGATATAGGCATGAAAAAAGTGGCCTTACACACGGATATAGGCAAGGGCTTAGGCCTAGAAAACTACATTTCCCAAGAGGACGTAAAGAAGGCAAAAGAGCTCATCATAAAGGCGATTTTGGAGAAATAACCATGAACAATCCAAAAGAAACAGCTGTTCAACTCAAGATCCTTCCCCTTTGTTATAAGGTTGCCGAACACGAAAACGTGGTCTGGGTCTGCGACGGCGCAGCAAACGTCGGCCAAATAGGACACGCCGTAGGAGTCTTACTCACAAACTTGGATAAGGCTAGAATGTGCTGCACAACAGCTGTGGCTGCAGGCTCAAAACCACACCTAGAAATTGCGGAGAAAGCGAAAAAGAACATAGTCATAAACGGGTGTGGCAACAGATGCGCCTCAAAAGTCTTGGAAAAAGCTGGAAAAAGGATAGACTATGAAATTGACATATCAAAATACCTTCAAAAAGTGCCCACACTTAACATATACGAGGCAGATGTAAAGAAAATAGCAGAAGTAGTCATAAAAGAAGCAAAGCTGTAGTGACTAGAATCATGGTTTATGAAATTCGCATCACAGAAAAAACACCATGCCTTTTAGAGCCTAGAAAACTTCAAATTACAGCTCAGGCAAATCAGCCGTTAAACGAGATAATTCCCATACTTTATTTGGCTGTACCGCATTCGCAGTATGCGAAAGCCTTCGGCTCCGTAACATTCCTTTTAGATGGAAAACTTGTAACCGTCTACTCTTCTGGAAGGATTAATCTCGGATGCGTTTTAAGAGAGGAAATAGCATTAAAACTCTTGGAAAAACTGAAGGGTTTATTGGATAAGGTTTTTGAATATTACGAGAAGCATGGTTCCCCAGACCCCAAACTTATAGACATAAAACAAAAGCTAAGTCCACTTGAAATCTACAAGCATTTGCCCAAAACAAACTGCAGAGAATGCGGAGAACAAGGATGCTTCCCATTCGCTGTAAAACTTGCAAACGGAGAAAAAACCCTACAAAAATGCACTCAAATCCAACAGCCAAAATACTCCATTAACAGAGAACGATTAGAGAATATGTTGCAGCCAATAAAACTTACTGATTAAAGGGGAGATGTTGTGTGCCAAAAAAGGAAAAGAAGCGAGAAAGCTGGAAGGAGAGACAACAGAAAAGACTGTTAAAACTCCAAAGAGCTCAAGAAGCTTATCAAATTCAAAGGGAAAGGGAGGCCGAAAGAAAGCCTAGAAAATGGCCTAAGGGCAAGATCATCGGGGCATTCAGTGTAATCATTTTAATTTTTGGAATGTATGGCTATTGGCAGTACTATAATAGTCAACTTCCTCCAACCATAGGCGGTGCTTCTAACACTTCGCCAACATCGGAAATTGCACCAACATTTTCTTTAAAAGACATAAATGGAACACTATTCTCTCTAAACCAACACGCAGGGAAAGTTATCCTAATCCATTTTATGGCCGTAGGCTGTAGCGGGCAAATCCGTGATATAAATAAGTATCAACTTTCGCAGTTAGGGGGCTTGTGCAGCAAATATTGTAGGGAAGAGCCTGTTGTCATAGTTACAGTTGCGGTAGCAACATGCCCAAACAGTCAACTTGCAAGCCTTCGCAGTGCCTACAATATTAAATGGTTTTTGGGCAACGATTACGACGACCAAACACTCGACATAGTAAACGCTTATGCGGGCTATTCAATAGATGATGGAACAGTTATCCTCGTAGGTAAAAATTTGCGGGTCGCTCAAGTTTATAGAGATAAATTATCCCTCGACACGGTTAAAGCCAATATAGATGAGCTTTTGGAGGCTTGACAAGCAAATGATTGAAGAGTATTTAGGATTATTCTTTCTAGGCTTGACAACATTCCTTTCACCATGCTCTATCACGCTTATCTCCGTATACCTCACTTACGCTGTAGGTGTCAGCAAAAGCACACTGAAGGGTTTAATCGTAGGGATCAGCTTTACAGCAGCCACGAGCCTAGTGTTCTTTTCGATAGGTTACACCATAACATCCCTAATTCCATTAAGCATAATAAATTATACCTTATTCCTCGGAATTGCAGGCGCACTCCTCATAATTTTTGGAATCAACAATTTGGGATTTTTCAGAAGAATCAACTTAACTACTAGCATTAGTAGCTTTTTAAACGAAAAGATAAACGCCCTAAAACTTAAGGCGTTAACAAATTTTTCAAGGTATAACTATGCATTCAGCTCTTTCCTATTTGGGCTTATAATTTCCGTAGCTTTAGGGCCTTGCTCCCTCTCCATGGTATTGTCGGCAGTGATGTTTACGATATTAACAGCACCTACTCCTTTTCACGGTGGTTTACTACTTTTAATGTTTGGCCTGGGTCACGCTTTGCCAGTGATTTTACTGAGCACTTTGCTTGCAACAGCTAGAAAAGTCATAAGCCAGAAAATATCCGGAAAAGGCGATTTGTTGACAAAAATTTTCGGAACAGCTTTTATTGCTTTTGGCGTTGTGATGTTAATATATGCACTTAGGGGCTTAACATGACTAGAAGGGACAAACTGAAAATCGAGGTCTTTGTACCCCTTGGCTCTTGTATCTGCGACTATGCACCCTTCGTAGAAAAAGTGATGAATATAGCTTCAAAATTCAAAGACCTAGTTAACATTGAAATGAAGACTGCCAACTCGCCAGACGCCTCAAAATACGATGTTAAAGGCTTATCCATAATAGTGGACGGTTCGGTTAAACTTTCCGCTGACTTTGGTGAAAAGGAATTTGAGGAAATCATAAAGGGAAAGTTAAATGAACGATGAAAACTTTTCAGAGCTTTTATTTCCAGAAATCTTAGTTAGAAAGATTGAGATTAAGGAGATTTCGCCTTGCACGGCTGATCCTGAAAGGATTAAGTTTTTGGCTCAGGCTGACAAGCCCCTAGAGGATGTTTTGCCAGTTCTTTATTTGACTATTCCTAATGCGAAATACTCTGAAAAGCTTGGCGCCTTAAGTTATACGCATCAGCAGCATTTGATAACAATTTTTGCTAATGGCAGGGTTGGCATGACTTATGTTAAGGACAGAAATGAGGCGGACCGGCTTGTGGAAGAAGCCAGAAAACTGATAAACCGCGCATTAATATACTTGAAAACTCATGGAAAGCCAAGTCTAGAGATGGTTCAAGCCAAAAAGGAGCTAACTCCAGTCAAGATTTACGAGTTACTGCCAAAAACAAATTGCAAGATGTGCGGTGAACAAAGCTGCTTTGCCTTTGCAGCAAAACTCTTAAACGGCGAAAAAACATTGCAAGACTGCCCACCGCTGGAATCCAGCGAATACTCTTCGAACAAGCTTCAAATAGAAAGGATGATGAATCCCATAAAGCTTATGTAAAGGGCTTTTAAAACATATTTAAATATTTTAATTTCACTAGATAACTCTTGGGAACCATCAAATGTCTGAATCTAAAATCGATAAGAGGCTTATGCGACTTGTAAGTTCTGGGCTTTGCCCCCACGAGGACCCGGCGCAATACGCTGTGGAGTTAAGACAGCTTGCAGATAAAGTGGCGAGAGCTGATGAAGCAGAGAAACATTGCAGGGTTTTTAAAGCGTTAGCAGACACTACTAGGCTTAGAATTTTGAAACTTTTGGATGTTAGAGAGATGTGCGTTTGCGAAGTCATGATAGCACTAGATCTAACACAGCCCACGGCTTCCCATCACTTGAAAATACTGGAAAACGCGGGACTTGTAAAAAGCAGAAAAGAGGGCAAATGGGTCTACTATAGCATTGCAAACCCGAAAATTATTGAAACAATTTTTAAGCCGGGGTTTCGTTAAGCCTTAACGGTATCCATACTTCTCTCTTAATTCTCTAAGCATCTGCTTAAGTTCCTGCCTAGATGGAAAGCTGATGGCGCCGACTGGACAGCGGGGTCTGCATGACTCGCAACCTACAAGACAGTCATAGGGTCTTGCAACCACTGCCTTATCTCCTTGCTTTTCATAAACATGCTCATGACAGAACTCAACGCAGACTCCGCAACCCGTGCAAAGCTTATGGTTTATTGTCGGATACCATTTAATCTCCTTTCGCGGTATCCCTAGATACGTCTTCTCCTGACTCAAGTTTCTCATCTTCTAATATCAGTTAAAAAGTGTATTAGGGGCTGGCAGCTGTGTAACCATATTTCTTTCTTAACTCTCTAAGTTGACGCTTTAATTCCTCTTGCGACGGAAAGCTTATGGCTCCTGTTGGACAACGTGGAACACACGATTGGCTTGGAACATTGCAGTTGTATGGGTCGTCGATAACAACTTTGTCGTCTACACGTTTGTAAACTTTCATGTGGCAGTAGTCAACACAGAAGTAATCGCACACCTTTGGGTCGCATTTACTGTAGTCGATTGTGGGATACCATTTAATCTCTTTTCTTGGCAGTCCGAAGGGATTCTGCGGAGCCATAACCTTTGGACCATAGTACCGCTCTTCAGCAAGGTACTTCTCTTTTTTTTCCTCGCCCATTTTAGGCGCCAACCACTTTGTTGACGGTTTCTTCAACTTTCTCCATGGCTTCAGATGTCTCCATATTTCTCAAATCCAGAGAAATCACTTGCTTGTCAAAGTCTAAGCCTTTTTCGGCAAAGGCATCCTTAAACATTTTCCTCTGCATTCTCGGGTCGCATCCGCCTATGATAAATATTTTATCCTTATCTGTCTCCTTCAAATAATCTCTAAAAAAGTTGTCCCCGTCGGTGACGCACAACTGTGGATGGACGATGGCATACTCCACATCAAGCTCATTTCTAACAAAGTTTATAAGCTTCCATAAATCCAACTTGGCAAACCCAGGACATTCACCAGTACAGAAACACATTATAAATCTTGGTAATTTCTTTTCGCTCATACATCAAACCTTTAATTAACTGTTAAATCAAAATATTTAAATTTATTGGTATGAATCAGACCGAAAAATGACAGAATTGTAGAGAAAAGGCGTTGATAATTCGAGAGGCAAATTAGCTTATCCAGTACGCAAAAATTGTCAAATTTTCTCTCTTATAATTGAGTTGCGCGCGCGCTTTCACTTCTTTTCTTTATAGCCTACAGCCTTTCACCACTTAAGAATTACGAAAATGCAAGAACTCTTAAAATACCTCTTCTTCAGCATTATAGAACGGTTTTCAAAGAATTTTTGTAGATAGATTTAAATACATTGATATGTTTTCTGCTATCTGCACGGTGAAAAACTTGGAGAAAATATTAGTCGGTTTTGATGGTTCAGAGTACTCGAAAAAAGCGCTAATTGAGGCAATCAAAATTGCACAGAAATTCTCTGCCGAGATAACTATTGTGAACGTTTACAACGATCCTGCTGGTTACGATTTAAGTCAGAGAGTCCTCGAAAAGGCCAAAGTCATTTCTGAGGATGGAGAAGTCAAGTTCCAACTTGTTTCCATTCTAAGCCCCAATACGGCAAACAAGATCATTGATGTTGCAAAGAAAGACAAAGTAGACTTGATTGTTGTTGGAAGCAGAGGTATGGGTGCTCTTCGTGCGCACCTAATAGGAAGCGTCGCCACTAAGATATGTCACAACTCCCCTGTAAGTGTGCTTATCGTAAGATAGATTTCAATTGATTAGAGGAATGGAACCCTTGGCGTCAGAACAGCAACCTATGAAAAAAGAAGAAGCGTCGCTTGGAATTTTTGAGAAATACCTAACATTATGGATAGCTATATGCATAATCGTTGGTTTACTTGTTGGAAGGTTCTTCCCACAGTTTGGACAATTCATGGATTCTCTAAAGTTCAGTAAACTGTCGATCCCTATAGGCGTTCTCCTATTCTTTATGATGTACCCAACAGTTGTTGGAATACGATTCAGCGACATAAAAAGGGCAGCACAAAGACCTAAACCATTACTGGTGACAATAATTGCCAATTGGGTAATAGCTCCGCCTTTGATGACTCTTTATGCAAATGTCGTTTTGGCTGGGAACCCCCAATACATTGCGGGGATCATACTTCTCGGTTTGTCCCCGTGCACTGCTATGGTTATGTGGTGGATATTCCTTGCAAAAGGAGATTTAGCGCAAGGATTGATAAACACCGCAGTAAATGCCTTGTTAATGCTGCTTTTGTATGCTCCACTTGCCGCTCTATATTTAGGCGTAAGTAGCATTCCAGTTCCGTGGGATTTGATTGCAGTTAGCGTCTTGATTTTCATAGCGCTACCAGTAGCGGCAGGAGCAATATCTCGTAAAATAATACTACAAAAGAAGGGTGAGGGTTGGTTCAACAATACGTACATCCCTCTAATCGGAAAGATATCCATCGTTGCTTTACTGACAACCTTAATAGTTCTTTTCTCGTTCGAAGGAGAAGTTATTCTAAACAATCCTTCGTTGGTCGCTTACCTTGCAGCTCCTAACCTGCTGCATTATATAACGATGATTACGTGGACCTATCTTCTTGGATATTTTGCAGGTTGGGCTTATGAAACTGCCATAGACACTACTCTCATAGGCTCTAGCAGCCACTTCGAAGTAGCAATCGCAGTCGCAACAACCCTATATGGAATTGGTTCCGGAGCCGCTCTGGCAACAGTCATAGGCCCATTAATGGAAGTTCCTTTAATGCTTTCCCTAGTTAAGCTTGGGTTGCACACAAGAAAATATTTCCCGAGAAAGAAGCGTCAAATGGTCCAGTAAGAGCAGAAGGTTAGATTATTCCATTTAAACTGGCTTTTCAGAAATTTTATAACGTCTTCTTCCTCTAAATATCGGTTTCCATTAGCATCTCTCCGAAATGGGATGCCTGTTCCTTTTAAAGCGTTGCCTCTTGCGGAGTCTATGAAAACATGGTAGGCTTTTCCAGCAGGCAATATAAGCCTTAAATTTGTAAGTTCCCTCTTAGGCGATAGGCCATCCTGCTCAATGTTGTAGACTACGGCTTTCGGCTTTAGGCTTTCGGCTAGCTGCTTAAATTCAGCCCAGCTTCTAAGCTTTACAACACCCTCGCCTGAACCTTCTTTTGGCTGCATTGTCGTGCTCCTCTAAATAATGTTATTTCCTATTCACGGAAAGAGCTCTATCTCCTTTTTGGCTCCACATTTCACGCAGACAAGCCTAACATGGGACTTGTCTTCTGTCAGACCTTCAGCCTTCCATTCGTGGTCGCATTGAGCTTTGCCCTCTCTTGTTTCGTTCATTTTGGTTCCTCATCATAAACTTCATATTCAAGAATTTAAATTTATTGTTTTTAATGCATAACACTTATATATGTAACACTGTTATCTATATGGGATTGAAAATGTGTGGACCAAGAAGCCACTGCGGATGCTGGCACGAATACCCAGAACGAGGATGGATACAATTCCTAATAATGAGAGTGCTTTATGAAAAGCCAATGCACGGTTATCAACTTCTAGAGGAAATTGAAGAGCGAAGCTGCGGATGCCACAAGCTTGAATCGGGCTCCATATACACACTTTTAAGAAGAATGGAAGAGCGGGGACTGCTTGAGTCAACATGGGAAAAAGTTGAAGGCAATCCCGACAGAAGAGTTTATCGCTTAACAAGTAAGGGCGTTGAAGCCCTCAGAATGGGACTTGAATCCATTGTCAAGCGGAAAAGGCTCTTTGATGATCTCACAAGGTTTTACCGTGAAAAATTTGAAAAAGCAAAGGGAGGTGAAATGTGAAATGTGTGGA
>Ga0209102_1001073_pt1 | contig 15488 bp, 14 predicted proteins | sample ConPoolayeHmetaG_FD_185483 | JGI IMG/M metagenome (GOLD analysis project Ga0209102, IMG submission 185483) | Hot spring microbial mat communities from California, USA to study Microbial Dark Matter (Phase II) - Cone Pool mat layer H metaG... ...
ACCGTCAAGTGTTTAACCTGCCAATTTTAGAATTCTAACTTCCGAGCGGCGTCTATTTCTATCGGCTAAAAGCGGGTGAATATAAGGCGACGAGGAAAATGGTGAAGATGGAGTGATTTAACCGTTTAGCGTGTTCCGTTGACCGTGGAAGAATAAACAAGGACGGGAAGAAATCCCCGCTTTAATTCTCATTCCCCTAATATTGACAGGGATAATAAATATGCTATAATAGATTATGTTAGACCTTCATATTTTGATAGAAAGAGAGGGTGAGTTATACTCTGCCTTATGCCTGGAACTTAATGTTGCCTCTCAGGGAAGGACGATTGAAGAGGTAGAGAAAAATATCCGGGAGGCGATTGAACTCTATTTGGAAGATGTCTATGAAGCCGGAGATGAAAAAGAATTTATTCCCAGACCGGCACCAGTTGAGGAATGGCTTAAATACTTCCAAAGGGAGGCAGAAATTGTAAAGGAGGAATTGCTTAAAGATAAGAAGCGGTTCAATCTGAGAGAGGTCGTGGTTGGATAAACGGCTCCTAAATCTCTCCTCCCAAGAGGTGGCAAGAATTTTAGAGAAATTTGGCTTTACAATTTCAAGGCAACGGGGTAGTCATATCCAATATGTCGGAGTCATTAAAGGTATCAAAAGAAAAGTAACTTTAGTTTCTAACCAAAGGAGTTTTACTCCGAAGACGATGAAATCAATGATTGAACAATCAGGTTTTACTGAAGATGATTGGGTCAGAATGTTATAAGATTAATTAGAAGCGGGTGAGTTCACTGCGACGAAGAAGATGGTGAAGATGGAGTAAAGAGCGAAAACCCGTTACCGTGTTCCGTTGACCGTGAGGATAAAAATAAAAGAAATCTCTCTTTTTTATTGACACTTACTATGGGGGTAAACGAATTCCCTAACTACCTTTAAGTTTGTAATCTCTTTTTCCAATTGGCGAGTAATAAAAGTGCCTCTAGGGGAGTAAGTTTATCAATATCCTTCTCTCTTAACTCCTTTAAGATTTCTTTTATGGTTGGGTCTTCCTGAGGTAAAAATAGGGAAAGGGAGACACCTTTTAGGCCCACTTCTTCTCCTTTCTCTAAATCTTTTAAGACCTCTTTTGCCCTTTCCGTCACTTCTTTTGGTAAGCCAGCGAGTTTTGCTACTTCTATGCCATAACTTCGGGAACTTTTTCCTTCGGCCAGTTTTTTTAAAAATATCATCCCCTCTTTTGTCTCCTTGACTAAGAAATGATAATTCTTTGCCACTTTTAGATATTCCGTGATATCAGTTAATTCATGGTAATGGGTGGCAAAAAGAGTCTTTGGGCATAACTTGGGGTTTTGGTATAAATATTCGCAGACCGCCCAGGCGATTGCTAAGCCATCATAGGTTGCCGTTCCCCTCCCCACTTCGTCAAGGATTACCAGACTTTTTGGTGTGGCATTATTTAAGATGTTAGCGGTCTCCTGCATCTCGGCTAAAAATGTTGAAACACCTCTTGATAAGTCATCGGAGGCACCGATGCGGGTGAAAATTTTATCAACGATTCCAATCTTTGCCTCTTTTGCCGGGACAAACGAACCAATCTGGGCCATTATGACAATTAAGGCTACCTGACGGAGATAGGTAGATTTTCCTGACATATTTGGTCCGGTGATGATCATCATCCTTTCTTCTTCTGAGAGGTGAGTATCATTTGGGACAAAAGGAGAAGGGCCCATTCTTTCAACGACGGGATGTCGGCCTTCTTTGATATAAATCCCTTCCCCAGAGAATATCTCTGGGCAGGTATAATTATATTTTTGAGCGACGGCGGCAAAGTTGCAATAGCAATCAATCTCGGCGCAGATTTTGGCAAATTGGAATATGGCATCCTTTTGTTGGGCGACCTTCTTTCTCAATTCAACAAAAATCTGATATTCTAACTTTCTAATCCTTTCCTCGGCGTGTAAAATTTTGGTCTCTAACTCTTTGAGTTGGGGGGTAATGAATCTCTCACAATTAGAAAGGGTCTGTTTTCTTAAATAATTCTTCGGGACATATTTTATGTAGGATTTGGTCACTTCCAGATAGTAGCCGAAGACGGAATTGTAACCAATCCGCAGGTTTGGGATATTTGTCTTTTTTCTCTCTTCGGCTTCCATCTTCATCAGGTATTCCTTGGAATTTCTTGACAGATTGCGCAACTCATCCAGTTCCTTACTTATTCCCTCTTTTATCAATCCGCCCTCGGTTAAAGAGAGGGGTAGGTCAGGAAGTAAGGTATGGTTAATACTCTCCACCAAATCGGAGAAATCCGGAACGGCGTTATGGAAAGAGGCGAGAGGCAGAGAATCTTTTAATAGAGTCTTAATTGTTTTTGCCTCAGAGAGCCATTTCCCCAAGAGGAGAATCTCTCGGGCATTTGCCCTTTCCTGGGCGACCCTTGTGCCAATCCTTTCAATATCGCCAACTCTTTTCAGGCTTTCAATTAAGGAGTTTAAGATATAAGGAGAAGAGTAGAGAAAGGAGACGATGCGCTGCCTCTCTTTAATTTTATCTTCGTCCCGGAGCGGAAAGAGGAGCCATTTTCTCAATAACCTTGCCCCCAAGGGGGTGCCGGTATTATCTAATGCCCACAAGAGACTCCCCTCGGTCTTCCCATCAACTGGCCTTTCGGTTAACTCTAAATTGCGCCTGGTTGTCTTATCTAAGATGAGATAATCTTCTTCTTCATAAAAGGAAATCTTCTTTAGGTTCTTTACCGCCTCCTTCTGGGTCTCTTTTAGATAATAGAGAATCGCGCCACAAGCCGCGATACACTCTCTCTTCTCTTCTAAGTTAAAAGGGATTAAATTGGTGATGCCGAAGAAGTCCTTAATCTCATTGTAGGCAAATTCATAAGAAAAGTAATAATCTTCTAAGGTAGTCTTAGGGACGTCCGGAGATAGGAATTCACTTAGGATAAAGGATTGGGGAATGAGGATTTCTTTTGGGTCAATCCTGGCGATTTCTTCTGATAAATCTCCTTTTTTTATTAAAGATGTATAGAATTCACCAGTTGATATGTCGCAGTAGGCGATGCCCAAGTCTTCGGCATTATCGGAATAGATGGCTAAGAGAAAATTATTCCTCTTGGCTTCTAATAATGAAGGTGCGACGATAGTCCCCGGTGTGATAACCTCAACCACATCGCGGAGGATAAGATTGCGGGAAGGAGAAGGTTCTTCCAGTTGTTCGCAGACCGCCACCTTATAACCACTTTCCACCAACTTTCGGAGATAGGTCTCTAAGGACCTTACCGGAATACCGGCTAATGGGATTTTGGTATTCTGGCCATAGGAGCGGGAGGTTAAGGTTAAGCCTAAGGCCTGGGAGGCGGTTTGGGCATCCTCGTAGAACATCTCATAGAAATCACCGAGGCGAAATAAAAGCAAGCAGTCTTTATATTTCTTTTTTATCCGATGGTATTGAGAAAGGAGCGGGGTTAAAGTCGCCATAGATAAATTATTTTACTCCTTCCACATCTGATAAGCGGTCCACTTCTTATATTTTTTACATATCTTATTAATGCCGCATTCTTGGCACCTTGGGTCTAAATCAGTACAAAACCCCTCCTCAAAGAGATAGAATGTTCCATTATCAACATAAAATGGAATTCTTCCGGACTGAGAAACAACGTCTTCAATCAAAGGTCTCATTTTGCTCGCCAGGACAATATAAGGACGTCTTCCTTCATACTCCACGCTCTCTAATAAACCGCTTCGGCAAAATATCTTTCCGACATGGCCATCCACAATCATTAAGGTTTCTTTCATCTTTGCTATTTCTTCTCGCCATATTTCGTTAAAGAGAAAAACTACCCAATTGACAAACATCCGGCAAGCCTTTGGGTCATTTCCAACCCAACCGGCTTCCAAAATTAGGTGAGTTTTTAGAAATTGAAACAGATGAATTGGTTTTCCTTTTTTGAGTTGCTCTATTATGATTTCAAGAAAATTTCGGTCTTTTTCTTTTAGCCACTTGATAAAACCCTCGTAGGCCTTAAAACGGTAGGTAAAAAGCGATAGTGGTTTTATTCCCCCTAAGGCGCCAACTTTATAAAGAAGCGAACCTTTTTCGCCAGCAACGTCTTTGAAGAGTTTAAATAGTTTGGATTCGGGAATCTTATCGGGGTTAAATAATAGGTCATCGGTAAACTCCTCCGAGATTCTTATAGACATTTCTCTAACCTTTTCAAATTTTGCCTGTTGATTAATCAAAACCCGCAGTAATAAATAGCGAAGTATTTTTTCCCGGCTTTCCGTAGTAGGAAAAAACGGCGATAAATTATTTGGTAAAGCCATATGCCTCGGCCACCTTTTGCTCCATTTGATTTTTCCCTGCTCTTCTAAGATGCCCAGGAGTTTATTTCTTTCTTCGTTTGATAAAGCCTTTTGCTTTTCCTTCGCCATTTTTCACTACCGATTTTTGAACCGCTACTCTTTTTTGCAATTGGGTTCGCAGTCGTTTGGCATCCTTTCTAAATGTAAAAAAGACATCGTAATCTCTTTCAAATAATAAGTTTTCTTCTAACCCCATCTTTTCTTTAATTATCGGATAGAGTTCTAAGTCAATTTCGTATCCGATACTATTTCTTTTTAAGAGGGCGGCCACTTTATTCGTTGTCCCAGAACCAGTAAATGGGTCTAAGACAGTCTCACCGATATGGGAGAAGAGTTTTATTAATCGGTAAGGAATCTCCGGAGGGAAAGCCGCGACCCCATTTTCCAAGCGGTTTTTCAATGGTAAAACATTAACCATATGCCAGGTAGTTAAATACCACTTATTTTCTTGATATTCCTTTATATCAATTTTCGAACTTTTCTTTATCTCCTTTGGGATGTCTTGATAATTAAACTCGCCGTTTTGGAAAATTAAGATTGTCTCTTGAATATTGTCGGGGTAAAAATACATCGGGTAGGGATGTTGTAAAATAACTCCGCTCCTTCGGCTGATGCGGATATAACCCTCCGGCTTTATCCAAATAATCTTATCTCGGTAAAGAAAGCCTTCCTCCAAATAGATTTTAGTGAGGTCAGCAACTACGGGATATTTTTCCCCTCTGATTAAAGTATCATCACAGATAATAGAAACCACTCTTCCTTTAGCGACAACCCTCTTTAATTCCTTAGCCACCCTTCTCATCTTTTCTAAGTATTCCGAATAACTCCGAAAAAAGTCAGGATAGTCAAAGGGGGCATTAAAATAAGGGGGACTAGTTACAACAAGATGGATAGAACCATTTTCTATCTCCTCCATATTTTCGGAATCCCCAAAGATTAGTTTGTGGGATGTTCTATTGGTTTGCAGTTGGTTGCTCACTTCTACTTATTAAACCTTATCAATCAAGCAATTATAAACTTCCAGGAAAAGCAGTTAGGACAGAAGAGAGAATAGGTTGCTAGGCTTTTGCCACAGGCGGGACAGAAAAACTCTCTCTTCTCTTTTTTCTCCATCAATCTAATTAAAATGCGGTGGGCCGATTCCCAGCGGTTCGCCATAAGATAGGCCTTTAAGAGATTTAGCAGATAAAGGTCTTCATCTCCCTTATATCTTTCTAAGACTTTAATCGCCGCCTCGGGTGTCTCTTTTTTTAGATAGATTTCAGACAAGGCGAGGAAAAATTCTAATGTCTCGGGGTGAGATTTTAGGTATCGTTCGTAAATAGTTTCCAATTCATTATACCGGCCAACCGAATAATATAATCCCTCCATTTTCTCTTTGAGAAGGGGAAAGTAGCGAGAATCCTTTTCAATTATGGTAGAAAATGTTTGGATGGCTTTTCCCTTTTCGCCGGTTTGGGAATAATGCTCAGCCAGGTAGAGAAGGGAAGGAATGGGTAATTCGGATTTCTCGCCCTTCTCTAAATAGGCGATGCCTTTTTTAGTATCTTTTTTCAATAAACCATTTCCTAACTCCGCGTAGAAAAGAGGCAATTTATCCTTAGCAACCTTTGCCAGTTTTCCAAGAAGTTCTTCGGCGGCCGAAAAATTCTCCTCTCGGAGATATAAGGCAAAAAGAGTGGCTAAACTTTCGGCGTCACCATCCATCTTGATTAACTCTTCAAGGATGGATATTGCCTTTAAGTGTCTTTTCTCCTGGATATATAATCGGGCGAGATGTCTTAAGATTTTTTTCTCTTTTTCTTGGGGCAGATTCCGGCGCAAGGCGAGTCGCTCACCAATTGCCATTGCCGTATTGAAATCGCCTTTTTCTAAATAGAGGCGAGAGAGATAGAGATAGGCATCAATAAATTCACTATTGCGCCTCACAATTTCTTTCAACCGCTCAATCGCCAGTTCTTTTTTCCCTTCAATTATCAGTTCCAGGGCATTAGAGAAATCTAATTCGGGGGGACGGCGTCTTTTTAAGGCATCCCGAATTAAAGGGTAAACGGCTAAAAAGAGAACAATTAATATTAATATGATAAGCAGTGGCATTTTATCTCCTTATTTATTAAGAGGTAAATTTCTTAATCCCTGCAACTCTTCCAAGAGGGCTTCTTTCTCTTTCTTTACTCTCCTAATTTCCCGGCGCAGTTTTATTTCGGAGATAGCAGCAAAGATGCCAACGGTTAATAACCCTAAGGCATAGGCATAAAGCATTACCACAGCTAAGGGGACATTGAAATAGTTCTGCCAGAAGACTCGCACGACATTGACATTTTCCCGGGCATTGAGTATCGCCAGGACACTGCCGGCGATGACAATGATAATTGTTAAGGCAACTCTTAAAGCGGTCATAAATCCTCCATTTGATTATCAATTATTTGGCCGACGGGTGTCCAGCCATTTAATCTGACAATTTTTACCAAATAGACCTCCCCCAAAATCAGGGCGGGTTTTTTTATAATTATCATCTTCCCCGACCGGGTCTTACCTCTAAATTCTTCACCAATCCTATCTTCAACCAGGACCTCAAAGACCTTTCCGACCATCTCTTCATTTCTCTCCTTGGTTATCTGGTTCTGAACTTCAATGAGGTGGGTAAGTCTTTGCTTCTTCACCTCTTCTGCCACCTTCGGTTCGATCTCGCTTGCCTTAGTATTTGGTCTTTCGGAATATTTGAACATATAGGCGAAGTCAAATCTTATATCTTCAACCAGGGCCATCGTCTCTTGAAAATCTTCTTCCCTTTCGGCTGGAAATCCGACCATTAAATCAGTAGTGATTGCAACATCAGGAATTAGCGAGCGGAGGTAATTTATCTTTTTCTGATATTCCTCTCGGGTATATCCCCGGCGCATTAAGGATAAAATCTTATTTGAGCCGGATTGTAGGGGAAGGTGAAACTCTGGACAGAGCTTTCCTGCCGAAATTAACTTAGCCATCTCTTCAATTAGGGGAAAAGATAAATCTCGGGGATGGGAGGTTAAGAAACGTATCCTTTTCAGCCCATCTATCTTATTCAATTCCTTTAAGATATCTAAAAATGTGAATCCATTAGACTTATAGCCCAGGACATTTTGACCCAAAAGGGTTATCTCTTTTACTCCAGCACCAACTAATATTTCCGCCTCTTTTATAACCGCAAGAAAATCTTTTGACCTTTCTTGACCCCGAACATAGGGGACGATACAGTAGGAACAGAAGTTATTACAGCCGCGAATAATTGAGAGAAATGCCTTTATCCCTTCGGTTCGGGGTAGGATGTCTTGGTAAGTCTCACCGGGAAATCCCTGATGACGAATCGGGCATCCCGAATCTTTTAGAACCCTGGGCAATTCCTTATATTCATCCGGTCCTAAGATAAAGTCAACGCCATAGGAAAAGAGTTTTTCCCCTAAGGCTGTTGCCAGACAACCGAGAACACCAATCTTTTTTTTCGGGTCTTTGTATTTTAGGCGACGGAGGGATGAGATAAAACCCAAGGCCCGGGTTTCGGCGTGTTTCCGAACAGAACAGGTTAAGACCAAAAGTAGCGATGCCTCTTCTTCCTTTTCGGCTGGCGCGTATCCTTCTTGATTAAGAATTTCTTTTATAATCCCTTCGTCATAGAGGTTCATCTGACAGCCATAAGTCTGGATGAAAAATTTCTTTCCCATTTCTTATGTTTACCTCATAAATTAAGTTTTGTCAATCCTTCTCTTTGGGTAATATTGACAGGAGATTTTTGGGGATTAGAATAAGTTATGGAAAAGAGATTTAAGGCAATGGAAAGGTTTGAGGTGGGCGAGCCGCGATTTTTGAAAAATCTCGTCCTTTTTCCTTTAACCGATGGCGATACTGACTTAGGTCGAATTTCGCTTCTTTCTGAGGCACTGGCAAAAAATCATTTAGAGATTAAAGAGTTAAAAGCGCCGCGGATGGATACAATAGTTGTTAAAAATAATTCTGATTTACCGGTATTGGCCTTGGAGGGTGAAGGACTGATTGGTGCCTGGCAGGACCGGGTGATAAATAGTTCGGCGCTGATTGCGAAAAAGAGTGAAGTGAAAATTCCAGTCAGTTGTGTGGAGTCAGGAAGATGGAGCGGTGATAAAGAGTTTTTCTCCGGATGGACAATCTCTTATCCTTCTCTGCGGGCGATTATCAGCCAAAGTGTTTCCCAATCTCTCTCTTTGAACCGAAGATTTCAGGCCGACCAGAATAGGGTCTGGCGGAGTATAACGGAAAAGATTAAACGGTTTAAGGTAAATTCGGTTACTTCCTCCATGCACGATGTCTATTCCCAAGCGAGAAAGCAACTTCTGAGTTATAAGGAGGGAGTAGAGGAGATTAAAGGCTGGAATGGGGTGATTGTTTTAATTGGTAAGGAGATACTTTGTATTGACCTCTTCGGTTCTAAGCGATTATTCACAAAATTAAAAGAAGCACTAATTGCGAGTTATGCCTTGGATGCCTTAGAAAGCCGAATCCCGACTACTCCCCGGATTGAGCGGGTCAAAGAGATATGGGAAGAAGTAAAGAGAACACCCGGGAAACGATTCCCTTCTTTTGCTCTGGGCGATGAGCTAAGATTAGAGACCAGAGATTTGTTCGGTCGGTGCTTAATTTATAACGAAAAAATTATCCACTTCTCAGCCTTCCGCCGAAGTTAATTACGGTAATTGGGATAGGTATTTCTTTAATGTTAAAAGTTCTTCTCTTCCTTTAAGAAAAAGAAAGGCGGTGTTATTATGGAGAAGGGGGTCAGTATTTTCGTCAAATCCGGCCTCTTCATATTCCTTAGTTTTGGGGATGGGCGAAAATTCGGCTAAATGAACCTTAATCCCTAAACGATGGACAAAGTCAATACTCTCTTTTATCTCCGCTAATGTCTGCCGGGGTAGACCAAAGATGAGATAGGCATGGAGGTCTTGATTCTTAAAGCCGGCTTTTTTTAATAACTCAACCGCCCTTAAAAATTCCTCAGTTTTCACCTTTCCACCGGTTGCCTCTTGAGTCACCGGTGAAACCGTCTCCAGACTTAAATAGATTGTCTTAAAATTAGCCGCATAAAGGAGAAAGGCCATCTCTTCATCAATAAATCGGGGATTAAGCCCATTCGGGGTATGAAGGTTTAAATGCCAACCTTTCTTGATTATCTCAATTAAAAGCGCCTTAAAGTTCGGATTGCTGAGTAGGGCGTCATCATAAAAGGCGATATTTTTTATTGCCAAACTTCGGTAATAATCAATCTCAGTTAATAGAGAAGCCAAAGAGCGATATGAATAATCAAGAGATAATTGGGGAACGGCACAATAGGTGCAATGGAATGGACACCCCCGAGAGGTGAGGATACAGGCATAATCAAGTTTTGGGTATAGGTCAAAGGCCGGAAAGGGAAGAGAGAAAAATGGCTGGGGTTTTAAGTCAGGAATATACTTAAAGATATTTTCTTCAAACCGACCGCTAATTACAATATCGGCCTTAGAAAATCGCCGAGCGTGTTCTTTACAGATGGTCGCATAGATGCCGCCTAAGAAGAGAGGAATTTTGGGAAAGTGTCTCTTTAATATCTTTATCGTATCAAATACCCCTAAATACCAGTAGGTCATTATTGAGGTGACAAATATATAGTCAATATCTTTAATTTCGGAAAGGAGCGACTCAAAAAGTTCCTGGGGGATGCCGTATCGTTTATAGCGCCGGGGGATATTTTGGTAAACCTTGGGCTTTTCAATAAAGGTGGCAGGGAATTTCCCTCGGCCATAGACATCCACTTTGGGCTTTTCGGCTAATTTAGGATGGTAGCGGTCAAGGCAATCAATGAGAATGACCTCAAAATTAAACTGACGTAAATAAGCGGCTAAGTATAAAAGACCCAGGGGCTTTAACCAGAAATCAAATGCCTTGAAGTCATAAATCCAGGGATTGACGAGCAGCGCCCGCCTCATAACCTAATTGAATGACCGGTATCGGCGATTCTTGGACTACTCTTTCTCCGACGGCTTTTTTACCAAAGAATAGAGAAAGGAAAAGAGAAAGAGGTGGCGGTTGAGATTGTATTCCAGGTCTAATTGGAGGTTTAAAAGACTTTCCATTCGCTTAATTAAGGTATCGGTTGAAAACTCTTCGGGCAAGAGAGATTCGTAATCTTTTAATTTCAGTCTCTTTAATAACTGGGAGTGAAAAAGGAGGATGAGGTTTTGGATTATATCTTCTAAATCAACCGAGCGGAGAACCTCCATTGTTGAGAGAAATGAAGAGAGACGTGGATTAAAGAGAAGGGAGAGGATAGCCTTGGGGATTGGGGAAGGGTTTTCGGAAAATTCTATCGCCCGCCGCAGGCTACCATAAGCAAAGATGAGTGATTTCTTTCTCTGCTCCTCATTATAGCCCTTTCTTTTTAAATATCCTTCAATTACTTCATCCTTTAAGGGTGGGAAGTAAATCGGGAAGCAACGGGAGCGGATGGTGGTGGGAAGAAAAGATAGACGGGTAGTGGTAAGGATGAAGACCGTCTCCTTCTGTGGTTCTTCTAAGGTCTTAAGAAAGGCGTTGGCCGCTTCTATTGTCATCTTTTCGGCATCAACAATTATCACCACGCGTCTTCGGGCATTGAGCGGTTGAAAGCGCATCTCCGTAGAAATTTGCTTAATCTCACCAATATGGATGGAATAGTTTTTCGGCGTGGTCGGTCTTTTTTGATATAGGGAATAACTGGGCCGGATTTTAGCCATTGATTCATTTACATCATCTTCATTTTCTCCCTCGGACTTCTTCTTCTGGGTTGGGAAGAGAATTCTTAGATCGGGATGGATGAGGCGGGCAATCTCCCGGCAAGAACGACACTGACCACAAGGGTCTTCTTTTTCGCAGTTTAGGCTCTGGGCAAAAATGAGGGCGGTGGTTCGTTTACCAACCCCCTCCCTTCCCCAGAAGATTAATGGGGGAAAGGTTGGTTGAGAAGATAATTTTTTCAACTGCTCAATTACCTTATCCTGACCTAAAATCTCGTTAAAGCCCATAATGTAGCGGATTTAACCAATTATTCCGATTTTACTTAGCCAGCCATTCTAAGGGGTTGACCGGTTTTCCCTCTCTTCGGATTTCAAAATGGAGAGTCTCTTTTGCCTTGGCAATAACGGTTCCGGTCTCTACTTCTTGGCCAACGGTTACCTTAATCTCTAAGAGGTTAGAATAGATTGAGTAATAGCCTTCACGGTGGTCAACGATTATCATATTGCCGTAGCCCATAAATCGGTCAGCGTAAACAACGCGCCCCTTGCCGATTACGGAGACATTGGCCCCAACCGGGCATTCAATATCAATTCCGGTATTTTGGGTTCGGGTTTTATACTTGGGATGAAATTGACTACCAAAATAAGATATTACCCGCCCCCGATAGGGCCAGGGGATATTACCTTTCATTATTTCCAGGTAGTGAGTCCCTGGTTTAAGACGACGGGCCTCCCGACGCTTTTCTAAATCTTTAATCAGATTTTCCAGTCTTGCCATTGCCTCTTTTAACTCCTTACCCAGCGCCTGATTTTTTTCTTTTTCGGTTCTGACCTTGTGAAGAAGCCTGCTTTCTAATTCCTTCGTCTTTTTCAGGGCGTTTTCCTCGGCGAGTTTTTCCGACTGCATCTTCGCCAATTCCCGGTAGGCGATAGATAGACTCTTTTCTCTTTTTTCCAATTCCTTTTGTAAAACGGCGAGATGTTCAATATTGCGCTTATGTTCTCTTCCCAGGTATTTCAAATTGATTACCTTCCGATAGACCTCGGGTAAGGTCTTGGAACCCAGATAGAGTTCCAGGGATAAAGGGCGGTTGATTTTATAAAAGACTAAGAGGAGTGATGATAATCGCTCTTTGGTTTTTGTAATCTGCCTTTTGGTATTGGTTATATCTTGCTTGACCACTACCATTTCTCTCTCTTTTGCTTTGATGGAGTTTGTTAACTGCTGAATATAGTGTCGGGTCAGAGCGATTTTTTCCTCCACCATCTCCACTCGCTTCAAAACATTTTTTTCCTCAGTGGCGAGTTTTTTTATATTCTCTTCTATCTTCTCTAACTTCTTCTTGGTTTCTTCTAAAGCCCGCTTCTGTTTTTCAAACTCGTCAGTCTCCTGGGCCCCTAAGGTAATAAAAAGCGAAAGTAAAAGGATAAGAAAATTTGGGATAGAAGTCATTATCCTAATTATTTTTCCTCTCTTTAATTCGGGCTAGGGCGGCATAAGAGCCAAAGATTCCTAAGATACTGCCCAGGGTGATAGCAAAGAGGAAAAGATAAAAATGAGGGAAGAGGAACTTGGGTAATGCAAAGGAGGCAAGGTAGGCAAGAAGCGAGAGGATAAGAAAGGCAATCAAACCGCCGAGAATCCCTTGAAGGAAACCCTGTCCGTAAAAAGGAGCATTTACTAAATAATCGGTCGCACCGACCAATCTCATTATCTCAATCTCCCGGCGCCGATGGAAGATAGTTGATTCGATATTCTGAAAGATAATGAAGATTACCGCCAGGCCGACAATCGCCAAGAGGAGAAAATTGGAAAAGAAGGCAATCCTTAATAATCGCTCTAATTTTTCTAAGACCTCACGACCCGACCAGACCTCTTTAATTCCCGGAATCGCCGATATTTTTTTCTCCACCTCTCTTATTTTGAAAGAAGATTGAAAATCTTGCTCTAATTTTATTCGTAGAGAGTTGGGCAGAGGGTTTTTATCAATCCCTTTGAGCAGTGAGGCGTCTTCTCCTAAGTCATCTTTTAATTCTTCCAGCGCCTCATCTTGTGAGACATATCTCACCTCCTTGATACCGGCGATTAAAAAGACCTTATCAGCCACTTTCTGATAGGAACTCTTCTCGTCTAAAAAGGCATAAATCTCAATCCGGTTATGGACCTCCTTCACTACGGAGGTAAGATTAAGGGTAATGGTGACAAATATTAAAAGGAGGAGAAGGCAGAGTGCCTGAACCGTGGCGGAAAAGAAGAAATTTAACTTATTCAATTTTATTGTGCGGAAGGTCTCTTTAAGGACGAAGGTGATACTCATTCAATTTTACTCTCCCTTAGTGTCTTCGGTTATTTTTCCAGCAACTAATTTTACTGTTCGCCGTTTGAGCACCTTTGGCAGTTCAATATCGTGGGTGGCCATAATTAAAGTCTTTCCCTGGTTATTTAACTCCAAGAATATCTTGGTGATTTCCTCGGCCGATTCGTGGTCAATATTACCGGTTGGTTCATCAGCCAAGATTAACTCCGGTTCTTTGGCGATTGCCCGAGCAATCGCCACCTTCTGTTGCTCGCCACCCGAAAGTTGATGGGGAAAGTTGTGTATCTTATTCATCATCCCTAATTTCGTCAGGGTGGAGAATATTTTGTCTTCAATTCGGTCTCGGGGGAAATTTATCGCCATTAAAGAAAATTCTAAATTTTCGTAAACGGTGCGGTCCGGAAGTAACTTGAAGTCTTGGAAAATAATCCCGATATGGCGCCGTAACTTGGGAATCTCTTTGGCGGGGAGTTTCCTCAAATTTCTTCCACCAATCGTTACTTCACCCCGGGTGGGCAGTTCTTCCCGATAGATGAGTTTGAGCAAAGTTGTCTTGCCGGCCCCGGTTGGTCCCTGGATAAAGACGAATTCGCCCTGGGCGATTTCTAAGTTCACATCTCTTAGGGCATACCAGGAATGGCCATAAATCTTAGAGACATTGTGAAAAGAAATCATCCCCTATTTTACCTAATGTCGGCAAGAAGTCAACTATGGTGAGCGAGGAGTGAAAGGAGCCTTTCAATAAATTCCCAGTGAGTGAAGTTTTTATTCGGCGGGTGATTGATGATAATGGAAAAGGAATAGACCGAATTATTGGTAAAGAGATAACCGGAGAGGGCATAAACATTTCTGATATAGCCGGTCTTGGCGTAAACTCGATTTTTTAACGAGAAGAGCCGGCGACGCAATGTCCCTCTCTTCCCGGCAACCGCTAAACTACCCAGAAAGTCTCTTCGGAGTGGTGAGAAGTAGAGGTGATTGAGAAGTTCGACCAGGGTTTTCGTCGTTACCCGATTTTTTCTTGACCGACCACTTCCATCAGCAATGATTAGTCCGGATGTCGAGATATTGCTGGTCTTGAGATAACGGCGGATAACCATTTCTGGTCTTGTCCCTTTGTATTCACCAATTGTTCGGAAGAGCGCCTCGGCTAAAAGATTATCACTTTTGGCATTGAGACGGGAAAGGACATATCGCCGCCGGGTGCTGCGCCTTCCTTTTAAGTGTCGGGCTAATCTCTTCGGAAATTCTTTGTTCCATAACGAAAGCCCGCAGGCACTAATTAGCAATTTCTGGTTAGAAGCCGGGATGAGTGGTTTTTCTCCATTATGGGTAAAGATAAATTTGCCGGCATCAATTGAGTAGATAGTAATGCCAATCTTTTGGGGATTAAATCCTATTGTCTTTATTAGGCTATCAATAAGTGTTTTATAAGAAGACCCCTCGGGAGTTAGTCCTACTTCCGAGAAAAGCGAAGAGGAAGCGACTAAGGTAATTAAAAATAGCCTTATTATTATTTTCACTTTTTATAAATTTACGGAATTTTATCTATCTGTCAACCCCTCTTCGCTCAGTAAGACCTTAAATTTCAGAAAACACTTTGCCCTAATTTTTACGCTAAGAAAAAGACCAATTTTATTAAGTATAGTTAAATCAATAAGTTATATTTTTGGGGATTCTAACCTCGTTGGTGTTTTATCTAAGTCTTAAGGAGGTGATTCTTTAGTTTTAAGATATTTCGGTCCTTCATAACTTATCTATTTTATTATACTATAAAACTCAAAAAAGCAACCAGCTACTCGCTTCTTATTCTATCGCGGGTTTCAAATACCTATTTTTCGGTATAAGCCTCTGATTTTGGTAGGGCTACAAGATTTTTTATGAAAGATAGAATTTACCCCCCTCTCAAATACCCAAACTTAAGTTCTATAACTATAGTTATAGTTTTCAAAGCCTAATTTTTACCACTAAGTCTTTGATTAAGCATAACTTATGGGATTTTTTATGAATTATAGGGGGTAGCCCTCTGGGTCACCTCCTTAGT
>Ga0209102_1001074_pt1 | contig 15487 bp, 12 predicted proteins | sample ConPoolayeHmetaG_FD_185483 | JGI IMG/M metagenome (GOLD analysis project Ga0209102, IMG submission 185483) | Hot spring microbial mat communities from California, USA to study Microbial Dark Matter (Phase II) - Cone Pool mat layer H metaG... ...
TCATGAGGCTGTATCGCTTGTTCCAGTCAATGATGCCTTTGACTGTGGTTCCTTCCATTGGGACTGTGTTGCCTTTCAGCTTGTGGACTATGACTTTGCCTATTTTTTGTACGTCAACAACTTCAGCTTTGTTTTTGCCAAATTCTAAGAAGCCGGTGTCTGCAGGTTGTCCGCCGCCTTCTGGGAAGAAGCATGTTTGGTCGAGGATGATATACTCTTTTTCTATTACTTTGATCACTTTTGCTTTGAACTTCTGCATGTATTGGTCTTTGTAGTATAGTGGTTTTGTTTCTGGCAGGTTTGAGACGGCTTTTTCTAGCCAGTCTTCGTGTTTTGTTTCTGCTTCTTCTGTGGGTTTTGTAGCTTGTACGTGTCTTTGAGCGATTAATGTGTAAAAGTTTTCTGGGACTTCTACTTGTAAGCCTTCTTTTTCTGCTGATTGTTTTACGATTTCTGGTGGGAGTCCATGTGAATCGTATAGTTCGGTTAGGGTTTTGGTGGGGATTGCTTTTTTCTTTTGTGTTTTCAGTTCGTTTGCGATGCGTTTGACCATTGCTTCTCCGCGTCGTAGTGTGTCTTCGAATTTTTCTTCTTCAACGTGCAGCATGTCTATGATTTCGTTTTGCATTTCTTTTAGTTGTGGGAAGTCTTTGCCCCAGAAGTTGATTTGCATGTTTACGATGTCGTAGAGTTTGTCTGGGATTTCAAGCATTCTGAGAAGGCGGTATATTCGTCTGAATAGTAGCCTTGCTAGGTAGCCTTCTTGTATGTTTGATGGAACTACGCCCTCTGATAGGATGAAGCTGAGGCTTTTTGTGTGGTCTGCGATTGCGAAGGCGTTTTCGATTGGGGTGAGGAAGTTGTCAAGCACTTCTGCGCCGATTCCGACGAGTCTTGCTTCTTTTTTTCTGGTTTCAAGCTTGCTTATTGTTTTGTCGAGGCTTACTACGCCTGAGACGCTGGCGATTTTTGCTAGGAGTTTGTTGTCTATTTTTAGGTTTGCCATTTTGAAGATTTTTTCTAGGAGCGGTCCGTAGATTGCGTGGAATCCGCTTATAGCTCCTTGGGATAGCCATGTGTAGCGGTCTATTCCGTAGCCTGTGTCTACTGTTCGTATGGGTAGTTTGATGAATTTGTTGTTGATGACTTTGTATTGCATGAAGACTAGTGTTGCGACTTCTAAACCTCTGATTATGGTTTCGACGCATGGTCCTGCGTTGCCTCCTCCTGACCAGACTTCTTCTTTGTAGGCGATTTCTTCGGGTTTGACGCCCAAGTGTTTGGTGACCCAGTCGTGGTGGTATCTTATTGTCTGGTCTTTCCAGTAGACTTCCTTGTCTGGGTAGTTGAAGGCGTGGGCTCCGCCCATTTCGAATATTGTGAGGTGTCGTCCAAAGGTTGGTCCTGTGTTGGCGATGTCTACCATGCGTATGCAAGGCTGGCTTATTACAAGCGGGTTTGCTGGTGGGGGAGCAATGCCATCCGTTACGTAAGGTTGGAAGTCGATGATGCTGGCGTGTGTGAGGTAGATGTCATCGCGCCATCTGGCAACTACGGGGTAAGGCTTTATTCTTGTGTGTCCATGTTTCTCGAAGTAGGATAGGAAGGATTCACGCATTTCTGTTAGGCTGAAGCTTTTTTTGGTTGGGGAGTTGTTTATGAACGTGTATTGCGCGCAGCCTTCGGGCGTTGCTTCTCCGCAGATTTTTTGTTCTGGATGTAGTGTCCAATAGTATTTTCCGCATTTTGGACATAGTTTTCTTACGTAGCCGTTTTCTTTGAAGAATGGTAGGTCGTATTCGGCTGCTGGAAACTTTTCCAAAGTTTAATCGCTCCAGATAATTGGGATGATTGCTATTTTTTAAGGGATTAACGAGTTTCGCTAATTTAAACTATTTTGCTATCCAAGTTTGAAGCCTAATAGAAAGCCTACGATGAAGCTTCCAGCAAAAGGCAACAGCGATATTACTGCAACAAGCCATGAAAACGCAGAACTAGCCAACCCAAGCGAATCAGCCAACGCACTCCAAAGCGCATCATAATTCACGTTAATTATTCCCTTCACGCCTAAATAGATAAGCGCAACCAAAAACAATCCAACTACAACAGCCACAAGCTTACTTACCTTCTTAACTGCAAAGCCCACAATAAAACCGCCAACAGCACCAATACCCAATTGATATCCTAGCGAAGGAAAAACCTCACTCACACATGTTCACCTTTAAGACTATGCTCTTCACAAGTTGGATTTAAATGTCTTTTGATAAATAACCTACAAAACAAAACCCTAAAAAATGGGAGGTGAAAAAACGGAACTCGTCGACATATACATACTAAACCTTCTACTCACACTAGCCATGTTCACAGTTCTAATCTTCAGAGCATGGATTGAACTAAAAAACTACAAGTTAATGTGGAAAGAACTGGAATGGCGAGAAACCTACCGAACAATGGGACGCATACTCAAGGCAGAAAAAGACCTTTTCTCAAAAGTTGAAGGTGGCCAAGAACTGTACCAGATGCTATGCGAAATCTTCAGAGTAAGCGAAAACAAAAGCTAAGGAAAATGCCAATCATCAGTCAATTTCTCCAACCCATAACGCCTAAAAGGCTTAGTCAAATGCCTCTGAGACCGAACAGATGTAATATACAATCCTGTCTTCACCTCCCGCTCCAGCTCAACAGCCGTTTTTCCAAGCTCCCTATATTTTTCACCACACTTCTCACACCTAAAACCCTTAGCCCTACCCATAGACTTCAACCGCCTTCCACACTTCGCACACAAAGGATTCTCATAAACAAGCTTAGGCGCAAGCTTCAACACACGCAGCTTCTCAAGATTAATCGTCAACGACATATCACCAGCAACAGCCCGAACACCGCCATAAACCTCCACAAAATCGCCCACAATCAATCTTCTCGCCACATCATTCAAAACACCAGTAGGCTCGTAAGCCGCACAATCCACCTGTGCGCTCTCGTCTCTTATCGAGAAAATCACATGGCGACGAGGAACAAACCTAGGCTCAGCAGCCACAATGCCTCTTGCAACAACAGGATTAAATGGCTTAATCAGACTCAGCTTTTCAACGCGTTTCAAATGCGCATCCGTGCCATGATTCGTGCGAAAAACAACCCACCTCTCAATAGGCTCAAAAACCCTAACCTTCCCAAAAGCTCTTTTAACAACTTCTGGAGACTCACCTCTAATACCGAAAAGAATAGGGTCAGGACCCCTAGGCGTAATAATAACCCTACGCTTCTCACAGTCAACATTATTAAAAGTATACGGTGCTGTCGCTCTATCCATTTCAAAAACCGAAGCCTCATCCACCTCACGCTTTAAACCATAATTTTCCAAAACACGATAGGCTATTATCTCAAAAGTATGATCTCCGCTCAGAGTTTCCCCAATTGCAGCTAAACCTCCAATAATACCGCGACACTTCTTAAAGCCAACAGCCTCAGCACCAAACTTTTTCACAAGCCTCAAAGCCTCTTGCAACTTTACAATTCCAGTTACAGCGTTTTTTGCAAAAACTTTCACTTCAGCCGGAATCTTTGCTTTTCTGAAGAAAACTATGCCAGGGTCTGTTCCTTTATAAGCTAAGTCAGAATACCTCTCCACAGTGTCTAGTACTGCATCCTTAATCTTCTCTTCAACATTCTCATTAAACTTTATTCGTAAACATAAGGCGCCATTTCCCCGAGTCTTCCAAGGCACGTTAGGATTCAGCCTAACCAAATTCGGATAATCAACGAACTCTGCACCCAGCTTCTGCAGTTTCTCAACGAGAAGAGCAGCAACATACGTTGTGCAACCTTTATTCGGCGAATCAGTATCATCCACTCCAATGTGCATTGTTCTCGTCCGCATACAATCTAACCTAAGGCTTTGCTGAAGAAGGAGAATTGCTCTGTAGTGTTAAAAGGTTGCCGTTGAAAGATAGAAAAAGAGGAGACTAGGCTATTATTTTGTTTCTTCAACGATTATCATAGTAAGCGTTGAACGAACTTTGTCCAGTCTTCTGATGCGCCATGTTACAATTTCTTTAAGCTTATCCATAGTTTCTGCGCTGACACGGGCGATTATGTCGTAGACTCCGTAGACGGCGAATGATTCTTCAATGCCCTCAACTTTCTTCAAGTCTTTCAGCACATCTGCTTCTGAGCCTATTTCCGTGTTTATTAGCACAAATGCTTTAGGCATTTTATCCAAATCTCCTTATGTAGTGTTTATTCTGCTTTGGATTAATATGTTTTATCTCTTTTTGTGCGTGTAAAAAGCAAATTACTTTCACACACACAAAAAAAACTCGGTAACTTAACCGGAAAACAATGCTCATAAGAACAAAGATAACAGCTTTAAAAGAATACTCTTATCTTTTCAGCTTGAATAATAACTATCAGGTTTGAACATGCCAGAAGCTATTTCAAGTCGGAAAATGCGAGCCTTAGAAACTAACGCTGAATATTTTGGCATTTCTCAGCTTCAACTTATGGAGAACGCTGGACGCAATGTAGCCTCTGAAATTGCTTCAAGATTTACTCCAGACAAAACCGTCGCCATTTATTGTGGTTTAGGCGGAAATGGAGGAGACGGCTTCGTCATCGCAAGGCACCTTCTTGCATTAGGCTTCCGAGTTACTGTGATTCTGGCGGGAAAAGCCAAAGAAATCTCCCATAAAGCTGCTTTAGAAAACTGGAACGCCCTACAACCTCTAAAAGACAAGCTCACTATTCACGAAGTGTATGACAGCTCACTAACTCCAGACATAACAGCAGACATAATTGTTGACGCTTTGCTTGGAACAGGAACAAAAGGAAAACTCAAACCGCCAATCTTGCAACTGGTTGAAAAAATAAACATGCAAAACGCTTTCCGCATAGCAGTTGATGTGCCAACAGGCATAGACTCAGACACTGGCGAAGCCCTTGGAACAGCGGTAAAAGCCAACCTTACAATCACGTTTCACAAGACAAAGAAAGGCTTAGAAAACGCCAAAGAGCATGTTGGCGAGTTGCTTGTGAAAAGCATAGGCTTGCCGCATGAACTTGAAACTTTCGCTGGTCCTGGAGACATACAGCTAATTACTGTTCCACGCCGTTCTGAAGCGCATAAAGGCGATTTCGGACGTCTACTTGTCATAGGCGGAAGCGAAACCTTCACAGGTGCTCCAACGCTTGTAGCCTTAGCTGCCCTCCGCACAGGCGTTGATTTAGCATATGTTGCAGCTCCAGCTCAAACAGCCATGACAATTTCTTCATTATCTCCGGATTTAATAACCATAAAACTTGAAGGACAGCACCTAAACTTAACCAACACATCCATCTTGAAAGCATACATCGAAACGGTTAACGCTGTAGTTATAGGTCCTGGTCTAGGCTTACATGTGGAAACTAGAGAGGCAGTGAAGGCTATAGTTGACATGGTGGAGAGTGTTGGAAAACCCTTGCTTTTAGACGCTGACGGATTGAAAGCGTTTGCAGAGTTCAAAAGACCACTAAAAATACCTCTTATGCTCACGCCACACGCTGGAGAATACGCCATATTAACTGGAAGAAAACTATCCGAAAACTTTAACGAGCGAATAGGTGACGTACAAAAAACAGCTACTGAACTAAATGCAGTGATTTTGCTGAAAGGAGCAACGGATATTATTGCAGATGGAAAACGCTTCAAACTCAACTTCTCTGGCAATGCGGGAATGACTGTTGGCGGAACAGGCGACGTGCTTTCAGGCATAGTGGGAGCTTTTCTCGCTCAGAAAGTTGAGCCGTTTGAGGCGGCGGTTGCTGGAGCTTTCGTCAACGGTGCTGCCGGAGACTTCGTTTATAAGGAAAAAGGCTTCCATATGGTTGCTACAGACCTAATCAGCTGGATTCCAAAGGTCTTAGACGACCCGATGAGCCATGCTAAGGTGCGAAAATCCTAGTGCAGAAGCAGATTAACATAGTTGTTTATCATGCTAAACAATGCGACCCGAAAAAGTGCACTGCACTAAAGCTTAAGCGCCGCGAGCTTGTGCGAATAGTTCATCAAATTAAATGGTTACCAAAAAGAGCGGTGGTGCTTAACCCGTTTTCAGAGAGAGCGTTCTCACCTGCAGATGGGCAACGTATTCAAGATTATGGATTAGCTGCATTGGATTGCAGTTGGGAACATGCTGAAAAGGTCTTATTGAAACATGTTAGAGGAACATCTAGATGCTTGCCGATTCTGATTGCTGGAAATCCAGTAAACTTTGGCAAACCAACCAAACTCACAACCGCAGAAGCATTAGCAGCAGCCCTCTACATTGCTGGATTCAAAGAACAAGCTAAAGAGCTTCTCTCTATCTTCAAGTGGGGACATACATTCCTCGAAATAAACTCGCAGATTCTAGAAAACTACGCAAACGCCAAGAACAGTAGCGAAATCATTGAAATGCAAAAACATTTAACCCTATAAAACTAGACAATTTAATATCAAACACCAAGAGTGCGCAAACATGACCGAACAAGAATTTTATGTTGGACATGTTAAAATCCGATTGATTAAAGGAGACATAACCGAAATTGAGGCAGACGCCATAGTTAACGCAGCAAACTCTTCGCTCATGGGAGGCGGAGGCGTTGACAGAGCAATCCACTGCAAAGGCGGACCCAAAATCTTGGAAGAATGCAAACACATAAGAAAAACACAATGGCCTAAGGGACTTTCCACAGGAAAGGCTGTAATAACCACTGGAGGAAACTTGGAAGCTAAACATGTAATCCACACCGTAGGTCCAGTATGGCAAGGCGGCTCAAAAGGTGAGCCACAACTTCTAGCGGAAGCATATCGTAACTCTTTGACCCTAGCTGTTTCTAAAGGATTAAAATCAATAGCCTTTCCGTCAATCAGCACAGGCGCCTACGGCTATCCTATCGAAAAAGCTTGTCGCATTGCTCTATTAACCGTGAAAGATTTTTTAACTAGAGACGACAAACTAGAAGAAGTGATTTTCGTTCTATTCACAGACCATGACTTAGAAGTATACAAAAGCGCTGCTAAAGAACTGCTCTAGATTGGAAAATACGGTTTAGTTATAAAGCTTCTAACAACGTGTACTGTTGTGTTGTCTCCTATAAAACATCTGAATAGAGGGAACATCCATAAATTATATTTGTTAAACAAGTCATTTAATCTTAAGAGGAGAAATGAGAAGGAAACTTCTATCAAGCACCTTGTTAACCCTGCTTACACTATGCTCTCTAGGTTCTATGTTAACAATTAAACATGCAATAACATACTCTGAAGATACTATTCTCAGAATAACACCATCAAACCTAACATTAGGAGAAGAAGGACAGCCAATCCCCATTCAGCTAATAACATTTAGCATAGAAGTTGAGAACATCAGCAACCTCTACTCTTGGCAAATAGCCCTTTACTACAATTCCAGCATCCTCCACACACAAGAAGAGTGGATATGGCTACCTCAGAATCACATATTCAGCGAAAAAGAATTCAACACTACACCTCTGTCAATAGGCGTTGACGAAAATGGCGAATACATAACCTTCGCTTCCACACTCAATAGCGGAGAACAACCTTTCAACGGAAGCGGAACCCTATTTGCCATAAACTTTACCGCCATCGCTCCAGGAACTGCCCATCTAAACTTCTCAAAGCACATCGGAAGCATTCAAGGCTCTATGGAAACATATTTCCGAAATCCACTGCAAGAAGATATTTCTGCAATCGCAGTTGAGGGAACAGTAGAAATCAAAGGTATAGTAAAAGACATAGCTGTAACCAAAATCACCCTATCCAAGACTGTTGTTGGAAAATCATACAGCTTCAACGTCAGCGCCAAAGTAGAAAATCAAGGCAGCCAAACTGAAACTTTCAACCTAACCTTCTACGCAAACTCGACAATCATCGAAACAAAAAGCATAATCATCGAAAGCAACGCATCCACCGAAATAACCTCCACATGTAACACAACAAAACTCGCTAAAGGAAACTACACAATAACAGTTTACGCATGGCCCCTTACAAACGAAATGGACACTGTTGACAATAATCTTACAAGCGGATGGGTTACTGTGACTATTCCGGGAGATGTTGACGGCAATTTTAAAGTTGAAGGAAAGGACGTAGCCTCTGTAGCAAAACTTTACGACATTTATCAAGAAAGCCCTCAATGGGAATCAAATGTTGACGTAAACGGAGACTCGAAAATAGATGGCAAAGACATCGCGATAATCGCCAAAAACTTTGGAGTAGTCTGGTACGAGACCGCAACGATAATCTTAGACAAGCTTATCTACCACCCAAATATTACCGTATTCCAGAATCCACTTATTCCAACGCCCATGCAAGTTAAAGTAATAGATGGAAACGTGAACCTAGATTTTGTTACTGTTAGAATTTCTAGCAGTGTCGAATCTAGAGAAGTCAATCTTACAAAAAAAGGCAGTGGAGTTTTTCAAAGCAGAATAAACATAGTTGGATTAAGACTTAACGAGACAATCAACAACATCACAGCCTTTCAAGCAAGATACGGCGACGCAATAACCATCCAATATTTCGACAGTTTTTACACACAAAACATTACAGCAAACGCACTTTTCGCCTTTCCAACATACGTAGATGACTATTTCTACAAAGACCCAAGCCAATGGAAACTTTTCGACGCTGAAGGAGTCCCGCTTGCACAGTATGCTCAGCCAATAGGCACACAATACAACCCAGTTACAACATCGCAATACGCCCTCGCACTATACTATAAATACTTAGAAACCGGAGACACCACCTATAAACAAAAGTTCCTCATTCAAGCCAATTGGCTTGTAAGAACCGCAAAAGTCAAGGGCAACTACAGCGTCTGGGAATACTTGTTCGACTGGCCTATCTATAACCTGACAAATCCATGGGTCTCAGCCATGGCTCAAGGTCAGGCAATAAGCGTCTTGACAAGAGCTTACACTTTAACGCAAAATAACACTTTTCTCGAAGTTATTAATACTGCTATGGGCGCTTTTGAAGTAGAGAAAGACCTAGGCGGAGTGAGATTCAAAGACACTGATGGCATATGGTTCGAAGAATATGCAGACCCAGGAGATAAAGATAGCAAAGTTTTGAATGGACTTGTATTTGCATTATATGGTCTTTATGAATATTCCTTTGAAACCAACAGCAGTAAAGGCTATTCGCTGTTCTGGATAGGCACAAACACTCTTGAAGCAAACATCCATCGTTATGATACGGGTTACTGGTCCTACTACGACCTTCTGGGAAACATTGCAAGCAAAGGGTATCACCTAATCCACATAGAGCAGCTTGACACGATGTATCAGCTTACAGGAATCGAACTGTTCCAGTTTTATAGCAATAAATTTAGAGATTACCTCTAAAGGAAAAAAAGCAAAGCTGTTTTTACACCACGTTTAATGTTAACAAATCTGGTTTCAAAATATTGATTTAGACTTCTGAAATCAAATATTTAGCAAGCGCTATTTCAAAATTGGGTTTTAAGTTTGAAAGCTCGGGAAGAGAAAGTTAAAATTGAAGATGCGCTAAAACTGGCTTTAATTAACGTGAACTCGAAGGCTAATAACATCTCATCCAGTTCGTCTGGAAAAGTGCAGAACATAGAAGCAAATAAACCCTTGTATCTGGTTCGCTACGAATAAACGAATCAAAAACATTTCTTTTTCATCTTTTTGCCTAGTCTCTAAGTAAATTTGAATAAGGCTCTCTACTGTATCTTAAGAATTGTCTGCGAATTAGCGTTCACCACAAATCATATTTGGGAAAATACGCCATAATAGTTAAGGTTTAAGATGACCACAAAATTGATGCCGACGTTAGCTCTATTTATTACACTGTTAGGTCAATTTCTAATATTGCAAGAAATTCGACCACCAGAAAATATCAAAAACACTTATGAAAACCTAGAAGGTCGTAAGATAGATGTGTTCACCCAGAAAGGCGGGCAAGGATTATACACTCCTGATGGTTCATTTGGACCATTAGAAAGAGTGATTCTTTATGCTAATGTGACTTACAACGGCGCACCACGACCGGGGGTGATTGTTGGTTTTCAAGTCAAGAGTCCTAGCACTTTGTATGATTTTGCAGAATCTAACATCACTCGTGAAGATGGAATATGCTGTATAGATTTTGTTGTGCCTTGGCCTAACGGTGATTGGAGTGAGGTTGTTGGAACCTGGACTGCAATTGCATCTGTGAACATTCAGGGAGTCGTTGTGAAAGACTCCGTGGATTTCTTTGTTGAATATCCTGTGAGAGTGATGTCTTCCGAAGTTGGAACTCGTTTTGATGGAAAATGGTTCGAGAGAACAGCGGTTTATCAACTAGACTGCATGGAAGTTGCAACTAGCCTAAGAAGCCTCACGCCTGAAAGTATCAACGTAGTAGTTTGCCTTTCAGTTTTTGACGGCGCAAACAAAAACTTTTTCTCACTTAAGCAAAGCCTAACACTGTATGGAAACACTACCGAGCTTTTGTCAACAAACTTTGGAATGATACCCCTCTCAGCAGCTGGCGGCAATGGACGAGTGAGAATTAACGTTTTTAACAAAGATCCAGCACAGGGCGGAAGCCTCCTTTGCCCAGAGTATTCGTTCAACTTTGAGCTTCGCTCGCGCTTCTGGTGGGATTATGATTGGAATTACAGAAGAAGAGTGGAGATTGCTGAGAACAGCGGCTGCGTTTGGACTAACTGTTCTGTTGAAGTTGTTTTTGAACATGGTGGAAATGTGCAGGCTGACGGTTCGGATATTAGAGTCGTAGATAAAACAATAGTAATTCCAAGTTCTGTGATGGAATGTAACAGTACACATGCAAGAGTCATGTTTGAAACTAGTTTGGTTGCAAGAGAATTGAAAACCGTCTACATCTACTATGGGAACATGAACGTTTCAAGCTTAAGCATAAAAAATATTGGAGCAACCACTTCAGGTTCTCCAACAGCTCTCGTAGTCTCAGATAAAATCGTGGCGGGCTACGAGTTTTCAAGTATTCAAGAAGCCATATACCATTCAAATGAAGAAGACACGATTTTCGTCAAAAGCGGAATGTACATCGAAAATGTAATTGTTGACAAAAGCGTCTCGATTGTTGGAGAAAAAGCTGAAACAACGATAATTGATGGTGGTAGCGAATGGAGCGTTCTTGAAATTGTGCATGATAATGCTACTGTGATGAGCCTCACCATAGAAAATAGTGGAGGCTTTCCCTACTGTGGCATCTTGCTTAATCACGTCAAGAATTGTAACATTACTGGAAACATTATCATAAATAATGGCTATGGTGTCAAACTTCAATCTGCTTCAGATAACGTGCTAAGAAACAATGTGATGATTAACAACACTTACAATTTTGGCGTCTTTGGTGTTGACCTTTTAGACTTTATGAATGATGTTCACGTTTCAAACACTATCAACGGCAAACCTATACATTATTGGGTTAGCAAGCATGATGCTTCTATTCCTCTTGATGCAGCATATGTAGCGCTTGTAAACTGCACAAACATAACAGTCAATAACCTAAATCTAATCGAGAACGGTCAAGGCTTGCTTCTGGCTTTCACAACCAACTCCACAATAGTCAACAACAACATAGCAAGAAACGAAAACGGCTTATGGCTCCTTCAATCAACAGGCAACAGCATTTTCCACAACAACTTCATTGAAAACTTGCACCACACAAACATCTACAAGTCTGAGGATAATTTGTGGGATGATGGCTACCCTTCTGGAGGAAACTATTGGAACGCACATACAATCTCTGACTTCTACAGAGGAGTTTATCAGAATGAGACTGGAAGCGACGGAATAAACGACACATCATACTTCATTTTCAGCGCTGATGAAGACAAGTATCCACTTACTAAACCGTACAGCGGCTCAGTTGATATAGGCTTAATCAGCATAGGAGAATCAAAAACGGTGGTTTGCCAAGGTGGAGGCGTCTTCTTCGCTGTCAAAATCGTGAACTATGGTGTTAACGCTGAAACTTTCAATCTAACGTTATACGCAAACTCAAGCCTCATTCAATCTTTCGATAACATCAGATTAACAAGCAGAAACTCGACAACTATTACTTTCAAATGGAATGGCATCGGCTTTGACCTAGGCAACTATGTTATAAGCGCTTCCATCACTCAGCTAGTAGGAGAAGTAGACCTAACAGATAACACTCGTGTAGGCGAACCGATAATCCTAACATTAATGGGAGACGTGAACGGCGATTTTAAAGTAGACGGAAAAGACATTGGTCTCATAGCCAAAGCCTTCGACACTCGCCCAGACATGCCACGATGGAACCCAAACGCAGATGTGAATAGCGACTTCAAAATAGATGGCAAAGACATTGGATGGACAGCCAAGAACCTTGGAAAACAATTTTTGACATAACCTTGCTGGAAAGAGGTAGAAATATGCATTGTACACTAGCGGCAAATTCAAACTAGCGTGAAGGAGTTAGAACCTCGAGATTTGCTTTTTACTAGAAATTGATATTCTTAGGAAAAGGTTTTTAGTTTAGTTGTCATATGAAACTCTGCAAACGTGTTAGGGAACTATGTGAGGTAGATATTGATGTCAGTATTTGCGCCTCAAGGCGCTTATGACCGAGCCATTACGGTTTTCTCACCGGATGGCCGTCTGTATCAAGTTGAGTATGCGATGGCTTTGGTTGAACGAGGAGCCACCATTATCGGGATAAACAGTCCAGAGGGAATAGTTTTAGGTGCAGAAGAGACTGTTGAGCCTCTTGAAGAGTCGCAGTACTCGTGGAAAATCTTCAGAATTGATGAGCATATAGGCGCTGCTATAATCGGGTTAAGCTCAGACGCTAGAATCTTGATTGACCAAGCGCGAGTATATGCGCAGAGCAATAGGTTGACTTATGATGAGCCGATTGATGTTGAAGTGATAACCAAGCGCGTGTGCGATATTATGCAGCTTTACACGCAGCATGCTGGTGTCAGACCCTTTGGTGTTTCCTTAATCTTTGGCGGTGTTGACAAGACTGGGTGTCGCCTGTTTGGAACGCACCCAAGCGGCACTTATCGAGGGCATAAGGCTTTGGTCATAGGCGCTGGTAGAGAGCATATAATCAACATGCTGAAAGAAGAGTACCGCGAAAACATTAGCCTTGAAGATTCAACGAAACTTGCGATTAAATGTTTAGTGAAGGCTCTTGAAGCGCGACAGCTTCCGCCGAGAATGAAAATTGCTTTGATTCCTTCTGCGACAAAGAAAATGGAAATGCTAAGCGATGATGTAGTTGAGCACCATATTAAGGAGTTAAGCGGTGGCAAGTGACGCTGCGATGGGTGAAAAGTTCACCAGTGCTCGCTTCACCAAAGACAATGAGCACTTTGAAGTTCTTGTGAAGCCTGAGAAGGCTCTGGACTATCGTATGGGTAAGATAGCCTCTATAACAGAGGTTCTCGTGGCTGAGACTATATTTTCAGATGCTAACAAAGGGACAAAAGTGTCAGAAGAGGCTCTTCGTAAGTCTTTTGGAACAACAGATGCTCTGAAAATTGCGGATATAATCTTGAAGAAAGGAACATTGCAGCTTACTACTGAACAGCGTAGAAAAATGACTGAAGAAAAAAGGAGACAGATTGTCGCTTTTATTTCACGACAGGCTGTTGACCCAAAAACAAATCTTCCACACCCGCCTTTGCGCATAGAACAGGCTATGGAGCAAATTCACTACCCGATAGACCCTTTCAAATCAACTGAAGAGCAAGCGCGAGAAATAGTCAAATTGTTAAGAACGATTCTGCCGTTGAAAATGGAGCAAGTGACTGTTGCAGTAAGCATACCTGTCCAGTACGCAGCAAGAGCTTATGGAAAGGTTAAAGAGTTCGGCACAATCAAACGTGAAGAGTGGCGAGCAGACGGCTCATGGTCTGGCGTGTTGGAAATGCCAGCAGGCTTATATGCTTCGTTTCTGGATAAGATTGGAGAGCTCACAAAGGGAAGCGCAGAAGCGAAAATAGTCTGAAAAATGGAAAAGAATGATTATTATGGTTTTGGATGTGTGAAATATGCCGACATTTTTTGAAAGAAGACAGCTTGTAACGCCGGGAGACCTGCTTGCAGAAGGCGATTACATGGCTGGTGAAGACACTTACAAGGAAGGTAACAGTATTTACGCTGCAAGAACAGGGCTAGTGGAATATGAAGATAAGAGAGTAAGCATCGTAGCTTTGAAAGCGTTTTACATTCCGAAAATAGGCGACAAAGTTATAGGAACAGTTGTAGAAGTTGGCTTTCACGGCTGGACATTAGACATACATGCACCCTATCCAGCAATCCTTAGAGCTGGCGATGTTATGTCAAGGTCGTTTAAGCCGCAAAGAGACGATTTGACGAGCATTCTAGATGTGGGAGATGTTGTTATCGCCAAGATTGTCTCATACGACAGAACACATGATCCACAGTTGTCGGTTGCCGAGCCAGAGCTTGGAAAAGTGACTCGCGGACAGCTATTGCAGATTACTCCGACAAAAATTCCTCGTGTGATAGGCAGAAAAGGCTCAATGATAAATATGATAAAGCAGGAAACAGGTTGCCGCATTGAACTTGGGCACAATGGCGTCATTCTAATTACTGGCAAAAGGCTTGAAGATGAAGAGTTAGCTTTAATGGCTATCCGCAAAATCGAGCAAGAATCTCACATAGCTGGTCTCACAGATAGAATTTCCCAGATGATTAAAAAGGAAAAAGAAAAAATGAAGGAGGAAGTTAAGGATGAGTCAAAAACCAGAAAAACTGATTGATAAAAAAGGTTTAAGATTAGATGGAAGAAAATTTGACGAGTTAAGACCGATAAAAATTGAAGTAGGCATCCTCTCTAACGCTGACGGCTCAGCATATATTGAGCAAGGAAAAAACAAGATTCTAGCAGCCGTTTATGGTCCAAGAGAGGTTCATCCGAAGCATTTGTCTCTTCCAGACCGAATGCTTTTGAAATGCCGATATCACATGGCACCATTTTCAGTTCAGGAACGCAAATCACCTGCTCCCTCAAGAAGGGAAGTGGAGCTTTCAAAGGTCATCAGAGAAGCAATCGAGCCTGCTGTTTTCATAGAATATTATCCGAGAACAGCGCTTGACATTTTCGTTGAGGTTTTGCAGGCTGATGGAAGCACAAGATGCGCCAGCATAGTTGCAGCCTCTTTAGCACTGGCAGACGCTGGAATCCCTATGCGAGATTTAGTAGTTGCCTGCTCCGCTGGAAAGATAGACAACACAATCATTATGGATTTGATGGACACCGAGGACAAGCAAGGCTCTGCAGATGTTCCCGTGGCGCTGATGCCAAACTTAAATGCAATAACATTACTGCAAATGGATGGAATCTTGTCTCTTGAAGAATTCGAGCAAGCCGTAAATCTAGCGCTTGAAGGATGCAAGAAAATCTATGCTTTACAGAAAGAAGCATTAAAAGCAAAATATGTTGATGTCAAGG
>Ga0209102_1001075_pt1 | contig 15480 bp, 17 predicted proteins | sample ConPoolayeHmetaG_FD_185483 | JGI IMG/M metagenome (GOLD analysis project Ga0209102, IMG submission 185483) | Hot spring microbial mat communities from California, USA to study Microbial Dark Matter (Phase II) - Cone Pool mat layer H metaG... ...
TGTCTTGACACACGGTTTTATCCATTGTTCACCTTTTTTCTAGTCGACTTTTTACTTGTGGTTAGTGCCGCTTTCTACCTAGTCATAGAAGGTGAATAAAATGGATGCAGTTTTCAGAATAGTTGTGCTGGTGTTTGCCATATGCCTGTTCATTGCGTTATGCCTACTGATTGCTAAGGGAAGTCAACAGTAGCAGAGTAAATGTAGCATAAGAAGTTGTAGCATTGTAGCACCGTGCGTGTGGAGGATATAAACGCTACTTTTTGCTACAACTACACTTTAAACATTGATTTTTTCCATCAAAAACTCCAGACTAAGAGTCTGGCGGTTGTTTGTGGAAACACAATTTTTCTGGAGCTTCACGGTGCAGAGAAAAAGGTGGGAGAGTTAGGTTAATGCCTTAGGTTTTCTGAGGCAATATCCCCATTCGGTTTTTGCTACAAGCTCATATCCTTCATCTAAGTATTTGGTTAGTTCTGTTTTATCTTCTGCATAAACCACGTCAAACTCGTTTTCTTTAATCCAGCTTTTGACAGTATGCACATACCTTAGCGTGTTCTGAATGTTGCAATGTCTAGCGAACCTTTGAGTTTCCACTATATCCTTGGTTTTAAAGTAGAACCAGCTTATGGCAAAATGCCTAAACGTGTGGAAGTGAATCTTTAGAAAGTCTGGATTCCCTGTTTCTTTAGCTAACCTTTTCCTATAATCTTCTATGAAATCGTTAATGTTGTCTGCATCCTTATAGTTGAAGATTCTATCTTCAGTTTTTGGAAGTTGAAGTAATAAAGTTGTTAGCTCATCACTTATTGAATAGGTAAAGGTTCTATGTCCCTTAACACCTCTAATCGTTAAAGTCTTATTTTGAAAGTTTACATCCTTCCATGTTAAACGCCAAATCTCCCCTGCTGAAGCTCCTGTTTCAACAGCTATTGAAACAACAGCTCTAAGCTTAATACTTCTAAGTCTATAGAGAAATTGTTTCACCATCTCTGGATTTGGAACATACATTTCCCTGTTGTTGTAAACTCTAAAGTCTGGTTTCTTTATTGGAAATCCCAGAAACTCAGCATATTGACATATCGCATTTATTGCATTTGCTTTGCTCTTATCTACCCAATTATTAGCTAACACTTGCGTTATCATTTCCTCTGGAGAACCCTTAAGCTGTTTAAGAAAGCGTAGTTTTCTTTCAACTGTTGATTCCCTATTTCCCTTCTTTATCAACCACATGGCAAAATTGAGAAAGGGAGTAGTGCCTAGAACCGTAGGTTCTGGCAAAGTGCGGGGGGTGGGATTCGAACCCACGGAGGCCTACGCCAGAGGATCTTAAGTCCTCCCCCTTGTCTTAGGCTTTCTGGCTCCCAACGCCTATTTAGACCTGGCTCGGGTACCCCCGCACTTAGGCTACTATTTTGAAGCGTTTCTATTCAGTTTAAGCTTTCCGCTTCAGAATATTTAAGTTGAAATTCTATTTATCTAGTTATGGGCGGGTAGCCTAGTACGGATAGGGCGCAAGCCTCCTAACATGCGAAGAGAGCTTGTGGTCGTGGGTTCAAATCCCACCCCGCCCGCCATAAAATCTAGTTTTAAGGTTCTAGCTGTCCTAGCGGTTAATCTAATGTGAACCATTTTATTTATCCGATTTTCGGATTTTTTTTGAGGTTTTAAGCATTTTTTGTTCCGAAATAAATAAATACCTAGCGCAGCCACATATTGTTCTTGGAGAATTTGGAGGTGAATTTTGTATGAGTGGAGAAATTCGAGGAGAAGAGGCTGTGGGGCTTCCTGTTTTGGGTCAGAAGGCGCCAGATTTTGAAGCACTGACAACCCATGGAACCTTGAGGCTTTCAGATTTCAAGGGAAGCTGGATTGTGCTGTTTTCCCATCCAGCCGACTTCACACCAGTATGTACAACAGAGTTTATTGCTTTCGCTCAACTATACGAAGAATTCAAGAAGAGAAACACTGAGCTTTTAGGTTTAAGCGTAGACAGCGTTTCCTCCCACATAGCATGGATAAGGAACATTGAAGAAAAAATGGGAGTTAAGATACCCTTCCCCATAATCGCCGACCTAAATAAAGAAGTGGCTAAAAAATATGGAATGATTCATCCGGAGCAAAGCAAAACTGAAACCGTCAGATGCGTCTTTATAATCGACCCAGAAGGCAAGATAAGAGCCATGCTTTATTATCCGCTAACCACCGGAAGAAACATGAAAGAAATACTGCGCATAATAGATGCGTTGCAAACAACCGACAAATATAAAGTAGCTACGCCTGCAAACTGGCAGCCAGGCGATCCCGTAGTGGTTCCACCGCCAGCCACAGTGGAAGACGCTGAGGAAAGACTAAAGCAGGGCTACGAATGCAAAGACTGGTACCTATGCATGAAAAAGCTTCAGGAGAGTTAGCCGCATGCCGTGCGTGTCTCCAGATGGAAAACCCACAACAACCGGAATGGCTATTCTGAAATCGTTGAAGGACGGATCTTTATCCCCCGAAGAAGTTGCCGACAAAACGGGCAAACCGCTTTTTAGGGTTAGAAGCGGCCTTAGAGAACTGAAAAACGCTGGATTCATAGAAGAAATAAACGGTAAGTACAAGCTTTCTGAAAAAGGTCAAAAAACTGCGCAGTAACTCCAGCAATACTCACATGCGCAACATTTTCCTTTCAGTTTTTAGGTTATGAAAATCTTCGTTTACGAATTAAACCATACTTTTGAAACGTTTCACCTAATATATGGCTGTAAGTCCGCATATTGATGCGGCCGCCGGGATTCGAACCCGGGATCGCAGGCTTGGAAGGCTTCCACACGCTTTTGTGGTTCTGTGTCCTAACCAGACTAGACGACGGCCGCGCTTTTGACATTTATGCATAGTATTGATGTCTATATTAGAGGGGGTATAGATAAAATTTCTTGCATAAGCCCCTTATTGAGGTTTTTCCTTTGGCTTGAATACTTTTTTCTCTTGTGCGGGTTTAGGCTTGAGGTTTCCTCGGAGTTTTGGCGGAACCGCTCTTTGTCTTTCTATGTTCTTTAGTCTTGCGTAGAGTTTTGAGATTTTTGTTTTTGATGGTTTTCGTGTTCTCATAATCCTTGAAGGAGCTGGTTTGAAGGGCTTTTTTGGTTGGACATCGGCTTTTCTTTTGAATGTTGTTACTGGCAAGTTTTTCACTTTTTGGAAAACTACATAGCCTTCATTCAAGTTTACTTCGCCAATTTTCCATCCGGCTTCAAGCCAAGCCTTTGCATGCTCCTTTTCAAGGGAGTTTTCCCACCAACTTTCAGAACGGTAAGCGCTCATTGGCAAGTTGTCGCCTATTATCCCGTCTATTTGGGCGAAAGAAAGCTTAACCGAGTCTGTGAAGGCTCTCCTAAACTTCAAATAGCTTGTAAGCGCTTCGTATTTGGTTCTGGTTTTCGGCGAAACAATTTTTCTTGCGCAGTTCAGGCATAGCAGCCTTTTAGTGTCGCCTGTGGAAACTTCTGGAACCATGCAGTCGATGCAAAAGAGTTTTCCGCATTTCCAGCACTGCCTAAGATAATTGTAGGGTAAAACTCTGCCGCATATTTTACATTCTTCTTTGAAAGGCATCTAAACCCTCTAAGGTGCATGTAGGAATTAAGTTTAATTTGTGCAGAGTCTGGTATAGCTATTTCTAAAATTCGCCTCATTCAGCAAAGGGGTGTTCGGAATCTGAAATAATGTTTATAGAAGAGGATTCTACGCGTCAAATCGTGAATATAATGCTTTTTAGCGAGTACCTGCACGAAAAGGCTGAAGAGTCAAGGCATAATGAAACCGTTGGATACCTCATAACCATAATAGGCTCAGTGTTTTTTGTAGGAGGCTTGCTTGAAACCGTGATAATGGTTGAAAACCCAGAATGGTTTCTAATAATTCCTTATCACTTAACGCCGCATCCCTACAGCCTTTTAGGCTTGTCCCTAATAGTCATAGGTGTTGTGCTTCTTTTTCTTGGAGTAGCCCTAAGCATCCATTATGCAAAAGAAAGAGCTTGGTACATGAAGCAACTGCAGAGGGCGCATACAATTGAAGAGTTAAAGCTTAAAAAAGAAACAAAAGAAGCGGAGGCTAGCCCTTAACAACCGCCAATGGCACAAGTCTTGCAACCTTTGTGGCTATGCCAACCTTGTCGCTGACTTCAGCCACCATATCCACATTTTTATACGCTGGATCCGCCTCCTCAGCTAAAACAACGGCGCTTGCAGCCCTAACGGCTATGCCCCGCTGTTCTAAACTTCGTCTAACGTCGCCTCCGAAAAACCTTCTTTTAGCAGCTGTTCTGCTCAGCATTCTACCTGCACCGTGGGCTGTAGATCCGAAACTTAGCTCCATGGCTTTTTCAGTGCCAACTAAAATCCATGAGCTGGTTCCCATGCTTCCAGGTATAATGACAGGCTGCCCAACGCTCCTGTAGTCTGCTGGAATTTCTGGATGCTCCGGCGGAAACGCGCGTGTGGCGCCTTTCCTGTGAACCCAAACCTTTCGTCTTTCACCGTTAACCTTGTGAACTTCTATTTTTGCAATGTTGTGCGCCACATCGTAAACGAGGTTTAATCCAAACTTTTCAGGGTCTTCTTTGAAGACTTGCTGGAAGCTCTGCCTAACCCAGTGCATTATGGATTGGCGATTTGCAAAAGCATAGTTGACGGCGCAAGCCATAGCCTCGTAATAGTCTTCAGCTTCATTGCTGTTTCCGGGGGCGCAAGCAAGTTCTCTGTCAGGCAGGACGATTTTGTATTTGTGTATGGCTCTTTCCATAACCCGCAGGTAATCTGAGCAGATTTGGTGGCCGAAACCTCTTGAGCCGCAGTGAATCATAACAGTTACTTGCCCCTCGTGGTGGATTCCAAAGGTTTTAGCTGTTTTCTCGTCATAGATTTTGTCAACTTTCTGAATTTCCAGAAAGTGATTTCCAGAGCCCAGCGTGCCTATTTGGGTTAATCCTCGGTTTTTGGCTGTTGTTGAAACCTTGTCTGGATTAGCATTCTTCATGCACCCGCGCTCTTCGCAGTGCTCGGCATCTTCAGACCACCCTAAGCCTTTATCGATAACCCACTGAACCCCTTCCATAACCAGTCTGTCCAAGTCGTGAACGGTTACTTTGAAGTCCTTTCTGCGGCTTCCAAGCCCGCATGGGACATTGTCGAAAATTGCGTTTGCCAACTGAACGAGCTTAGGTCTTATATCCTGTTCTGAAAGATTTGTTGTTAAGAGGCGGACGCCGCAGTTTATGTCGTAACCAACCCCGCCTGGGCTTATGACGCCTTCGTCGAAGTCTGTTGCTGCTACTCCGCCTATTGGAAAGCCGTAGCCCTCGTGGCCGTCTGGCAATGTTATAGAATGCTTATATATGCCTGGCAAGTGGGCAACATTTACGCACTGTTCGAGAGTCCTATCCATTTGCATTTTATCTAACAGTTCTTTGTTAGCGAAAACTATTCCTGGAACCCTCATGCCAGGCTTATACTTTGGAATGTGCCAAGTGTAATCATTTATTTTTTCAAGGGGGATCTTTTCTGAAGGGGGACGCCCTTCTCCTTCTTCACCCATAATTTTCACCTAAGCCTCCTAAGAGGGTCTTCTAGATATAAAGTGTTTTGGCGTTACGCCAAACGGTTAGGCTGAAACAGCCTCTCCGAATTCTTTTATATAACCGATGAAACCCTCTACGCTCTCATTAAGTACACTCTCTCCTAAAATTCCCCTATGCGCCTTAATGTACTCCCTAGCCTTTCCAACAGCCTCATCGTTTTCAAAAATCCTTTTTCTAATAGCTTCAAAGTTTTCCCCATTTTTTATCGCTTTTCTGGTAATTTTCGCCCAGAGTTTAAGTCTCCCAGCATATGCTTCAAGTTTTTCAAGAGCGCCTTTTGCCATGCCAAAATGGGTGTAGTATAAAACTTTTGGTTTTAGATTAGCCAACTTATCCAAAGAAGCTAAGGCGATGTCTAAACGGAAGAGCGGAGGCGTTGTAGGTACGATAACTTCAATTTCGCCTAAATAAACTCCAGCAGCATCGCCTGTGAAAATTCCTTCACTTAAAGGTTCATAATAGCACAAGTGGTGGGGCGCATGCCCAAGAGTCTCTATAACCTTAAGTGCTACGTCATCTCCGATTTTGAAATTCAATCCCTCTGATGCAGCAGCAATCCTTTCCATGGGAACAGGCTCTGGCTTCCCATAGATTTCAGCTATTTTTTCCCCGAGAACCATTTTTGACTGTTGCCAAAGCCTATCTGGATTTGAAAGGTGAACTGCTCCCCTATGGTGAACTATGACTTTGGCTCTTGGAAGAGCCATCAAAAGTGTTCCGACGCCTCCGCTGTGGTCTATGTGAACATGTGTAACAGCAATGTAAGCTACATCCTCAGGTTTTACGTTTAACTCGTTTAAACCTTGAAGGAGATTTGGAATAGAAGACGCTGGACCAGTTTCAACTATGGCTACGCTTTCATCTATCAAAACGTAGCTGGCAACAAAATTTCTTATGCCGCCCGCTTCCACATCAATTATATAAATGTGGTCTCCAATCTTTTTTATGCTCATATCCACGCATTATCCTTTTCCTAGGCGCACGTTAACGTATAGTTAATGCTGCAGTAATATTTAATTATCAACCATCCAGATTCTCTTATTAAAAATGGCTTTGAATAGAGGGGAAGACTGTGAGATGGTTAACCTAATAATCTTCGGCGCGCCTGGTTCTGGAAAGGGGACATACGCTTCGCGGCTGCGGTTAAAGCTTGACTTAGAGGTTATTGCAACCGGAGACATTTTCAGGGAAATGATGAAGAATGACACTCCCTTGGGGAGAAAAGTGAAAGGCTATGTTGAAAAAGGACTGCTTGTTCCCGATGAAGTTACTTTAGAGGTTTTGAGGCAAAATTTGGCTAAAATCCCTAAAGGCAAAGGTTTCATTTTAGACGGGTACCCAAGAACAATTGAGCAAGCTAAAGCCTTAGATGGCATAGCCAAAATAGACGCCATAATCCACCTCATAGTGCCAGATTGGATAATTATTGAACGCTTGTCCTCGCGTAGAATATGCAAAAACTGTGGTGCCATCTACAACCTACTATATTTGAAGCCCAAAAAGGGCATGATATGCGATAAATGCGGCGGAACCTTATACCAACGCGAAGACGACACCCCAGAGGTTATTAAAAGACGTATAGAAGTTTATGAAAAACAGACTCAGCCCCTTTTAAATTATTACAAGGAGAAAAGGGTTCCCTTCGTGGACGCAAAATGCGACAAGCTTGAGACCCCCCCAGAAACCGTAGTTGAAGAAATACTGCAAGGATTGCATAAGCTGAAACTAGTCTAAACTCTTATTTTTCAGCATTAAATGTCAAGAATAAACTTCACGGCAACCTTATTCGGTTCTTTATTTATTTCCATTCGATGGTATGTAACAGCTTTTACGCCAACTTTCTGAACATGTTTCTCTGAACTAAACTTTTCACCCCAAATTTTCGCTTCCAGCTTGAACCCTTTCTCAGTCTTTTTTAAGGCTAATATTTTAAATTTTGAGTAAAGCATTTGGTTGATTTCGGATTTTACCAGCAAGTTTTCAAGCCAACTGTAAAGCAATGCATATTCGTCTTCCGCTTCAACTTCAATATAATCCTCAACTTTCGGCTCAACATTCTTAATGTCCGTCATAACCTCGAACATTGCACCTGCAGCGTTTTCAAAGGCTTCAGCTAAATCATTCCCATAGGCGGCAATATAGGCGTCAGCCATATGCTCCAGAAACTCAAATTTTTTCTGCCCGCTCATAACTTCAACCAAGATATTAAACGGAAACTTGGTTTTAAACGGTTCCGCTGTTTGCAAAAACTGTTTGGCTTTTGGCCGGCTTAGAAGTATTTTGGAATTTTCTGGATGGCTGCAACTGTCAATTTTACAGTGTTTTCAGCGTCTTTTAGGCTTAGCAAGGATGCTGGACTATGGATATATCGTGTTGGTATGGATATGACTCCGCTTGGGACCCCCTCCCTTGTTAGGGATATGCGCGCTGCGTCTGTTGAACCTGGCAAGCCCGTCTCAAGCTGATATGGAATCTTATTTTCCTCTGCTACGTCGATTAGGAGCCGCAAAACTTTCGGATGGGTTATAAGCCCGTAGTCGGCGACGGTTAATGATGGCCCTTTCCGCAACTTTATTGGAGCCTCAAACTCCTTAACTCCTGGAACATCTCCGGCGACGGTCACGTCAAGGGCTATGCCGACGTCTGGGTATATTCCGAAGGCAGCTGTTGTTGCACCTCTCAGCCCGACTTCCTCTTGGACTGTTCCTACAGCGTATAAAGTGCACTTTGTTTCCTTCAACTGTCTTACTGTTTCCGCCATAACTGCGCATCCTACACGGTCATCGAAGGCTTTACCTATAACAGTTTCATTTCCAATTTTTGCGAATTTTATGTCAAAGCTGACGGGATCTCCGATTTTTACTCCCATCTGCTTTGCTTCTTCTCGGCTTTCTGCTCCGATGTCTATGAAAAGTTCATCGTAGGTTAGGACTTTTTTGCGTTCATCCTCTTTCTGTATGTGGGGAGGCTTAGAACCTATTATTCCGTGCAGCGCCCCCTTTTCCGTGTGAACTATTACTTTTTGGGCTAGTAGAATGCGGTCGTCTATTCCTCCCATCTTCGTAAACTGGAGGAACCCATCATTAGAAATTGTTTTCACAAGTAAACCTATTTCATCCATGTGAGCTGCAAGCATCACCTTGGGAGCGTTTTCCTTTCCCCTTTTTATGCCAATAATATTTCCGAGCTTGTCTTCTTTAACTTCGTCCATGTAAGGCTTCAAAAATTCTCTAAGAAGGCGTCTAACTTCTTCTTCTCTGCCAGCCACACCACAAGCGTTTGAAAGTTTCTCTAATGTTTCAACAAGCACCATGGCATTTCTCCTCTTAAAGGGTTAATGTTAGCAATTGTAGAAGCTTTATATTAAACTGTTATGGTGATTGTAAACTTATAATCGAGGTCGCTGTAACATGAGTAATAAGAAGTTAACGAGTGCAGCTTTCATTTCGTTGGTTGCCGTTTTTGCCGCCTTTAATATTGTTTGTGATTCCTTGGTGGTGCCTCCACTGCTACCTTATTCAGGTGTTTGGTATAGCTGGATTTTCATTTCTGAACCCATCACTGGAATAATACTTGGACCGCTAGCGGGTTTCTTTTCAAATCTTGTGGGGGTTATGGCTGGCCATTTTATTAATTTTATAGACATTTACGAGTTTCTCTTCACGCTTGGTGCTCCTATAGGGGCTATGATTTCTGCGCTTGTCTTTAGAGGTAAATGGGGAATAGTGTTGGCATACTATTTTGCCTTGTTAGTAGGTTTTTTCGCCGCGCCCGTTTCTTGGCAACTTCCCTTCTGGGGCATGTGGGATGTATATCTCGCATTTGCTGTCCTTCTTGTGACAGTGGTTGTTGCGACAAAGTGGAAAAGCTTGTGGAACGTGAAATCAAACATCCGTCTTGTTTACATTCTAGCTTTAAGCACTTTCATTGGCTTGGAAGCTGACGTCCTCTTCCGCATATTCATCTTCGTGCCATGTCAAACATATCGTCTTTTTTACGGCTATGATGTGAGCGTTCTTCAAGCTATATGGGCCATGGGAGCTGTTGAAACCCCGATTAAAGTGGCTTTATCCACCGTTGTAACGGTTTTAGTAGGCCCACCAATAATTAGTGCTGCCCGAAAGATGGGCTTGTCCGTCTAAGCCTCGCGAAGCTTACCATATATGCGCCTAGCCAGCCTCTCAGCTTTTCTAAAAGAGGAATTGCGGCTTTTTCCCACAGCTAAAATGGAGCAAAGGGGCTCTCCTTCCTCAATTATACTATTTGGGAGGGGAATATCTGCTGCTTCTTGGAAAGCTGCCAAATCAGGAGCGAAAACACGTTTAGGTGCATACAAAATTAGACGAGTGCAAAATTTTGAAGAGCTTCTAACAATGGGTAATTCGCCATATAAACAAGCGCGTATATGAGATTCTACAAGGTTTATTCCTAGAACTTTTTCAATGCATCCCAAAGTGCCTTGAAATCTCGGATTCACCTCTATGACGTAGGGAACTCCATTACTTGAAATCACTATGTCAATGCCGTTAGAACCTATGAGGCTGAAATGTGAAGCTATTTTTTCCGCTATAGCTTTGCATTTATCAAAAATAGAGCCGTCAACCTTCAAGGGAACAATGTTTCCACAGTATCCAAAAGGTTCATGCTGAAAAACGGAGGGCAATCCCAACAATTGCTCATTTATGGATAAAACTCTTACGCCGCTTTCTCCAGCTAAAATGGATATGCTTGCATGGACGCCTTCAATGAATTTTTGAACAATAATCTTTCCGCCGCTCTGAGAGGTTATGGGAAAAACCTTTTCCATCTCTTCCTGGTTTGACACAAGCCTAATGTCTACTCCTCCGAAGCCTTTAACTGGTTTTACGACAACTGGGAATCCCATATTAGCAGCAATTTCCTTTGCCTCAAGAACATCTTTCGCAGTTGCGGTTTCAGGATATGGAACGCCAAGCGATTCAAGCTCATCAAAAAATTTAGGTTTTTCACGAACATCCATGAAGACTTTTGGGGAGTTCCCCATTATTGGAGTCAAACTGTTCAACCCGCAAAGAACATCAAAATAATCGTCTAGGCCTGAAGAAAGCAATATCGCGTCTATATTATGCTTTTTAACTAGATTTTTCGCCATTTGCAGAAAGGCCTCTGGTTTAAAGTTCCACATAATCCTTCCGCAGCTTTTCCCCTCCTTCTGTTCTATAACCGCCATAAAATCGCGGCATACGTGTTTAAGGTCAATGTCGCCGAAATAATCTGCTACATAAACGTTGTAGCTTGCTTTTTTTGCAGAAGCAGCGGCAAAAACAGTGTCAACCCCTACAATTAAAATGTTCCGTACTTCATCCTTTCTCAAAGGCTCAACCTTTATCATTTTTAAAAGCTTTATTGAAAACAGAAAAATAGAAAGCTTATGACGGCGGTGTAGGCGGGGCTGGCGGTTGAGGCGGAGGAGCTTCTTGTTTTGGCTGTTGCTTTTGTAGCTCCATATGTTTAGTTAGCAGTAGAACTCCTTCTATTATGAGAAATATGCCGATTATTATTCCCAGAAGTGCGGGTATAACTATTAGTAGGATGCCGAAGACTATGCATAGGACAGCTAAGACTGGCTTAGAAACTGTTACGCCAATTTTTTTAAGACCTTTTTCAATAGCTTCTGTCAATTTCATTCCCTTCTAATTAATTTCTGATGGTTATTGGTAAATATGCTTTATTATTTAAGCTATTCTAAACAGTTTTTACCGAAAGAATGTTCTTTGCTTATATAATATATAAAAATATATATTTGGGGCATCATGCTAATACACAGTGGTGAGAACTTTGGAACAGCGGAAAATAATGTCTCTCGGAAGATCTTCACTGGTTATTTCCCTCCCAAAATATTGGACACAGTTAAACGAGCTTAAGCAAGGAGACATCGTATCCATAGCGATAAACAGAGATCGCTCTCTAGTTGTTTTCCCAAGTTTAAAGAAGGAGGAGGAACTTGCCAAAATAACCCTTCATGTGGAATCTGATGAAAACATAACCTTCATTATCCGCAATATAATTGCTTGCTACTTAAACGGTTATTCCTACATTAGGGTGGTTTCCAAAAATTTTTTCACGGTACCTCAGCAAAAAGCCATACGCAAAATAGCTCAAATGCTTTATTTGCGAATACTTGAGGCAGACACTAGAGAAATTCATACGGCAACTCTCATAGACGAGTCTAAAGCCTCTATTGAAACTGGAATAAACAGAATCTATAAGATATCGAGTTCCATGTGCCGCGACGCATTCACAGCCTTAAAAAACCAAGATTCATCCCTTGCAAAGTCTGTTTACACGATAGATGATGAAGTCGACCATTTTGCATACTTTTTGTTAAGGCTACTGCGCAAAGCAACAGTTGATCCTGCTTTAGCTAACCAGCTTGCCCTGGGGCCCATTGACTGCCTAGATTATCAAACTCTTGTTCACCGGATAGACCAAGTTGCAGATCAAGCTGCAAGTATAGCTAGACATCTGATAATGGTGGAAGGAAGGGGAAAGAAAATTTCAGTCCCCCTCTTGGAAAAGATGTACGCAGCGGGAGTTGACGCTTTAAATTTTTACGATAAAGCTGTGAACGCTTTACTCTCAAATGATGTAAGAGGCTCGATTGAAATTATTGAAAATTTAGCTAAAATGGAGAAGTTGGATCAGGAACTAGCGTCTTTGGCTTTTTTGAAAGAAAAGGATACAGAGGTTATTTGTGCGTGTTGCTCCATGCGAGATAGCATAATGAGGATAGCTGAGTATGCCGCGGACATTGCAGAGCTCACTGTAAACCGCTCTTTCAAGCCAGCTTCTTAGCCTCATCAATCTATGAACTTTTCTTTTCTTTGGAAGAGTAGCTCACAGTCACGGCGAGTTTAACTGGTGATATCTCGCCTTTCAGTATTTTCCTTGCAAGTTCCATCGCATAGTTGTAACTGTAAACTGTGCCTTTACCGTTTCTTCGGGCTTCCCTCAAAATTTCTCGTTCAAGTTTATACTTCAATCTGCCAATAGTCAGCGGACCTATACCGAAAATTCCTGGGAGAAACTCTCGCATGTCATCATCAAGCTTCATTCCTTCAACTCCTAGAGGTGGAACAGCATTGACATCGGCTATCACCTTGACAAATTTCACTTCACTTAAAATTTCTTTGGTGACAATTCTGACACCAGCAACGGATGCACAGAGAATAACGTCCGCGTTCTTTATGACTTCAGCTTTCTTCGCGGGGGTGGGAGCAAAAACTCCTTCTACGGTTACTCCATATTTTTCGCGGAGTAGGTTAGACAATTTCGCCATATATTCTTCGCCGTCTTGCCTGTCTGGATTTGGACTTATGATCATCACTTTGCATCCAAGCTTAGCCAAGAGAATAGCTGCCACTCTTCCGACAGCACCTGTGCCAAAAACTGCAACCTTTTTGTCCTTTAGATTTCCAAGTTTAGATTTCACTATGGCGTCTTCAACTTTTGCAACCATGGCAGTAGCAGTAGTATATGCGCCTGCTGGGTCAATTATAGTGTTGGCTTGAAAAGGTGGAAACATGGATTCGCGGACAACCTTTAACACTTCTTCAGCTTTTTCCATATCCTTTCCGCCGATTAAGAAACATGTACGCTTGACTCCCTTAGGGTCTCTGGAGAAAATAGCGTCCTGCACTATTTTTTTAGCTTCTTCAGGCGTTACATTTTCGTAGGGAACCACCACACTGAATCCAGCGTCATAGGCCATGCAAATGTCAAAGGGGCTGGCTCTTTTGTCGGTGTCTAAAAAGAAAAGGATGTAAGGGGCATCTTCAGAAGTTGTTTTAATAACTGGCTTAATTTGAACTTGCATGGATTTAAGCAAATCTTCAATTTCTGCGGGCGAAGCTTTTTCCTCCTTTGTGAAGATCAATTTCTTTATTGGGTGGATTGTTTCCGCATCCACATCCACTGACTCTAGTAGTTTTTTCACTCCGCTTACATGTTCCGGACTAGATATGTGCACACATGTTACTTCTTCTTTCTCTATTTTTCTGGCATTTTCAATGATGCCCATGGCAATCCAGCTTTCTCTAACTGAAAACTTCACTTCGCGTTCCATCTCTTCAATTTCCTGTTGCAAGCATTGACCATAGGCTATCAAGTACTCTTTTTCTGGGCTATCTTCGCCTGGAAGTTCCTCTAATGCTTTGAGTATGCGGTCTCGTAACTGTTTTTTCTCCTCCAAAAGGGAAGCCACATAGCCTTTGGCGTTTTCGTCGATCTCCACAGCATAAAATGGAATGTTTCTTTTCTGAGATATTTGGGCGATGACGTTGGTTTCGTTGAATTCTTTGTCTGAGCGGTTTCCTTTTTCTTCTGTTATGAAGTCTGGCTTTACCTCGTCGATCAGCTTCTCTAGGAAATTGCAAAAAGCAATTGATGGCTTAAACCTTGATGATAATATGTTTTTAGGTGTGTGGTTGTTTGAGGGTTCTATGACCCAGAAGGGTTCGCTGTATTCCTTCTCAACTATTATTACTCTTAATACTTTTCCTTCTAATGGAGCAATTTCAAGTGCTTTCAAATTCTTTCACCTGAGAGAAAGATAGTCGGAGAATTATATATACTTAGTCGAAATATCATATGTATATGTTAATATCGTATATACATATATATCAATAACGAAGCCCATAAACTATAAACTATGCTTGACTGTCAGCCTTTAAAGACTTAAACCATTTATCATATGTTTCCTCATCAAAAGTTAGAGGCAACATCAACTTTTCCTTAATCTTTAATTTTCCATCTTTAGAATGTGGTCTTCTAACTAAAGTGTCACTATACTTTTCGATTTCTCTCGCCTCTTCTGCAAGTTTGGCTGCAACTTGCACAATTTCATGGGCACAAGCAACCAGCGGAATATACTTCTCCTTCTCCTTTTCCATAAAACAGGCCCGCGTGTTTATTTCTGCAACTTTTTTCGTCAGTTCGTAAGCGGCCATAGCCTTTGCCTTTGCATAGGGATTTTTAAAGTCAGAATTGTCCCTAATGCTGTCAGTGTCTATGATTAGCTTAGGCAGTTCAGCTGTCAAGCCTTCTTTATAACAATTGATAATTCTATCAATTTCTTGGTATATCATTCGGTAAACGCCTGTGATTGCAAGCACTTTTATTATATTGGAGTTGAAAAGCGCCATTTCGGAGGGATCTAAAAACTCTTTTCTGGCTCCAATAAGAGGATCGCCCATAACTATAATGTAGCCAAAGCCGTTTTTTTCAAACTCTTCCTTCAAACGTTTCCCAGGAGCGTCTGAAATGAAGATGCTTGGGACTTTCTTTTCTAAAAGGATTTCTCTGGCCTTGGTGGGTCCTTGAACCGCTGGGTTCGGCGAGGTAAAAACCACAAAGTCTGGGTTAAAATCAAAAATTTTTGGTAAGGCTTCTTCTACTTCCTCGACAAGCATTTTTGCCCCTGTTGTTACGCTTCGAACGCTTATGTCTTCTCTATCCGCCAACTCGTCGATAAGAAGTTCAAGTAATGGTGCAGAACCGATATTGCCGCATTTAAAGATGCCTACCTTAACTTTTTTCAAGGGAACACCCTCAAAGCCAAACTAAAAGCCGTATTTAGAAGATGATGTTTATAAGTATTTCAGAATTTGAACTAAATCCGCCATAGTCTGATAATTCTATATGCGAACTCATAAGAAGAACAAAAGGGAAACTATGCATGGAAGGTGTTTCTTTGCCTCTCTATAATTTAGTCGCTTTTTTATGAAAAACCTTTTAAACTTTTAGAGAGTAAAGACGGGTTTGGATGTATATGAACAATAAAAAAGCAATAGGGAAAATTGCGGCAATAATCATTG
>Ga0209102_1001076_pt1 | contig 15469 bp, 9 predicted proteins | sample ConPoolayeHmetaG_FD_185483 | JGI IMG/M metagenome (GOLD analysis project Ga0209102, IMG submission 185483) | Hot spring microbial mat communities from California, USA to study Microbial Dark Matter (Phase II) - Cone Pool mat layer H metaG... ...
TTTAACTGGTAATGCCTCAGGGATTACCTTTGGAGGAACAGGCGTCAATCAAATTATTACCGGTGGGACTAATAATTTAGCCTTAATGCCTGGAGGAAATGTAGGTATAGGAACGACTGCTCCAGCAACTTTACTTGAAGTTGTCACCACTTCTAGCACACTTGCTCCATTACGGTTAAGGTCAACCAGTGCCTCAGGTTATTCTGGTCTAGATCTTTTTGATAGCACCAATACTTTGGTTTCTTCATTTCTTCACTCCAATTCCAGTTCTCCTGTACTTCCTAGCTCCACCTGGTTGGGCTCTCGAAATGCTGAACCTCTCCATCTTGTTACTAACACCTCCCCAAGATTAACTATCCTCAGTAATGGCAACGTCGGCATCGGGACGACGGCACCGGGGGCGAAGTTGGAAGTTGCAGGAACTTCTTGGTTAAGAGGAGCTTCAGGAACAACGGGGTTGTTTGTAAATTCCTCTGGGAATGTTGGCATAGGAACAACGAGTCCAGAACGAATACTTCACCTCGTGAAAGATGGGGGAGCAGCAGAATTTATGGCTGATAGCTATGTTGCAGCGGCGGGAGGAGGCAATTTCTTTTTCCGCAAAGCTAGAGGTAGCCTCGGTTCACCTAGCAATGTGCAAACAGGTGATGAAATATTTGAAATAGTAGGTTATGGATATGCAGATGGCGGATTTAGAAGTGGTGCATCAATTAGCGGGAAGGTAGACAGTGGCACAATCAGCTCTACAAGCATGCCGACTTTGATTACTTTTAATACAAGCCCCAATGGAAGTACTACTCGCCAAGAGCGAATGAGAATAGATAACGCCGGCAACGTCGGCATCGGGACGACGAGTCCGGGGTATAAATTAGATGTAGCTGGACCAATTAATTTAAACAAAGGATTAACTGGAATAGCATTGTATGTCAACGGATCAGAAGCGTTGTGGTACAACGGTACGTATTTTAGTTGGGGCTATGGGGGGACCGCAAACTACTTTGCGGACAACGTCGGCATCGGGACGACGGATCCGGGTGGCTACAAACTCTATGTAGTTGGTACTGCCTACGCAACTGGCGGTTGGCAAGGTTCTGACATCAGACTCAAAAAAGACATCGCCTATCTTTCAGAAATTAATGTTTTGGACAAAATAAGCCGCATTGATCCCATTATCTTCTCCTGGAAAAAAGATGAATTCCCCAACAAAGGACTACCCGACGGCCGGCATATCGGCCTTATTGCCCAACAACTTCAGCAGGAATTTCCAGAAACAATTAACTTTGACAACGAGGGCTATTTAGCAGTTGACTTCAGTGCTGTTACCACCATTAATCTGGCAGCCATCAAACAACAACAACTTCAAATCAATTCCCACTCTTCTAGACTAGCTTTATTAGAAAAAGACCTCAATCTCACCTCCACCGGCGATTTGGAGATAAAGCGAATAAACCACCTCGGAGGAGTCCATTCGGCCACCTCCGAGGTGAACGATTCTGAATTTGAAATTCGAAATAGTTTAGGAGAAATAATTGAAAGAGTTGGTGCTTTTGCGGAAGTGGCAGCGGCCAAGATCAAAGCCGGTATTATTCAAACCGCTGATTTAATCACACAAAATTTGCTTGCCTCTAAGGCTAATATTGACAATCTGACAACTAACTCCCTAACTAGCGACAAAATTATCTCCCCGCTGATGGAAAGCGAAGAAATTAGCACCCGGCGAATAAAACTTTCGGAAATTGCCCCAGTAAGCGAAAGTGGAGAAATTGCCGTTAGTGACTTTGGGAAACTAATTTTCAAAAACAAAGAGGGCGAGGAGGTTGCCTCGATTGATAATCAGGGAAATGCAACTTTCAACGGGACGGTAACCAGCGACCAATTATCAGTGGCCGAAGAAGCAACAATTGGAGCGACTTTATACGCCGATAAAGTTGTTGCCAAAGAAATTGTTGGTCTTAAAGGAAGTTTTGGCGAGCTTTTGGCGGCAACGGTCTCTGCAGAAAAAATTCAAGGCCTGGAAGAAAGATTAGCTCAATTGGAAAGCAAACTTGGAAACTCCACCTCTCAGGAGTCATGGCTTCCAACCTCGCAAAGTTCGGCTTCCAGCCTGGCACCGTCCGAGGCAAGCCCCTCCCCCACTCCCACTCCAGAGGCCACCCCAACCGAAGAGACAACCAGTCCCACTCCTACCCCCACGCCTAAGTTTGCCCCCGAACCAGAACAAACTTTGGCGATTTTGGAAGCTTTGGATTCCTCAACTGCACCATCCGAGGAGCCGGTTGAAACCACCTCGGAGATGTCTGAAGAAGAATTAAGCCCGGAGGAAATCGAGCAAATGGTCAATGATATTTTGGCGAGCGCTGCCATTAGCCCGGCAACCCAAAGCGCTGATTTGAGCAATTACCCAGACTTAACTATTCAGCTTAAAGAACAATTGGCAATTCAAGGCAGTTTGTCGGTTTTAGGCACTACTACTTTGGCAGATACGGCTATTGCCGGGACTCTCAATGTTGGGGGAAATTTAATTTTAGCAGAAGGAGCAATAAATACCTTCTCTGGGCCCCTTTATATCCAAAACTTAGGCTTGGGCGGAATCGACATTTTGGCAGGAAAAATCACCATTGACGAATACGGCAATGCGGTTTTCGGCGGGGATGTAGAAATCCATGGTCGGTTGGCAGCTAAAGAAATTGCCCCCTTGACGGGAGGAAATCTAGTAATTAATCTCGCAGACATCCCCATCGAAACCACCCCCGAAGTTGAAACTCCAGAAGAAACCCTTCTTGCTAGCCAAACTTCAAGTGTAACCAACAGCGGTTTTGGCAAGCTTTTAATTAAAGGAGTAAACAACGAAATTGTCGCCTCAATTGACGCCTCGGGTTCAGCTCAATTCGCTGGTGACCTAGTCGCTTCTGGTTCAGGAACATTCCAAAAAATTATTATCGCCGAAAACGCCTCTCCTACCCCTTCTCCCACTCAAACCTCTCCCGGGGAAATTTCCACCAATGCTACCGCTGGTACTGCCACTCTACCTGCTGGCAAAACAGAAATTACTATTAAATCGCCTTTTGTTACAGAAAATACCCTTATTTACATTACTCCAGTCTCAAATACCCAAAATAAGGTCTTATTTGTTAAAGCAAAACAAGGAGCAATAGATGACCAACCAGGATGGTTTAAAGTGGGGCTAGATAATCCCTTACCGTTTGAGGTAAAATTCAATTGGTGGATTATAAACTAGAAAAAGATTGTCCACTTGAAAAACCCTTTAAAGAAGGTAAGATTTTAGAAAAAATGAGAAAAAAAATCGTTTTTATATTACCTATAATAGTTGTAACTTTCGCAATCGCCACAACGGTAGCGGTTATAAAACTGAAGCAAGCCAAACCTCCTCCCTTTATTTCTCCCCTTCCTAGCTCGGAGAAATTGACTCAACCAGCAGAAGAAAACCATCAAACAATATCCTACTACATAACCACATCTCAAGAATTTTTAACTAAGGCACGGGAGTTAACAGAGGCCACAGCCGAGCGTCAACAAACACCTGAAGAGAAACAAAAAATCATTGAGTTGGTCAACAAAGCGTTAGATGTTATTAACCAGGGAATCTCTATTTATCCAACCGACGACCGAGTTTTCGCCCAGCGGGCAAATATCTACCAAGCACTTACCCCGTTTTTGCCTGAAGCAGGAAAGTTTGCTATCCAGGACCTCCGAGAAGCAATTAAACTCAACAACCAAAATCCCCTTTACCATATTAGATTGGCAAACTTTTATCTCAACGGAGGTAACTTTGAGGAGGCGGCATTAGCTTTTTACAACGCTTACCAATTTGAACCAACTAACGTCCAAACTCTTTATAGCTTAGCTGATGCCCTAGAAAAATCGGGTCAACTAACAAAAGCGCAAATCTATTTTGAAAAACTTCTGAGTCTTTTGCCGGCAAACGACGAAAACCAGCCCGTTTTACAAAAACGCTTGGCGGCCTTAAAAGAAGCAATTACCAAAGCTAATTTGCAATACTTAACCTCTCCAGGAGAGCTGGCACCAGCGGCTGCTGCTTACCCAGAAATCATTGGTACCCAAGAACTACCAATTGAGCAAGCAGCAAACACCGCTAAAGTCATTATCGCTAGCAACCAAGAACTACCCAAAATCCAATCTTCAGTCACAGTTTCCGTCAACGCTAAAAGCGGTGAAGGAACAATTCCTGCAGGTCAAGCAGAAGTCACCATTTATAATAACAACGTCGCTCCGGATAGGCAAATTGTAATTGTCCCCATGGGGGAAACAAAAAATGAAGTCATCTTCGTAACTGCCAGGAAAGCATCTTCCCCAGAGTGTTTATCTTCGCCTAATAAAGAATGCGGATGGTTTAAAGTAGGCATTGACATACCCTCTAAGATTGATATAAAATTTAGATGGTGGATCGTAAAATAGAAATCCAAATTTCAAAATCCAAAATCCAAAATGACAATTAAAAATCAAAAATTATCTGACATCATTTTCGCGATTTTTGTTTTTTTGATTCCTTTATTTTTTCTCCCGCTAACGGTGGATTTTTATGATTTCAATAAAAATTATTTGCTTTGGGTAGGAGTAATAGTAGGTTTTTTTCTTTGGGCAATAAAATCATTGCTTCGGCAAAAATTGGAAATTAAAACCTCACCTTTTTTACTTCCCCTTTTTCTTTGGCTACTTGCTAATATTTTAGCTACTATTTTTGTTTCCCCAAATAAAGTTGAAGTCCTCCTTTTACCCGGAGGCTTAGGAACACTAGCTGGGCTTTTTCTTTTCTACCTTTTGCTTTTAAATCTAGTTGAAAACCGCCAGCGTCTTTTTGGAGCTTTAGTAGCCAGTGCTGGCGTTCTTTCTTTAATCACAATCTATCAGTTCTTTGGTTTGGGAGAGGTCTTAATTCCCTCCCAAAGCCTTCTTGCTTTTGCCCGAGGAAAAACATGGACCCCAGCAGGAAATCTTCTAGCGGTTGCTTGTTTTGATTTCCTCCTTTTACCTCCCCTTTTCCTCCTTCTTAAAAGGAGTCTCAAAACCTGGCCTCTGAAAGCAGGAATCTATGGTCTGCTTTCCCTACTTTTGTTAACCGGCGGTAGTTTGGCAGTCTACCAGATACTCCCAGGAAAACCAGCAGCCCTAACTCTTCTTCCCTATCAAACGAGTTGGGCGATTGCCGCCGAAAGCTTCAAGCAAAACCCCCTTTTGGGAGTCGGACTAGTAAACTTTATTTCTGCCTTCAACCGCTTCCGACCACTAAGCTTTAACCGTTTTAATTTCTGGAATTTACGTTTTGGAACCAGCTCTAGTTTCATTTTCCAGTTGTGGACAGAAACAGGCTTGTTGGGAATTTTGACTTTCGGGCTGGTCTTAATCACTTTAGGAAAATATATAAAAAGGTCAAAAAGTATATTGGATTTTGCCGGAGTTTTGGCCACTATTCTTGTCTTAATTTTTCTTCCCCAAAATTTTACTATCCTTTTTGCTTTTTTTGTTCTCCTCGCCTTTGCTGTTCCCCCTTCTCCAAGAGCAAGTTTAAATCTCCGGGGGAACTTTCGCTGGCTACCAATTGCTACCGTCGTTTTGGTCTTTACTCCTTCTGCTTATTTTGCCGGGCGAGCCTACCTAGCGGAAATCTACTTCCAAAAATCGCTCAACGCCATAGCGAAAAATAACGGAATAGAAACCTACAACAACCAAATCAAGGCAATTCAACTCAACCCCTATCGAATTGATTTTCGCTTAGCTCACTGCCAAATAAATTTAGCTTTAGCTAATAGCCTCGCTACCAACCCTCCTTCTGGCCAACTAACCGACCAAGACCGAAATAATATCATCCAACTTGTCCAGCAAGCAATAAGAGAGGGAAAGACAGCTGCTTTATTAAATCCTTCCAATGCGATTGTCTGGGAAAATCTAGCTCAACTTTACCGCCAACTTCTAAATTTTGCTCAAGGAGCAGACCAATGGGCAATAACCGCCTATCAACAAGCAATTGCTACCGACCCAATAAACCCCAGATTAAGAATCGATTTGGGCGGGCTTTTTTACGCTTTAGGAAATTATGATGAAGCACAAAAGATTTTCCGGGTGGCGGTTGAATTGAAACCGGACTACGCCAACGGCTGGTACAACTTAGCGGCTGCCTATCGAGAAGACAAAAAATATCCCCAAGCTTACCAAGCAATGCAACAAACTTTATTTCTGGTTCCTGCAGACTCAACTGACTGGCAAAAAGCAAAAGAAGAGCTAGATGAAATAGCTAAAAAGCTTCCCTCGCCTACACCATCTCCGACTGTAACCCAAGAGGAAGAAAAAGAAACCCTTACTCCTCCTCAAACACTTCCCTCTCCTGTTATCAAACCACCAATTGAACTTCCAAAGGAAGAAGCTGTACCTTCTCCCTCTCCTTAGGATTTTTCCCTCTGGCGAATTTGTGGACCCAGCCGGACTTGAACCGGCGACCTTCTGCATGCCATGCAGACGCTCTTGCCACTGAGCTATGGGCCCAAATAAGTGGACCTGGGCGGAGTTGAACCGCCACTCTCCCCGCTGCGAGCGGGATGCTTTAGCCAATTAAGCTACAGGCCCATGGAAAAAATCCCAAATCCCAAATCCAAAATCCAAAACAACCTCTAATTTTCAAAATTAAAAATTCAAAAAAGCTTTGAATTTAAAAATTTGATTTTGAATTTATTTCGGATTTTGTGCTTTTGATTTATCTATTATAGCAAATTTATTTCAAGAAATTTAGGGGGTTTTGGGCAACACCATTTTGGCGAATTTCAAAATGAAGATGAATTCCAGTTGACCGACCGGTTGTTCCCATCTTACCAATCGCCTGACCCTTGACAACTTTCTGCCCGGCACTAACATAAAGTTGAGAAAGATGAGCATACAAAGTAGCAAAACCATTGCCGTGGTCAATAACAATATGATTTCCATAGGCGGTTGGTGCTACCCAACCGGCAATAACCACTGTTCCCCCATCAGCGGCTAAAATATCCGGAGCGTTTTTATTGGCAATATCAATTGCCTTATGATACCAGGAGAAGCCCTGGGAAATATGACCAGCAGTTGGCCAAACAAATTGCCCTGTGCCAACACCAGCGCCTGGGATTTGAGCATATTGCGGCCGGGGGGCGGTTGGGACTTCTTTTGGTTTTACCCCATCAGGAATAATTAATTCTTGACCAACGGCTAAGGCAAAGGTTTCATCATTAGCAAAGGAATTATATGGCCAATCAACAATTGCTTGAGGATCAACCTGATACTTTTTAGCAATAGAATAAATCGTATCTCCGTGGCGGACTTTGTGGAGAACGCCAGTGACGGGCAAAATTCGCAAAACTTGGTCGGGCTTGATATCTTTAACAGACTTTAAATCATTTTCCCAGCGAATAGTATCAACAGAAACTCCAAATTTCTCAGCAATAGTAGAGACGGTATCGCCAGGACGAACCCTGTATTCAATTATTTCAGAACGAGGCTTAGCAGAAACTAGAGTCGAAGTCTCCACATCCTGGACATCAGCTGCTGATAAAACTGAAAGAGGAGTTATTTTCTCCCCCCATGGATTGGAAAAACTTTCCTCAATCAGAGTTGGCCCCACCGTTATTCCTCCCACAACCAACAGCGCTAGCCCTGAATGGATAAATGGCCTTGTCCAACGACCACGTTGCCGGTAAAGACGGGAGGCAAAATCTGATTTTAACTGCTCAAAAAGAGAGAAAACACCGCTGCCTCTGTACCTAAAATAACGTCCTAAACAACATAAAAATTGCCAAAGCTCCTGCCCTAATGAAGTCTTACCCATACCAAAAAATATAACATAGAAGTTAAACCTCGTCAAGATTTTTTCAGAGCAACACCGGGTGTTGATTCCTATTGACACACCGGGAGAAATGTGCTAAAAAAAGCTATGCCTTCAAGAAAAATTCCTCTGGTAACTGGGGAAATCTATCATGTTGTCAACCGAGGGGTTGGGGCTATCCCAATCTTTGCCAACCATCGAGACTATCAAAGGTTCACCCTCACCTTTCGCTATTATCAAAACCAAAAGGTTCCCTTTCAATTCTCTAAATTTCTCGGCCTCCCTAAAGAGGAAAAAGAAAAGTTATTCAACCGTCTCCAGGAAGAAAAAGATTTTTTGGTAGAGATCATCGCCTATTGCCTTATGCCAAATCATTATCATTTCCTTCTGAGACAAAAAACAGACAATGGCATCCTCAATTTTATTCGTCTGACTACCGACAGTTATTCAAAATATTTTAATATTAAAAGTAAAAGAAAAGGAAGTCTTTTTGAAGGTCGATTTGGAGCAATCAGGGTCGAGAATGAAACTCAGCTTATTCACCTTGCACGCTACATCCACTTAAATCCTCATTCAAGCTTTGTAATAAAGACTTCAAAAGACTTACTTGCCTATCCTCACTCTTCTTTAGGAGAATATCTGAAACCTAAAGGTATCGGGTTCTGTCAAAAGGAATTAATTTATGCCTATTTTAAAACCCCACGGGAATATCGAGAATTTGTCCTCAATCAGGCTGATTATCAAAGGAATCTAGAAATAATCAAGCACCAACTGTTGGAAAAGTAATCTACCCGGTGTTCAGATACAATTCAACACCCGGTGTCCATTTGATTAACCCTTATTGAGCGTTTTTAAAAATTCTTCATTACTTTTGGTTTTTGAAAGGCGCTCAATAATAATCTCCGTTCTCTCCTCAGGCCCTAACATATCAACCATCCGTCTCATAGTAATAATCTTCGGATAAAGCTTGGGGTCGTAAAGCAATTCTTCCTGGCGTGTCCCTGAGCGTTGGATATCAATCGCGGGAAAAACGCGCCGTTCTGCCAGCGAACGAACCAAATGAAGCTCCATGTTGCCGGTACCCTTAAATTCCTCATAAATCAAATCATCCATTTTTGAACCGGTTTCAATTAAACAAGTACCAATAATCGTAAGCGAGCCGCCATTTTCAATATTTCTCGCCGCCCCAAAGAAACGTTTCGGCGGCCATAAAGCGGCGGGGTCAAATCCACCAGTCAAAGTTCTTCCTGAAGTAGGAATACTCAAGTTATAAGCCCTTGCTAATCTGGTAATCGAATCCAACAAAATCACCACATCCTTCCCCAACTCCACCAATCTTTTCGCCCGTTCTAAAGCGATTTCTGCCGCTCGTGTTTGGTGCGCAGGCGGCTCATCAAAGTTAGAAGCCACCACTTCCCCTTTAATTGACCGGGAAATATCAGTTACCTCCTCTGGCCTCTCCCCTACTAAAACTGCCATTAAATGAGTTTCTGGATAATTTTTGCTAACCCCGTGAGCAATATCTTTCAAAAGCCAAGTTTTACCTGCCTTTGGCGGCGAAACAATCAATCCTCGTTGTCCCTTGCCGATGGGGGAAATTAAATCAATCATTCTGGTAGAAATTGGAGTTTTGCCCGTTTCCAGCTTAATATGTTTATTGGGATAAATTGGAGTAAGATTGTCAAAATAGGGTCTTTCGCCCAATTTATCAACTTCGATCCCATTAATCTTCTCCACTTTTAAAAGACCATGATAGCGCTCCTTTTCCTTAGGAGCTCTTACCTGACCACCAACTACATCCCCGGGTCGTAAACTGAAGCGGCGAATTTGGGACAAAGATATGTAAACATCATTCTGGGAAGGAATAAACTTTGGCCGTAAATAACCATGTCCTTCTGGCGAGGTATCCAAAACACCCTCCATATATTGAGTAGGAACTCCGGCATCAGGAATTACCCGGTTGTCTATCAAACCATCAAAATTATTACTCCCACCCGGAGGGGAAACATTTTGAGAAACCTCGGGGACTTCTCCCACAAGTTCGTCAACAGAAAGTGTTCCTACTTTTCCTTTAGGCATTAAACTAATTTAAAATCCAAAATAAGGGGAAAAACTTTTCCATTCAAGAGTTATTTGCTTCAGATTTATTTAATCATCTAGGAAATCTTTTGTCAAGTCCCATTTCTGTCTTCAGTTTGTTTTTTAACTTCTCCAAGGGAAGGTGATGCGCCTGCCCTACACATCACCCTCCTTTAGAAAAGTCAAACCTCCAAAAGGAAGAAAAGAGACAAGACCCACCTTGACAAAAAGGATTTTTTATGTTATTTTCAAAGTGGTTTGTTGAGTCATCTGTCCTGACTTAACAACCTTTCTGAAGAGCATTTCTATTCGTACCAAGTTTTGCCGCGGTAGCGATAGCAATGCTCTTCTTTTTTTTCTATACCATATCTCTAGCAATTTGTCAAGCCTATAATAAAAAATAGCAGAAAAACTGGCAATCCTATAGTATTTAAGGTAATCAATTTTGCTTCAATCTTATTAGTTTTAAACAAAAATTAAGAATTGTGGATAAACACAAAATAAATCCAAAACTCACGGTCCAAAGTTCAAAATTTAGGGGTTAAACTTTTTAACTAACTCACTTATTGAGAAAAATTTTGGTGGAGAAAAAATATTAGTAAATCCCAACCGCCGGGCTTCTTTTTCTCGCTTGGGGGTACCCCCTACTTCCCTTACCTCTCCCAAAAGCCCCAATTCTCCCCAGCAAACAGTTTTTGGCGGGAGACAAAGATTTTTAAAGGAGGAATAAATCGCCAACGCCACTCCCAAATCAACCGCCGGTTCTTCAATTTTTAAACCGCCGGTAACATTAACATAAATATCAAAACCCCCTAGGGGTAAGCGTAAAACTTTCGTTAAAACGGCAACAATCATTTGTAAACGATTATAATCTACTCCCTGGGCTACTCGGCGAGGTATTGCTAATTGACTAGAAACAACTAAAGCTTGAATTTCTACCAATAAAGGCCGAGTTCCCTCCAAAGTTGCCACCACCACCGAGCCAGGAGTTTTTCCTGCTTTTTGGGCTAAAAATAAAGCTGAGGGATTGGCAACCGCCTCCATTCCTTTTTCCGTCATCTGGAAAACCCCTACTTCATCAGTTGGCCCAAAGCGATTTTTAGTCGCCCGAAGTAAACGAGCCGTCCCAAATCTTTCTCCCTCTAAATATAAAACGGTATCAACTAAATGTTCTAAAACTTTCGGTCCGGCAATTACCCCTTCCTTAGTAATATGTCCAATTAAAAACAAAGGAATATCATTACTTTTGGCAATTTTGAGTAAACGACTTGCACATTCCCGGACTTGGCCTACTGAGCCAGGAGTACCCATAAGGTCGTCGGTATAAAGGGTCTGAATGGAGTCGATAATTATAATTTTATTGGCTGATTGTTTAATTGTTTCCTTGTTTAATTGCTCTATTGTGGCGGTAATCACATCAACATTGGTTTCGGCTAAAAATGAAAGGTTGCTGGTTTTTACTCTTAGCCTTTCTGCCCGAAGTTTAATTTGGGAAAGTGACTCCTCACCCGAAACATAAAGACCTGCCCGACAACCAGCGGGGCCACCAGTTTTTGCTCCCAACTCTAAAAGCAAGGTACTTTTACCAATTCCCGGCTCGCCGGCGAGTAAAACCACCGAACCGGGAACTATTCCCCCGCCCAAAACCCGATCCAACTCGCTAATCCCTGAAGAAATCCGCGGTTTTTTGCTAAGTTTTATTTCCGAAAGTTTCTGTGGTTTTCCCGCTAATTTTTGAACTTTGGACTTTGAACTTTGAACTTTTAATTCTTCTTGTGTCTCCACCATCGTATTCCATCCACCACATTCCGGACACTTTCCTACCCACTTTGGGGTTTTTGCCCCACATTGCTGACAAACAAAAACAGAGTAAACTTTCATCAATTAAATTTTATCACAACCGCCTTCTGCCACCTCTGCCGCCTTCTACCACACCGGGAGTGGTTGACTATTGACACACCGGGAAATTTAGCAGAATTTAGGTTTATCTAACCAAGCCATTATCTGAATACTATCCCCCAAATTAAAACGATAAAGAAGCTTTCTCCAGGGAGAGAAAACCAGAAAGACAATTTTGTTTATAAGGCGATTCAACCAGTCAATTTTTGTCAGGTACCACCAGGCAATAATATCTGTTTTTGCCTCAATAATTTTAAAACCAGCGTCCTTAAGAAGCTCTTCCATTTGGGATAAAGTAAAAACATTTTTATGACCTTGGGGAACTAAACCCCAAAATTTGTTTTTAATAATTCTTCCGGCAAGCCCCAAGCGGTTGGGGGTGGTAATAAAAAGCAATCCTTCTGGTTTGAGTTTTTGGCTGATATTTTTAAGAAATTTCTGGGGGTTACTAACATGCTCTATCACATCAAAACAGACAACGGCATCAAAAAAATGATTGGGAATTTCTTTTAAAGAATAAAAATCAGCAACCGCCCGGGAATCAATATCATAACCAAAAGCTTGATAGCCAAATTCTTTGGCAATTTTTACAAAAATACCCTGCCCACAGCCAAAATCTAAAATTGAAGCTCCTGGAGGAAGAAATAATTTTAGGTAGTAAAGTCTTCCCTGAAAAATTATCTCCGCTTTTGTTTTCATTGGAATTGATTTTACTATCTTTTTACGAAAAGACGAAGTAGCTGATTGGGGATTTACTTATATCCTACTGGTTTTTCTTTCAAAACCAAACCTAGACCTAACCGTCGGCCTTCCTTATCTAAAGACTCCACAAAGCAGTCAACCTTTTCTCCAACCTTAAATACCTTCTCTCCCGGGATTTTAGAAATATGAATTAAACCCTCAACTCCCGGTTTAAGACCAACAAAAACTCCAAATGGAGCTAACCTTACTACTACCCCTTTTACTTTAGCTTCAAGAGGATATTCTTTCTCAATATCTTGCCAGGGGTCAGGCAAAAGCTGTTTGATTGATAAATTGAGCTTTCCTGTCTTTGAATCAATTGCTAACACTTTCACCTTAACCTTATCTCCTTGTTTAAATAATTTACTCGGACTTTCGACCTTTTCCCAAGATATCTCAGAAATATGAATTAATCCTTCCAAAGTGACCGCCTTTTTTCCACGCCTTGTCCGGGCAACAACCTTAGCAAAAAGCCCAAAAGGCATCACTCCACTAATCTCAGCAGGAAAAACATCACCAACTTTTATATTTGCCAAAGCTTCTATTTGCTCTTTTAATAAGCCCGCCTCACTAACCGCCTTCTCGGAAAAAACCAAACGGTTTTTCGCCCGCTCAACCTCAATTACCTTTACTTCCAAATCTCTACCTATTAATTGTTCAATATTCCCTGAATATTTGGAAGAAAACTGAGAAGCGGGAATAAAACCCTGAATACCATTAACTTCAACAAGTAAACCTCCTTTATTGATTTGAACTCCCCTTACCTTGAGGGACTGGCCAGTTTTTAATTTTTCTTCAAATTTCTCCCAATTTTTTTGGAAAGCTGCCTTTTTTAAAGATAAAAGAGTTTGCCCTTTGTCATTTTCCGGCTGGGTAACAACTGCTAAAACTTTATCTCCTATTTTTAGATCCTTAATGAAGTCTTTTGCAGCCTTTATCTCCCTATCGATAACCATCCCTTCTGTTTTCCCTCCAATATCCAAATAAATTGCTCGACTGCTTTTTTCAATAACTACCCCTTCAACCACATCGCCAACTTTCCAACCATGCAAATCATCTCCTGTCTGAGCTAAAAGTTCTTCCATTGTTTGGGGTCCTTCAGAGGAAGCTTTGGAGGAACCAGAGTCCTTTTTAGAACTAAGAGAGCTATCGCCCTTTTTAGAAAAAGCCGATTTCCCGGACTTTTTCTTTATCTTTGAGGATAAATTTTTTCTCACCCACTTTTACCTCGCTTTCTTTAAATTGCTGGTTTTATTTTATACTTTTCTTTCTTCTAAAACAATCCCCTTTTTTTAAATTTAATTTTTAATTGTCATTTTGGATTTTGCCTGCTTGCCAGAGAGGCAAGGATTTTGCCACCGCCTTTTGGCGGGGCCCGCCGCCAGGCGGGGAATTTTGGATTTTGAAATTTGGATTTTTATCTCAAACTGCCCCGGCGATGAGGTATTTTCCCAGGCCCTTGCGGACCAAGTATCGTCCCCGCTGGACTGTTTCACTATCCTGTTCGGAATGGAAAAGGAGTGGTTCCAGTCCGCTCTAACCACCGAGGCACACTCCAACTCTCTTCGCGGTTCAACCAAACTGTCAAAGTTCCATCTAGCCTAGACTCGTTCATTCTGAGCGAGCTTCACTCATGGCAAAGCTAGCTGGAGGACTCACTGAAAAGTGAATAGAACACAAATCTCCACAAATCTTTATGTTACCAAGAAGATTGAGAGGTGCGAATTTAAACTTTCGCCCACCAACCAACTTCTGTGGCATTCTACTTTTTCGCTCGATTAGTACTGATCAGCTAAATCCGTTACCGGACTTACACCTTCAGCCTATCAAGGTTGTAGTCTTCAACCGAGCTTAAACGATACCTAATCTTGGGAGAAGCTTCCCGCTTGAGATGCTTTCAGCGGTTATCTTGCGCGAATGTGGCTACCCAGCGCTGCGCCTGACGGCAACAACTGGCACACCAGGGATTCGCCCAGCCAGGTCCTCTCGTACTGTGGCCGGCTCCCCTCAAGTATCGAACGCTTACTGCGGATAGAGGCCGAACTGTCTCACGCATGTTCCTCCTGACTTTCATCAGGGCATGGACTATATCTTCACCCTCTTGTCCCGCCTTTGGCGGGAGTAGGGGCCGACGTCTGATAGAGCGCGATTTGGCTTTTTGCTCTATCTCACCCCAAAGTAGAGCAAAGCTCACTTTCAGGGTTCAGTCTCTACAGGATCAAAGGAGAAGCCGCGACTTCAAAAATTCCTCAACTTTTCGAGAGTTGTTAGTCCGCTTCCTTGAATAATTCAAATCAGCGAACTTATCTACCTCAAGAGCAAGTCTTAATAAGAGTTGAGGGCTCATCTGTCTTCCGCTTCCTGGCATTTGGCTTAAAATCTTCAAAGCCAGAGTTGCTTGTTTCTTCTTAAGCCTCAAATAGGGCTTAAGAATTTTTAAAATTTTTCCCACTGGCTTTGTTCCTACGATTGTATATTCTGTTATTCCATCTTTCCTGTTTCTAATATAACCGTAGGTTAATTTCCTTTTAAGCCAAGCTAGAAATTGGGAATTTTGCTGGTTTTGATAGAAAACGATGCTTGCTCTTATCTGGTAACCTAAAAGATAATCTTTTCGGTTAACCAGTTGGAACATAATGCAACCGTCTCCATCTAAAAAACCAGCAATATAGGCAGAATCTTTATTAGTCACGGCTCTCCCGCTTACCCTCGGTGTTACCCTGAAAACCGTTCGGGAGTTTTCGAGGGTTTCACCGATTTTAGTCGGATTTAGTATAGCACATTACTGTGCTAGAACGCAATGTAAACTACGTTCTGAACCCAGCTCGCGTACCGCTTTAATGGGCGAACAGACCAACCCTTGGGACCTTATTCAGCCCCAGGACGCGGTGAGCCGACATCGAGGTCGCGAACCGCGCCGTCGATATG
>Ga0209102_1001078_pt1 | contig 15463 bp, 13 predicted proteins | sample ConPoolayeHmetaG_FD_185483 | JGI IMG/M metagenome (GOLD analysis project Ga0209102, IMG submission 185483) | Hot spring microbial mat communities from California, USA to study Microbial Dark Matter (Phase II) - Cone Pool mat layer H metaG... ...
GCAGGTAAAGGCACAGTGCACAACGCGAGAAGGCCTCCGAGAAGGGACCACAACGGCTAAACAGCTATGGTCTCTATAACTTTCTATTGCTACGACAGCAAGCTAAAGTGCACCATCAGCCACACGTGGAGAATGAAACTGCTGCATCACCGGTTACCCATCGCTAGCCTTCGTGTTCAAAACTGAGCCAGAGGCACCAGCGCCGGGGGAGAAATCTGCCCCCAAGTCGCCGTTTATCCGGGGGATTATCGCCACGGGTCTCATTCCTCTCCAGTATCGCCACGGCGCTGCACCTCAAAATGCGCAGGGTTTGAAGCCAGAGGCTTTAAGCATTGACACAAAAGAGAAGAGGGAGCTGATAGCCGCCCTCTTCTCTTTGACCCCAAACGAGTCGTCAGCAGGCATGAATGTGCCTGCAGGCTTTCACAAAGCCATGCACTACTGTTTCGGGACAAGCGAACCTTCTGCAGCCGTCCCATTCCTAACTCGCCATGCATCACGCATGGAACACGCTTTCACAGGGTAAATCAGTGCCACCTCTTTTTGGCAAAAGGTCACGCCAATACTAAGTGAAAGTGGGGGGGTAAGTCAGTGGGCTAGCGCACATGACTGACTGCCGCAGTATGCGGCGATAGAATGGTGGTCTGACAACAAAGAGGCTGCTCTTTCCCTGTTCTGGAAGATATACGACCTTTCCAGAAAGCAGCTTCTTCTAGCTCAGGCACCAGATATAGAGGGCAGACTTGACGACCTCGAGCGAAAGCTGAATATGGAATTGCATGACGACTTGCGGGTAGGCAGAAAAGGTATTTCTAAATTCCTTGTCTACCTGCACGTCGCGGTCTCTCTCATTATCCTGCTGGAAAGTGCAGAGTACAACCGCTTAGAACGTTACCGCGAGATACTCAAGGCTACAGCGGACTCCTGGAACCAGTACTACGACAAGCTTGGAAATCTTGATGAGCGTGACGCATTTTTCAAGTCGGCTCACGCGCTCGGCGCGATTATGTGTGTAAGACTGTTCTCACTATGCGATAATGATGGCGAGTGGATGGAGGCGCTCGAAAACCTAGCAGCAGCGGTCGAGTTATCTGAGCTCTCCCACTTCTCCGTCTTTGACGACCTAGACCCACAGGCACCGGTAAACACATTTGAGAAGCTCTGGGACAACCCCGAAAAAGTAGAGAGTTGGAAGGACTTGGCTAATTACTGCCAAACAATAGGACGGGAAGAGGCATTTTATGAGGCAACCGTAGAGTGGAAACAAGCAGAATTTGACGGGCTATCCTTCTGGGAATACGCCACAGGGTTTTGCGATCCGCGGCTAGCACCTCCAGACGCCGTCCGGGAGAGGCAAATCGAACGGTCACTGGAGTCTGAAAGCAGACTGAAGAACTATTTCTTTGACGACTGCTGGGACAACATCCCTGAAGCTCTACAGGAGAAGTTGAAGACCATTGATGGAAATTGGTTTTCGCCGGGCAAGAGGGACTTCAGGGACATAATTCAGGAGCTTGAACTGGTAACTCAGGGGCTGATACGGTTGACTTTGTGGGACTCCTTTATCCGCGAGAGAAATTCCTTACAGCACATTGATAAGAAGGCTAAACTGGTCAACGAGCCGGAAGTGCTTAAAAAAAGCAAAAGTTCGACGAAGTACTGCACGAATTGAAGCGCAAGAATCGCGAACCCGCTCTCAAGGATTTTTTAGCTATGCTAAAGCTTCGGAGTTTTGAGCAATTCCTTCACAAACTCGTGCCGACTCTAGACGCGGAGCAACAGAACTTTTTACTAAAGGAATTACCAGGGACGCTGAGGAAGCTTAAGAAAGAACGGAACCGCAGGGCTCACGAACGTCTTCAAACTTATCAGCGAGAGGATGTGGCACCCTTGCTCAAGAAATTCCTTGGTATAGGTCAGACGGGCGTGTTGCCCTTCTTGGCTAGAATGCCCAAAACAGCCCGCTGAGTGTAATTCAAAAGAATAAACTACTGTGCAAAGTCATGTTAGAGGTTTTGCCTCTGTATCAGTAATAACCCACCTCACGTTTTGTGCAGGGCTACAAGAAAGAGCCGTGTAGCTAGCCTGGCGCACGAGTTGTTACGCAATCCCGGTGATAACCAAAGCGGAATTCCTTCTTTAGACCGAGTTATTGACATCTTGTGATATAATAATTGCGTTTAAGGTAATTATTATGTCCCGATATATAAGAACACTTGGTGACAAAGGAAGTAACCTCTTGACAGAGCTGTCCCGCCAGAAGAAGCGCCTATTTACACTCGAGGAGGCTGCCAAAATCTATGGCGAGAAAAATGGTGGGTTGCGCAAATTACTATTTACGTTGGTCAGGCGAAGGTGGCTACAGCGTCTTGAGAGGGGCAAGTACCTCATTTTGCCATTTGAAGCCGGGCGTGAAGGTGAATGGACCGAACACGAATTCATAATCGCATCCTATCTTATCAAGCCATACTATGTCGGGTTCCGTAGCGCTCTCAATTACTACGGGTACACAGAACAAGTCAGTCGAACTGTGTTTGTTGTCTCGACCCGTCGAAAAATAAAACCGACTTTGGAGATCTCTGGAGTGACCTACCGTTTTGTCCATGTGAATGAACGGAAATTCTTCGGAATAACCGAGTCAACTCTGGACGGGCATCGAGTAAACATTTCAGAACGCGAGAAAACTATAATAGACTGTCTTGACCGATTAGAGTACGCTGGCGGTATAACAGAGATAGCTAAGGCACTTTCTTACGGACGCAATGAACTTGATTTTATGAAAATGGCTAGATACGCTCAAAAAAACGGGAACAGCGCTGTAAGTAAACGCCTAGGTTATCTCCTAGAGGTTTTAGACATTGAGGCAGAGGCTGCCATTCATGTCTTGCGTGAAAGCTTGAGCAGTGGTTATGTGCTGCTCGATACCCTGCTAGGCAAGGAGGGAAGGTATATCCAGCGCTGGAAAATTGTAGCCAACGTTCCCGATAGTGAATTCCTGCAGTGGAAGGAACGCTGATGATATCTAAATCTGATTTGCAGAGACTGGCTAAACGCGAGAAGGTAGCTTTAGGTACATTGGAAAAGGACTATGTTCTTACCGAGGTACTTAAAGCTCTGTCGCTGGTGCCCACGCTTAATGAATTACTCGTGTTCAAGGGTGGAACAGCTCTGCGCAAAATCTATTTCACACAGTGGCGCTACTCAGAAGATTTAGACTTCACTGTAAAACGGGATATGAAAAAAGAGGAACTAAGGAATGCTCTTGATGAGTGGTATCACATAATTGAGCAAGTATCCCAAATACAACTCACCACAAAGATGCTTCACAAGCCAGATGGATATGCTCGCATCAGGTCCCAGTTTATTGGCCCTCTATCTTATCCTAGCATGATTTTCATGGACTTAAGTTTCGATGAACCTTTATGCCTGGAACCAGAATATAGAACCGTACTGACCAGCCCTTTCCCCAGCAATGGGCAGAAGGTGCTTGTTTATCCGCTGGAGGAATTGCTCGCTGAAAAGATGAGAAGCCTGCTTGAACGTGGCAAATCTAGAGATTATTATGATGTGTGGAGGCTACTGAAGGAGCATTATTCCGCCTTGGATTTCGAACTGCTGAGCCAGGTGTTGTCAAAAAAGCTTGAACACAAAGGACTCGTCTTGCATGATACGAGTGATTTTGTTCCCGGAGATACTAGGGCACTGAAGCGGTACTGGGAGAAAGACTTGGAGCAACAAGTTGACATACTTCCACCGCTGGATAAGGTGTTAACAGAACTGCGAGAAGAGTTGGATAAACTAGTGTTTCCTCACCTTAGTTCTGCTATCCCCAACAATGTTTAGCAGTGACTTTACATAGATGTATTGGTATTAGGAAAGTGCCAGTCGCATCAACAGTCCTACATTTCATCTATTCCGGATAGATTCCCGATTAAAGACATCAGAACGGCAGAAGTGCTCTATCTTTCGGGCAAGATTCGCTCGATAGATTGCAGCAAGTATCCGACGTGTATCGAATTTCGGTCGGCAATGCTTGAAACGAGCACGAAGATTGAAGTCCCTCTTCATAAAATAGATAGGGCATTGTTTGCTTATCACAGAGATGGATAGCAGCCAAGGACGGACCGCGCCTTTGACAATCACTCACATTGTTAAGCGAGACGGCTTCTATTTAACATAGCGTCGCAAAGCCGAGCGCAACTGGTTGATTGCCGAGTCAACTTGCTTGGAGAGGTCGTCTCCTTCAATTGCGAAAATTTCTCTTCGGAGCTGTCGGACATAATCGTCTTCAGTCCCGTCTTGTTCTCCGGGGTATCGTTCTCGCCTCTGTGCTAGATTTAGTCTTTCCAAATAGTATTCGTCTACAGCACCCCCGAGTTTCGCGTAGCAGTGCCAAAGCCTCTCAATAACCTCGGAAACCAGCGTGCTATCATCCTTCTTAAGTAGTACACCTGCTTCCCACTCTAGCACTCTCATGTTCCGAGCGATCTCCACGAGCCGTTCGAGACGGCGATTCATGGCATACCGTTCGTCTAACACTGCCGACGTCTCCTGGGTCTCGTTTTCTTCCCGCCGGCGGGTAGCGTATTCATCTGTGGAGAAGACTGGAATTCTAGCTCGTCGAAATTCTTCCTTGAACCTGTGACTGTGCGAAATTAGATCGCGAGCTAGCTGAAACTGTGCCCTTCCTGTCAGCTCTTTTCGCCATGTTCTCAGACCCAAAATGGCCACGATCGCAAGACAAACAGTCGACACTCCAATTAGCATGCTACTTATCATCGAGACTATCATCGAGACCGAATTTGTGTCCATCTTCATCCTTAAAATTTGGTGAGTACGGCGACACTAGTATAACATGCCGCCTCGATTCTTTTGCAATTGTTTTCGTGTCAGTACCAAGATTGTTCAAGATTACTTGTTTCTTTGCCGTGCTCACATCCTATTTCTCTTAGGGAATAAGCGGGATGGTCGTTTGAATGGCGCTTTTGAAGTCCATTTTGGTACATCCACTGGATGCGGTAGCTTTGCTTCGTGCCACCCCACAACTGTAGATTGACCCCCAACATTCAAAAGGCTTATAATAGGGCTGCTTGAAGCACATCGATGCATGAAAGCTGCGGTATCTTTGGCATCTACGCCCCGGGGATAGATGTCGCCAGAATTACCTTCTTCGGTCTCTATGCGTTGCAGCACCGGGGGCAGGAGAGCGCCGGCATCGCTACCGCCGACGGTAAGGCTATTTATATCCACACTTCCATGGGGCTGGTCTCCCAGGTGTTCACCGAGGAGGAGCTCGCCCACCTGCCAGGGTACGTCGCCATCGGTCACACCCGCTATTCCACCACCGGTTCCAGCCGCGCCGCCAATGCCCAGCCGATAATCGTGGAATCGGGCTCTACTGTCCTTGCCCTGGCGCACAACGGTAATATCGTCAATGCCAAGTTCCTGCGTGAGGAACTGGAGCAATCAGGCTATAACTTCCGTACCAGCACCGACTCGGAGATCATTGGCTACCTCATCCTCTCAGCCACACACCGGGCACCGATAGATAAGATAAAGTACGCCATGCGCCGGCTTCAAGGCGCTTATTCTCTGGTAATGCTCACCAAAGATAAGCTCATCGCTGTGCGCGACCCCATGGGCGTGCGTCCCTTATGCTTGGGTATGATAGATGGCGGCTGGGTGGTGGCTTCTGAGACCTGCGCCCTGGACCACATCGGCGCTCAGTTCCTCAGGGAGATCGCGCCCGGCGAGATACTGGCGATCGATAAGAACGGTCCTAAGAGCTTTAAGGAAAACTGGGATAACACAAGGAGAGCTCTGTGTATCTTCGAGTATATCTACTTCGCCCGCCCCGATAGCGTCATCGAGGGCAAGCTGCTGTACCCAGCACGGCAGGCTATGGGGGCAACTCTGTCCCGGGAGCACCCCGTCGAGGCTGACCTGGTGATGGGCGTCCCCGATTCCGCTACCGCCGCCGGCATCGGCTATGCCCTCGCCTCGGGCATCCCCTACGCCGAAGGGCTGATCAAAAACCGCTATGTGGGGCGCACCTTTATCGAGCCCGACCAGCGGCTCAGAGACCTGGGCGTGAAACTGAAGTTCAACCCACTCTCAGATACCATCGCCGGAAAACGGCTGGTAGTGGTGGACGACAGCATCGTCCGCGGCACCACTACCCCTAGAGTGGTCAATCTGTTAAGGCGGGCTGGTGCTAGGGAAGTCCACCTGCGCATCTGCGCTCCGCCTATCCGTTACCCCTGCTTCTTCGGCGTGGACATGGCTACCAGATGGGAACTCATCGCCGCCCATAAGACCATACCCGAGATAAGAGATGCCATCGGTGCTGACTCTCTGGGCTACATCAGTATCGAGGGGCTGATAAAAGCGGTGGGCTTGCCCAAAAACATCTTCTGTCTCGCCTGCTTCACCGGAGACTATCCCATACCGGTCCAGCTTGAGATGGACAAGCTTGCCCTGGAAGTTACACCTTCGGGGAGGCTGAGTGAAGTCGGAACGGAATAACGCCTACCGCGCCGCCGGCGTGGACATCTCCTCTGCAGATAAGGCTAAGAGGCTCATCAAACGGCTTGCCCGCTCCACATTTACGCCGGGCGTCCTCAGCGAGGTCGGACTCTTCGGCGGACTGTTCCAGCTTAAGGGTTATAAAAAACCCGTGCTTGTTGCTAGCACCGACGGTGTGGGCACCAAGCTGAAAATCGCCTCTTTGCTCAATAAGCACGATACCGTGGGCATCGACCTGGTGAACCACTGTGTAAATGACATCCTTACCTGTGGCGCCAGCCCGCTGTTCTTTCTCGACTACATCGCCATGGGCAAGCTCCAGCCCGAGAAGGTAACCAGCATAGTGAGCGGACTCGCCCGAGCGTGCCAGAACGTGGGCTGTGCCCTCATCGGCGGTGAGACCGCAGAAATGCCCGGCATGTACCACGGGGACGACTACGACCTGGTGGGCTTCATCATCGGTGCGGTAGAAAAGACAAAGGTCATAGACGGCAGGTCAATCGCCGCAGGAGATATTCTCCTCGGTCTGCCCTCCAGCGGACTGCACACTAACGGCTATTCGCTGGTGCGCAAGGTGTTCCACATAGCTGACGACCCGGCGCCGCTCTTTGTCCACTATCCGGAGCTGGGGCGGACGCTGGGAGAGGAGCTTCTTGAGCCCCACCGCTGCTACTATTCAGAGTTGAAGCCAGTGTTGCACCTCATCAAGGGGCTTGCCCACATCACCGGCGGTGGTTTCAAGGGCAACATCCCGCGGGTATTACCGCGAGGGCTGACTGTGCAGATAGATAAAGACGCCTGGGATGTGCCAGCCATCTTCAAGCTGGTGCAGAGGCTGGGCAAGGTCTCCGATAGCGAGATGTACCGCGTATTCAATATGGGCATCGGCATGGTCATCTTCTGTCCACCGGAGCAAGTTTCAGAGGTACTCAAGCGCTTGCCTGAGGCTAAGAAAATTGGTAAAGTTATCCCGTCCCGAGGGCACAAACGCCCGATTATCTTCTAAGGAGGTGTCTTTAATGCGTGCTATACTCAGCGTCTCCGATAAGACAAACTTAATCGGCTTCGCCCGCCGGCTGCTGGAGCTGGATGTGGAAGTCTACAGTACCGGCGGCACCAAGCGGTTCCTGGAGGCTGAGGGAATAAAAGCGCACAGCGTGTCCGAAATCACCGACTTTCCCGAGATCCTGGATGGTCGGGTGAAGACGCTGCATCCCGCCGTCCACGGCGGCATACTCGCCCGCCGTGACCTCCCCCGCCACATGGGCGAGCTCGCCCAGAACAAGATCAAAACGATAGACATGGTGGTGGTCAACCTGTATCCCTTCGTGCAAACGGTGACCAAGCCCAATGTCCCGCTGGAGGAAGCTCTGGAAAACATCGACATCGGTGGTCCTACCATGATCCGCGCCGCCGCCAAGAACTTCCCCTGGGTGATCGTCATCGTCGACCCGCACGATTATGACATGGTGATAGAGAGACTGAAGCAGGGCGACATCGACCTGCCGACGCGGAAAAGGCTGGCACAGAAGGCTTTCCAGCATGTGGCTTTATACGATACCGCCATCGCCGAATATCTCAGGGCAGAGGATGAACTGCTACCGCAGGAATTTACCATCGGGATGAAGAAGCTCTACGACCTGCGCTACGGCGAGAACCCGCACCAGAAAGCTGCCTTCTACGCCACCCAAACGGTGAGGCGGGGGATGGCGGGAATGACCGCGGCGAAGCTGCTCAGCGGTCCCGAGCTTTCCTTCAACAACCTCCTCGACCTGGAAGCTGCCTGGAACGCTGCCTGCGATTTCGAGGGTCCTGCAGTGGCTATCGTTAAGCACAACAACCCCTGCGGGCTGTGCACCAACCCGGATATCATAGAGGCTTATAAGCGGGCACTGGCTGGCGACCCTGTCTCCGCCTTCGGCGGCATCGTCGCCTGTAACCGCCCCATCGACCCGGCACTAGCCGCAGAGATAGATAAGACCCATTACGATTGCATCATCGCTCCGGACTATAGTCCGGAGGCTTCAGAGCTATTTAAGAAGAAAAAGAATCTGCGCCTGGTAAAGCTGCCACTGAACTCGGTCAATAACAAAGTACGGACGCTGGACTTCCGCCCCGTAAGCGGCGGCTTCCTCGTCCAGGAAGCTGACTACTACACAGAAGAGGAGTTCAAACCACGCACCGTCTCCAAACGCCCGCCAACCGAAGCTGAGATGAAAGATATGCTGTTCGCCTGGAAGGCGGTAAAACATATCAAGTCCAACGCCATCGTGCTGGCTAAAGATAATACCTTGCTCGGCATGGGCGCCGGACAGCCCAACAGGGTGACCAGCGTGGAGCTATCCCTGAAACGGGCGGGCGAGGCGGCTAAGGGGAGCGTGCTTGCCTCGGATGCCATGATACCGTTCCCCGATACCGTGGAGGTGGCGGCGCGGGGAGGAGTCACCGCCGTAATCCAGACCGGTGGCTCGGTAAGGGATGCAGAGGTCATCGCCACCGCCGATAAGTACAACATGGCGATGGTGTTTACCGGCATAAGGCATTTCAGACATTAGAGAGGGTGAGATGGTAAAGAAAACAGCGACCGGAAAAATTGCCCCGAATTCAGGCAGTGCCTGCCAGGGACTGATACCACCTCAGGCATTTATCGTCAACCGGGAAAGCGTGCTTGCCACCAGAAAGAAGCTGGAGAGTCCTCAGGGGTTGAGCGAGGCTATCAGCGGTGTAAAGAAAATGCTGGAGATAAAGGAGGCATTGCTCTGGCGTACGGAGATGTCGCCCTGCTGTGGCTCGCTCACCAGCCTCTCCTCCTGCCTCGCCTGCGAGGTAGACCTGCTGACGCGCACCCTGGCAGCACTGGAAAACGGCGATAAGGAAGGGGCTGCCAGGCTGCTCGAGGAGTATGCACATATTTTAGAGGTGAACCGTGAGCCGCCAGAGCCAAGTTATCGGTGAGCTGGACAGGCTGGTCGAGGCGCTGCCTGAGAAGACACGAGACCTGTTCCGCCGCATCTTCGCTGTCACCTCTACCTCTGGCGTCTGCCAGCCCACGGAGACCATGGTGCCGTGGATCGAGAAGCAGTTCGGCTCGCTGGAAGCTGTCTGTGAGCAGCGGGTAATTAAAATCACCAACCGAATCACCTTTGAAGGTGCCATCTTTAACCCGCTGCGTGCCCTCCGTCCCAGGCAGTACGAGGACAGGCTAAAGGTGGAGGCAGCCATCCTGGACAGGGCTAAAGATGACCCGCTGGCACACCCCCTCACCGACACCCCCGAAGACCCCTTCGGCAGAATAGAGGGTAAATACTGCATCACCGCCAGTAACATCGCCAAATACGATGAGTTCCACGGGCTGATAATTTTCAACGATTATAACCCCCTAGCCTTTACCAGAGAGAAGGTGATGGACTATCTGGATACCGCCTGGCGCTGGGCACAGCGGGCACACGAATACGACCCCTCAGCTAAGTATTTCTTCTTCGTCTGGAACTCGCTGAAGAAAGCCGGCGCCAGCCTCGCCCACGGGCATGCGCAGGTGGTGCTAGGGAGGGGCAGCCACTACGCTAAGATAGAAGCCCTTCGTCAGGCAGCTTTGAATTACCGCAACCGGTACGGCTCAAATTACTTCGACGACCTTTTCCAGGTGCACCGCGATCTGGGACTGGGAATAGAGAAGAATGGCAATAGGATATTCGTCTATCTAGCACCGATAAAAGAGAGGGAGACCGTTATCCTCGCCTCCAGTTTCGCTGACCAGTCCTTTCAGGAAAGCGTCTATGAAGTCCTTGCCTGCTTTCGCGACCGCATGCATGTCACCGCCTTTAATGTGGGCATCGCTGCTCCACCCCTGGACACGGTGGCAGAGGACTGGAGCGGCTTTCCCGTCATCGCCAGAATAGTCGACCGCGGCTACCCCTGGGACGGCTCATCGGACTTCGGCACCATGGAACTCTTCGCCGCCAGCATCATCTCCAGCGACCCGTTTCAGGTAGCCAGCGAGCTTAAAGAGGCATTACTGCTGCCCATCAAGCAGTAACCAATGGAATAAGGAGGGGAAAATGGCTAGAGCGGTAGTAGTCATAGACATGCTGCGCGGCTTCATGGAGGAAGGTTACCCTCTCTACTGCGGTGCCAGAGCCCGCCGCATTATCCCCAATATACAGAAACTCCTCGAGGACGAACTGGCTAAGGGCTCCAAAATCTTCTTTGTCTGCGACCATCACGACAAGGAAGACCCTGAATTTGCCATGTTCCCGCCACATTGTGTGGCAGGTACACCCGAAGCTGAGGTCATACCGGAGTTGGCTAAATATCCCGGCAAGATAATACCCAAAAAGACCTACAGCCCCTTTTACGGCACCACTTTAGAGGCAGAGCTGGCAGCGCTGAAGCCAGAGACAGTAGTCATCTGCGGCGTCTGCACCCACATCTGCGTATTGCACGGCGTCTCCGAAGCCAGACTGCGCGGTTACGATGTAGAGGTGCCGGTGGACTGCGTGGGCGATTTCGATGAGAAAGCCCATAGCTTCGCCCTTGACTATATCCAGAGAGTGCTCGGTGCCAGGCTCACCAGAGCAGTGCCTGCCGTTGCCCTCAAGCCACGCTTTGAGATTCCGGACTATATCATCGCCGGCGAGACCTCAGATGTCTATTTCGTGCGCACCGTGGAGATACTGAAAAAGGAGGGCTTGAACCCGGTAGCCACCATGGAGGTCTTCCCCAGCCGCGATGGCATCCTCTGCGGCATGGAAGAGGTCAGGGCACTTTTGGAGAAGGTGCTCCCCGAGGACAACCGTGAGGTCTGGGCGCTTGCCGACGGCGAGCCATTCAAAAGAAAGGAGGTGGTGCTGCGCATCACCGCCCCCTACCAGAGCTACGGCATTTATGAGACAGTCTACCTGGGAATACTATCGCACTGCAGCGGCTGGGCGACTGCGGCTAAGGAGTGCGTTGATGCCGCTCAAGGAATCCCCATTATCAGCTTCGGCGCCAGGCATGTACATCCCTTAGTGGCGGGGGTAATGGACTATTCTGCCATCATCGGTGGCTGCGTCGGCTGCTCCAGCATTCTCGGCGCCAAGCTGGCTGGTATCCAGCCCTCCGGCACCATGCCCCATGCCCTGATAATCACTATGGGCGATACCGCCAGGGCTACCCTGGCTTTTGATAAACACATGCCGCCAGAAGTCCCCCGCATCGCCCTGGTGGACACCTTCAGGGACGAGCCTGAGGAGAGCGTCATCGTAGCACAGGCAATGCAGGGTAAGCTGCAGGGCGTGCGCCTCGATACCCCCGGCGAGCGCGGCGGGGTGACCGCCGACCTGGTAAAGGAGACCAGAGCCCGGCTCGACCTCGCTGGCTTCAAGAATGTGAAGATTTTTGTCAGCGGCGGACTCAGTCCGGAGCGCATCAGGTACTTCATCGAGTCGGGGGCACCTGTGGACTACTTCGGCGTGGGTAGCCATATCAGTGATGCCAAGCCCATCGATTTCACCGCCGACCTCCACGATGTCGAGGGCAAGCCGATAGCCAAACGGGGGAGAATCCCGGGCATCACTCCCAACCCCCGGCTAAAACGCATCCTGTAAGCCATGTTCGTCCAAACGCTTCTGGGTGTAGCTGGTATCGTCGCCAGTTATTTACTGGGCTCCATCCCCTTTGCCTATATCGTCACCAGGCTCGCCAGAGGGGCTGACATCCGCAAGATCGATACCGGCAACGTCGGCGCCGGCGCTGTCTTCCGTCAGGTGGGCATCTGGGGTGGGGCAATAACCGCCATCGGTGATATCGCTAAAGGTGCTGCCGCCGTCCTCATCGCCCGAGCCCTCGGTCTCCCCCTCCTCTGGGTACTGGGCGCAGGAGTAGCTGCCTGGGTAGGGCATATGTACCCGCTTTACCTCAAATTCAAGGGGGGACAGGGGGTAGCCACCCTCATCGGAATTTTTCTGGTGCTCGCCCCCAAAGCCATTGGCATTAACCTGCTTTTGCTCGGCATCGCTTTGCTCCTCGTCCGCCATCTCGCCGTGTCCATATTTCTTTCCTCTCCATTCCTGCCACTGTTCGTCTGGCTGTTTTATAGTTCGCTCTGGCTCACATTCTATGCGCTGGCAATAGTCCTTGCCCTGATGTATCGAAACCGCCATGGCATCCCACACCTCAAGACCATCAGAGTCCGCAAGCCAGACCTTAGCAGCATCTTCAGGCGCAAATAGCCCCCTCCGATTCAAGCCTGGACTCACCTGGATAAAGTGGGGCTATTCTCTTTCCCGCGGGGGGAATGAGAGGGGGTCACCCTCACCTTTATCCTCTCCCATCAAGGGAGAGGAGGGAAAAGAGGACTCCCCCTTCAAGAGAGGAAGAGAAGGCTGTCCCAGCAAGGGAGAGGAGGACTCCCCCGTCGAGGAAAAGGAGAGAGCTGAGAACTCCCCCCTCAAGGGAGGGGAACAGAAGGAAGGACTTTTCCTTCAGGGAAGAGAAGGCTGTCCCAGCAAGGGAGAGGGGGGAGAGAAAGACTCCCCATCAAGGGAGAGGAGAGTCCCTCTCCCCTCGCGGGAGAGGATGAGAGTGGGGGGGTCACCCTCACCTTTATCCTCTCCCATCAAGGGAGAGGAGGGAACCGTCCTCTCTCCCCTCGCGGGAGAGAGTTAGAGTGAGGGGGCTAATTAAAATAACACAAAGCCTAGCCTTATCATCGCCTCCCTGCTATAATACGCCGACAAGGGGGAGTCATGACCACAAGCGAGAAAAAAAGAGTAATCAACCGCGTAAAGGCTATGTACCCGCTCAGGGCTAAGGTGGACGAGTCCTATCTGCGCAGTCAGGAGGCGATTAAGGCTGGCAAGCCAACGGTGTGGGCGATGCTTACCTTTTGCTACGGTGACCCCATACTTAAAGCCATGGATATCGAGGTGGTCTATCCTGAGAACTACGGCGCTGCCTTAGCTGCCGCTGGAGTAGCCCGTGAGTACCTTGACCGCTCTGATGCCGAGGGCTTCCCCACCCATCTCTGCGGCTACAGCAGAGCGAACTTCGGCTACGCCGCCAGACTGAAAGAGCTTGGTGGAGAGATACCCCCGGAAGCCCCCATGGGTGGTATGCCCAAACCGTTATTTCTTCTTTCCTCTGTGGCTGTTTGCGATGCCAGATATAAATGGTTCCAGGCACTGGGAAGGTATCTAAATGTGCCGGTGTGGACGCTGGAAGCGCCGCTTCCCGGCATCAGAGAGTTTCAGCTCGAAGGCTGCTACGAGGAGATGGTAAAGCTCGCTGTAAACCACCTCAGGGAATTTGTCGCCTTTGTGGAAAAGGCTGTGGGCAGGAAAATGGACTGGGCGAAGCTGGAGGAAACAGTCGACCTGGCGATTGAGATCCACCGTTTGTCTCACGAGATAACTGAATTGCGCAAGGCAAAGCCCTGCCCCATGCATAGCCGGGATTTCTGGAGCGCCATGCCACCGGCGCTGTTCCTGCTCGGCGACTTGAAGGAGTCGGCCCAGCTTTATCGCAACCTGTACCAGGAGGTCGCCGACAGGGTCAAGAACGGCATCGGCGCTATACCTGAAGAGAAATACCGTCTGGTGTTCGCTGAATTGCCACCGTGGCACAGCCTCGACCTGTTTGACAGGCTGGCGGAGAGAGGCTGGAACTTTGTCATCGAGAGTTTCGGCTACCATTCGCCACCACCGATGGACTTAAGCGGCGTCAGCGACCCGTTGGAACGCATCGCCAGGTTCAGCCTGCAACGCATGGTGGCTAACTACAAAGACGCACTTGCCAAGAACGTGGTCGCCGGCGCCGATGTCTACATCTATCTAAAATATGTCCGCGAATGGAAGTGCGACGGCGCCTTCCTGCACCCGCTGGTAAGCTGCCGCAGTGCCTCCACCCACCTGCCACACGTGGCAAACATGCTTATGGAAAGACTGAAGGTGCCCTCGCTGATGGTCGAAGGGGATATAGTGGACCTGCGTTTGTTCAATCCTCAGGATGTGCTCACCAGAGCAGAACCGTTCGAGGAAAGCATGGAATATTACCGCAAGGCGCGCCGCGAGGCAGGTCTGGAGTGGTAAACAGGACACAGCGCACAGGAAAAAATTCTCCACAGGGGTACAGAAATGACAGCTAAAGGGCTAGCTAGAGTTCAAGAAATTTATCAGAGCCGCTCCCGCAGGGCAAAGGAACTACAATCCCAGGGGAAGAAAGTGATAGGTTATCCCTGTGTATATGTACCCCTGGAATTGCTCACCGCCCTCGATGTCATCCCCTACCGCATATATGGCGAGATGAGGGAGCCGGTGACGGAAGCAGATAGGGTGCTGCCAGCGTCGTTCTGCCCCATAATGCGTTCCTGCCTCGATTGCGCCCTCAAGGGTAAGCACAATTTCCTCAACGGCATGGTCGCCATTCACGCCAGTGACCCGCAGGAGAAGACGGCGCGCATCTGGCAGTCATATACCACTCTGCCATACTTCCACTTCATCGATATGCCGGGGACCGTCCTGCCAGAGGCTGTGACCTATTTCACCAGCCAGCTAAAGGGGTTCATCACCACGCTGGAATCGCTCGCCAGCAGGAAACTTTCAACGGATAGCCTTCGCAAAGCTATTAAAGCACACAATCAGCAGCGCACCCTGGTCCAGTCCTTATTCGACCTCACCAAGTCCTCTCCACCGCTTGTTTCAGGTACCGAAATCGTGCAGGTGGTGAAAGCGGTGATGAGCCTGCCGGTAGATGAAGGCAATCAGCTCCTCACCGAGGTTATCGACGAGGTGAAGGCGCGTAAGGACAAGCCACCGTCCAAGCGCGCCCGCCTGCTTCTCTGGGGCAGCACCACGGACAATGCCGATGTAATGGCGGTGCTGGAGAGCAATGCCTATGTGGTGTTCGCCGAGGACTGCGGTGGTTACAGACCTTACCGTGGCAGTGTGAAGCTGACCTC
>Ga0209102_1001079_pt1 | contig 15455 bp, 17 predicted proteins | sample ConPoolayeHmetaG_FD_185483 | JGI IMG/M metagenome (GOLD analysis project Ga0209102, IMG submission 185483) | Hot spring microbial mat communities from California, USA to study Microbial Dark Matter (Phase II) - Cone Pool mat layer H metaG... ...
AAGGAGATGAGACCCAACGCGGCCAGGTATGATAAGGGCGATGAATTCCCCGGAGATATCATGAAAAAAGCTTTCGATGCGGGCTTCATCACCTGCAACATCCCCGAGGAATATGGCGGAGGTGGGTTGAAGGAGCTGGACATAGCCATCCTCAGCGAGGAACTGGCTGCCGGTTGCGCTGGGATGTTCACGACGATCATGGCCAGCTCGCTCGCTTTTACGCCGATCATCCTTTTCGGCACGGATGAACAAAAGAAAAAATTCCTGACTCCTTGCACCGAAAAATTATCGTTTGCTTCTTTCTGTCTGACCGAAAGGGAGGCTGGTTCGGATGCGTCCTCGCTCAAGACAACGGCCAGAAAAATTGGCTCGGAGTACGTCATCAACGGTTCCAAATGTTTCATCACCAACGGGGGCATTGCCAGTCTCTACGTTGTTTTCGCCAATTCTGACCCGGAAAAAGGACCGCGGGGAATAAGCGCTTTCATCGTTCCCCGGGAGACGCCTGGAATCACCGTCGGCAAGGAAGAGGACAAGATGGGCCATCGTGCCTCCAACACGACCGAGCTTTTCTTCGAGGATGTCCGAGTTCCCGAGGCCAACCTTCTGGCCAAGGAGGGGATGGGCTTCTATGTGGCCATGAAAACTCTCGACAAGACACGGGCGTCGGTGGGAGCCGCGGGCGTCGGTGTGGCCCGGACGGCTCTCGAGTATGCGATCGACTATGCCAAGACGAGGACTCAGTTTGGCAAACCCATCGCCACCTTCCAGAACACGGCGTTCAAGATCGCCCAGATGGCCATGGAAATCAACGCCGCCCGCCTCCTTGTCTGGTATTCGGCGTGGCTCATGGACCGGGGAAAGCCTTGCGGCAAGGAGTCGGCCATGGCCAAGTGCTTCGGGGCCGACGTGGCTATGCGGACGACGGTCGAGGTGGTCCAGATTTTCGGCGGCTACGGTTATATGAAGGATTATCCCGTGGAGAAATTGATGCGGGATGCCAAGCTGCTCCAGATTTATGAGGGCACGAACGAAATCCAGCGCCTCGTTATCTCTCGCGAGGTTATTGGGCCCATCAAGTAATCGGCTTTTTGCCCGATTCCGGTCCTTTTCTCGAGGTCAGGTGCCTTCCTCTTCAAAGTACTCGGGGATAATTCCTAAGACTTCTACTCCTGCTCCTTTGGCAATGTCGATGAGTTCGACGATACGACTGTAAGGGAGCTTTGCGTCCGCCCGGATAAAGATAGTTTTATCCTGACGGGCCGCATAAATGGACTGGAGACGGTCCTGGAGCTGGCGGAGCTCGATTTTCTCCTGGTTGATATCGACGGTGAGGTCTCGGTGGAGAGTCAGGACGATGAGGCCGGCTGGTGTGCCGGCAGAAGTATCCGCCTGGGTTTCAGGGAGTTTGACGTCCATCCCCTTCTGAACGATGGGCGTGATGACCATGAAAATGATGAGCAGAACGAGCAGAACGTCGCACAGCGGAACGACATTCGGTTCGGCTTTCGTCGCCATGATGTCCTCCTTATGGTCTACGCTCGGAGAGCCCATTTTAAGACAAATGAATTCGCCTTGTCAACGACCGACCAGCTCTTGTTCCAAGATTGCCGATAGAAGCACCCGACGGGTCCTGTCGCGGTTCACCCCCGGCCAGGCTCGGAGTTGGGATTCCGAAGCACGCTCGTTTCCCCAGCGAGGAAACTCGCTCCGACTCAGCCTTCGCTCTTCTCTCGCCTTGCTCGAGAAACCATGCCCGCTCAGGCTTCGACGGGCTTCCTCACCCAACCCCTCGCCTGTTTCCCTTAGCATCAAACGCTCGGGTCGGCGTTCCGAGACGCTATCGAAAGCTTTGTTTTTTATATAATTAACCACCCCTACCCCTCTCCGCGAAAGACGCCCCCAGGAATTCTTTCTTAGCCATTAAATCCCCCTACCCCCTTTGAACAATCAAAGGGGGCCTGAGGAAAGGTGGGCGTCTTTCGAGCAGGCCGGAGGGGAAAAATGGTTAGCGTCTCGGGTAAGGTCGGCCCCCGAACCACGCCACGCTGTCTTCTGGCCCCGAAGGGCCTCATTTGTCTGGGAAAGCTTTATTTGGTGGACGTAAAAGCTTTGTGGTTGCATTCTCAGAGGGAAGGGTTTATCATGGGCTTACTGAGAAGGAGAAGGGATGAGAGAATTAAGGATTGAAGTCGCCGAAATCAAGGAACGGTGTGGTGCGAAGCACAAGCCTGGGGATGTATTCTATGTCCGGGGAGAAGGGACGCTTGAGATTCCGGCCGGCAAGAAGGTCTGCCTTTATGCTCTGAACAGTCTCTTTCCTTTCCTCACGGCCAAGCAAAGAGAGGACGAGCTACCCGATGATGACTGGATTTCAGAGACGGAGTACCTCACCTGCCCGGACCCGAAGGGCGTCGTCTTTAAGGTTATTCCGCTCACCTAAGAAGCCGACTTCTGCCGCCTGCTTTTTGCTGAGGGTTAGGAAGGCTGGGCCTTAATTTTACTGAATCGATAGACTATATAGAAATAATATACTATCGCAAAGTATCGAGGGCTTTCTTGTGGCTTTCGGTCCTGAAGACGAGGAGGGCTCGCCCCAGCCCGGCTGAGGTGCCGTAGCAGTAATCAATATCCACCGCCGCATTGCCCAACAATGCCCCGATTTCAGCTCCGGCTCCAATTCGATCGCTGATCTCGACAGTGACGACTTTGCGCGTGGTAACTTTGTAACCGAGCTGCTTGAGAGCCTTTTCCGCTTTCTTGTTATCGGCGGTGATGAGCCGGAAATGGCCTCTTTTTCCTTCCGAGTAAGCGCACAGAGCTTTGAGGTTGACACCCGCATTGGCCAGAGTGCTGAGGACTCGGCCGAGAATGCCTGGCTCGTTGGGCGTAATGACGTGAAGTTCAGTCTCCTCCAAGACGGTGTGCAATTTTTTCCTCCATTACGGCGCTGTATTATAGCAGAACTTCGAGCCGAAAACAAAATATTCCGGTATAATAGGCCAAGGAAAATGAAAAAAGAAAGAGAGCCAAGCAAGCCGCAAGTTCGCCGGCTGGCGATTATCGATAACTCGATTGACCCGGCCGTCTATAAACCCCTCGAGCACTGGGGCCAGTTTCTTCCTGTCCCCTGGGAATCCTTCCGGGCGGTCGACAGCCATTTCCCCGACCTCAACCGAGGATTCACTCACCTTCTCTTGACTGGTTCGGAGGCCTCGATTGTGGAGCGAGAGGAGTGGGTGAAGGAAGAAGTGGAAGTTGTTAGGACGGCCGTAGCCAGGGGTTTGGCTGTTCTGGGCAGCTGTTATGGCCACCAGCTCCTCGCGCTGGCACTTTTAGGACCAGCCCATGTTGGGCGTTGTCCCCAACCAGAGGTGGGCTGGATTCCGATAAATATCCTGCGTCCGAGCGGGCTTCTGGGAAGACCGCGGACGGCCTACAGCTTTTCTATCCATTTTGACGAGGTCATTAGGCTCAACGACCGATTTTCCGTTTTGGCCTCGACGCCCGTTTGCCGCATTCAAGCTTTCAAGCTCAAGGCGAAGCCCGTATGGGGAATCCAGTTTCACCCGGAAATGGACAAGGCCGCTGCTCGGGAACTCCTCGGCAACCTCCTTGCCCATGGCTCACCCCATCAGCTCCTGTTCGAGCGCGCACTCGCCTCACCACCCCGTGACTCCGGCCTTGTTCAGACGATCGTCCGTCATTTCCTGAAAGCCAAACCTCTTGGCTAAAAAATCCACCCTGAGCTGCAATCTTGCTTGACAAATAATGTTGTTTTTATTATTTTCAGAATTGGATTTGCCAGAGTAATTTCATATTCTACTTGATTGGAACTAATGAGGAGGCGTCCATGAAAAACAAAAAGTTCATCGTCTTTGTTTTCTTCCTCGCCGTCTTCTTATGTTTGAGCGCATTGGCCGAGACCAAGAAATTGAAGCAAATCGGTCAGTACACGTTCGTCCGGGTGAGGGGCCGGATTCCCACGGCCGAAGTCATGAAGATGCTCGTCGACCGGTATGCCGCAGACATCAAGTACGGTTTTGACCTTGCCAGGGCGGGTGACCTCTACCTTCCTTTTCTGGACCAGCTCAAGACAGCCACTTTTCAAGAAGCTGAACTCCCTGTTGGCGATAAGCTGATGTGGATGCTTTTCCGTTCCCAGGGGAAGGTGAAGGTAGTCATGGATATCGAGTGGGCAGGAAAAAAGCCGCTCGAGGTTTTTGTCTTCAACGTGATTAAGGATTACCAAAAGTACGAGTTCGTCATGCCCAGGCCTTGCGGGAATATTGCCCTGCGCGGCGTCACCGAGATGGCGCCCCCCGAAGCCGTGTGTGCCCTCACTGTCTCTCCGACTAAAGTCAACTTGAAGGACAAAGTAACGGTGGACATGAGCGGTTCCCAGAATGCCAAAGCCATGGAGGTCGAGGTGATCGGGCCGGACGGAGCCAAGGTGGCCAGTCAAAAAATGACACCCGATTCGCCGCGGTGGCAGACGAGCTTCGACAAGCCGGGGAATTACACAATCCGGGGCAAGGCTTTCAATATCAAGGATATGCCGTCGACCAACCCTTGCGAGGCCAAGGTTGCTGTTAACGCTCCGCCTTCCTGCAACCTGACGACTTCATGCTTGCCATGCAAGGACTACGTCGGAAGGCCCATCTCCATCGATGCCTCGGGCTCGAGCGACCCGGACGGAAAAATTGCCCGGGCCGACTTCGAGATCACGGATGCGGCGGGCAACGTTGTCGACAAGTTTATGGATAACCAGGAGCCTTTTCTCTGGGACAAGATTTTCGACAAGCCGGGTGTCTACACCATCACGCTGGTTGTCGCCGATGATTTCGGCGCCGTGTCCGAGCCCTGCCGGCTGAGCCTCGAAGTCACCGAGAAGCGCAGCTACTTTTCCGTCGAAGGAGGTCCGTTCTTTGCGCGAGGGAGTCATGGCCCCTATCTGTACGGCTTGCTGGATTGGCTCTACTGGATTGTCCCGAAAACCTTCGATTTCACCCTGGCTGGCGGCGGAGCCCTGGCTCTTAAAGGCGATCCATGGAATTCCATTCTCCTGGCTGATGCGACCCTGAATTATCATGCCGGACCCCTTTATTTCGGTGGCGGTATCGGATTCACCAGTGCCGTTAAAGAAGGCCGCGATGCGGACTTCGAGCTGGTCGGCAAGGTCGGTTATGATGTCTTCAAGACCTGGACCAACACCGGCTCCCTGGTCTTCGGCGTGCGCTGGCCCGTCGGGTCTGAACGCTCTTTCTCCAAGCATCACAAGTACATGCTGGGCTTCCGCGTCCTTTTCTAAGCTGAAAAGCTGAGTTCCGCAGAAAAAGGCCAGGGCAAGCTCCCTGGCCTTTTCTTTAGGTGACGAATCGGCATGAGAATCGCTCTGATCGGGGCTGACGGACAGCTCGGCTCGGAGCTCCTCAAAGTTCTTGGCGATGATGAGGTAACGCCGCTCTATTATCCCGACTTCGATATCACCAAGTCCGAGCCGACGCGGCAAGCTCTCCGGGACATTGCGGCCGAGGTGGTCATCAACACTGCGGCCTACCATCGGGTCGATGAGTGCGAGGATAATCCCGAACTTCCCTTTCTTGTCAATGCGATCGCTGTCAGAAGCCTGGCTTTGATAGCCCAGGAGTTCAATTTTATCCTCGTCCATTTCAGCACAGACTATGTCTTTGACGGAAAGAAAGGCCGGCCTTATGTCGAAGAGGACCCTCCCTGTCCTCTCAATGTTTACGGCGTCTCCAAGCTGGCGGGGGAAATTTTTATCCAGACGAACCTGGAAAGGTATTTCCTCATCCGCACTTGCGGCCTTTACGGCGCGGCGGGTTCCAAGGAGAAAGGTTACAATTTTGTCGACCGGATGATTGAGCTGGAAAACGAGGGGAGGCTTCTCCGGGTTGTCGATGACCAGCGGGTTACCCCGACGTCGGCCGAGGAGCTGGCGCAAAGAGTCAGCGAACTCATCCGCACGCCCCACTTTGGCCTCTACCACCTGACCAACGAAGGGGAGTGCACGTGGTATGAGTTTGCCCGAGAAATCTTTTCCCTCCTCGGGAAAAAGCCCCGCCTGGAGCCTGTCGATTCCCGGACTTTTCGGGCCAAAGCCCGCCGGCCTTCTTATTCCGTTCTCGAAAACCGAAAAGCGAAAGCGGTCGGTCTGACCCCCTTCTCACCCTGGTCAGAGGCGTTGCGGAATTATCTCGGCAAGAGAGGCTATCTCAGCCCCTGAATTTCTGGAGCAGGTCCTCGGGAAGGGAACATACCTCCGCCCGGGCATTGGTTACGATATGGACGGTATAGCCGGAGGCGATGAGGCGGCGGTCCACCTTGCTCAGGATTTCGTAGTCAAAAACGAATTTTTTGGGAGTTTTCTCCCGCAGCGTCACGCGGATCAAGAAAATATCGTCGTAATGAAGAGGCCGGCGATACCGGCAAAAAGCCTCAACGACGACCAGATAGTAACCCCGCTCTTCGATGTCTCGGTAGGGAAGACCGAAGCGGCGGCAAAACTCGGTGCGCCCGATTTCGAACCATTCAAAATAGCTCTTGTTATGGGCTACCCCCATCCGATCAGTCTCTGAATAGCGGACTCTCTCTTCCATTTCGATGGTCAGGCTTTCCGAGACAGGGAGAGTAGGCTTATTCGGAGACTTTGCCGAGCTTGGCGAGTTCTTCATTGTAATATTTTCGATAGAGGATTTCCCACTCCCGACTCCCTTCTTCGATTGTTTTTTTCTGAGATTGGATTTTTTCTATCGCCTTCTTGTCCAGGGAATCGTAAAGCCGCATTTCCTCCTCGATGGCGCGGACGATGGTCAGACGGATTTCATTGAGGTCATCCAGGAATTCCACCTGGTCGTTGTTGGAGAGCAAATTGAGAATTTGGCGGGATAAGTAGTTGATTTTCTCGCGTGAGAGACGGTTGCTCAAAGAACGATATTCCTTTCTTTGGCCAGTTTTGTCTTGATCATCCGGAACATGGTCTGGTATTCAATGTTTTCCCGGCGGATTTTTTCCATGTGCCGGCTGAGGATATCGCGGACTTCCTGGTCGAGCTGATCTTCCTTCTGGAACTCGTCGGTAATGAGGCCAATAATGTCCTCGACAATTCTGTTCCGGTCTTCAAGGATAACTTTCCCTTCCTTGATAAGATTCCGGACGATGACGAAGGCCATGTGTTCAATCTGATTCTTATTGAGCCTCATAACGCTTGTAAAATACAACAACTTGGGCCAAAATTCAAGGACGCTGCCGATATTGAGTAAGCATCTTTCTTTCCGAGCCGAGAATAGGTCCTTGCCCGACACATCCCTCTCCCTCCTCGCGTCACCCATTCTCAGGGAAAGTTTTGTTATCGGCACCGAGTAAAACGCCCCCCGATCAGTCGACGAAAATAGATTCCGCAGTCCAGGGATGATGGGCAAGGGGAGAAGGGGAAAAGTGATTATCGGAGGAGAAGGAAAGGGATGATCTTCCGGTCTCGCTTGTCTGGCCGGGCAAGACCGAGAAATTTTCCATCGAAGCTGAACAGCCGGATGAGAGGTTCCTCCAGGTTGGTCCGACCCTTGCACCTTCTTCCTTCGCTGAGCTGGGCCACCTGTTCTGCCTCGATAGCTCTTCCTTTCGCGATTCCCCTATCTGCCCGGCGATGGAGGAGGAGCTTTGGCCATTCTTCCAGGAGCGATTCGAGGGGACGAAGGAATTTTTCCGTTTGTTTCCGACTGGTCCATTCCTGGATTTTGTCCAGAGAGACAGCCTCACTGAGCTCAAAACTGCCCACTCTTGTCCGGCACAGGTCGGCTAAGTGTGCTCCGCAGCCGAGAACTTGGCCCAGGTCATGGGCCAGGGAGCGGATGTAGGTCCCCGCGCTACAATCGATTTCGACATCTACATCAGGCGGAACGTAGCGGATTAAGCGAAAAGCGTAAATAGAGACGCGATGAGGCCGGAGTTCGACCGACTTTTTTGACCTGGTCCACTTGTAGAGAGGCTTCCCCTCGACCTTCTTCGCCGAGTAGGGCGGGGGAAGCTGCTCGATGGTCCCGCTCAGCCCGGCCATGGCTCGAACGAGCTCTTTCTCGTCGGGGAAATTGCAGCACGGCGCGGAAATGGGCTGGCCCTCCGCGTCGTATGTGTCAGTGGCCAGGCCAAGTCGGATTCTTCCGCGGTAGGCTTTGTCATGTTTCGAGAGAACAGGGAAGAGCCGGGTGGCTTTGCCGACGCCCACGAGGAGAAGCCCCGTGGCCAGGGGGTCGAGAGTACCGAAATGGCCGACCTGACGAAGACCGAGAATCCGCCTCAGCTTGGAGACGACATCGTGCGAAGTGAGGCCCCAGGGTTTATCGACCAAGATGAGGCCATCCATCACTCCGTCCGCAGAGAGGAGCGCTTGCCGGTCGTGCGACAGCCTATGTTCTCGTTGGCCAGTAGTTTTTCTACCTCACGGGGGATGTCTCGGATGAGGCGCTCATAGGGGCCGACAGCGGTGAAGCCGGCAGCATGGACATGGCCTCCGCCGCCAAAATGTTCGGCAATGGCGGCCGCGTTGGCGTTGCCTTTGGAGCGGAGGCTGACCCGGAAAGTTCGAGGGGTCATCTCCTTAAAGAAAAGAACCATCTCCACGCCCTTGATCGAGCGGGCCAGGGTGGTGATATCCTCGGTGTCCATTTCTCGGAGGTGGAGAGTCCGCAGGAATTTCTTGAACATGGTGATGGTGGCGATGTTTCCCCGCCTGTTCATCTTGAGGGTGGAGAGGACGTGACCGAGAAGCTTGATTTTCTCGGGAGGGTTGTTGTTGAAGAGGAATTCAGAAACTTTGATCGGGTTAGCGCCGAGGTTAACAAGTTTATGGCAAACTTCAAAGGCCCGACCGGTCGTGTTGGAGAACTGGAAAGAGCCCGTATCGGAAACGATAGCGCAATAAAGATGGTTGGCCATTTCCGGAGTCACCGGCAAGCCCGTTTTCTCACACAGGAGGAAGACCATCTCCCCCACAGCCGAAGCTTCTGGGTCGATCCAGTTGATATCGGCGTACGAATCATTGGAGTAATGGTGGTCGATATTGATTTTGAAACAGTCGTCGATTTTTTCCTGGCCGGAGCGGACCACGCTCGCACACTCGAGGAGGATGACGAGGTCAAAGGCTCGAGCCCGAATCTGTCCTTTTTCAATCCGCCCGGCTTCGGGCATCTGGCTGAAAGGGAACGGGGTTGGGTCCTGATTGATGAAGCGTCCTTCCTTGCCGATAGCTTCAGCGAGGTGGAGCAGGGCCAGGCCGGTACAGATTGAATCCCCATCCGGTCGCAAATGGCTGGTGATGGCAATCCGCTGGCTGTCCCGTATCTTCTGGTGGATTGAATGGATGACTCTATCCGTTCCGCCTCTTGGCTTTCTCGAGGAGCTCGTCGATACGATTTTCATACTCAGCTGTCTTATCCAGGGCAAAAATAAGGGTCGGATTATACTTGAGTTTGATATCGGACGCAAGAGCCTTGCGGAGATGACCTTTCTTTTTTTCCAGGCTGTCCAGAATCTTTTTTTTATCCACTTCGCCGTAGGCGCTCAGAGTCACCCGGGCGATTTTAAGGTCGGCCGTCACCTCGACGTGGGTAACGGTGATGAGGCCAGAGGAGGAGTCCTGAACCTCCTGGATGAGGATTCGGCTGAGCGATTCCTGGATCAAACTGCTGACTCTTTTCTGTCTTCGGCTTTCGTTCATGGCTCCTCTTTCCTGACCCAAAGTCAACGATCCGGGCCCGCCGCACAGCTTCGCTTTTCCATGCATCCCTTAGAGACACGGAAATGGTTAACTCTTCAGAGATACTGGATTTCTGTTTTGAGGATTTCCCCCTCCAGGTTGTTTTCGGCCTCAGAGATGATTTTCTCCAGCACTTGCTCAACGAACGAGCGCTCGTTGTTGAGCGTGATGAACCCGAGCTTTGCTCTCTGCCATTTATCTAAAAAGTCAACCTCGGCCGCGGCCACGTTGAATTTTCGTCGTATCCTTTCCTTGAAGGCTTGGATGACCTGCCGCTTCTCTTTCAAAGAATGGGAATAGGGAAGGAAAATTTCGATGGACAAAAGACCGATGATCATCGGCCTGAACTCCTAAGCTGGCCGCGCCACTTCTGTGGTGAAGGCGATTAAGATATCCCCTTCCTGGATGTCCTTGAATTTTTCCAGGGCAATCCCGCATTCCAATCCCTTGCTCACTTCGCTGACGTTTTCCTTGACCCGTCGCAGCGAGGCAATCCGGCCGCGGTGGATTTCCTCCTGGTTCCGCATGACCTTGACTTCGGCGTTTCGGGGTATTTTCCCGTCGAGGACATAGCAGCCAGCCACGGCTCCCACCTTGGGGATCTGGAAGACGCGCCGGATTTCCGCTTTGCCGAGATATACTTCCTTGCGCACGGGCTCGAGCATGCCCTCCAGGGCCCTCCGGATGTCCTCGGTCAGCTGATAAATGATGTTGTAACTCCGGATTTCCACTTTCTCCTGCTTGGCCATTTCCAGGATTCTTGGGTTAGGTTTGACGTTGAAGCCGATGATGATGGCGTTCGAGGCGGAAGCCAAGAGAACATCGGATTCGGTGATGGTTCCTGTACCCGAGTGGATGAGCTTAATCTTGATTTTTTCTGTGCCCAGCCGGGGCAGGATATCCTGCAGCACCTCCACCGAGCCATGGACATCAGCCTTAAGGATGAGGGGCAACTCTTTGACCTCTCCCCCCTCCAACTTCTTGAACAATTCGTCCAGGGTCAGACGCTCGGGTCGGGGCGGTTCGCCTTTTTTCAGCTTGGATTGCCGGAAGGTGATGATGCGTTTGGCCCTTTCCGGGTCGGTAATGACCTGGAAATAGTCGCCAGCTGATGGCACTTCCGTAAACCCCAAAACTTCTACGGGCATGGAGGGTTCGGCCTTCTTGATCGGGCGGCCGTTCTCATCAAAAAGGGCGCGCACCTTTCCTGAGGTGAGGCCGCAGATAAAGTGCTGCCCGGTCGAAAGAACGCCGTGCTGGATGATGACCGTCGCCACCGGACCTTTTTTGAGGTCGAGGCGGGCTTCCAAGACAACCCCTTGGGCTTCAACTTTGGTGTTGGCTTTGATTTCGAGAACATCGGCGAGAAGGAGGATCATCTCCAGGAGTTCGCTGAGGTTCTTTTTTTCTTTGGCTGAAACATCGACGCTGATAACATCGCCCCCCCAGTCCTCGACGAGCAGTCCTTCTTTAGCCAGTTGTTGCTTGACTCTGTCCACGTTCGCCTCTGGCTTGTCAATCTTGTTGATGGCGACGATGATCGGCACTCCTGCCGCGCGGGCATGGCTAATCGCTTCCTGCGTCTGGGGCATGACGCCGTCATCGGCCGCGACGACGAGGACGACAATATCGGTGAGCCTGGCGCCGCGAGCCCTGAGCTGGGTAAAAGCTTCGTGGCCGGGGGTGTCGATGAAGGTAATGGATCGATTCCCGCAAAGGACGCGATAAGCGCCAATGTGCTGGGTGATGCCGCCCCATTCTTTGCCGACGAGGTTGGAGGAGCGGATGGCGTCGAGAAGGGTCGTCTTGCCGTGATCGACATGCCCCATGATCGTGACGACAGGCGGCCGGGTGACCAAATCTGATTTCGAGCTTTCGGCCCTTAACCTGACTTCCTTTTCGTAAGTCAGGAATTCGACGTCCGCCTCCACGCTCTGCCCGATGAGCGCCGCCAGATTTTCATCGATGAGATCATCATAATCCAGGATATGACCCCTGGCGGCAAGCCTATCCGCCAGGTCTCTGGACTTAAGACCCAACCGCTCGGCCGCCTCCATGAGGTTCATTCCTTCGCCCAGGTAGAATTTCGGCCGGGGTGGCGCAACTTCCTCAACTTTAGCCTTTTTTCGAGGAGCTTTCCCTTTGGGGGTCTCTTTTTTCATGAGCCTTCTTGCTTGATTTCGATTTTCCAGCCCACCAGCCGGGAGGCCAGTTTTACATTGATGCCTCTCTTGCCTATGGCCAAGGAGAGCTGGTCACGGGCAACGACGGCTTGGAGTACTTTTCCCTCCTTGTCGAGGAGAACAAGCCTTTCGATACGGGCCGGGCTTAGCGCCGCTTTGGCGTACTTCAAGGGATGAGGGGACCATTCGATGATGTCGATTTTTTCACCCTGGAGCTCTTTGCTAATAGCCAGAATCCGGTTGCCCTTGACGCCGATGCACGCGCCGACAGGGTCGATGTCCCTGTCTCTGGACACCACAGCCACTTTCGCTCTCTCCCCGGGTTGCCGGACGAGGTCTTTGATTTCCACATGGCCGTTGGCCAGCTCGGGGATTTCGTGCTCGAGGAGCTTGGCCAGGAACTTCGGGTGGGCCCTGGAAACGAGGACCTGGGGTCCTTTGGTTGTTTTCTGGACCTGGGTAATGAGAGCCTTAACGGTGTCGCCGCGTTTAAACTCCTCGCCCGGAAGCTTCTCCCTGACCGGGAAAAGGGCTTCCGTCTTATTGATTTCGAGGATGATGTTGGAGTTCTCAAAACGGCGCACCGAGCCGGTAACGATTTCCCCGACGCGGGGAGCAAATTCGAGGTAGACTTTCTCCTGCTCGGCGTCCCTGACTTTCTGGAAGATGACCTGCTTGGCCGCCTGAGCTGAGATCCGGCCGAGAGTTTCTGCCGGCAAATCGATCTCGACCAATTCGCCAAGAGCGAGGTTTGGCCTTATCTTCCTCGCTTCCTCCAGGGATATTTCGACAGCCGGGTCGGCTGGCTTCTCCGTGATTTTCTTGACAGCATAAACACGGAGCTCGCCCTTCTCCGGGCGAAAATCAACCTGGACCTTCTCGTTGTTGCTGAAATACTTCGTCGAGGCCACGCGCAGGGATTCCTCGATAGCGCTGATGATGACCGACGGTTGGACGCCGCGCTCTTTGCTCAGCTGCAAAATAGTATTCCACACGTTTATCTTCATCGTCTTGGCCTCAAATGGATGAGGGGAACGAAGGAAAACTGATTATATCGAAATCAGGAGAGGAGTGCAAATCATTGGGAGGTTGGGGCGCAAGCTTCTTCTTCCCGATAAAATTCCTTCATCCCGGGTCGCTTGGAGTACCAGATAGAAATGAGAGCCGCCACGAGGGCGACGACGATAAAAATCCCCGTTCCCCAGGTCAACCGCTGGTACTGGATGATGATCGGAGCGGCCAGAAGGGAGACGAGGTTGATGACCTTGATCATCGGGTTGAGGGCTGGCCCGGCCGTGTCCTTGAGGGGGTCGCCCACCGTATCCCCAACAACCGCCGCTTTGTGGGCATCTGAACCCTTGCCTCCATAAAGCCCATCTTCAATCGTCTTCTTGGCATTATCCCAGGCTCCGCCGCCGTTGGCCATGAAAACGGCCAGGAGCTGGCCGGAAAGGATGGCTCCGCCGAGAAAGCCGCCCAGGGCCTCGACTTGAAGAGTCAGGCCGACGATGAGGGGAGAAAGCACAGCTAAAAGGGCCAGACCGATGAGCTCCTTCTGGGCGGCGACAGTGCAGATACTGACAGCCTTCCGGTAATCCGGCTTGATGCGGCCTTCCATGAGCCCGGGAATCTTGAACTGCCGCCGGACTTCCATGACGATGAGAGAGGCGGCTCGTGATACAGCGTTGATCGTCAGGGAGGAGAAGAGCCAGGGGATGGCTCCGCCGATGAGCATCCCGATGAGGACGACAGGGATGGAAATGCGAATGCCCGTGGTCAGAAGATGCTGGGCTTCTGGAATGTTCATCTGAGCCTGGACCTTGCTGACGTCGGTCATGTAGGAGCCGAAAAGCGAGACGGCGGCGATAACCGCCGAGCCGATGGCTACCCCCTTGGTGATGGCCTTCGTGGTGTTGCCGACGGCGTCGAGGTCGGCCATGATCTGGCGAGCTTGCTTATCCATGCCGGCCATCTCGCCGATGCCATTGGCGTTATCCGAAATGGGCCCGAAGGAATCCATGGCCACGTTGTTTCCCGTGAGAGTCAACATCCCGATGCCCGTCATGGCCACACCGTAAAGGACAAAGGAAACCGGTTGCCCCCAATAGATGAGCAGCGCCGAGAGGATGGTCCCGGCAATCACCAGGATGGCCCAGACCGTCGATTCCATGCCCACGGACAGGCCGCTCAGGATGACGGTGGCCGACCCGGTCCGCGACGACCGCGCGATCTCCTTGACAGGCGCGTGGTGCGTGTGGGTGAAATACTTGGTTAGCTCGTCGATGGCGATGGCCAGGATGATTCCGGCCCCTACGGAGAAGAAGGCCCGCCATTCTTTCATGTAAAAATGAGCCAGAAAGGCGAAAGAGACGAAACACAGCCCGGCCGACGTGTAAAAGCCGCGGTTGATGCCGGCCATGGCATCGCCTCTTTTTTCTTCCTTTTTCCCCCGCACCTGATAAGTACCAACAATCGAGGAGAAGACGCCAATTCCCCGGACGAGAAGGGGGAAAATGATCCATTTGATTTCGCCGGTGAGATGGACGAGGGCCAGGCCAAGGATAATGCCGGAGACGATGGTCACCTCATAGCTTTCAAAAATATCGGCGGCCATGCCGGCGCAATCGCCAACGTTATCACCCACGAGGTCGGCCACGACGGCGGCGTTGCGCGGGTCATCCTCAGGGATGCAAGCTTCCACTTTGCCCACCAGGTCAGCGCCAACGTCGGCAGCTTTGGTGTAGATGCCGCCTCCGACGCGCATGAACAGGGCGAGGAGCGTTCCGCCAAAACCAAACCCGAGGAGGGCGTCGGGCGCTGCTTTCTGGAAAATCATGAAGATAGTCGTGCCGCCCAGAAGTCCGAGGCCATCGGTCAACATCCCGGTGATGGTGCCGGCCCGATAGGCGATCTTGAGCGACTTATCGAAGCTCGTTCGGGCTGCAGCCGCCACCCTCACGTTTCCCTGGACGGCCATGCGCATGCCGAACTGCCCGACCATCAGGGAGAACATGGCTCCCAGGACAAAGGCTCCGGCTCGGCCGAGGCCGATGACCATCTTAACCCTTTCCGGGCTGAGGTGGGGGAAACGCTCCAGGGCTTCCGTCGAAGGAGGGACGATGTACACGCTGAAGAAGAGGGCAAAGGTGAGGAGGATGATCAAGGGGAGGATGGTCTTGAGTTGCCGCATCAGGTAGGCATCTGCTCCCTGCTTGATGGCTTCCCAGACTTCGATCATCCGCTGGTTTCCTTTGTCTTCCCTCATAATTTGGAAGCGGAGGAAAAGCGCGTAGGCGAGTCCAAGAAGAGCGATACCCAGAACGGACCAGAGAGCAGCCGTTTCGAAAGCCGTGGCTTCGAGCATCTGCTTTTCTCCTTCGAGGAAAGTTTTTACCGTGAGCCTTTGCGACTGTGGGCTGAGCTTCCCTTGTTGGGGAAATTTTGGAGAGCTTGTATACCACAAGCCAGCGACGGAGTCAAGGATGCGGCCTCCTCGG
>Ga0209102_1001080_pt1 | contig 15443 bp, 11 predicted proteins | sample ConPoolayeHmetaG_FD_185483 | JGI IMG/M metagenome (GOLD analysis project Ga0209102, IMG submission 185483) | Hot spring microbial mat communities from California, USA to study Microbial Dark Matter (Phase II) - Cone Pool mat layer H metaG... ...
GCTTCTCGGAGGTCGAGAAGGGCAGGCCGTCGAGCAGCGCGCGCTCGAGCTTCACCCAGTAGGAAGTCGTGTGCATCTCGTTTTCCGGCAGTTCCAGCTTGCCCGAACCGACGTTCTCCAGGGTGAAGAACTTGATCTTCTTGAAGCCCACGACCTGCGAGCGCACGAGCACGTCGCCGTACGCCTTGACGGCCGGGCCGGGCGCCGGTTGCGACTCCTCGACTTTCAGGATCTTGATCTGCGTGTATCGGATCGCCTGGGTGAAGTGGTCGACCTCGACGCGCCGCACATAGGCTTTGCGCTGCTCGAAGTCCATGCGCTCGACGTGATACTGCTGCCCGGCGTGGATGTAGATCGCCTTCGGGTGGACCGTGGTCAGGGCGCTCGTGAAATCGACCTCGCCGATGACCTGCGGGGCCTCGGTCTCGTCGATGATGACGAAGTTGTCGGAACTCACCGACCTGAGGCTGACGGCGTCGGCAGGGTACGACTCCTGGGTCCAGTGCCAGTAGTCGCCGCTCCTGTGCAGGTAGCCGGCCTCGCTCAGGCGCTCGCACAGCGCCGGCAGATCGATCCCGCCGAACGCCTCGCCGTCGCGGATGGGCAGTTCGAAGGCCGCGCACTTGAGGTGGTTGACCAGGATCTCGGGATTGTCGGGGCGGATGTAGGCGCTCTCGGGCGAGGCGCCGAAGAAATACTCCGGGTGGCGCACGATGAACTGGTCCAGGGGCCGCGAGGAAGCCACCAGCACGGCGCAAGAGGCGCCCGTGCGCCGGCCGGCCCTGCCCGCGCGCTGCCAGGTGGATGCGATCGTCCCCGGGTATCCCGCCATCACGGCGACGTCGAGCGACCCGATATCGATCCCGAGTTCCAGGGCGTTGGTGGCCACCACCGCGCGGATCTCGCCCTCGCGCAGGCCGCGCTCGATCTGCCGGCGCTCGCGCGGCAGATAACCGCCCCGGTAGCCGCAGATCGTCTGCGGCGCTCCGGGCGCGGGAGGATAGGCCTGCTGCAGGTAGGTCAACAAGACCTCCGTGTGCAGGCGGGTGTTGGCGAAAACGATCGTCTGCAGGCCCCGCTCGAGAAACTGCCGCGCCAGCCGGTAGGTCTCGTTGATGTAACTGCGGCGGATCCCCAGGAACCGGTCGACGACCGGCGGGTTGTAGAAGACGAAATACTTCTGCCCGCGCGGGGCGCCGTCGGCGGATACCACATCCACCTCGGCTTCCAGCAGCCGGGCGGCGAGCTCGCCGGGATTGGCGATCGTGGCCGAAGAGGCGATGAACTGGGGGCGGGTACCGTAGAAATCGGCTATGCGCCGCAGGCGGCGCAGCAGATTGGCCAGATGGCTGCCGAAGACGCCGCGGTACATGTGCAGCTCGTCGATCACGACATAGCGCAGGTTCTCGAACAGCCGCGTCCATTTCGTGTGATGCGGCAGGATCCCGGTGTGCAGCATGTCGGGATTGCTGATGACGATGTGGCCCTGCCGGCGGACGGCGCGGCGCGCGTCCGAGGGCGTGTCGCCGTCATAGGTGAAAACGCCGAAGCGGTCGCTCAGCCTCCTGCCGAGGTCGTGCAGCTCGTCGAGCTGGTCCTGCGAGAGCGCCTTGGTGGGGAAGAGATACAGTGCGCGCGTGTCCGGGTTCTCGAGGATCGCGTTGAGCACCGGCAGGTTGTAGCACAAGGTCTTGCCGGAGGCCGTGGGGGTGACCACCACGACATTGCGTCCCCGCCGCACGCGCTCGACCGCTTCGGCCTGATGCGAATAGAGCCGGGCGATGCCCTTCTCTCCGTATGCCGCCGCAAGCTCCGGTCGCACCCATCCCGGCATGTCGGCCCATTGCGCCTCGCGCGCCTGGATCTGATGGACCGCCGTGATCACTTCCCGCGAAGGGTCGCGTACGGCAAGCTCGCGCACGATCTCGCCGACGCCCGTCGATCCCGCGGATTTGGCCGGAAAACTCGAGTCCACGATATTCACCTTTTGTTCACCTAAAGTATCATGGATCCTCTCCGGCGGCCAGCAAAATCGCGCCCGCCGTGGATGCATCTTTCGTGCGCGGCTTCACGACCGCCGCCCGGCTGCAGAATTTCTTCGACATCAATCATTTGCGGAGCTGGGCAGCCGCGGCCCGAGCCACTTCGTCGTGGCGCGCGAACCAGACCCCCTGCCGGGACTTCATGTAGGCGATCAGCTTGTCCAGGATCACGATGCGCGAGCGGTGCCCGATGATATGCGGATGCGTCGTCAGGACGAACAGCGACGACTCGTCGTAGGCGACGTCGAACTCCTTGCGCCAGAGATCGAGTACGTCCTCGGGACCGATGTGCGGGCGGATCGTGGAGAAGCGGTTCATGCCGAAGTAGGGGTAATCGTCCATGATCCATTCCACCGGGAGCTCGACCACGCCCGTCGGCCTGCCCTCGTAGAGCACTTCGTAAGGACGCTCGTCGGCCATCAGGCTGCTGTCGTAAAGCAGCTTCATCTCGCGGATGATCTTCATGGTCCACGGGCTGTAGTCCCACGAGGGTGTGCGGATGCCGACCGGTCGGGTGCCGGATATCTCGCGCAGGGTGTCGTACGATTTCCTCATCAGGTCTCTTTCCTGCGACTCGGTCAGCTGCGAGTTGCGCTCATGGATCCATCCGTGCATGCCGATCTCGTGGCCGCGCGCCACGATCTGCCGGATCGTTTCCGGGTACAGCTTGGCAGTGACGGCCGGCACGAAGAAGGTCGCCTTGATGCCGTGGCGGTCGAGCAGGGCGAGTATGCGGGGCATGGCCGTGCGGCTGCCGTACTCGCCCTGCGAAAGCTCCGAGGGACTGGTGTTGCCGTCGCGCAGCGACGTGGTCTCGTTGTCGACGTCGAAGCTGATCGCCACCGCCACGCGGTTGCCGCCGGGCCAGGATTTGGGGGTCAGGTCCTTGCCGGCGCGCACCTTGCCGACGACGGCCTGGATCTGATCCCAGCTCATCTGCCATGCGGGAGGCTGTCCGGTGTTCTGAGTCTGGGACAGGCCCAGCGCAGGTGCGAGCATGAGAAGGGCCAACCGAAGCGTTTTCTTTTTCATGGCGAAACCTCCGGGATTCATCGGATCAAATAGAAAGCCGTCTGCCGACCGGCGATCCATTCCCAGCCGCTGTCGGTCAGGATCGCGTCCTCTTCCAGCGGGAAGCGCACCTGGCGGCCGGCCCACTCCTTGACCGCGTGGGTCACGTTGAGCTCGATCGCATGCCAGGTGTTCGGGCGCAGAATGTAGTCGCCGCGCCCCGGCACGCCCTCCTGGTAGTCGGTCATGCCGATGGGGGGACCGGCGGCGTGCCCGTGATAGCCCACCGGATGGCAGTATATCGAGGTCGTGATCCCTTCCTTCTTCGCCCGGGCGAGCGCGGCGGCGAGTGCCGCATTTCCGGTGACGCCCACGCGGGCGCATTCCATGATCAGGTCCTGCACGCGGTTGGCGGTCTTCAGGCCTTCCTTGAGGCCTTCGGGCGCATCGCTCTCGCCGGGCAGCAGGACATAGGCCAGGCGCTGCGTGTCGGTGCACAGGCCCATGTAAACGATGCCGAAGTCGCAATGCAGCAGATCCCCGCGGCGGATCACGGAATCGGGCGCCGGGCCGCTCATGCGGGAGATGTCGACCGAGGGCTGGAACCAGATCCCCAGCCCCATTTCGGCGGCGCGCTGCCGCATCCACCAGACGACGTCCTCGGTCTTCGTCGCGCCGGGAACGATCACCTTGTTGGAAAAGGCCTCGGCGATGACCTGATGGGCGACGCGCACGGCATGATGGTACGCCTCGGTTTCCTCGGGGAGCTTCACCTCGAGCCAGCCGACCGCCAGATTCTCGGCGGACTTCATGCGCGCGGCGTACTTCGGCCCGAGCGCCTTGACCAGGTTTTCCTTTTCCGTGGCCGAGAGCCCGTCGGCGTGCGCGAACAGCTCCGAGACATTGATCCCGATCACCTTGGGATCCCGCTCTTCGACCACCTGGCGCAGGCCTTCCCACTGCTTGTCGTTGTGGGTCTTGACGACGGTGAAGAATCCGCCGTAGTCGAAGCGCCCGATCGAAAGGCGCTCCACCCCGGCCTGAGGCCCGCGGTCGTAGTAGACCAGGATGGTGCGCCGCCGCGAAGCGAAGGTGGTCGCGGGGGCCATCGAGCGGAATACGGGATCGTCGTTGTACTCCCGCGAGACGATGATCCACATGTCGATCCCCTCGCGGCGCATCAGCTCGGGCAGGACGGTTTCGAAGCGCTTGAGTATCCAGGACTGCTGCAGGACCGCCTGCTCGCGATGCGTGAGGACGCGTTCCTGGGAGCGGAGCGCCGCCGGCAGCAGGGCGAGCGCCGCCGGCAAAGCCAGAGCGACTCTTTTCATACAAGCCCTCCTTGTGAGATTCCAGCCGGCCGGATTGTATCACCATCGCGCGCGCCGGGCCCGCGGAAGTCGCGGTGCAAATGCGGGGTTCCCCGGAGTGCGATTATCTGCAACACTATTCATGCCTCGGGACGCGCAGCGGAAAAAATGAACCGTATACGCCCCCCGGCAATCTTCATAACAGGGCGAAAAAGGAGACATACGACCATGGCAAGAAATCCGATTCCGGGCTGCTTGATTGCGATTCTGCTCGCGCTGATCGCGGCGCTTCCCGGCTGGGCTCACGGCGACCGGGTCATACCGCAGGTGGCCGACGGCACCGGCGATGACGGCACGCAATGGCGCACCAAGTTCGATATCACGAACCTCGGGCCCTACCAGGGTCAGCAGATCACCAAGGTGAGCGTGCTTTTCTTCAATATCGACGGCACGCCCTGGACGATCGCCTATCGGCTGGACGGCACCCAGGGCAGCGGCTCGTCGATACCGCTGACCTTGAACGCGCTCCAGACCGTGAGGATCGAAACGCTGGGGACCTCGCCGAGTTTGAAGAGCGGTTATGCCGTGGTGCGCAATCTCGACAAGACGAGCTACTTCCCGGAAGACTACGAAGTAAGCGTCACCGTCTACTATGAGGTTCTCCAGGGAGGCCGCGTCATCGACACGGTAAGCGTTCCGACGGGGCAGCCCACGTACGCCTTCATGGTGCCGGTGGAAACCAGGGCTTCCGAGAACCTGTTCTCCGGACTTTCGCTCGTGAATCTTTCCTCTTCCGACAATCCGGTGAAGCTGCAACTGTACCGGGCGCAGCCGCCCCGGAACACTTCGGGCCTGGCCTTGCCGGATCAGGAGGTAACAGTCAATCTAGAGGCCAATGAGCAGTTGGTGGGCTTTCTTGTGAATGACAAACTGTTCCCCTCGGCTACCAACTTCAAGGGAATGCTCTTCGGGCTGTCGGACGGGCCCGTGGCCGTTCTGGCGCTGCTTCAGACACCCACCCCCACGGGCGTTCAGTACGCGACGCTCGTGCCTGCCTACCGGGATTACCTGCGCCGCAACAGTTTCATGTACATGCAGCAGGGGTATCCGCTCGACGCCGACCAGATCATTTCGGATTACTTCTTGAATACCGACGACCAGGATCCCTGGGACCTGCTGTACGAGACGCCGAATCCCGGTAATCCTCTGGTGCGCCGCTTCACCCCGCAGCAAGGAGCGAGGTTTGCAGTGATCGGTGTGGTCCAGACCAACGATCAATTCGATACGATCGGGATCGAAACGCTGCGCGGGCTTACTTACAGTGCGGACTCGATCGACATGAGCGAAGGCTCGCCGAATCTCGCGCGGGGATTCACCTTTGCCATAAGAACCGGCCTAGGGCGATATGCCAAGGTGCGCGTTTACGGCATCATCCAGGTGGGGAGCGAGCGCGACCTGCAGCTTCAGGTATACGTCTACCGCTGAGGGTCGTGTCGGTCTGCCGGCCCTTCCGGGGCTCGGCCTTGGCGGGTTCGCCTTTCTCCGGGTTCGCCTTCGGCTCACCCGGAGCTACCAGCTGCCGTGCCTCCGGCACTGGCCCGGCCGCGGAATGACCCTGAGCCGGTAGCCGGAGATTCGCCGAAGATGGCGGCGTTGCGGCTCGTGGCGATCGCGAGGCCCCGGCAGGGGCCCTGAGCGGGTAGCCGGGGGTGAGCCGCAGGCGAACCCCCGGAAAGCCCGGGCGGGCAGGTCGAGTCCCGGAGGGCCGGCAGAAAGCCCTGCAAGGCGGTTCGGGACGATCATCAGGTCCCGGCAGGGTCGCTGAGCGGGTAGCCGGGGCTGAGCCGCAGGCGAAGCATGGGGAATCGCGGCGATGCGGTTCGGGGGGATCAAGAGGCCCCGGCAGGGGCCCTGAGCGGGTAGCCGGGGGTGAGCCGCAGGCGAACCCCCGGAAAGGCGCGTATCGATGAAGCGAGTCCCGGAGGGCCGGCAGAAAGCCCTGCAAGGCGGTTCGGGACGATCATCAGGCCCCGGCAGGGGCCCTGAGCCGATAGCCGGGGGTGAGCCGCAGGCGAACCCCCGGAAAGGCGCGTATCGGTGACGCGAGTCCCGGAGGGCCGGCAGAAAACAGGCCCACTTGCCGTTCTTGTCTTGCCGCTTGTCGCCGCCACAACCCGAGATGATCCCGCAACGGAGCGGCTGTCTTACCCGGCAAGCTCGCGCAGGATGGAGGGGGTAAGCAGGAAAAGCAGCGTGCCGCGCGGCACGGGCGACAGCTGCTCGAGGTCGAGGGCGCACATACCGCCCTTCTTGAGTTCCACGTAATGCTCCGGCGATCCCCAGGCGAGCGCGCCCGCAAGCTCGCCCAGCGAAGGCTGGTGGCCCACGAGCATCAGCGCCTCGCTCTTCGCGTTGCGCCGGATCTCATCGTAGATTGCTTCGCGCGTTCCCGAGGGCGAGAGAGCTTGCGTCGCCCGCAGCGGGGTTTTGCCGCCCAGCGCCTTTTGGATGATCTCGGCCGTCTGGCGGGCGCGCACGAGGGGGCTGGTGAGGATGAGGTCGGGAATGGCCCCGATGCGCGCGAGCGCCGGGGCCGCTTTTTTCATCTTGGTGACGCCTTCCTCGGTCAGGGGCCTTTCGTCGTCGGCAAGCCCGGGCGTGCCCCGGGCGGCGGCGATGGCATGGCGGACGATATACAGTCTCATTTCGTTTTCCCTCCCGATCGTGCCGGCGGCCCGCTGCCGGCCCTCTTCGTACGAATCCGGAGTTTGCGCAAGGTCGCTTGCAGTCCGCCGAGCGCGGGCAGGATTTCCTGCCGCAATTGCGCCTTGCGCTCCCGGGTGATCGCGCGCGCCGGCCGCGGCGGCAGCAAGTCCTCGAAGGCTTCCAGTGCGGCGCGCAGCCGGCGCGATTGCACGCGCGCGTCGTGCACGGAATCCTCGCGCGGGGCTTCGACCAGGGCGGCCGCTTCCTCGAGCAGCGCGTGGCACTTGCGCCGCAGGACTGCGGCGGCGAATTCCCGTTCAGGCGGCTCCGGATCGGCGGCCATGAGAAGCTCGATGGTATACAAATGGCTCGGACTTTTGTAACATCGGAGAGCCCCGGCATCAAGCGGTTCCTGGGTTCCAAGGGGGCCTGCGCCCCGGTTCCGCAGCGCTCCCGGATCGGCCGGAGGCGGGCCGACTCGTCGCAGGAAGCGAGTCCCACATGCCGAACCCGTCCGCGGCCTTGATGGCCGCCATCGATATCGGCTCGAGCGCCATCCGCATGGATGTGGCCGAAGTGCGCGAGGACGGCGGGATCCGCGTCCTCGATTCCCTGAAGAAAGGGGTCCAGCTCGGCAAGGACGCTTTCACCACGGGAGCCTTGAGCGAAGAGTCGATCCGTTCGGCCTGCGCCGCGCTGCAGGATTTCAAGCGGGTGATGGACACTTACGGCGTGCTCCGTTACCGGGCGGTGGCCACGAGCGCGGTGCGGGAATCGTCCAACAGCGACCGGTTCCTCGACCGGATTCTCATGAGCACCGGCCTGGATGTCGAGATCATCGACGGGCCGGAGGAGAACCGGCTCACACTTTCGGCGGTGCTCGAAGCCCTGCGCGGAGTGCCCGCTCTGGAAGGGAAGTCCCTGCTGGTCGAGGTCGGGGGCGGAAGCGCGGATCTGACGCTGCTGGCCGGCCAGGAGCCCGTGCAGTCGGGAACCTTCCCGCTGGGCTCGATCCGCCTGCGCGCCGGGGTGCGGCCGGATGTCGGCACCCACGACAAGTGGGTGCGCTATCTGGCGCGGCAGATCTCGAACATCATCTCGACGGTCAAAGGTTCGATCGCGCTTGCCGAGGCGGATCATTTCATCGCGCTCGGCGGCGACGTGCGCTTCGCCGGCAGGGTTCTGGGCGGCCCGGCCGGCGCAGCCTGCCGCAGCATCGCGCGCGCAGCCTTCGAATCGTTCGTCGAGTCGGCCTGCAAGCTTCCCCCCGAGGCGCTCGTCCGCAAGTACGGGCTCTCGTACCCGGACGCCGAGACGCTGGTGCCCGCCCTGCTGGTCTATCTGCTCCTGCTGAGGCAGACCGGCGCGCAGGACGTCATCATCACCGAGGCCAGCATTCGCGCGGGCATCCTGCAGGATCTGGCACCTGCGGAGGAAAGCGCGCGGCGCAGCAGGCTGACGCAGCAGATCCTGTCGGCCGCGCGCAGCCTGGGCCGCAAGTACCAGTACGACGAGGAGCACGCCGAGCGGGTGCGCGCCCTCGCCGAGCTCATCTTCGACCAGCTGCAGGCCGAGCAGCGCTTCGACGAGAACCATCGCCTCTACCTGCAGGTGGCCTCCCTGCTGCACGACATCGGCCTGTTCGTGGGATCGCGCGCGCACCACAAGCATTCCTACTATTTGATCTCGCAGTCCGACATTTTCGGCCTGCGGCCGCGGGAGCGCGAGATCATCGCCAACGTGGCGCGCTACCACCGGCGGGCGCTGCCGCAGCGCACGCACCTTCCCTTCGTCTCACTGGAGCGCGACGAGCGCATGCTGGTGTCCAAGCTGGCCGCCATCCTCCGGGTGGCGAACGCGCTCGACCGGGAACACCTGCAGAAGATCCGCGACCTCCGGGTCGCGCGCGAGGGAGACCAGGTCGTGCTCACGGTCCCGGGCGCGGCCGACCTGACCATGGAGCGCCTGGCCCTGGCGACGCGCAGCGACCTGTTCCGCGAGGTGTTCGGCAAGCGCATCATCCTGCGCGAGGCGCCGCAAAGCGTATGAGCCCCCGCCGCCTCGCCGAGTTTCTCAACCGTGAGCTGAGCTGGCTGGCGTTCAATGCGCGCGTGCTCGAGGAGGCCGAGGATGCGGGCACGCCGCTGCTCGAGAGGCTGCGCTTCTACTGCATCTTTCACTCGAACCTGGACGAATTCTTCATGGTGCGGGTCGCGTCGCTCATGCGCAGGGTCGAGGAGGGCGACCGCCGGCCCGACCCTTCGGGCCTGCCCCCTGCCGAGCAGCTGGAGTTGATCCGCTCGCGGGCGGCGGAACTCGGCGGCCGGGCCGAGAACCTCTACTACGGCGAGCTGCTCCCCGCGCTGGCGCGGGAGGGCATCCGCATCCTGGAAGCCGACGGCCTCGCCCCGGAGCAGAGGGCGTACCTGGACGATTGTTTCGAAAGAGAGATCTTCCCCGTGCTCACGCCGGTCGCGCTGCGGGAAGGCGGGGCGTTTCCGTACATCGCCGGACTGGCCTTGTATCTGGCCGTCCGGCTCGTGCCCGAAAGCGAAGGGGAACCGGGGGCGCGGCTGGCCGTCGTTCAGGTGCCGGCCGGCCTGCCGGGCCTGGTCCGCCTGCCGGGCGCGGACGGCCGATCGTATTGCTGGCTCAGCGATGCCGTGCGCTGCAGGCTTGCCGGGCTTTTTCGCGGCTGCCGGATCGTGGAGGCGGGCGCCTTCCGCCTGACGAGGGACTCCGAACTCGAGCTGGACGACGAGGGCTCGGACGATTATCTGCGCGTGCTGGAATCGGGATTGAAACGGCGCAAGCGGGCCCGGAGCGTGCGCCTGCAATACGAAAGAGGCCTGTCGCCGCATCTGCTGGCCGGCTTGCAGCAGGGACTCGAGGTCGAGGATCGGGCGCTCGATCCCGGGCGCGGCCCTCTGGATCCTCGACCCTTGATGGGGATCGCGGACATGGCCGGATTCGGGCATCTGCGCTTCGCGCCCCAGCCCCCGTTGCGGCCTCCCGTCTTCGAGCAGCGCCGCAGCATCTTCGAGATCGTCCGGGAAGGGGACATCGTCCTGCACCACCCTTACGATTCGTTCGAACCGGTGATCGACTTCATCCGCAGCGCCGCCGATGACCCGGACGTGCTGGCCGTCAAGCAGACACTGTATCGCACGAGCGGCCTGGCGTCGCCGGTGGTCGCCGCCCTGATCCGTGCCGCCGAGGCCGGCAAGCAGGTGACGGTCCTGGTGGAATTGACGGCGCGCTTCGACGAAGAGCGCAATATCAGCTGGGCGAGGCATCTCGAGGAGGCCGGCGCCCACGTGATCTACGGCGTCGCCGGGCTGAAGGTGCATGCCAAGATCGCCCTGGTGGTGCGCCGGGAAGCGGACGGCATACGCCGCTATGTGCATCTGGGCACGGGAAACTACAACGAGCGCACCGCCCGCGTATACACCGATATCGGCCTGCTGACGGCGGCCGAGGAGTTCGGCGCCGACGCTTCCGGGTTCTTCAACACGATCACCGGTTACTCGGAGCCTCCCGCCTTCTCGAGGCTCGTCATGGCTCCCCACCAGATGCGGCAGGCGGTTTTGGGACTCATCCGCCGGGAGATCGACCGCGCCCGCTCGGGGCAGAGCGCCGGGATAACGGCCAAGATGAACTCCCTGGTCGATCCGGAAATCATCGAAGAGCTCTATCGTGCGAGCGGCGCGGGTATCCAGGTGCGGCTGAACGTGCGCGGCATATGCTGCCTGCGCCCCGGCGTCCGCGGGCTGAGCGAAAACATCCGCGTGGTTTCCATCGTCGACCGCTACCTCGAGCACAGCCGGGTATTCTTGTTCGACAACGGCGGCGCGCCCGAGGTCTACGTCTCGAGCGCCGACTGGATGCCGCGCAATCTCGATCGGCGCATCGAGCTGATGTTTCCCATACTCCAGGAGGACTGCAAGAGGCGGGTGGCGACCCACCTGGAGGCGCAGTTCCAGGACGATTGCAAGGCGCGCCTGCTCGGCGCCGACGGGGCGTACGCGCGCGCGGGCCGGCCGGGTGCCTTCCGTGTGCAGGAGGAAATCTACCGGCGCCTTGCGGCGGAATACGACGAGGTGCGCCGCATGCCTCCCGTGCGTTTCGTACCCCTGGAGCGCAAGGAAAACAAAGGATGAATGGGCCGCGGCCTGCTCAGCCGGACGCCCTTTCTGCCGCCGCCAGGATCGGGAAATAGGCGGCGAAGAAGGCCTCGAGAGTGCGGCGGGCGGCGGCGACTCCGGCGCGGGGCAACAGGAAGCCGAAGGCGAGACTTTCGCCTGCGCGGTCGCTGACGGCGCGGACGCAACGGAACGGAACGGCCCTTTCGGCCGCGACGCGGGCGAGGGCGGCGGTTTCCATGTCGACGGCGGCGGCGCGGAAAGCGCGGAACAGGCGCGCCTTCTGCGCCGCGCGGCCGACCGGCCGCGGCACGGTCAGGATTTCTCCGATGCGGAAGGCGAGGTTCGCGGTGCGCGCCGCGAGCTCGAGGTCTCCGCCGGCGCCGGGTTCCCAGGAGACCGGCGCGGCGCCTGCGGGCGCCCACACGCGGCGGGCGATGACGAGGTCGCCTGCCTGCAGCGCGGGATCCAGGGCGCCGGCATACCCCGTGACCAGAATCGCCGACGGACGCGTTTGCGCGATGGCCGCTTCCAGCCGGCGGGCCGCGCGCCCCATGCCGATGCCGGTGCGCAGAAAAAAGCAGGTGTAACCGCCGCAGTCTCCTTGGCGCCGGACCGGACCGCGTCCCTCGAGAGGGCTCAGCGCACGACACGCCTTGCAGGCCGAAGCCAGCTCTCCGCTCAGGGCCGCCGCGATCAGGAGCGTCATGGTCTCATGCCCCGGGATCGCATCAGGCCGGACGGCGGCAGATCCGGCACGAGAAAACGCTGCGCGCGCCCATGCGCCGCGGTCACCGCCTCCGCCGCCAGGTAACCGCCGCGCACGGCGCTTTCCATGGTGGCGGGCCATCCCGTCCGGATCCAGTCCCCGGCGAGGAAGAGGTTGGGGACGGCCGTCGCCGGCGGCGGGCGCAGCGCATCGCAGGTCGCGTTGGGCGAGAAGGTGGCCGCAGGCGCGCGCAGCACCCGGGCGCGCACGAGCCTCGCCTTTCCCGACTCCGGCAGGGCCTCCCCGAGTTCGCGCAGCGCGATCTCGAGGATCTCCTTTCGGCCCAGCTGCGACCACGAACGGGAGGCGCTGGTTACCAGTTGCAGGTAGCAATCCGGAGAAGATTTCGCCCCGGAGGTCCGCGTCTTGTCGAAAAACCAGTGGACGCTCCTGCCCGGCAGGACGGCGAAATCGTAATCCGCGACCGGGCGGTCGTACCAGAGGTGGATGCCGGTGATCGGGCTGGGTTCGAGTTCGCGCGCGCGCTCGAGCCCCGCGAGGCTCGCGGCATGGTCCGGTAGCAGAGCTCCGGCCTGGTGCCACGGGAGAGCGAGAACGAAAGCGTCGGCGGCGAGCACGCGGCCTCCGGCCGCCTCGGCCTCGGCCACCCGCCCGTCGCGCAGGCGCAGCCGCCGCACTTCCGTGCGCAGGAGGATCTCGCGCGCGATCCGGCCCTGGCCGCCCTTGTCGTACAGGGAGATCAAGGGAACCGTTGGGACTCCGAGCCACCATGCGCGGGAATTCGCGAGAAACGCCTCGACGAAGAACTTCGCGGCATAGGCCGTTGCCGCGCGCTCGATCTGCTCGTTGAGAGCGCTCGCGACGATCGGCCGCCAGAAATACTCGGCCGCCCTGCGGGTCTGCCGCTGCGAACGGAGCCAGTCGCCGAAGGGCAGCGGCGGCAGCGTGCGCCGGCGGTACTGCCGGCAGACGGCGGCGAGCGCGCGCGCGATGCCCGCCTTGTCCCCAAGGTCGAGAAACGGCAGGGCGAGGAACGAGGGCAGGAAATGAAGCGGCGCCGGCAGCAGGCTCGCGCGCAGCCGGGCAACCGCGCCCTGCGGGCCCAGGAAGGGGATCTCGCGGTAGAAGCGCAGGTGGCGCTCGGCCCCGATGCGGCGCAGGAAGTCGAGCAGGTTGGTGCAGCAGGGCATCAGGACGTGCTGGCCGGTGTCGATCGGGCCGCCGGCGCCGGCATCCGGGTGCGAGCCCGCGCGTCCGCCGAGCGACGGGCGCTTTTCCACGAGCGTGACGTCGCAGCCGGCCGCGGTGAGGGCCGCTGCGGCGCTCATGCCGGCCAGCCCGCCTCCGATGACGACCACCCGAGCGGCACCCGAACTCACCGGATTGCGGACTCCCAGGGCAGGAAACGCATGGCCATGGCCTTGAGCGCGATCCGGAGCTTTTCCGGGCTCGAGAGCCGCACGGTGGAACCGAAGACGTCGAACTGCCGGCGCGCGATCTTCCGCAGGATGCCGTGGTATATTTCGATCATGGCCCAGAGCGCCGGCCTGGCCGCCCTCTCGATGAGGGGCACGAGCTGCCAGGCCCGGCTGTAGTAGCTGCGGGCGCGCGCGGCCTCGAAGGCCATGAGCCGGCGGAAGCGGCCGTCCATGACGCCGCGTTTCAGCTCCTCGGCGCTGTAGCCGAACTTCTCGAGGTCCTCGGCGGGCAGATAGGTGCGCCCGAGGCGCGCGTCCTCGCCGAGGTCGCGCAGGATGTTGGTCAGCTGGAAGGCGATGCCGCAATATTCGGCATATTTCCTGGCCCGCTCGTCGGAGTAGCCGAAAACCTGCAGGCAGACCAGCCCCACGGACGAGGCGACGTGGAAGCAGTAGCGGTAGAGGTCGTCGAACGTGCGGTAGCAAGGCACGGTGAGATCCATCTCGACCCCGTCGATCATCCAGTGGAAGTAGCGTGCGGGGATGGAGAAGCGGCGCACCGTGTCCTCGAAGGCGGGCAGGAAGGGGGCGGCCTCCACCCGCCCGTGGAAGGCATCCTCCAGGGCGGCGCGCCACGCGCGCAGCTTTTCCTGCTTCTCCTCGACGGTGCCGGGGCTGTCGGCGATGTCGTCGCAGCGGCGCATGAAGGCGTAGACGGCGCACAGCGCCAGGCGTTTCTCGCGCGGCAGGACGATGAAGGCGTAATAGAAGTTGCGCGCGCGGCTGCGGGCCGTACGAACGGCGGAGCGGTACGATTCCTCCACTGCGGAATTCATGGCATGCCTGCACGGCGGCCTGCCGCGATGCGCAGTCCGTCGAGGAAAACGCGCGCGCGGTCCAGGCGGGACAGCTGCGGGCGCCGCGCCAGCGTATCGTAGTGCGCTTTTTCGATCCTGCGCAGGATCGCCAGTCCCCCGCTCGAAAACAGGGCGACGACCAGGCGCATGCGCCCGCCGAGCAGGCCGACGAGCTCGAGACCCTGGGCGAACAGGGCGCGGGTGCGCGCGAGCAGGTCGGCCATCATGGCGCGCCAGGCCGGCCCGACGAGCGCGCGCCCGAGCATGTCTTCGGTACAGCCGTGCCCGTCGAGAATCTCGCGCGGGATGTAGATCCTGCCGCGCCGGTAGTCGCGCGCCAGGTCCTGCCAGAAATTCGCGAGCTGCAGCGCCGTGCAGGTGCAATCGCTGAGGGACTGCCGGCGCTCGTCGGCGCAGCCGGCGATGCGCAACACCAGCCGGCCCACGGGATTGGCGGATTTCGCGCAATAGCCCAGCAGCTCCTGCCAGCTGCGGTAGCGGTTCTGCATCCGGTCCTGCCGGAAGGCGGCCAGCAGATCGAGGAAGGGCTCTTTCGGCAGATCGAATTTCCCGACGGTCCGCTGCAGCGCGACGAACACCGGGTGAGCCGCGCGGCCTTCGTAGCAGTCGTTCAGGAGCGCCTGCCATTCGTCGAGGCGGCGCAAGGACTCGGCGGGATCGTGCACTTCGTCGGCGAAGTCGTCCGCGATGCGGCAGAAGGCATAGACGGCGGCAAAGTGGGGGCGCAGCGCGGCAGGCAGGAAAAGGGAAAGAACGGGGAAGTTCTCGTAGTGGCGGCGGGCCAGGCTGCGGCAATAGGCTTCGGCTTCGGCGCGGGAGGCCGGCGCCGGGGCCGGTCGTATCGGGATTGCGATCTCCGGTGCGCTGCGCATAGGCTTTCGGGCGGCGGCGCGCGCGGCGGTGCAGGCCGCTTACGGGATTATGGCGATCTTCAGATCGCCGTTGCGGTGCAACAGCTTCTCCAGGACGCCTCCGAGGGCGGCCAGGCGCTCCTCGCCCGTGATCAGCATCCGGGCGCTGATCCGGCCGCGGCGGATGACGTCCAGGGCCTCGCGTATGTGGCGCGGCGTGTGGTGGAAGCTGGCCTTGATGGTGATTTCGGAGTAGTGGATCAGCGTGGTATCCAGGGGGATCTGCGTTCCGGAGGGGCAGCCGCCGAAAAGGTTGATCGTACCTCCGCGGCGCACCATGCCCATCGCCTGCTGC
>Ga0209102_1001081_pt1 | contig 15436 bp, 12 predicted proteins | sample ConPoolayeHmetaG_FD_185483 | JGI IMG/M metagenome (GOLD analysis project Ga0209102, IMG submission 185483) | Hot spring microbial mat communities from California, USA to study Microbial Dark Matter (Phase II) - Cone Pool mat layer H metaG... ...
CCCTGGAGGAGGAGAGAAGATTCTCCCGGTCCAGCCGCAGGGCAACTTCTTTCTTTCTCGCTTCGGCTTCGCTCAGCTGTTCCGGCTCGGGGATTGGCGTCTCCACGCTCCGGTAGAGGATTCCCCGTGGCCCGACCTTCCTGGCAGGCCTGATTTTTCGAGAAATCGGAGCCCCGGCTGAGGATGGCTCCTCCCATTTCCGCTCCCCGCAACTGACCAGAATCATGGTCAAAGCAAGAGTCAGGCAAGTTAAATTTTTCATGTCCCCACTTCTCCTTGTGGCGAGATTGAGTGAGCTCATCGTATGGCCACATCCATGGCTTCTTTCCTCTTTTCTGGATTCCTTATTCATTTCCGTATATAACCTTGATGAGGCTGGTAATGCCGTCGAGACCAAAGGTGTTGACCGGTTTGACCTCGAGGGTATTCATCCCCGGATGAAGAGCCCAGCCGAAATTAGCCTCTGTGGTTTTCCAATCGCCGCCGTCCAAGCGCACCTCGTAGGAAGCGAAATTCGGCGTGACCGTGTCGAGAGTGACGCGGAGCTCGACCGGGTCCGCCGTCGCGCTCAGGAACACCTGCGCGTGATTGATCGTCCAGTAAAAATCACGCGGGTGTGAGCTCTGATACGTGTATTCCTCGTATTTGGGGATCGGCGTGTCCTTCCACCAGAGATAGCCGTCGTAATGATACTGGATGAACCCGTGCTCGAGCTCGCCCGGGAGCCAGGACGTTAGATAATTGTTCCGGAACGGCATCCCGAACCGCGCTTCCCACTCGTTCGGTCCGTACATCTTTTCCCTTTTTTGGTCGGTGCCGTTGATTTTCGGAAACGGGCCAGCCGGGACGATCCAGATTTGATCTTTCTTGCCTTCCCTCGCCAAAGTATGCGTTTCAAGGCAATTCAGGGGCAGCTCGTCTTTCATGTGGAATGCCGCCCGGAGCGAGTCGGTCGAAGCGGCGATGTCGAAGGTGACCCATTTCCGGTATTCGTTTGACCATACCTCGGCGACAAAGTGATGGTCGAGGATAATCCCGCGCGCCTGTAACCCGACCGCAAGGGCACATTGAATAAACGTGTTGCTATAGATCACGCACATCCCTGAAGCTTTGTATTGAGGCGCCAGTTCAAGGGCAATCAGGGCGTCCCAGGGCGTATGGAGCTCGAGGTTGTGTTTGCCCCAGCCGTCGCGCCACATGCCCCGTACCCAGAAAGCAAGAACACGAAATTTTTCGAACTCGCTCGAGGCGTGGCCAACGACCTCGTCCAGGCGGTAACGCTGGCGCAGGACTTGGAGCCGCGGTTCAGAGGCGTCTTGAAACGTGAAGGGATAATAGCCGCGGATGATTTTCATATTGTCGGCCACCGTAACGCGAACGTTCGGATTCTTTTCATAAAGGACCTCAAGGTCTGCCCGGAGGGACAGCTTCTTGAGGACGGGTGTCCGGCGGTGGTCGGTCGTCCGAAGCTGGGCCCGCCACTGGAGAAATCGCCAGTTTTCATAATTCCTCTCAGTTAAATCGGAAATAGATAACCAGGGTGTCCAGGTTGTGGGGGAATAGGCCGGCGTCTCGCCGCCCCGAAGGGAAAAAGAAATAGAGGTGCCGGGCGGCGCGATTTGATCGAGGTCGAGGCTCAGCCCTCTCAACTTGACAGCGGGCTTTATGGCCTCCTGGCTGACGAGCGAGGCGAGTTCGATGAACTCAGACAAGATTTCAGCCTCGGCGGGGTACCGGGTGAGCCGGAGACGAATGAGATATTCGCCGTCGATGAACCCCGCCTCGCCAAGGTGGTCGTAATCCCAGGTCTTTCCACCATCCCGGCTCTTGGCGCTTCGGTTCGGAAGCCGGGAGGCTTCCACACTGGCAAAGAACGGGACCGGCGTTTCATTGCGCAGGACAACGGAATTCAAACCCGGCTTGAGAAAAGAAACCGGCACATCGCAGCGAATCCAGCCGCCGGTGAGCATCCGGGGGATGTCCGGCTCGAGCCGGATCAAATGCCCGTTGACCTCGACCCAGAGAAAGCCACCCTGCTTGACAAATTCATCCGGATTGAGGGTGTTGGCGTGGATGAGAAGGAGGGCCGCTTCCGCCTGCACGCTGTCCAAGAGGAACTCCTTTTTAATCCAGACGAGGCCACAAACCTTTTCCCTCATGCCTCCCGTCGTAACCCCCATCTCGTCGGCAAGGAGCTCTGTTTTAAGAAGCCTCATTCCATCCGGGCCGACATCGACCTTCCAGTCGTAGAGTGTTTCGTCCGCGTTCTTAGGGAACTCAAACGTGTGCCGGTATTGCCTCGTCGGGAGTGAAATCCCGACGGCCGGGAAAGTCAAGATTAGGAAGGCCAGCCCTATCATCCGTTTTTTCATCCTCGTCCTCCAGTCCGTAGAAGACTCGGTTTCTCTTATCACGCGCACCGCTGACAGTCAAGACAAGACAAGACTTATCAAGCGAGCAGAAGCAAAAGGTTCATTTTAACCTTTCTCTCCCAGCCCAATTCATGATGTCACATCCTTCGCTCTCTTGATAGCTTCGAGAATCATGGCCTTGGGAGGAATCCCCGTTTTTTCGCCTCCTCCCTCATAGATTCTGCAGCCAAAAAAAGGCGGGTCTTTTCTTCTCGTTTCTTCGATATCCTGCCCGTTAATCTGAATGGAGGGTGAGCCCAGAAATTTATATCGTTGGGCTTGTTCTTCTGTTTCAATGGCGATGACCTCGACATTGGCGTCAAGGCCCTCTTCCGTCAAGGCTTCACGAAGCACGTTGAGGGCCGATTCTGCATAAGGACATCCTGGGAAAAATAAGAACCTTATTTCCACTTCCTGGTATCCAGTCCCATGAGCTTAGCACATCTCGCTTTCCGCCTCAACGGAGCGGGATATCTCCATCTCAACCTCCTTCTGGGCATTCGGGTGGAGGCGTGGGGATGGCTCGAAATTTGCCGATAGAGAATTGTCACCAAGCGAAAGTGCTTGATCTTGTAACAAATTATCACGATAGCGAGTGCACCCGAGGGGTGGCGTGGTTCGGGGGCCGACCTTACCCGAGACGCTGACTATTTTTCCCCTCCTAATTCCCTAGGAGGGGTAGGGGTGGTTAATATATAAAAAACAAAGCTTTCGATAGCGTCTCGGAACGCCGACCCGAGCGCTTGATGCCATGGGAGATAGGCGAGGGGCTGGGGTGAGAAAGCCCGTCGAAGCCTGAGGGGGCACGGTTTCTCGAGCGAAGCGAGAGAAGAGCGAAGGCTGAGTCGGAGCGAGTTTCCTCGCTGGGGAAACGAGCGTGCTTCGGAATCCCAACTCCGAGCCTGGCCGGGGGTGAACCACGACAGGACCCGTCGGGTGCTTTTATCGGCAATTTCTGGGATAGCCAAAGATATTGACCTTCGACCGATAATTTTGGTTAAATGTTCAAGCAGGGACTGAAAATGCTGATGATTGGGCTGGGGTGTGCGGGTAGTTATCTCATCGGGTCCATTCCCTTCTCTTACCTTATCGCTCGATATACCAAAGGGATTGACCTCCGCGTGGCCGGGGAAGGCAACGTCGGAGCGCGAAATGTGTGGCATGTCGTCGGCAAACGCTATGGTGCTCTGGCCGGGGCCCTGGACGTTTCCAAAGGGCTGGCGGCCCGTGGGATTGGAGCTTTCCTCGGGGTCGAATCGCCGGCTATCTGGGCGCTGGGCTTCGCCGTCGTCATCGGTCATGCCTTCCCCATCTTCCTCCGTGGCCGTGGCGGCAAAGGAGCGGCTGCCGCCATGGGCTTTCTACTTGGCCTGGCTCCGCTACCTATCGTTATTTCAGGAGGAGTCATGGGCCTGGCTTATCTTAATTTTCGCGATTTCCACCTGGCCGTCGCCCCGGGCATGGCCCTTATTCCTGTGCTCTGGCGCTTCTGGCTCCATAAGAGCTGGCTTGAAGTTGGCATCCTCCTCGCCTTTCTCTTGTTTCTTGGCTTCAAGCGCCTTATCGACGAACCATATATGCGGAAGATCAAGGCGCAAACAGGCTGGTCCAAATCATGATCACCCTCGATAACGTCGTCTTTGTCATCCTCATTTTCCTGTTCATCAATACCCTTCTCAACTTGAAGCGGATGAGCCCTGCCGACCCCCGCCGACAATCAGGAAAATGGCCGTCTGTTTCTATCCTGGTTCCCGTGCGCAACGAGGAGAGGAATATCCGGCGGCTTCTCGAATCGCTGCTGCGGCAGGATTATCCGGACTATGAAATCGTCGTCGTCGACGATGGGTCCACCGACCGCACGTGGTCCATTGTTAGCGAGCTCGCCGAGCGCCACCCCCGACTGCGGGCTTACCAGAGTCAGGAGCTACCACCCGAATGGACAGGAAAGAACTGGGCCTGCCATCAGCTCAGCTGTCTGGCCAAAGGCGAATTCTTGCTCTTCACTGACGCGGACACTGTCCACGGCTCGCGCGCCCTCAAAAAGGCAGTGGCTTCGGCGCGAAGCCATGGCACTGATTTGCTCAGCGCTATCCCGGCTCTTGAAGCGAAAACCTGGTCGGAGAAACTCTATATGCCCATCGTTGCCTGGGCTTTTATCTCGCTCATTCCCTTTTTCTGGATGAATCGGCGAGGCCGGGACGAACAGCTCGAGCCTGAGCAAAAAGAGGCAGAAGGAGGACGAGAGAAAGAAGATGGACGCAAGAGACGACAGAAGAAGAGCGGGGGTTTAGCCGTCAAGCGGTCACTCCCGGCCGTGCTCGGCCCCTTCCTTCTCATCCCCCGCCGCGTTTATCAAGAGTGCGGAGGCCATCAGGCAATCAAAAATAACCTCGTCGACGACATCAGCCTCGCTCGCCGCGTGATCCGATACGGAGGAAATACGACGCTCCTCGACGGCAGCCAATTCCTCCGCATCCGCTTTTACACCTGCTTTCGGGACCTCTGGGCGGGGTTTTCTAAGAACTCCTACGAAGCGGTGCGGGGAACGCCACTCAAGGTGGTGGCCGCCAGCGTGGCGTGCTGCCTCCTGTTTATCCATCCCTATCTGGCGCTCATCGATGCCTTTTTCCGCAGCCAGCTCGCCTCTTTGCCTCTTCTCCAGGTGGCCACGATAACCCTGACCCGGCTCATCCTGGCCGAAAGATTCCGGACAAGTCGGGGATGGACCCTTCTCCATCCTCTGTCTGTTCTACTGGCTCTCCTCATTTTGATCAATTCCTGCCGCTTGTCCATTCTTCGAAAAAAGATAGCCTGGAAAGAGCGCTGGTATCCTGTTCCCTGAGGGAATGCCCGGCTGGCAACGGGAAGTGAATATTACTGTTTCGACTCCCGGCCGTACTCCTCAAAGAGACAGCCCCAGGGGGATTCACGAAGCCATTTTTTGTAGATGCGGCTTTCCCGGAAAGGCCAGTGGATGAGGTCGTGGTAAAGGTAGGAGTAGAGGACAAGGAAAAAAAGGAGAGGCGGCCGGGTGAGGAGCTTCTGGAAAATTCGAGTCGGACCAAACCAGGTCACCCAGCCGGCCAGGCGATGGAAGGAACGGCCGACCGAGAAACCCCAGTTCTCATTGGCCCTCCCCGTGTCGCCGATAACCTCGATCTCCTCGGGCCGGCCGATGCCCAGGCCAGCTTCGTCAGCCAGGCGGATGTATTTGATGTCCATGGGGTTGAAGCCCATGAGCCGGGCAGCTACGGCATCAATAGCTACCTGATCAGCGCTGGCCAAGAGGATATTTTTGGTCACGGGCTTCATGATCCTTGGTCCGGGGCCGTTTCCGGCGGTCGTCCCGTCCATGATGCAGAATATCCCCGGGTGGATTTCTTTCTGGATGGCCAGGAGGTCGACGAGCGTCTCGTGGATGTAGGTGTGGGTGAAATGGCGCTTGTGAGTGAGCAAACCGCCGAAGGCGTTTTTCATTGCCCCGGTCGTCGTCGTATAGATATGGCATTTGACTGTCGGCAAATGGACGATGTTCTTGCCGAAGAAATAGTCGGGAACTTTGATGCCCCGTCGATAAATCCGATGGAGAACAAGCATCTTTGCTTTGGGTTCATAAACAATCCATTTCATGTCGGACTTGCGGAAATTGGAAAGGACCTCGATGCCGTGCTTTTCAAAGACGGGCCGCAAGCGGTTGAGCTTCTCGCCCTTGTCTGCTCTTGTCACCTCGGTCTTGTTCTGAACGCAGGCGAGGCGGGTGAAACCATGCTTCTTCAAGGCCAGGATCGTCCCCTCCAGCTGCCAGGGCGTCGTGTTAGCTGAAGGGAAGGGATAGTGCCAGCTGATGTTGTCCTTAAGGATGGTCGGGGCCGAACGGTCGAGGGTCGAAGGGCCCCCGGCCAGCTCGAAAAGACGGACGATATCCTCAAGGACGGTTGGGGGCGAGGTGGTGAGAATAGCGACTTTGGCTTTGACCACTTGAGTCTTCTCCTCTCATTATCCACCGATTCTAACCGCTTTCGCCTCTTTTTTTCAACACAAGAACTCTAATCTGAATATTCGGTCTTACCATTTCGAGATTTACATGGCGATAGCAATAGGCTAAAATTCAGATTTTCGGGGACAAAAAGTGCCATGAAGGCCTTTTTGGCTGACCTATTTAAGCCTTAAGAAAACTTTTTGGTATCAATAAGCTGGTGTGCTCCAAACCTATGAGAAAGGCAGTTATATTTGATTTGGATGGGCTGATGATCGACAGTGAGCGGCTCTATTTCGAAGTGGAGAGGGAGATGGCCTCCCAATACGGCAAAGCGGTCAGGGAGGAAATCTTCTGGCAGATGATGGGCCGCAAACCCATCGAGGGGCTGGCGATTTTTGTCCAGGAGCTGGGTTTGCCTCTCGAACCGGCTGAGGCCGTGAAAATAAGGAACGACCTCTTGCGGAAAAGGATGAAGGAGGATCTTCGGGCCATGCCGGGACTCTTTTCCATCCTCGACGCCCTCCACGGGAAATTCAAACTCGCCGTCGCTACCGGGGCGCCGCGAGAATTCCTCGATATCGCCATCGATAAGTTGGGCATCCGGGAAAAATTCGACGTCCTCCAGGCCTCGGACGATATCCAGAGTGGCAAGCCCAACCCCGAAATCTTTCTTAAAACCTGTGAAAGGCTCGGCGTTGAACCCCAGCAAGCCATCGTCCTCGAGGATTCTGAGAATGGCGTTGCCGCCGGAAAGAGAGCCGGCTGCTTCGTTATCGCTATCCCCTCCGAATATACCCGCTGTCAAGACTTAAGCCAGGCGGATTATATCGCCGCCGACCTTTTTGAAGCGGAAAAGTTCATCCTGAGCCTCCCCTGAGTCCGACCCTCAGGAATCTCAATTCCAGCCACGACGCCAAAAACGAGAGGCCACAAGTCCTCTGGACGGTAGCGGGGCAATGCCTCTTCCCTTCCGCTTCGCCTCTTCCCTTTCGGGCAGGTTCGATGTCAGTCTGATGGTTCCTTGGCAGAGGGCTCCCGCCACGCCTTTGGAAGGCGGAATGGAGGGGAGTTAGAGTCCCCTCGGGTGTGTTGGCGAGACCGTAGCCAGATGCCGCCTGCTTCTTGGTCAATTACACATTACGGTGGGGTTTGGTAATTTCTCCTCCTATTTCTTCAGTTATGATAAAATAATGAACCGATGGAGAGCGACAGGTTCTTAGCGTCGCCGTCGAACTAACGCCAATGGCCACACCGATTGAAAAGTGGGTTGAAGAGCAGGCGCGTCTCTTCGAGCCCAAACAGGTGTACTGGTGCGATGGGTCGGAAGGGGAAGCGCGGCGCATCATCGAAATGGGGATGCGCGAGGAGCGCATCGGCCAGCATGATGTCTTCCGCGAGCTCAATCAGAAGCTCTGGCCCAAAGCCTATTTACATCGCAGCCATCCCACAGACGTGGCCAGGACTGAACACTTGACCTATGTCTGCCATTCGGACAGGGAGGCCACAGGCCCCAACAACAACTGGATGCACCCGCGCCAGGCCAAGGAGCTGATGCTGCGACTCAGCCGGGGTGCCATGCGCGGAAAAACGATGTACGTTCTCCCTTACATGATGGGACATCCGGATTCGCCCTATGCTAAAGCCTGCGTCCAGATTACCGATGTCTCCTATGTCGCCATCAGCATGCGCATCATGACCCGACTGGGAAAGCACATCCTCAAGCAAATCGGCAAGAGCGAAAACTTCGTCAAGGGTATCCATTCTGTCGGCGACTTTGACCCGGCCAAGCGATTCATCATGCACTTCCCAGAGGAGAGCCTGGTCTGGAGCGTCGGGTCAGGCTACGGCGGAAACGCCCTCCTGGGCAAGAAGTGTTTTTCGCTTCGGATTGCCTCCTGGCTTGGCTACAAGCAGGGGTGGTTGGCCGAGCACATGGTCATCATGGGCGTTGAAGATTCGCGCGGCCACGTCACCTACATCACAGCAGCCATGCCATCAGCTTGCGGCAAGACCAACCTGGCCATGCTCGAGTCGGCACTTCCCGAGTACCGGGTCTGGACGCTTGGCGATGATATTGCCTGGCTCAACATCGGTCCAGACGGTCGGCTTTACGCTATCAACCCCGAGTCGGGGTTTTTTGGCGTGGCCCCGGGAACATCGATGAAAACGAACCCCAACATGATCCGGACGCTCAAGGCCTCGAACTTTTACCCGACGATATTCACCAACGTGGCCTTGAGGACAGACACCAACGAACCCTGGTGGGAGGGGCTGGACAGTGCGCCCCCGCCTGGGCTTCTCGATTGGCAGGGCCGGCCTTGGGATTTGTCGAAAGGGACCAGGGCAGCGCACCCTAATTCACGGTTTACCGTTTCCCTCTCCAACTGTCCGACTCTTTCGCCCGAGTACGACAATCCTCAAGGTGTGCCCATCTCGGCTATCATCCTGGGTGGAAGGCGATCCAGGCTCATCCCGCTCATTGCTGAAGCTTTCAACTGGGAACATGGCGTGTTCATGGGCGCCCGGATGGGCTCGGAAACGACGGCGGCTGCAGCCGGTAAGGTCGGGGTCCTTCGGCGCGACCCCATGGCCATGCTCCCCTTCTGCGGCTATAACATGGGCGATTACTTCCGGCACTGGATCAACATAGGCCGGCTCATGCGGCAGCCACCGCGAATCTACACCATGAACGCCTTCCGCATCGATGAGGATGGAAAATTCCTCTGGCCAGGTTTTGGGGAGAACATCCGGATTCTCAAATGGATAATTGAACGCGTCAATGGCCGGGCGAAGGCGAAAGAGACGGCATGGGGCCTCGTTCCCGACGCCAGCGATTTTCCGCTCGATGGTTTGGATATTCCCCGGCGCAACGTGGAGAAGCTGTTCCAGGTCAATCCTGGCCACTGGGGGGAGGAAATCGAGGAAATCAAGAGTTTCCTCGACCAGTTCGGGGCACGCCTGCCCTACGAAATTCGACACCATTACAACTGGATGGCGTCGCGCTTGCCGAGGTAGAAATAGAGCTCCGTCCGGGAGGACAGGATTTTTTCGGGAAGGATGAAGGCGGCGGCTGAGAAAGAAGTTCTCATCCTCTGGGGCAAGTTCGAAGGCAAAGTCGATGAAAAAACGTATTGTCCTAGTTCCTATATCTTATCTTATAATAAAAAAAGAAACACCGGAGGGAGGGATATGAAGAAAAATCCAACGCGTGTAATCCTGGTTTTGCTCCTGGCGGGAATGGTGACAGCAGGAGTGGCCTGGCCAATGGCTCAGGAGCCAGAAGGAAAGCAAGAGCAAAAGCAAGAACACAAACAAGAGCCAAGACAAGGGCAAGAACGAGAGGGGATGCGAAAATTCCTCGACATGACTTATCCGTTCGATGAAAACTCCATCTACTGGCCGACGGCCAAACCTTTCCGCCTGACCAGAGTGGCCTGGGGAAAATCCGAGGGCGGCTGGTGGTATGCCTCGAACGAGTTCGAAGCCTCCGAGCACGGCGGAACCCATGTCGATGCGCCCATCCATTTTGCTGAGAACGGACGGACCATCGACCAGATACCCCTCGAAGAATGGATGGGCCCGGCCGTGAAAATAGATGTCACGGCTCAGTGTGCGAGGAACCGAGATTACGTCCTCTCCGTAAAGGATATTGAAGCCTGGGAAAAGAGGTTCGGCAGAATTCCGGTGGACGCCTGGGTCATCATGTACACGGGTATCGGAACCGCCCACTACCCGGATAGAAAGAATGTCCTGGGGACGGAGAAGACAGGCCAGGAAGCGATCGCCGAATTGAGCTTTCCCGGGTTTTCGGCCGAAGCCGTCACCTTCCTGGTCAAAGAACGAGACATTCGGGGTATCGCCATCGACACCCCGAGCATCGACCCGGGAAACTCCAAGGACTTCAAGGCTCACCAGATTCTCATGGCCGCAGACAAGCTGGCCCTGGAAAACATCGCCAACGTGGATAAGCTGCCCGAGGTCGGGGCCACTCTCTTCATCGTCCCCATGCTCATCAAGGGCGGAACCGGCGCGCCGGCGCGCGTCTTCTCCTTTTTTTAATTTTTTAATGGGGTCGGACCACGGTAACTTATATTATATCAAGGAGTTATATTCCATTTGAACCTGTTTTCAGGGCTTAAATCCTCATTTTTGAGCTCAAAAATGGGATAATCAGAAGGTTCGCCCTCGCGAAGTTCATGCCCAACCAGGGAGTCAATCGTCTCCCTTCCTTTGGCTTTGACTCCCAGTCGAGTTTTGATTCTCTCGACAAATTCCTTCCGTCCCACGGCAATACTCTCCGTCCATTGGGGCTGCCTCGTCAGGACATTCTTTTTTAAAGTCTCGGCGATAAGCTCTCTATATTTACGTTGCAGCGACTGCAGGTCCTCCGTTTCAAACAAGCGCATTAACGCACCATATTGGATAAGGGACCTCCTTTTTGGAATGTTTTGCACCTCATAAAACCCACAAAATGGCCACTCCAAAGGATGGTTAACGACGCCGGCACGGACCATATTCAGGTCAATATAGACCACACATCGGAGGAAATGCGAATCGCTATCCACAGCCGTCGCGTGATAGCGGTCCTCCCAATAAGCACCTTTTCTATTCTTCCGCCTGTTATAGTTCTGAGCCGTTTGTCCGGCAATGAGATGAATGGATTTGGGGATTACATCCCGTGGCCCGTTATCCCAAACAAGCAAGTGGATGTGATTGGAAGTAACCATATAGTCGAGGATACAAAGGTTGAATCGCTTTTTAGCCTCGTACAGCCATTTCAGCCATAGCCGACGATCCCTCTTTAATTTAAGGAGAAATTCTTTATTATGGCAGCGATGGGTGATGTGCCAAATCAATCCGGGAATAAAATGTCGATTCGCGCGAGCCATCGAAACACCTCCTTTCATGATTCGGCTTAAAGCTCTTTTCGTATTATTCTCATTTCAAAATCCATGGTTGCGTTATTCCCATTCATAAAAGACGATTTTTGGGCCCAAAAATGCTCAAATAAGGCCATAAACGCGCTGATAGAACGTCTTATCTTCTTGTTTTCAAGCAAATTATCATGGTCCGACCCCATTTGTAATTGATTTGGGGGGAAGATTGTGGTATTAGTTAGGGTCTATGTGGTCGGGAGATGAAGTATGGCCGCTGGCCCTCCTGCCGCAATAAGATACTTTCAAGAAAGAGATAAAGAACGATGTCACTGTTCGACAAATGCAAGGGCTTTTACTCTGACCCTACCGTAGCCCAAAAATACGGCTACCCGGTCAATCCTCGGACCGCCCGAGCCATGGGCCTTTACCCCTTCTTCATTCCCCTCGACCAGACCGAGGGGACAGAAGTCACCATCGAGGGCAAAAGGCTCATCATGATTGGCTCCAATAACTACCTCGGCCTGACGACACATCCCAAAGTCAAAGAGGCAGCCATCGAGGCCATCCGGAAATACGGCACGAGCTGCACGGGCTCGAGATTCCTCAACGGCACCCTCCACCTCCACATCGAGCTCGAAGACAAGCTGGCCAACTTCGTCGGCCAGGAAAAAGCGCTCGTCTTCAGCACGGGCTTCCAGACGAACCTGGGGACAATCGCCGCGCTGGTTAACGCTGAGGATGTCGTTATCACAGACCGGGAAGTCCACGCCAGCATCATCGATGGTGTCAGGATGTCCAAGGGGGACAAGGCTTTCTTCAAGCACAACGACGTCGAAGACCTTGAAAAAATCCTCCAGAAATACCCCAAAGAAAAAGGAAAGTTGATCATCGTCGATGGCGTTTTCTCCATGGGCGGCGATATCGCCCCTCTGCCCGAAATCATCGCCCTTGGCAAAATCTACAACGCCCAGCTCATGGTCGACGACGCCCATTCGATCGGCGTTCTCGGCCAGGGGAGGGGAACAGGCTTCCACTTCAACTGCGCCCACGAAGTTGACTTAGTCATGGGGACATTCTCCAAGTCTTTCTCCTCAATCGGCGGCTTTATCGCCGGGTCGGAGGAAGTCATCGACTGGATCCGGCATTTTGCCCGTCCTCTCATTTTTAGCGCCAGCCTCCCCGCCCCCAACGTGGCCACGGTCCTGGCTGTCCTTGACATCATCGAGAATGAGCCCGAGCACGTCGAGCGTGTCAATCAAATCGGTGCCCGAATGAGGGCAGAGCTTAGGTCGATGGGCTACAACATCGGCCACACCCAGACGCCCATCATCCCCATCATCATTGGCGACATGATGAAGACCATGCAGGCCTGGAAAACGCTTTTTGAAGCCGGCATCTACACCAACGTCGCTCTTCCCCCCGCTGTGGCACCCGATATGTGTTTGCTCCGAACAAGCTATATGGCTACCCACACGGACGAGCAGCTCGACAGGGTCCTCGAGACATTCCAGAGGATGCGTCAAAGCCTCTGCTGAAATCTCCAAGCACCACATCCTCACCCGCTCCTATTCCTCGGGACATGTTGGCTATCCAGGCTCATAGCTGCTCCCCATCTACGCCATTATCACTTAGGTCCGTTCCCGGGCCGCACACGGGACACGACGGATTAAAATGGATGCTCGTAATGTGGTAGAATCAAAAAAAATGAAAGAATCGGGGAGTGCCAGATGAAAGAAAACGTCGAAGCGATTGCTTTCAAAGTTAACGGCAAGCCTGTCCGTCTTTTCGTCGATCCTCGCCGGATGCTCCTCTGGATTCTCCGCTCTGAGCTCGGCCTCACCGGCGCCAAGTATGGCTGCGGCGAGGGCTACTGTGGGACCTGCACGGTTCTGGTCGATAATGAGCCGGTCAGAGCCTGCCAGTATCCGGTGAAGAATGTCCGCAACAAGGAGGTCCTGACCATCGAGGGCCTTGCTCCTGACGGAAAACTCCACCCCATTCAGGAGGCCTTCATCAAGCACAACGCCATGCAGTGCGGCTTCTGCACATCGGGAATGATCCTCGAGGCCTACGCCCTGCTGCGAAAAAAGCCGCGCCCGACACCGGCCGAGATCATCGAGAGCCTGGAGGACCACCTTTGCCGCTGCAGCAGCTACCACCGGATTCTTCAAGCTGTCCAGACAGCCGCCCAAGCTATGAGCAAAGGAGGCAAGTGATGGAGCCGATTCTCAATCACAATCTCAGCCGTCGCGAATTCATCAAGCTCCTGGGTGGGGGGATCTTCGTCTTTTTCACGCCAGGCGAACCCTGGTCCATGCTCCAGCAAGCCCAGCGCCGTGGCTTTGACCGGGGGTATCCAGAAGACTTCAACGCCTACCTCAGGATTGCCCCCGACGGCCAAATCACCTGTTTCACCGGCAAAACAGAGCTCGGCCAGGGCGTTGAGACTTCACTGGCTCAAATCCTGGCCGAAGAGCTCGATGTCCCCCTTGAGAATGTCAACACCGTCTTGGGTGATACGGCCCTGTGCCCCTGGGACATGGGAACTTTCGGCTCGAGGACGGTCAAGTACTTCGGCCCGGCTCTCCGCCAGGCTGCGGCTGAGGCCCGGGCAGTGCTCGTCGAATTGGCCTCCGAAGCTCTTAAACTCCCTGTCGAGCGCCTCGCCACCCGGGATGGCTTCGTCGTCGATAAGGAAAACCCGACCAGCCGAATCTCCTACGGAGCTCTGGCGGGCGGCCAGGCCATTGCCCGGCACATCGAGCCGAAGCCAAAACCCGAGCCCGTTTCTTCGCATACCGTCTGCGGCCAGCCTTTTGGCCGCAAGGATGCTCTCCTCAAGGTCACCGGAAAAGCCCAATACGCCGGGGACGTTCGTGTTCCTGGCATGATGTGCGCTCGCATCCTCCGGCCGCCCGTCCATGGCGCTAAGCTCAAGAGCGTCGATGTCAGCGAAGCGGAAAAGATGCCCGGCGTCCGCATCGTCCGCGACGGCGACCTCATCGCTACACTCCACAGCTCTTTCGACCTGGCCGAAGCCGCCCTGGCCAAAATAAAAGCTGAGTTCGAGCCCGCACCGGCTGGTCCAGCCGTTGACAACGAGACCATCTACGACCATCTCGTCAAGGTCGCGCCACCTGGCGATGTCGTCGAGGAAAAGGGAAATCTCGAAGCAGGAAGGAAGCTCAGTGCCACTCTTTTCGAGGAAACCTATCTAACGCCCTACGTCGCCCATGCTCCACTCGAGCCCCACACGGCTTTAGCCAAAATTGAGGGCGACAGGGCGACAGTGTGGGCCTCGACCCAAAGGCCCTTCGGCGCCCAGGAGGAGGTCGCTCAGGCGTTGGGGCTTCCCCTCGCCAGTGTCCGCATCATCACGCCTTATGTCGGCGGTGGTTTTGGCGGCAAAAACCGCAATCGACAGGTCGTCGAAGCAGCGCGCCTGGCCAAACTGGCTGGAGTGCCTGTCCAGGTGGCATGGAGCCGCGAGGAAGAGTTTTTCTATGACACCTTTCAGCCAGCCGCTGTCGTAAAAATTACCTCTGGTCTGGACGCTTCAAACCAAATTGTTCTCTGGGACTACGTTGTCTTTTTCGGAGGCGAGAGAACTTCTCAGCCGTTCTATGCCATTCCCCACTACCGCATCCTCTCCCGGGGCGGCTGGACACGGGTCGCGGGAGGCGCTCATCCCTTCGAAGTCGGGGCCTGGAGAGCTCCGGGAAGCAACACGAACACCTTTGCCCGCGAATCCCACATGGACATCATGGCTTCCCGGGCGGGAATGGACCCGGTCGAGTTCCGCCTAAAAAACTTGACCGATGAGCGGATGCGGCGCGTTGTCGACCGAGCAGCGACGAAATTCGGGTGGTCACCCGCCAGAGCGCCGAGTGGCCGCGGCTTCGGCGTCTCTTGCGTCAACTACCTGGGGACATATGTTGTCACCATGGCCGAAGTGGAAGTGAATAACCAGAGCGGTAAGGTCAAAGTTAAGCGCGTCGTGTGTGCCCAGGACATGGGCGAAGTCATCAACCCCGACGGAGCCAAAGCCCAGATCGAGGGAAGCATCACCATGGGCCTCGGCTACTGCCTCTCCGAGGAGCTTCGCTTCCGCGGCGGCGACATCCGCGACCGGAACTTCGACACGTACACCATTCCTCGCTTTTCGTGGC
>Ga0209102_1001083_pt1 | contig 15423 bp, 17 predicted proteins | sample ConPoolayeHmetaG_FD_185483 | JGI IMG/M metagenome (GOLD analysis project Ga0209102, IMG submission 185483) | Hot spring microbial mat communities from California, USA to study Microbial Dark Matter (Phase II) - Cone Pool mat layer H metaG... ...
ACGACTCTCTTCGGCCTGCCGTCGACAATCACCGTCCGACCATCTCCGCAAAGAGAGACCGGCCGCTCAAAGAACGATTCTCACATTTGATTGGGAAAGCGGGATCCAGTCGTTTGATTGCAATATAAGAGCTTTTTTGACATTTCATAGACCTGGTTTGTCCTTCCGGGTTGGGGCTCTTGCCGCTCTCTCAGGCAGAGAAGGTCCTGTCCCTGGGCTTGGCCCGTTTTTTGATTTATGGCTTCTATTGTGGCAGGAGTCTCCAGACCTCGGCGTCAAGAGCGCCCCCTCCTCTACCGGGTGTTGTTCTATTACTTCGACCAGTTCTTGGTAGAATCCGAAGATGCCCCTATTTATCATCACCTCCGATGGGATGAGGCGAAATTGATGCCCGGATACTCAGTTAGCCAGCACAGCAGAAAAACGAATTTCTTATCCCCTTTTTCACCCAGGGTGGGACTTTTTTCTTGGTCCATCTCTGAATCCTCCATGATGGTCGCCTTTATCCTGTGGCGTTTCCGTTTTCGCTCAAATCGTCGTCGGCCTGACAACAGCTGGAAAACTCGCTCTGCTTTCTGACCGCATCGGAGAAGAGCCCAATCGACTCGATCACGGCCTCCCGCTTTTCCGCAGGGATAAACTCCATGACCTGGGTGAAGTAGGAATTGAATCTCGCTTCGATTTCGTCGAATGCTGTGCGACCCTGGTTCGTGAGGGAGATGACGACATAACGGCGGTCCTTCTCGCTTGTCTCCCGATTGACCAAGCCGAGGAGGACGAGACCCTGGATCATCCGGCTGAGCGTGCTTGTGTCAAGACTTAAGCTCGAGGCCAGTTCGACGAGCGAAACCTTGCCTTTGTAGCCGACTTCGAGAAGGCTGTGGCATTGGGCCAGGGTCAGGCCGCAGCAACCTGAATCGCGGCCGAAGGCGTCGCTCATCTGCCGTTCCATATAACGGAGCTTCTCTCTGAGAAATCGGATTTTTTCTATTTCCATCTGATAACCTCGCAACTAAGGAAATATTAATTTTATTATACAATTATTTCATATTAAAATTATTTAATTTGTCAAATTTTAGGGTCACGCCTTAACAATCTCCAAATCTTTGGAAAAACGGGAGAAGATCTCGAAAAAAATCCTGGTGGGCGGACCCTCACTCACGCCTGGGAATGACACCGAGGGGGTCGAAAAATCTGATTTCCCCTCCAGTCGCAGGAAACATGAACTTCCAGACGGGGACGTCGCGAGCGATGCCGGGTTCATCAAGAAGAGCCGCCAACAGATGCTCCTGCCACGGATGTGGGGAAAGCAACCAAGAGGCGAAGCAGATAGACTACCCAGAGTTCATCGCCCGGGTCGCCTCCCACATTCCCGACAAGGGTCAGGTCGCGGTGCGTTATTACGGGTTGTATGCCAACGCCCATCAGGGCAAGGTCCGCAAGTCAAGCCTCGCACTCTTTCCTCTTTGTATTGTCGAAGAGGAGCTCCAGCCCGTCCCCGCCGAGGCTGGGCCGAGATGATCCTCAAGGTTTTTGAAATCGACCCCTCGACCTGCCCCAAGTGGGGCGCCATGATGAAGATCATCGCCTTCTTGACAGACACTGCGGTCGTGAACAGGAACATCAACCACCTCAACCTGACCTTTATCGCCTCGAAGCCCCCACCGCCTCATAGGGTCTCCCGGGATTCTTCTTGGACTCCAAGGCTTCGGCCTATTATTTTTCATAATCTTTCCTTTGACCAGAAGGAAATGTCCCCCTGATTTTCAGCATTTTCCCGGCGCCGAGGCGGCTTATGATGCATTTTCGCCCACTAGGTACTGCTTTTAATTGTCTTTGACATCCATTTTTTTCGTGATTCATATCTCTTGGCGATGGCTAAACAGGAAAATGATAATTAAGATGCCTCCCAGTTACCACAGCCGAAAAGAAATCTCCTATATTTGCCGAGGAGAGGCATCAAATCATCATTTTCCCAATATCTAATCTTCTGGGCCGAGCAGCAAATTCAGAGCCAAACGGTGGATAGTTGTGAAGTCCTAATCAACAAAATTTTCTCCTTCGAGTGAGATGGGAAAGCGGTTTTCTGTCTCTTATTAATAGGATTCATTATGATTCACCAAGGAGCATTCTGATGAGAGTTAACCACCTTTCAAGAAGAGAAGCCATCTCTCGTCTGATCAAGATCATCGGTCTGGCCGCTGGCCTGAGTGCTACCCAGGTTCGGGCCTTTCTCGCTCAGACGAGACGCATCAATTTCGATGCTCTGGCCAAAGCACAGGCCCTATCCAGAGAGACAAAATCTCTCAAGATCTTGGTTATAGGGACGCGGGAAATCTATATCAATGAGTTCGGACGAGCACCCTTGATGGCGGGATCGGGAGATCTTGGGGTGATTCAAAAATGTGACGACTTTTTCTCGCCGACACCATCCTCCATGCAGTCTTCTTCCTGTGGGAAAAATGGATGTGTGAACCAGACCTGCGGTCTGAAGTCCTGCGATGAGAATGATTGTTCAAAACAGAACTGCACTGGCCTGACCTGCACGATGTATATCGATTCAAGCTCAAAGGATTTTTTGAACATGCACAAATCCGACCCGTTTGTCAAAGCCCTCTTCAAGGAATTCAATGTCACTACGGCTGAACAGCTTTCGCAGGAGCTCCTCAACATGATGAGCGCTCGGAGGTAGCCGGACTTTGAAAGCTTCTTTGTATAACTATTGTCTTAGACTTCCCAATGGAACAACGCTCTTCCTAAATTTCTATACTCTTTCGCTCCTTGCTTTAAGAGGCTACGAAGCTGGTCTGGCTAAACGGATTCTATATAACCCCAACCGAGATTGGAAAGCAAAGAATTCAACGCAAATTCTGAATGCTCTGATCAACCACGGATTCCTGATCCCTGACGACGCCGATGAAATCGCCTCTTTGAAGGAGAACTACAAGATGGGGTGCACCGATCAGAGCGTCCTGAGCATGACCATCATCCCCACCCTGGCCTGTAATTTCAGGTGCGTCTATTGTTACCAAGAGAGGAACCCGGCCTCGATGGCCGGAAACGTTGAAGACGCGGTTATCCGATTTGTCCAAGAAAGGATGTTCAGCCATAAATCGCTCAATGTCACCTGGTTTGGGGGCGAGCCGTTGCTCTTCCGGTCGTTAATCGAACGCCTTTCGGAAAAGTTTATCGAAATCTGCCAGAACTGCGGAGCTGATTACAGCGCTGACATGGTGACTAATGGATACCTGCTTGACCTCAAGACCGCTGAAAAGCTGGCCCAACTCAAGATCAGCCATATCCAAGTCACGCTCGATGGGCCCCCCGCGGTTCATAACCGGAGGCGGCCGCTCGCCGACGGCAGAGGAACATTCCATAGAATTTTAAAAAATATTCATGAGGCGACTTCGAAGCTCAAAATCCACATCCGGATGAACGTCGATGAAACAAACAAGGATCATATTCTAGATCTAATGGAGATCCTGGAGAGCGAGGCATTAAAAGAGCGTGTTGGCTTCTACATAGGTCGTACGTACGCTTATACATCGGTCTGCCAGGATATCTCCGGATGGTGCCTAAGCGAGGACGACTTTTCCCTGCTCGAGCTCGAAACCTCTATCGAAATGGCGAGGCGGGGCTTCCGCTCTTTTGGTGTGCCGAAAAGCCGAAATATTTTCTGTATGGCGGATCATGAATGCGCCTACGCCATCACCCCGCGCGGCGGCATTGTTAAATGCTGGAACGAGGTAGCTGAATCGCACGCAGAGGTCGGACACCTCCTCGAGTCGGCCTCGGCAGACTGGCAGAAGAATCTCGAAAGGTGGCGGCAGCGAAACCCATTTGACCTCGAATGCGCCTCCTGCAAGCTCCTGCCAATCTGCATGGGAGGATGTCCTTATGTCTACGGAAAGACGGGGAAAGTGAGCTGCCACACCTGGAAATATTATCTTGATGAAAATATTTTCTTTTATTACTGCTTGAAAAGAATGAGCAGAGAATTGGAGATATCGCAAAAGTTTTGGGCCCTTGTCGAGCTATATCAGGCAGCCGATAAGGACCGCAACCTAAAAAAACTAAATTTCAAAGGAGGGTAAATAATGAGAAATCAAAAGGTTACCAGGCGTCAAGCTTTTAAGCGATTGATGGAGCTTCTGGCTCTGCTTGGCGGCGTCAGCAGTCTCAAGCCTGCAAGCTCATGGGCTCAGACGCGAATCGGAATAAAGGACTTGGAAAGCCTCACTGGCGTCAAAGCCGAAGCGGCGATGGCTAAGGCGATCAAAGTGCTGCTCTTTCCCCAACGTGATGTCTTCCAGGCGGAATTCGGCCGTGTTCCTCTGGGCATGTTCTCTGCATTCCCGGGAGGAGAAAAATGTGACTTTTTTTTCGAGGGCCAGACGTGTTCTAAACAGAAATGTGGCAATCTGGCCGACTGTGATTATAACTGGTGCGAAGATCAGAAATGCTCGAAGTTGTCAGGGTGTGAGGAAAATTACTGCCCGAAGCAAGGGATGCTCACGGGTGAATCAAACATTTTTTCCGAAAGAGAATTATCACAGATCATGAACGACCCGTTCATTCTTGCCCTTTGCAGGCAACTTAAGGTGACAACAGCGCAAGGTCTGAGCTACGAGCTCCGAAGGCTTTTGGTCCGTTAATCGAATCTAATAAGACAAAAATCTTTAAAGGCGAAAACAATGAAAAACAATCGATTGACGAGAAGAGAAGTTCTCAGCAAGTTGGCGCAGCTTTCGGCTGGGCTAGCAGGCGTGGGTGCCACAAAAGCTGGTCTGATCTCAGCTCAAACCCGAGTCTCAAAAGCCGAATTGGAAGCTACGGTCCGCATCGGCGCTCTATCGACTAAAGCAAAAATGATCAAAGCGCTACTTTTCCCGAGGGATGAGATTTTCTTGAGCGAATTCGGTGGCCTCCCGACCGGCTTTATTCCCGATCCTGGTGGTGGTGAGAAATGTGGTCTCTTCATCGAGCTGCGTAGTGGCACGACTCTTTCCATCCCTCTAAAATCTTGTGATAAAAACGGTTGCGGCCAACAGGATTGCAGGGGGCTGAAGTCATGTCCCATTAATTCGTGCGGGGAACAAAGCCGAGGAGTGGTTATGGAGCCCAGCCTTTTTTCACCTGAGGCTTTAGAAGATGTTATGAGCGATCCTTTTATCAAGGCCCTTTGCAAAGCCCTTAAAGTGACTAGGGTTCAAGATTTGGGCAACGAACTCCGGAGGTTATTGCTAAACATGTAAGCTGTACCTGATTTCAATGACGATGCATTCATCCTCGTTCAGCCTTAGCGTCTATGGCCTCGACGCCGATGACGATTCCGCTAGTCTGCTAGCGTGTCTATTCTCTAGGCTGGGCGTCAATTTAGGTGGATAGTTTATGGCTTGGAATCTGTTTTCCTGAGGGGGACTCCTTCCCTCTTTTCAGGAAGAGCGGCTGGCCCCATAACAATGGCCCCTTTCTTGAGGCCATTCTCCTGTCATAGTTGGAAACTATCGCCTTCGGCACCCCAAACAGACGATCCTCTACCGAGTGTTGTTTCATTACTTGGATAAATTTCTTGCTGGGTATAAGTCGCGCTTCGAGAAGGATTATGAGTTCCTTCGGCCGGCCATTATAGAACTGACCGCAGGTCATCATGAGGCCACAGAGCCATCGTAATCCCGTCGTGCCTCGCCCGGGAAACAAGATTCCCGCGTCGCTTCGCCCCTCGCAACGACGCCTGACTGCGGCCACCCGAGTCGTGGGTTTCCCGCATTCGCTGTCCCTAATGCCATGTGGAGCGCCTCATGATTTTCTCCTACCGCACCCGGGGGTTCTGTCTTTCTTGCCACGCCGAGAGGCTGGAGGAGTGTCAAGTGAGTGGATGCAGGAGACACTTCTTCTCTATATCCCCCACCGCATCGTCTATCAGGAGCTTCTGATGGCCACCGAGGCCCCCGCTGAATATTTTTTGTGATTCTCTCTTTAACCGAATGGAGAAGTCAGGGTGATTTCCGGCGCTTTTTGCTTGTCCGCGGGTTCCAGGCCCGCCCTTCGGAAGTCCAGAAGAAAGTTCCCCCGAGAATTGGACGATTTGCTCTCGCAATTTTGCGGCGATTCTGGCACAATCCATGGGCTTTCCTCTGGAAACTCTCCGAGTGAGATTCTCCTCTCATTTAGTGAGTAGACCCCATTGTAACCAAAAAATCAGCCCAAATTTAGCCTATCCAGATGAAAATCGATGTCTCTGGCAGATATCCAATGAGTCAGCGAAAGATCGCCCTTTTTTGTGGGGCACTTCTAGGACTGTATGTATGAAATCATCCGAATACTCTTATCAGCGATTGTTGTTGACTTGACCTGTTGCACCTCCTATAATGGAAATAGAGTGAGAAAGAATTCCTGGCTGCTGTGTTTCCTTTTTCTTCTGTTTTTCTGTTCTTTTCCCAGCCTCGCCTCGATCCTGAAAATCACGGTCGACGCGCCGATCCACCCGATTACTTCAGAATACATCACCATGACCATCGACAGAGCAGAAAAAGAGAACGCCCGCCTGGTGCTCATCGTCTTGAACACCCCCGGCGGCCTCGATAGTTCGATGCGCGAGATCATCACCCGCATCCTGGCTGCGCGAACGCCGGTGGCCGTTTACGTCAGCCCGAGCGGTGCCCGGGCTGCCTCGGCTGGCTTTTTCATTGCTATCGCCAGCGACCTGTTCATCATGGCTCCAGGAACAAGCACGGGGGCAGCTCATCCTGTCGGGATCTCCATCACCGGACAGACCATGGATAAGACGATGGAGGAGAAAATCACCCACGACGCCGCAGCCTACATCAAGACTTTGGCCGAGAAAAGAGGGCGGAACGTCCGCATGGCCGAAGATGCTGTCCGCCAGAGCTTGTCCTACACGGAAAAAGAAGCGCTGGATAAGGGCCTCATCGACTTTATCGCCAGCAGCGAACAGGAAATCTTCACCCACTTTGACCAGAAGACCATCCGGCGCTTTGACGGACAAGAGCTTACCCTTCGCCTCAAGGAAGAGCCTGTCCTCAACATCCCGATGTCCACCCGCCAAAAATTCCTTCTCACCATCTCCAACCCTAACTTGGCTTATATCCTTCTCATGCTCGGGCTCCTCGGCCTTTATTTTGAGTTTGCTAACCCGGGCGCTATCCTTCCCGGCGTCCTGGGCGGGATCTCCCTCTTGCTCGCTTTCTTTTCCTTCCAGATCCTGCCCATCAACTATGTCGGCCTTATTTTAATTCTTCTGGCCATCGGCCTTTTTATCCTCGAAGTGAAAGTTCAAAGTTATGGAATCCTATCCGTAGGAGGGATTATCGCCATGGTCCTCGGCTCGATCATGCTCATCAACGCCCCGGTCCCAGAGCTTCGGCCAAGCCTAAGGTTCATCGTCCCCATGGCCGTAGCTCTCTCGCTCATTTTCCTCTTCCTGGTTTTCCTCGTCATCCGGGCCCATACACGCAAAGTTCACACCGGCCGGGAGGGACTCATCGGCGAAGTTGGGGTGGCCCGAACAGATTTGAACCCGGAGGGGAAAGTCTTTGTCCATGGGGAGATCTGGAACGCCGAAGCGACGACCATGATCCCTCGGGGCAGTCGAGTGAAGGTCGTCGCCGTTCTGGAGGGACTGAAAGTTCGCGTCGAGAAACTTTGAATTTCCTTCCGAATCCCATATCTCTTGGCCGATAAGGGATTAAGATAAAAAATAAAGGATAAAAAAATAAGGAGGAAAAAATGCTTACTTTCCCGGTGATCATTATCGGGCTGATCGTTCTCTATCTCTTGAACTCGATCAAGATCTTGAGGGAATACGAGCGCGGCGTTATTTTTCGTCTTGGCCGCGTCCTCTCCCGGCCCAAGGGTCCAGGCCTCATTTTTGTCTTCGCCCCCATCGACCGCATGGTGCGCATAAGCCTGAGGCTTGTCACCCTGGATGTCCCCCCTCAGGATATCATCACCCGGGATAACGTATCCGTGAAGGTCAACGCTGTCGTCTACTTCCGCGTCATGGACCCACTCAAGGCGGTCATCGAAGTCCAGGACTATCTCTATGCCACCTCCCTCCTCTCCCAAACAACCCTACGGAGCGTTCTGGGCGAAGTGGAACTCGACGAGCTTCTCTCCCAGAGGGAAAAACTCAACGTTCAGCTTCAGGAAATTCTGGACAAACACACCGACCCCTGGGGAATCAAAGTTCAGCTCGTCGAAGTCAAACACGTCGACCTGCCGGAAACGATGATCCGGGCCATTGCCAGACAGGCAGAGGCGGAGAGGGAAAGACGGGCCAAGGTTATCCATGCTGACGGCGAATTCCAGGCCGCTGCCAAGTTGACCCAGGCAGCCGAGATCATTTCCACCAACCCTCAAGCTTTACAGCTTCGCTTCCTTGGCACTCTGACCGAGATCGCGAGCGAAAAGAACTCGACCATCATCTTCCCCCTGCCGCTCGAGCTCCTCAAGGCCTTCACCTACGAAAGACCTAAAGCCGAAAAAGCATGATGAAAGAGAGAGAGTTTAGAGAGCTTCAGGTCTCGAGTGCCCAATTAGCCATCATTTTCCTCGGCATCCTCGTCCTGGGAGTCGTCATTTTCTTGCTCGGTGTATCGGTGGGAAAGAGGCACGCTCAGGAGGCAGAGAAAGCGACGCTGGCCGTAACGAAAGAGCCTGAGGCGCTGAAGGACAAGGTCGTGACGCCAGAAGTTATTCCTCCGACCGGGCAACCAACCCCCAAAATCGCTCCGCAAGAGAAGCTCCAAGCGAAGAAAGAAGCCGTCCCCGAAGCTAAACAACCGCTCTTGGATACTCAGAAGCTCAAAGCTCAAGAGAAGACCTCCGCTCCAATCGCTTCTCCCCCTCCTCAAAAAGACTTGTACTATGTCCAGGTTGGTGCTCTCATTGAAAAGCCTGCCGCGCTGGCTTTAGCCGAGCAATTCAAGAATCAGGGTTATCCCGTCGTTGTGCTTGACCCGTTGCCGACAGACAGGACTCCTTACTATCGGGTCCGCATCGGCGGGTTCGCGACGAAAGCAGAAGCAGAAGCGACCAAGAACAAGCTGGGAGCCGGTTCGGGGCGAAAGGATTATTTCATCGTTCGAGACTGAAGCTTCGACCTCCTGGCATTGGGTTGACCCCGGATAGGAAAAAGATAAAAAAGGATGAATTCTAGGCGAAAAGAGGCTCTTGGGTTGTCCGTTTTGAGCGGACTCCTGGCGGCTCTCACGTTTCCCAAGTTTGGCCTTTTTTTTCTTGGCTGGGTCTTCCTCATCCCTTTACTCTTTGCCCTCCTCGGTCAAAGACCGGGTCAGGCGTTTGGCCTCGGATTCGTGGCCGGGTTCGTTTTTTATGCCATCCTCCTCTACTGGATCCCTGCTGTTCCGGCCCATTATGGAAATCTATCCCCTGCCTTAAGTTTCTTCGTTTTTCTTCTTCTCGTCGCCTTGATGTCTCTTTTCTGGGCCTTTTTTGCCCTCCTTCATGCCGAGATCAGCCCCTTTTTCCCTCGGCTTTGCTTTCTCCTGGCTCCCTTCATCTGGGTGGCCATGGAATATGCAGCTACCCATGTCCTGACTGGTTTTCCCTGGGGACTCATGGGTCACAGTCAGGCAAAGAATCTTCCCTTCCTTCAACTCGCCGCTACAACGGGCGTCTATGGATTGTCCTTCTTTCTTGTCTTCCTTCAGGGATGCTTCCTCCTTTCCCTCGTCAGCCGGAAAAAGAGTCCTTTTTTCCTGGCTTTGGCCATCGTCCTTTTCCTCCATCTGTGGGGAGGGTTGATCTTGAAAAACGAACCCGCCTCCGTCGAAGCGTTTACGGCCGGGGTGATTCAAGGTAACGTGTCCTCGGACATTTACTGGGACCGGATTTCCCGGGAGGAGGTCGAAGCCCTTTTCCAGGAACATCTCGAACTCAGCCGCCAGGCTCAGAGCGGGGGCGCGCGCTTGGTTATCTGGCCTGAATTCTCTGTGCCCCTGTGCTTCAGCTGCCCCCAACCCCTCTATCAGGAATTCAAGACAAAGCTCTATCAGTTCGTCCAGGAAACGCAATGCACGCTTCTTCTGGGAACCAACGAGACGAGTCGCCGGGACGGAGAAAACCTCTATTACAACACCGCCCTCTGCCTCTCACCCGACCTGACCATTACTCAATACTACAAAATGCACCTTGTGCCCTTCGGGGAATACACACCCTACAAGAAGATTTTCTCCTTCATCGAAAAGGTTACCCACGCCATCGGGGATGTCACTCCAGGCCGCGAGTACACCTTGCACCGATTCGAGGGGAAACCCTTTGGTTCTCCCGTTTGCTACGAGATTATTTTTCCGTCTCTCGTCCGAAAATTCACCGCCCGAGGGGCCCGCTTTCTTGTGACGATCACCAACGATGGCTGGTATGGCCGGAGTTCAGCCCCGTATCAGCATTTCCAGATCGCCATCTTCCGGGCTGTCGAAAATCGCCGATATCTTCTTCGGGCGGCCACGACCGGAATCAGCGGTATCGTCGACCCTTACGGCCGCGTCGTGGCTCGTTCTTCGTTGATGACTAAAACTGTACTCACGGCCAAGGTAAGCCCACGCCGTGACCTCTCGGTTTATGCTCGCTACGGCGATTTTCTTCCCTACGGGAGCTTGACATTGACCGGCATCTCCCTTATGCTGGCAAGAGTGAAAAGAGCCCATGAGAGAAAAAAAACCCGCTTCCGTCGAACGATTGTCTGAGCTCCAGACAAGAGCCAAAGAAGAGCTGGCCAAATTTGAAGAGCTCAGAGGCTTTCTTTGACCTCGACCACAAAACGGCGGAAGTCGAATCCCTCAACCGACAGCTTTCCCTCCCCGAAACGTGGGAAAACAAGAAGAAGTTCCAGACCCTCCAGCGAAAGAAGAAAAAGCTTGACCGTGACCTTGAATTTTTTAGCACCCTGAAAGAAAAGAAAGAAGAAGTCGAGGTCCTCTGCGAGCTGGCCAATGAAGGGGAAGAAGTTACTGACGAGTTAGCAAGAGCCGTAGAGTCCTTCCGGGTCAAGCTCGAAGAAGCCGAGCTCCAGGCGCTCTTCATCGGGGAAGACGATAGTCGAAACGCTCTTCTGACCATCCATCCAGGAGCCGGAGGAACGGAATCCCAGGATTGGGCGCAGATGCTCCTCCGCATGTACCTCCGATACGCGGAGCGGAAGGGGTTTCGGACTGAAATCCTCGATTACTTGCCCGGCGAGGAAGCGGGCCTGAAAAGCGTCACTATCCGCGTCGAAGGAGATTATGCTTACGGCATCCTCAGCCAAGAATCTGGCGTCCACCGCCTTGTCCGCATTTCCCCTTTCGACGCCAACAAAAGGCGGCACACCTCCTTCGCTGCTGTCTTTGTCTTTCCTGAAATAGAGGAGGACATCGAAGTCGAAATCAACCCGGAAGACCTTCGCATCGACACCTATCGTTCTTCTGGTCGGGGCGGCCAGCATGTGAATGTTACGGATTCGGCCGTTCGGATCACCCATCTTCCCACTGGCATTGTCGTCCAATGCCAGAGCGAGAGATCCCAGCACAAGAACAAAGCTTCGGCGATGAAGGTGCTGAGAGCGCGCCTCTATGAGCTCGAGAAGCGGAAACAGCGTGAAAAATACGAGAGGATGGAAGAGGGAAAAACGGAGATTGCGTGGGGAAACCAGATTCGCTCCTATGTCCTCCATCCCTACCGACTGGTTAAAGACCTCCGGACCAAAATCGAAACGGGCGAAGTGGACAAAGTCCTGGACGGTGAACTGGATGAGTTTATCCGGGCCAGTCTTGTCCAGCGGGCAAGGTCGCTGGTCAGTTCCTCAGCGCCAACCCCTTAGCCTCCACCTCAGGCAGACCGGTGCTCTTTTTTCAGTTTCTGCCAGATGACCTCCATTTCCCCGGGGCTGGCTTGACCGAGCTTTTTCTTCTTCCTCTTGAGCTCTGTCACCAAAGCAGAAAAACGAACCCGGAATTTCTTATTGGCCTGCCTTAAAACCAGCTCCGGGTTTAAGCCGAGGTGACGGCTCAAGTTAGCCAGGGCAAAAAAGACGTCGCCCAGCTCTTCGGCCAGCGCCTGAACATCTCCCTTGTCAACAGCCTCGACCACCTCATAGACTTCCTCCAGGAAATAGTGGAGGATCGATTCTTCATCCTGCTCCCTATCCCAAGGGCAGCCCCTGTCACTTCGAAGAAGAGCAATGATCTCGATGAGCTGCTCAAACTTTTTCCCGATAGACCCCGCATATTCCATCGTTCGCTCCCTTGCAATCTGGCCACGAAAAGGCTAAACTTTTTTCCTAAAAAAATAGCTCAGACAAAGTGAAATAGCAATCTTTACTTCACCAGAAGAGACGATATTCCCGCATGAGGTTAAAAAATGAAAAATGACGATACCAAGGATGAGAATTTGAAAGAATTCCTCCCCCCTCTCGATTTTAGCTCCATCGTCTTCCCTTTCTACACGCAAGCTTTGATGAAACTCGGCGTCCTCCAAGACCCCTCTCAGCCCCAAGAAGAAAATTTGGAGCTGGCTCGACGTCTGATCGATATCCTCGACCTTCTCAAAGACCGAACCAAAGGGAACCTTCAACCCGACGAGGAGAAATTCCTTGAGGGTTGCCTCCAGCAACTGAAGGTCCACTACCTTGAAAAAGCCAAAGTGATCAAGCTCTGAAACGATGATCATCTTGAAGGGCCTTAACCAGCTCCATGGCTTTCCAGGGCCGACAGCGGTGGCCATCGGGAATTTCGACGGGCTCCATTTGGGACATCAGGCCATCCTCCGCCTCCTGGTTGAGCGGGCCGCCGCCTCTCACCTCCTCTCCCTTGTGCTGACCTTCTCCCCCCATCCAGAAAAAATCCTCGGCGGAGAAAAGGTCCTCATGATCCAGACGTTGGCTCAGAGGCTGGCCGGGCTGCGGAGATTGGGCATTGAAGCTGTCCTCGTCGCGTCTTTTGACCGGGCACTCTCTCGGATGACCAGCCGAGAGTTCTTCGAGGATATTCTCCTTTCCCGACTCCGGGCCAAAGAAATTATCATCGGCCAGGATTTCCGGTTCGGGCGCAACCGCCAAGGCAATGTGGAAGAGCTGCGCCGGTTGGGCGCCGACAGAGATGTTGGTGTCCATCCAGTGCCGCCAGTCCAAGTTGGCGGCAAGACCGTGAGCAGCAGCCTTATTCGTTCCCTGCTCGAAGGCGGCGATGTCGAGGAAGCTCGCCGCCTGCTCGGCCGGCCTTATGAAATCGAGGGCAAGGTGGGACCCGGCTCGGCGCGAGGCAAATCGCTTGGCTTTCCCACGGCCAACATCCTGACCAAGAACGAAATCACTCCCCCGGGGGTTTTTGTAACCGAAGCCGTGCTGGGCAAGGAAATTTTCCCCTCGGTTACCAACATCGGCTTCCGCCCCACCTTCAACCAGGATTTCCTCCAGGTGGAGGCATTCCTCTTTGATTTCCAGCGGTCCATTTACGGTCAGAGGATTCGCCTCCGCTTTCTCCGCAAAATCAGGGACGAAAAGAAATTTGCCACTCCCGAGCTCCTGGTCAACCAAATTCGCCAGGATGTGGAGGTGGCGCGCGAGTATTTCGAAAACCAAGGCCAAAGAATGAGAAGTTGACTTTTTCCGTAAGTTAGGGCATGTTCAATAGGAAAACCTGTTTCCCACTCATTCTTACGGAGAACCCGGCAGCGGAGGAGACTGAACATGGCTGAAAAAATCAAAGCTCGAGTGATGGATGCCGCCAAGATCAAGAGGTCTCTGGACAGGATGACGACGGAGATTCTGGAGCGCAATCGTAACCTGAAGAACCTGGTCATCATCGGCATAAGAACTCGCGGCATTTATCTGGGCAAGCGGATTGCCAAACTGATCAAGGACCTGGAGAATGTGGAAATCCCCGTTGGCGTTCTGGACATCACCCTCTACCGGGACGACTTCGCAGAGCTCGAAACCCAGCATATGGTCCAGAAAACGGAAATCGACTTTCCCATCTCCAAAAAGGATGTCCTTCTCGTAGACGATGTCCTCTTCACCGGTCGGACCATCCGCGCGGCTATGGACAGCTTGTTCGACCTCGGCCGGCCTCAGACTGTCCAGCTTCTCGTCCTCATCGACCGCGGCCACCGCGAACTCCCCATCCGGCCCGACTATGTGGGCAAAGTTCTTCCAACTTCGAAGCGAGAAGTAGTCCAGGTCCGTCTCACCGAAGTCGACGACGTGGATGAAGTCCTCATCACCGAACCGGCCGAGCTAAAATAGGAGAGCCCCTTGGAATTCAAACGACGGCACCTGCTCGGCATCCAAGAGCTCGAGGTTTCCGAGATCATGACTATCCTGGACACGGCTGAATCCCTGTCCGAGATTTCCACCCGAGAGGTCAAGAAAGTCCCGACCCTTCGCGGCAAGACGATCATCAACCTTTTTTTTGAACCCAGCACGCGGACCCGGAGTTCCTTCGAGCTGGCGGCCAAGAGGCTGAGCGCGGACATCGTCAACTTCAGTCAACAGACAAGCAGCGTCGTCAAAGGAGAAAGTTTGAAGGACACCGTCTTGAACTTGGAGGCCATGAATCCAGATGCTCTCGTCATCCGCCATTCGTGCTCCGGTGCGCCGCATTTCGTTTCTACCTTCTGTCGCTCCCATGTCATCAACGCCGGCGACGGAAGCCACGAACACCCGACCCAAGCGTTGTTGGATGCCTTGACAATCCGTCAACATAAGAAGAATTTTCCCAACCTCAAGGTCGTTATCGTCGGGGACATCCTCCACAGTCGCGTTGCCCGCTCAAATATTTTTCTCCTCCAAAAGGTTGGGGCGAGTGTCACTCTCGTTGGGCCTCCATCGCTCCTTCCCCCAGAGTTCGGCCAACTCGGCGTGCAAATCGAACATAACCTGGACAAAGCCCTGGAGGGTGCGGACGTGATCATGATGCTCCGCATCCAGAGAGAAAGACAGAAGGCGAACTATTTCCCCTCCCTCCGGGAATACCGAAACCTCTATTGTCTAACCCGAGAGCGGTTCCGCTTGGCCAAGAAAGACGCTATCATCATGCATCCAGGCCCGATAAACAGAGGAGTCGAAATTTCCTCGGAGATGGCTGATTCCGTTAAGTCGGTCATCCTCAAGCAAGTCGAAAACGGCATCGCCATCCGCATGGCTGTCCTCTACCTTCTCTTGGGAGGAAAAGAGCGTGAAACTGCTGATTAAAAACGGACGGGTGGTGGACCCTGCTTCTGCCATGGATGAGACCATGGATATCCTGGTTGACCGCGGCAAAATCATCGATATCAAGCCCAGGGTCGAAGCGAGCAAGGACTGGAAGGTTATTGATGCATCCCGACTCGTCGTCGCACCTGGCTTCATCGATATGCACACCCATGTTCGCGAACCCGGTCAGGAAGAAAAGGAGGATATCGAAA
>Ga0209102_1001085_pt1 | contig 15419 bp, 12 predicted proteins | sample ConPoolayeHmetaG_FD_185483 | JGI IMG/M metagenome (GOLD analysis project Ga0209102, IMG submission 185483) | Hot spring microbial mat communities from California, USA to study Microbial Dark Matter (Phase II) - Cone Pool mat layer H metaG... ...
CCTACATATAGTTTGATATAGACCGCGGAAATCTTCATAAAAATCATCGCTTCGGTTTGACGACAAGAGAATTATATTATAAAATTAAATATGCTCACTCAAAGTCTGGGCAAATACCGAATTATTCAATGGCTTGGTGGTGGGCAGTTTGGTGATGTCTATTTAGCCTTTGATACAATCTTAAAAGAAAATTTTGCCCTGAAGGTCTCCCGGATGCGACCCGAAGATATCCAAATCTTAAAAGAAGAAGCGCGGCTCCTTGCCTCTTTGGAACATAGGAATATCGTCCGCTTCTATAATATTGATTATCTTCAGGGGAAACTAATCTTAGTTACCGAATATGTGAAGGGGTGGTCAATAAGGGAGATGATTGAAAAAGAGCAATTAGAGTTAAATTTAATCATAAGAATTGCCGAGCAGTGCCTGTCTGCATTGGGCTATGCCCACAAAAAGGGGATTATCCACCGTGACTTAAAGCCAGAAAATATCCTCTTTTCCGAAGAGGGGGTCGTTAAAATTACCGACTTCGGTCTGGGTAAGTTCTTAAAGAAAGGTAGCCTTTCCGCTTCCATCGCCGGCACACCAATCTATATGCCACCCGAGGCCTGGGAAGGCAAATTTTTTATTGAGTCGGATATCTACGGTCTGGGTGCGGTCTTATATGAAATGGTAACAAAAAGACCGCCTTTCTTAGCCGATAGTTTAGAGGAGATAAGAAAGATGGTCTTTGAGAAAGAGCCAATCCCACCAAGATTCTTAAATCCTTCCCTTCCCTCAACCCTTGATAGGGCAATCACTAAGTCTTTAAGTAAGGATAGAGGGCAAAGACCGCACTCCGCTGAGGAATTTTATCAACTCCTCTTCCGTAAAGCCATTGAGATAAAACCCCTGGCGATATTTAAGGTTGAACCTAAGATTAATCTCACATCACAGCAGCGGGAAATAATAACCGCCAAAGAGAAAAAGATTCTCGTTACCGGTGGACCGGGAAGTGGTAAGACGACAACCTTAACCTATAAGGTCTATCACTCCTTAAAGGAAGAAGGGATTGAACCAGAATCAATCCTCTGCCTCACCTTCACCCAGAAGGCAGCCAAAGACTTAAAAGAAAGATTGGAAAGACTCTTAAAAAAAGAGATGCGGGATATTCTAATTGGCACATTCCATAACCTCTGCCTCCAGATTTTAAAGGCGGAAGCGGAATTGTTGGATTTTAGTCCCGACTTCACTGTGATTGAGCCATTCCCCAAAACAATTCGTCTGGAAATCCCTGGTCTCGGTAGTCAGCAGATTGAAAGGATAAAGAAAATGATTGAAAGATTTAAGTCAATTCCTCTCTTGCCCGAAGAGGTTGAGCGAGAAGCGAAGAGTTCCTTCCAGAAATTAGCCGCGGAAGCCTTCCGCCGTTATCAGGATTACTTAAAAGAGAGAAACCTTTTGGATTTTGATGACCTAATCTATTATACCTATTTCCTATTGAAAAATTTTCCCGAGGTGTGTGAAAAATATTCCTCTAATTTTAACCGAATCTTCGTTGATGAATTGCAGGACCTAACCCCAGTTCAATATCAAATCTTACCCCTTCTCGTTAGTGTCAAAGAGAATATCTTTCTGACTGGTGACCCCGCTCAATCAATTTACGAGTGGCGAAATGCCCGACCGGAAAATATCCTTTTAGCCAAAAAGGATTTCCCCGGAATTAAGACCTATCACTTAAATACTAACTTCCGCCTCCCGGGAAAAATCTACCAAATCTGTCAAAACCTGATTGGTGAAGAAGAGAGAAAACCAATCCTCTTGATTAAAGAGGAAGGTAGTGCAGAATTGTTTGGGGCGGAAAGTGAAGAGGAAGAGGTGCTCTTTCTCATAAAAAAGATAGAGGAGATAGTGAAAAAAGAGCATCGCTTTTATTCGGAGATTGCGGTCTTATACCGAACCAACTCCCAATCCCGGATTTATGAAGAAGGGTTTTTAAGAGCCAGCCTTCCTTATAGTATAATCGGCGATGAGCGGTTTTACGAAAGGGAGGAGATAAGGAATTTAATCCAACTAATGCGGGCAATCGCCGAAGGTGATAAAGAAACAGCCCGACCAGTTATCGCCTGGCTGGCTAATTCCTCGGAGGAGAAATTAAAGATTGAAAATGGCAAATTCTTTTTCTCTGGGACCAATCAAAAAATTGATAAGTTCATTGACTTACTTAATAAAATATTTAGTGAAAGGGGAATGAAACCAGCGGTAATCCTTAATGCCATTTCGGCCAATGCCCCTCTCTTTGCCTCCTGGCAAAAGAAGGAAATCGGAAGGATAAGGATGGGAAATATCCAAGAGTTAGCAAATCAGGCGAAGGAGTCGGCCGAAGGTGGGATCAAAGGATTCTTAGAAAAGATTCAACTCTTAGAGGATTTGGCATTAGTTGACTGGGGAAAGGATTTCGTTCGGTTCTTAACCGTCCATGCGGCAAAGGGTTTGGAATTTCCCATTGTTTTCCTGGTTGGTATGGTGGAAGGTCTCTTCCCATTATTCGGCAATACCCTAGACCGAAAAAAATTAGCCGAAGAGAGAAGGCTTTGTTATGTGGCAGTCAGCCGGGCAACGGAAAGACTTTATATATCTTATCCGAAGCGAATTGGCGGAAAGAAACAAGAGGTCTCCCGCTTCCTCCCAGAGATGCTCGGTATTTGACAGAGAATAGGAAAAGCATATAATAAAAATAAAAATATGGATCGGTTAACTGTCTACATTGGCGATATATTTAAGGTTTTGCCCAAAATTCCAGAAAGTTCTATTGACTGCATCATTACCAGTCCCCCTTATTGGAAACAGAGGGACTACAAACACCCCAAACAGATTGGTCAAGAGAAATCCTATTATGAATACATTAAAAAGTTGGTAGAAATCTTCTCCCAAATGAAAAGGTTGTTAAAACCAACCGGCACATTCTTTTTGAATCTGGGTTATAAATACGAAAACAAAAACCTCCTCCTGATTCCCGAAATGGTTGCTTGGGAACTGCAAAAAAGTGGCTGGTGTCTCTTAAATAAGATAATCTGGCATAAACCGAATGCTATGCCCTCATCCGTTGCGAAGAGAATCACCAATGTCTACGAACCGGTATTTCTATTTGTGAAAGAAGAGAGTAAATACCAGTATTATCTCGCAATTGATGAATTGCGCCTCCCAGCTCGAACCAAGGAGGAAGAGAAAAAGCCAGAAGACTTACTCGGAATGACAGTGAGAGACTCTTTAAGAAAAGACGGGAAGGATGAAGGGGTGGTAAAAGAGATATACGAAGATAAAGATGGGCATCTTTTGGCTCGGGTCTTCTGGAAAAGTGGCAGTAAGACGATTGAATCAATTCAAGATTTTTCTCAGGAGTCGCAATTAGGAGTAGAGTTTTTCTGCCCCTCCTGCCAGAAAAGGATTGAGAATGATATTGATTTAGAGAAGCATAGAAATTGTGGCCAGTTCCCCTTGCCCATTTTCCCAACACCCGAGAAGTCCGAAAAGAAAAAAACCCAGAAAGAAATCTCTCTTTTCCCATCTCTATTTCTTAAAGATTACCGGGGAAAGTATTCCCTAAGTCCGGAGAACCGAGGACAGTCCCCTGGCGCCCGCCTTGCCCTTTTTGGCGAATACCTTGTCCGACAAAGAAGATATAAGATATATCAACCACTCATAGCTGATTATCTCCAATTCTGGCGCAAGAAAAAGGGGATAAAGATAAAAGAGATTGACCAGAAACTCGGTTATCGCGATACCGCCGGACATTGGTTCCGGAAGGATACCGAACACTGGGGAAAAGGCGGGTCGGTTCCCTTGCCTGAGGATTGGTGGCAACTGAAAAAAATCCTTGCCTTTGATAATCTCTATGACCGATTGGTTACCGAGACCCATTTGGTTTTACAGACCGTGAGAACCCACCCCAAAGGGAAAAATCCCGGCGATGTCTGGAGCATTAAACTCCAGCCCATCTTGGAGGCCCATTTTGCTCCCTTTCCCGAAGAATTAGTAAGGAGATGCCTCCTCGCCGGCTGTCCAAAAGATGGGACGGTTTTGGACCCATTTGCTGGCTCGGGAACAACCGGTAAGGTAGCCTTAGAATTAAATCGGAAGGCAATTTTAATTGAACTAATCCCCGAATACTTAAATATCATAAAGAGAAGGTGTCCAGAGATGCCAAAAGTAGTCTATGTTGAGTGACTTTGAGTTGGAGAAATTGGAGAGAAAGTATTTTGACTTCATTGCTATCTCCTTAATCCAGGACTTAAAGAAGGTAATTGAAGGCTTAAACTCACGGATTAAAATTATCTCTGACTGGTATGAAAAATTCAAAAAGACTGCTCGAAAAGGTTACAATTCTTCGGATTTAGAAACCGGTGCCGAGCGCATCTTCCATCACTTTTTTGCCCCCATCCTAAAATTCCCCAATTCTTCCCCTAATCGGTTCTGACCTATTCTTTGAAATACCCGATTGTTATTTACATATTGAAGTAAAAACTGCGATTTTCAACAACGAAGCCGACTACAAAGGAAAAGTAAACATCGGGATAAATCAAACATCTTACGGAATCAATAGCCTCTTCGCCCCCAATCTCCCAACTTATTATGAAAAAGGAAAGAAACCCTGCCTCAACTATTGCCTTCTGATTATTCACGAACATGCCCAGTCCAATATCCGAGCCTTTCTTTTAATCTCTATCCCCAACGGTCAACTATTCTCAATCTATGGTAAGAAGATATTTCGCAGCGGCAAAGGCGGTGTGAAAAAGGCAAAGGATTTCCGATACAAATACGTCAGTGAACCAAAATTTAAGGTATTGAGTGAAAAGAGAGGCAAGGATGTTTATCGGGTTGAAGCGATTTATTTGGCTAAAGGTCTAAAACCCGAAGAGATAACCGGAATTCCTAACCTTCCCATTCACTCTCAATACTAAAACCCCCGGTGCAGACCTAAACCTTTGGCATAATCTATAACTTCAAAATATTCCTTCTCGGTTATCCTCCGGGAAAGTTCCAAATAACGATTGGCACGATAACAGGGGCGATATTGTGCCATAATGTTCACATAAGAATTTTTTGAGACTTCTTGGGCAATAAAATCTAAGACCCGAAAAGAACCAGCAATGCGGTTCGGCAGGACTAAATGGCGAATTAAAAGCCCCCTTTGGGCAATCCCCATCTCATCACAAACCAAATCCCCAACCTGTCGGTACATCTCTTTAATTGCCAACTTATTTATCGCAAAATAATTGTCTGCATTGGAATATTTCTTGGCGTTTTCCTCATCACTATACTTCGCATCCGGCATATAAATATCTACTACCCCTTCTAATAGTTTTAAGGTCTCCACTTTATCATAACCACCGGAGTTATAGACGATTGGTATTTTTAGACCACTTTTAACCGCTAATTCTAATGCCTCAATCACCTGGGGGACGATATGGGTGGGTGAGACTAAATTTATATTGTGACAGCCAATCTCCTGGAGATAAAGCATAAGTGAGGCTAATTTTTCTTTATCCATTTCCCGCCCCTCACCTAATTGACTTATCTCATAATTCTGACAGAAGAGACAATTGAGATTGCAATAAGAGAAAAAAATTGTCCCGGAGCCAAAGTTGCCGACCAGTTCGCGTTCTTCACCAAAGTGTGGACCGTAAGAAGAGACGACCGCATACCTTCCAGTTCGGCAGTGCCCTTTTTGGTTCTCTAAGCGATTAACTTTGCATTCCCGGGGACAGAGAGCACACCTCTCCAGCATTACCAGGGTTCTTTCCTTCAATTCTTTAAGATTTATTCTAAGATAAGAAGCTTCCATTGAAAACTAACCAAGACTTTCCAACCACTATTTGACCATTCGCTTGAAGAAACCGACTACGGGATTGATATCAAAGGTTATCGGGATATTCTCGGGCAAGGACTTCAAAAATAGACCGCCGTAGTTTTTCTTAATTATCCGCTTATCCAAGACCGCGACTACACCCCGGTCGGTTTTATTCCGGATTAACCGACCAAACCCCTGGCGGAAACGAAGAACCGCCTGGGGAAGTTGAAATGACCAAAACGGCTCCTCGCCCTTGCTTTTTAAATCTTCAACAATCCCTTCAATTCTTGGTTCATCCGGAACATCAAAGGGCAACCGGGTAATTACTAAACAACTCAAAGTCTCACCCGGGACATCAACCCCTTGCCAGAAGGAGGCGGTAGCAAAAAGGCAAGATGAGGTATCCTCTCGGAATTCTCTTAGGAGTTGATAGACCGGGGCGTCGCCCTGTTTTAAGAGACGATACCTTCCCCTTTCACAGAGCCGAAAAACCTCGTCCATCATCTTAAAACTGGTGAAGAGGATAAGGGTGCGGCCGCCGGCAACCCTTATTATCTCGTTTATCACCTTAGCGGACTGAGGGACGAAATCATCTTCCTCGGGAAAAGGCAATCGCTCTTCAATAAATAAAAGGCATCTTTCCCTATAATTGAATGGCGAGTCAAGAATTTTTTTCTCCCAACTAGCCGCGGGCATTATCCCCAATCGGTTGGTAATAAAGGTAAAGTCGCGCCCAACACTCAAAGTCGCCGAGGTTAAAATAACCGGTTTGAATTTATGGAATATCTCGCTTAAGAATTTCTTAACCGAGATTGGGGCGCTCTTTAGGTAGATACCCCTCTCTTCCTTTTCTATCCAGTAGACCGATTCTTTGTCTCTTAAGGAGATAAATTCCTGAATCGCCTCTTTTCTTTTCTGGAGGCTTCGGGTCACAGCTAATAATTCAGAAGATAACGGCTCTTCTGCCCGGCAATTTTTAAAGAGATCAAGAAGTTGGGAGTTGAATCTTTCTAATTCGTATCCCAAGTCAATCGTTGTGGAAATGGGCGCGCGGATTCTCTTTTTGGCATCGGTCTTCTCGCCGATTTCAAAAAAGAAGGTATCTACCTTTCGCAGGAGTTCAACGACGAGATTGCTCAGTGCCTCTTTCTTGCTAAAAGAAATTGGCAGAAGTTTTAGAAGTCCTTTTTTGGTGCGCGGATTAAACAGGGATAGTAATTGCCTTTTCAAATGGCTGTCGGATAAATCAATACCTAAATAACCAACCGCGGCATCTTCTAAGCGATGGGCCTCGTCAAAGAGGATGAGGTCAAATTCCGGAAGGAGTTTACAGTTCTGGGCCCAATGGGCAAAGAAGAGAAAGTGATTGATTACTAATAAGTCGGCCGCTTCCCATTCCCGTCTTGCCTGGTAATAGAAACATTCCGAATAATAGGCACATCGCTTCCCGAGGCAACTCTCACCATCCCGATTTATTTTACTCAAAAGTGATGGGTCAATATTTTCCGGAAAGCAAACGACTAACCCCTTTTTCTCTTTTGCCCAAAAGATTATCTTATCCTTAAGATACTTCTCCTCCTCAGGATCAAAGAGGCCATAGCGCAGATTATTCTCCGAGCGTCTTTTACAGATATAATTCTCTTGACCATAGGCGGCACAGGCCAGGGTGGGCATTAGCCTCTGGACAATCGGTATATCTTGTAAAATTAGTTGTTCCTGGAGGATTTTGGTATAAGTGGAGACGACAACCCTTTTATTTTCTTTTTTGTGATGGAAAAGAAGGGGGATGAGATAGGCTAAACTTTTACCGACACCGGTTCCGGCTTCAATTATGAGATTTTTTTGATTAGCCAGTGAGTCGCTAACCAAAAGCGCCATCGCCATCTGTTCCCTTCTCTCTTCATAATTGGGTAAGACGGTGGGCAGTCTTTCGGTAAAAAGAGAAAATAGGATATCCTTATCCAGCATTCTCCACGGCGCGACCTATTTCATAATCTTTAACAAAGACCTCGTCAAAGTTATAGACATTGTAAAAATCCTCCTTTTTATCTTCGGCCGTCTTGGAGAGAAGACCGGCGTCCACCAAATTAAAGACAATCTCACCAAAGTCATCGGTCGTCTTCACTCCCCAGGTAGCAAAAACCATCTTGGCCATCCGACCGAATCTCTCTTTGGCTAATTCCTTTATCCCCGCCAAGAGTTCTTGCCCGGTGACATGCTTAGGCTTATTAAATATCTTTCGGGCGTAATCCAAACTTTCCAAGAGAAAAAGGTAGGCCTCTAATTTATACCGCTTATCCCTTTTTAGAATTTCCGCCAATTTTTCTCTGAACATTACCGAATTAGGTCTTGGCTTAGCGGTTGGGTTTAATCTTCGCCGCGGTCTTTTGTAATGCCTGTTTCAAATCGTCAATTATATCTCGGTGGTCTTCAATCCCCACGGACATCCTCACCAGTCCTTCGCTGATTCCTGACTTCTTTAAGTCTTCTTGGGAATAGGAGGAATGACTCATTGATGCCGGATGCTCAATTAGGGTTGCGGTATCCCCGAGGCTGACGGCACAGAGGCAGAGTTTTATACTATTCATTAAGATGCGGCCGGCCTCTCTTCCTCCTTTCAATTCAAAGGCGAGCATACTACCTGGTCCGGTCATCTGTTTTTGGGCAATCGCATACTGGGGATGGGAAGGAAGTCCGGGATAGGAAACATAAGAGACCTCTTTCCTTTGGGCAAGAAAACGGGCAACCCGCATCCCATTCTCGTTATGCCGCTCCATCCTGACCCCCATCGTCTTTAATCCCCTCAATAAGAGCCAGGCATTGAAGGGACTTTGGACACCACCCAAAAGTCGGCAAGCAACCTCTTTTAATTCCTTAACGAATTCCTTTTTACCAATTACCAGTCCCCCCAGGGTATCAGCATGTCCGGAGATGAACTTGGTTGCGGAATGGATAACAATATCCGCACCAAGTTTCAAGGGTTTTTGGTTATAAAAGGTGGCAAAGGTATTATCAACAATTAAAGAGGCACCAACCTGGTGGGCGAGATGAGCGGTTGCCTTTAGGTCAATTACTTCACAGGTAGGATTAGTTGGGGTTTCAACCAGGATACAACGCGTCTTCGGTGAGAGCAATTTCTTCAGTTCATAAAGAAAATTATTTGCCTTAGCAAAGAAGACCTTAATGCCCAATTTGGCTAAGAGGGCATTTAAGAGAGAATAGGTGCAACCGTATATCGGATAGGAGGCAATTATCTCATCACCTTTTTGAGCCAGGGTAAAGAGGGTGCCGGCAATTGCCGCCATACCGGAGGCGAGGGCACAACAATCCTCCCCCTCTTCTAAAAGCGCTATCTTCTCTTCTAATGCCCGGATGGTTGGATTGCCCAATCGGGTATAGAAAAAGCCTTCCTTCTCACCGGAAAAAATCTGCGCGCCTTCCTCGGCACTGGCAAAGGTGAAGAGGGCAGTTTGATAAATCGGAACGGCAAGCGAACGGGTGTAAATATCCCCCAAAATATTTTTCCCGTGAACCGCCTTTGTATTTTCTTTCATTTTTTCTCCTTTTTTGAACCTAAGTTTAATAAAATATAACAAAAAGATGGGAAAAAGTCAAAATAGAAATCAACGTGGTTTAAGCCATTCTTTTGAGAATATTCTAATCGGTAATTCGCCGGTGCACTTGCGCCCCGCTTGGCGTGCGGCAATCGCTAAGGGAAAAAGCGATATCTTCCGCTATTTTGTTCACATCGTAATTTTCGGCAACAAATCTCTGGCTGTTTTTGCTTAAAGAATTGTATAAATCTTTATCGGTAAAAAGCCTTCTTACCGCCGCCGAGAATGCCTCAGGTGTGTCAGCGACAAGCAGATGCTTCTCATTTTTCGCCCCTAACCCAGCGCAACCGGCCGTGGTGCTAACAATTGGTAAGCCAACCGCCATCGCCTCCAAGAGTTTGATTCGGGTGCCCGTGCCGACAAGTAAAGGACAAACAAATACCCTTGATTTTTTTAAGTAGTCTAAGACCGCCGGAACCTTTCCGGTAACGATTATCCCTTGATTAGGATTAGCCAAGCGCTGAATCTTTTTATGGGGATAATTCCCGACCACCAAGAATTTAACCTCGGGCAAATCCGCTTTTAACCGGGGGAAGATCTCTTTGACAAAATATAAAACACCGTCCACATTTGGCTCATAACTCATATTCCCGGTGAAGATTAAGGACTGGGAGGTTTCGTTATCTAAGCCCCAAGGGAAGTCCTGTAATTCTATTCCCTTTCTCACTACCTTTAATCTTTTATCCCTGTCGTATTCTCTTAAACTCGCCGCATCCCGGGTCGTAGAGACCCACAGGGTATCAAATCTTTGGAGGCAACCGATTTCATATTTTCGGAGTCGGAAAAATTCTAAGAAGTGAGCCAATCGCCGGAGTGGTGATTTGCCTACCCTGGCTAACATCTTATGTCGTTCGGATACTATATCATGAAAGTCTAAAATCTTCTTAATGCCTACCCCCCCTTTAATATACTGTCCCATCCGCTCGTGACTGGCGATTATAGCATCAAATCTTTTTCCCTGCAAGGTTGCCGCGACGACCTTTTTGAATTGCGAAGAACGATAGAACCCAACCCGAAAAGAACTCCCTGTGAAGAGAGAGAGAAATGCGTGCCAAAGAGCCGGTATCTTTTTTAAGCGGATAATTTCTATCCTTTCACAATAGGGAAACAATTTATTTATTTCCTGTTGCTCATCTTTTTGGCAGAGGCATAAAAGAGTTATCTTATGCCTGGGGGCAAGTTTTTTTAGATAATAAAAATAACTTGTCCCCCCTCCTCCCTGGGAAGGAACCGGAAGGTAAGGCGAAAGGATTAAAATATTCATATTCCTTCTAAACGATAACAGCGATGAAAAGAAATATAAACGATGACAGCGGTGAAAAATATCGCCGTAATCATCATTCGGTTTTTGCCAATAGGTCGTCGTATAAACTTAAAAGCCTTTCTGCTGTTCTCTTCCAGGAGAAGGCATTGGCCCGAGAAAGCCCTTTTACTTTTAACTCTTTCCTTAAATCCTCATTCTCCAAAAGTAATAAAATCTTCTTTCCCAAATCATCGGCATCCTTTGGGTCAATTAAAAGCGAGGCCCCTTGGGCAATTTCTTTAAGCGCTGAGCAATCACTGGTAATCACCGGCACACCACAAGCCATCGCTTCAATCACCGGCAATCCAAACCCTTCATAAATAGAGGGGTAAACGAATAGGTCGGCCAGATTATAGACAAAAGGTAAATCTTCGGCTGGCAGATAGTTAAGAAACATAACCTCTTCCTTCACCCCCAGCTCCGAAACTACCCTTAAAATCTCATCACTACCTATCCCCAATTTCCCCACAATTACCAGTTTATGCCCTATCCCCTTAATCCTCACTAATTTTTGGAAGGCCCGCACCAGGGGCAACAAATTCTTCCGGTATTCTACTGTCCCGACAAAAAGGATAAATCGCTTCGGCAGAGACAACTTCTTCCTCATTTTTTCTAATAATTCCTGTTCTTCAATCACCTTGAACATTTCATCAATCCCATTATAAACAACCTTTATCTTCGCCTCTTTGATTGGGAAAAGGGAAAGCAAATCGTTTTTTGTCGTCTGCGAAGGGGTAACGATGGCATCGGCTCGCCTTAAGGTTATCGGTAGGAGCAACCGGAAATACCTCGGATACCAAAATCCATAAACCTGAGGGAAGATAAAGGGTATCAAATCATGGACCGTCACTATTGTCTTCCCTTGATAAAACAGAGGTAATAAATGATTGGGTGAATGAAAAAGGTCAATGCGGTCTCTCTTTAAGTATTGGGGAAGAATGAAGTTCAACCAGAAGGGGGAAAAAGGCTTCTGCCAGAGGCTTTTTCTATTCGCGCCGGGTGGGGTTGTGATAAGAACCATATTTTTCGGAAATTGCCAAGCGGTTGATTTCTTATCGGTATAGAGAAGAAATTGATAATTATTGGCGGATGATGAGAATTGCCTTAAAATATTAGATATATAAATCCCAATCCCGGTCTTTTGGTTATCTAACTTCCGGCAATCCCAGGCGATTCTATATTTTCTCACCTTGCCCACTAATCCCAAGAGATTTTTTTTAGTAGGGAGTAGGTCTTCTTTGGTTGACGCCCAAGCCGAATAATCCCCAGGGTCTTCTCTTCTGGGGAGAGGTTTTCCTTAGCAAATTCGCACAAGGTCCAAAAACGAAACCCGGTCTGATTTTTCTTTAAGACTTTTAGCATCCTCTTAAAATAGTTTTTCTGCCCCTCCTCCCCTTTAGCCCAGGAAGTCGGGTAACCAAATTCACTAACCACAACCGGTTTGCCGGTTTTTTCCCGCAACCAGAAGAGGATTGTTGGCAGGCTTTCCGGCTCACCAAAAAAGGAGAGGGCAAAAATATCTACTCTTTCTTTTAAGCGCTCAATAAATTGGGCGGCATTTTTTAGGGTATTTAAATCTCTTCCCCCTAATTCTACTTCTAAGGGGTGGAGGGTGTCGTATCGCCGGATCAAGGTGGCCACACTCTCCGCCCATTGTATGAGCGTATCAATCGGTTCCTTGATAAAATTTATCTCATTTCTTATCCCCCAAAGATAAATTCTTTCATCATCCCGGAATCGCTTGACAATCTCCGTTAGATACTTTTTATGAAACGGCCATTTGCGCAACGAATGGTTATAAGTGAAGTCAAAGAGGGTGTAGATTACCTTCAGGTGGTATTGATTGGCGATACTTAGGAATTCGTCTAATCTCTGAATTAGGTCAATTTTTATCTCATCTTCTTCTTCGGAAAAGAAAAAGGGGTAGTGGATATAGGTCTCAACGAGATTAAGGTTTAATTCCTTAACTAACTTTAAATCCTTTTCAATAACTACTGCATCCCATTCTAACCACATCTTCTCCCAGGGATTTTTCGCTGGGTAGTAATTGACCCCCCGCATCTTTTCCACCGGAAATGGGAGGACGGAAAAAAAGAGAACGAAGTAAATAGTCATCCTTAATTATAATTTGAAAAGGGTCGAAGTCAAGTTTAGAAGCGTTTTAGACAAAATCTCCGGTGTCGGTAAAAAGCGCGCAACTCGCTTGACGACCGATAAAAAATTTTGTAAAATTATTCCTATAAAATTACAGAGGGAGCGAAGAAGATGGCAAGAAAAATTTTATCCTTTTTATCTATTCTTACCCTTTTTAATCTTTCCTTTGGCCGAAAAGATAATGCAAAAATTGAGGCACGGGTCTATTTTCCAACCGCTGATGAATTATTGGCAAAATTAGGTGATTTCTTTTCCGAGTTAGATATCGCTACTGGCGGTGAGACCAAAACCGGTGAGCCTTATATTATAATTATCACGACCGAAGAGCAATTGGAAAGGATAAAGGAGAAGGGGTTAAGGGTAGAGATAACCTATCCGGATATTAAAGAGAAGTTTCGTTTGATGACCGGGGTTGACCCAAATAAGCCAGAACTTTTAAGGGACTTTGGCTATTTCTTCACCTACTGGGAGATGATTGATACCTTGGACCGATTGAAGGTAAATTATCCAAGTATCTGCTCCCTTATGAACATTGGGGTCTCCCATCAAGGGAGACCGCTCTGGACCTTAAAAATCTCCGATAATCCAAGTATTGATGAACCGGAGCCAGCGGTTTATATCAACGGGGCAATCCATGCCCGAGAGCCGGGTGCTACCCATTGCTGTATTGATTTCGCCTCTTGGCTTTTAATGAATTATGGTGTAGATAGCACCGTCACCTGGCTGGTGAATAACCGGGAAATCTATATCACGCCGGTGATGAATCCGGATGGCTATGTCTATAATTCTGATTCCGGAGGACCTAATGCCTACTGGCGAAAGAATCGAAGAATAATTCAATCCCCTTATGTTGGCGTGGACTTAAATCGGAATTATGGTTATAAATGGGCTTATGATAATTCTGGTTCAAGCGGTAGTCCATCTTCTGAGACCTATCGTGGTCCTTCCCGATTTTCCGAACCCGAGACAAGGGTAGTAAGGGATTTTATGCTTGCCCAGAAAATAAGAACCCAAATGGATTATCACACTTATGGTCAGTATAATGTGTATCCCTGGGGATATACAACCTCTTCACCGCCGGATGAGATTACGCTTCGTGAGATAGTTGATACCTTTCGGATGTATAACCAATATCCGGCTCCCCGAACCGGACAGGTTTCTCGTGTCCTCTATTCAGTAAACGGCGGCAGTGTTGATTGGGAATATGCGGATACCTTGCACGAAGGAAACAGAAAATTTGTTACCTATGCCTTTACGATTGAATGGGGAATAAATGATTTCTGGTATGGTTGGGATGACCCTTCTTATGTTGATAATGAATGCCGGATAAATCGTCCCAATACCTTTTATCTGGCCAAGACCGCCGGGGTCTTCTTTGAGCCAAGAAGGGTTTTTATTAACGATTCCTTATCCGGAAATAGAACCAATGAATTAGATGCTGGGGAGACGGCAAGTGTCTGGTTTCGGGTAAGAAACCGAGCAATCCACCCCTTAGATTCGGCCTATTCAATCACGGCAAAACTTAAATCCCGGGATGAGATGATAATTATCCTTGATAGTATAAAGACCTTTCCCAATTGTCAAAGAAAGGATTCTACGGATAACCGCCTTAATCAATTCCGGGTTTATTGCCAGACATCGGCTGAACCCGGAAGGGTTGTGCCTTTAAGATTGGAGATGAGTTATACTGACGATAATCTGACGATGACCCAGCCGGTAGAATTTAGTATAATTATCGGTTCTAATCCATTGGTCTCGCCGAATGTTGGGACGAAATCAATCGTCGCACCGGTCGGCATAATAGATTCTGGTGGTTTAATCACCCCGCAGGCTTGGGTGAAAAATTACGGGGTAGAGCCAGCTACCTTTCGGACCCGGTTTCGCATCGGTAGTTTTTATGAGTCTTTTAAGGATACAACCCTTTTGTTTGGCGACTCGGCCCTTCTTATCTTCTCTTCGGTGCCGGCGGATTGGCCCCGAGGGAAATATCCAATTAAATGCACTACGGCTTTGAGTGGCGATGTCTATTTCTGGGATGACTGGAAAACGGATACGATAATAATCGGGGTTAGAGATGTCGGCTGTTATAAGATTGTCTCACCACTGCCAATTGTTGACTCTGGAACTGAGGTGATACCGGCCTGTTCGGTCCATAACTTTGGCAATACAACTGAGAGTTATCAGGTCAGGATGAAGATTGGTAATTTCTATAATGAGAGCGCTGATGTTATCAATCATAGTCCCGGGACTTATCAGTATATCACCTTTCCCAGTTGGCTGGCCCAAGAAAAAGGAACCCATACTGTCTCCTGCTCAACCGAACTTACCGGCGATGTCTATTCCGGCAATGATAAACTATCCCGTTCGGTATTGGTTGGGGTCTTAGATGTCGGGACAACGGGAATTGTGGCACCGGTTGATATTGTTGATTCTGGGGCGGTAATTAAGCCAAAGGCAAGAGTAAAGAATTTTGGCAATTCCCCGGTAACCTTTGATGCGACATTTTATATTGAAGGAGCGG
>Ga0209102_1001087_pt1 | contig 15374 bp, 24 predicted proteins | sample ConPoolayeHmetaG_FD_185483 | JGI IMG/M metagenome (GOLD analysis project Ga0209102, IMG submission 185483) | Hot spring microbial mat communities from California, USA to study Microbial Dark Matter (Phase II) - Cone Pool mat layer H metaG... ...
GGAAGAGTTAAGGATTTACCGGGAGTTAAATATCATATTGTTCGAGGAAAATATGATACTACCGGGGTTTCCGGAAGAAAAAAAGCAAGGTCTAAATATGGAGTTAAAAGAAGTGGAGAATTACCAATTACTTCTGCTGCTTAAATATGCCAAGAAAAGGATCAGTTAAAAAAAGAACTTTATCACCGGATCCCATTTATCAAAGCCGCTTAGTATCCCGGTTAATTAACCGAGTGATGAAAGATGGTAAAAAAACAATAGCGCAAAAACAGGTATATAAAACTTTTGAACTAATAAAAGAAAAAACTAAAAAACATCCCCTGGAGGTTTTTACTAAAGCTTTAGAAAATGTTGAACCCGTAATGGAGGTTAGACCAAGACGAGTGGGGGGAGCAGCCTATCAAGTGCCAATGCCCGTTAGGGGAAACAGAAGAGAATCTTTAGCTATTCGTTGGTTGGTTTTATATGCCCGTCAAAGGCCAAATTCCGAATATCATCATTTTTATGAAAAACTGGCGGCGGAGATTTTAGATGCCTCTCAAAATCAAGGAGGGGCAGTTAAGAAGAAGCAAGAGGTTCATCGCATGGCCGAAGCTAACAAAGCTTTTGCTCACTTCCGTTGGTAATTTTGCCACAATCCCCAGAGTTTTGCTCTTGTTAAAAAAGAATGAAAACCCATTAATAAGGCAAAATTAAAACCCGGAATTCCGTCTAAAAAACCTTTCTTCCAAAAATAATTAATAAAAAATTTTCCCAAAGGATAAGCCAATATTTGCCAAAGGGAAGTTTTTACTCCCTGTTGATAAAAAAATTTGGCATTTAAATCAGTATAAAAATTAATATCTTTTACAAATTCAGCTACAGTTTGATGGGGATAATGAAGAAGAGGATTTTTTAATGTTCCAATTTTTCCTTTTATTTTCCAAACCTCATGTATTGGTCTTTCCCATTTTCCGGCGGATTTTTTTCCTAGTCTAAGAAGTTTAATATTTCCTGTTTCTCCGTATTTAAGACATCTTCCGGCCCAGAAATCTTGCCTTTTTAAATAAAATCCATTACAGCGAGTTTTTAAAATTTTCTTTTTAATTTCTGCTACTAAAGCGGAAGTTACTTTTTCATCGGCATCAACAAATAAAACCCATTCCCCTCTTGCCTTTTCCAATCCAAAATTTCTTTGGTTGGCAAAATCTCCATCCAAGTGTCTTTTAAAAATTTTTAATTTTGAATTTTGGATTTTTTTTATTGTTTTGTCAGTTGAATAGTCATCTATAATAATGATTTCATCACACCACCAAAGACTTTTTATACAAGACTCAATATTTTTTTCTTCGTTTTTAGTTAAAACTACCGCAGAAATCATTAATTTATTTTAACATGGCTCTTGTTTTAAAAAACAAATTCTGATAAAATCTACATCAGCGCTTCTTTAAGGAGCGGTTTTTTATACACTAATGAGTGAAAAAGGACAAATAAGAATTGGTGAAAAAAAGGCAGTTCCCATCAATATGGTGAGGAATATTGGGATTATTGCTCATATTGATGCGGGAAAGACAACCACGACCGAGCGGATTTTGTATTATACTGGAAAGACCTACAAGATTGGTGATATTGATGAGGGAACAACGCAAATGGATTGGATGCCCCAGGAGAAAGAGCGAGGAATTACCATTGTTTCCGCGGCAACAACTACCTTTTGGCGCCAATACCGAATAAATATTATCGATACTCCTGGACATGTTGATTTTACTGCCGAAGTAGAACGCTCGTTGCGTGTTTTAGATGGAGGGATTGTTGTGTTTGATGCTGAGGAAGGAGTTCAGTCGCAATCAGAAAGTGTTTGGCGTCAGGCAGATAAGTATCATGTTCCTCGTCTTTGTTTTATCAATAAAATGGACAAAATTGGAGCCGATTTTTTCCGGACAGTAAAAATGATTGAAGAAAGATTGGGAACTGTGCCGGTAATTTTAACTTTACCTATAGGAAAAGAAAAGGATTTTCAGGGGATAATTTTAGTGTTGGAAAATAAGGCTTTAATTTGGGATGACGCTAAGGATCCTAGTGGAGAAAAATATGAGGAAGTAGCTATTCCCACGGAGTTTGTTGAAGAATGGGAAAAGGCTAAGGAATTAGCAATCGAAAGAATTGCTGAAAATGATGGAGTTATTCAAGATAAATATTTAGCTGGAGAAGAAATATCCTTAGAAGACCTAAAGGTAGGTTTAAGACGAGCGGTAATTGCCAATAAGCTTATTCCTATTTATTGTGGTTCTTCCCTAAGAAACAAGGGCGTTCAGCCGCTTTTGGATGGAGTGATTGACTTCTTGCCTTCTCCTTTGGATTTACCTCCAGTTGAAGGACTAAATCCTCAAACAAACGAAAAAGAGGAGAGAGAAACTGATCCGACAGGCCCTTTTACAGCGTTGGCTTTTAAAATCCAAACAGATCCCCATGTTGGCCGACTGACTTATATTAGAGTTTACTCTGGTTCCATAAATGCTGGGCAAGAGATTTTTAACAGTACCCAAAAAACTCCCGAGCGGATAGGAAGACTTCTTTTAATGCATGCTAATCAGCGAGAGCCGATTGATAAAGTAAGTGCCGGAGAAATCGCCGCCGTAATTGGTTTTCAAAAAACAGTTACCGGCGATACTTTGTGCAGTAAAGACAAACCAATTATTTTAGAGCAGATTTCTTTTCCTGAGCCGGTAATTTCTTTGGCAATTGAACCAAAAACAAAAGCAGACCAGGAAAAATTAAGTTTAGCTTTAAGAAAACTTGCCGATGAAGATCCGACTTTCAAAATTAAGTCCGATTCGGAAACTGGGCAAACTCTTATTTGCGGGATGGGAGAACTTCATTTAGAAATTTTGGTTGATAGGATGAAAAGGGAATTTGGAGTTTTTGCTAATACTGGTGAACCTCAAGTTGCTTATAAAGAGACAATTAAGCAGATTGCCAAAGCAGAAGGAAAATATATTCGTCAGTCTGGGGGTCGGGGACAATATGGACATTGTTTTGTGAGGGTAGAACCCTTAAATCGTGGGGAAGGATATAAATTCATAAACGAGATTAAAGGAGGAGCAATTCCTTCAGAGTTTATTTCGGCAGTAGAAAAGGGAGTAAGGGAGGCAATGGAAAAAGGGGTGTTGGCTGGTTATCCAATGGTTGATATGACAGTGGCGGTATATGATGGTACTTATCATGAGGTTGATTCTTCCGATATTGCTTTTAAAATTGCCGGCTCTCAAGCTCTACAAGAAGCAGTAAAGCAAGCAAAGCCAATTTTGCTTGAACCAATTATGAAACTTGAGGTAACCACTCCCGCAGATTTTATGGGTGATGTTATTGGTGATTTATCAAGCAAAAGAGGGCAAATTTTAGGAACCGAAGAGCGAGGAAATTTACGGGTAATTACAGTATTAGTTCCTTTAGCGGAAATTCCAGGATATGCCACTACCTTGCGGAGTATGACTCAGGGGCGGGGAACATTTTATATGGAACCATCTCATTACGAGGAGGTTCCCCAAAATATTGCCCAAAGAATTATTGAAAAAAGATCCGGTCAGCCAATCCGTCGCTAAGGGGGTCTTGTAAAATTTTAAAAATCTTGATATACTTCTTGACAAGAAGTTAAAATTAGTTTAAACTCAAAAAGTTCTAAGGAGGAAAAATGGCAGATAAAGCAAAATTTGAAAGAACCAAACCCCATGTTAATATTGGCACTATTGGTCATGTTGATCACGGAAAAACAACTTTAACTTCAGCAATTACTAAAGTTTTGGCGAAAAAAGGGTTAGCTACTGCCTTAGATTATGAACAAATTGATAATGCACCAGAAGAGAAAGCGCGGGGAATGACAATTTCTATTTCTCATGTGGAATACGAAACAGAAAAACGTCACTATGCCCATATTGACTGTCCGGGCCACAAAGATTTTATTAAAAACATGATCACTGGAGCCGCCCAAATGGATGGGGCGATTTTGGTGGTTGCTGCTGATGATGGACCAATGCCTCAAACTCGAGAACACGTCCTTTTGGCTCGTCAGGTAAACGTACCGGCAATTGTTGTTTTCTTAAATAAGGTGGATATGGTCAAAGATAAAGAATTATTGGATTTGGTAGAAATGGAGGTCCGAGAGCTTTTGACAAAATACAAGTTTCCTGGTGATCAAATCCCGGTTATTCGTGGATCTGCTCTAAAAGCGATTGAAGGAGACGAAGAAGCGGTGAACTCTATTTTAGAATTAATGAAGGCAGCTGATGAATATATTCCCGATCCAGTGCGGCCATTAGACCAGCCTTTCTTAATGCCAATAGAGGATGTTTTCTCTATTAAAGGTCGGGGAACAGTTGTTACCGGTCGGGTTGAAAGGGGAGTAGTAAAACTTAACGACGAAATAGAGATTGTTGGTTTGCGGGAGACCAAAAAGACAATAGTTACCGGAGTGGAAATGTTCCGCAAAACCTTAGATCAGGGTCAGGCAGGAGATAACATCGGAGTTTTACTCCGGGGAATTGAGAAAGATGATGTAGAAAGAGGTCAAGTTCTGGCTAAACAAGGAACAATTACTCCTCACACTCAATTTGAGGCGGAAGTTTATATTCTTACCAAGGAAGAAGGAGGAAGGCATACGCCCTTTTTCTCCGGTTATCGGCCGCAATTTTATATTCGAACTACCGATGTCACCGGCGAAGTAGTTTTGCCTCAGGGTGTGGAAATGGTGATGCCTGGAGATAATGCTAAAATGACCGTGAAACTTATCCAACCGGTGGCTTTGGAAGAGGGCTTACGCTTTGCAATCCGTGAAGGTGGACATACGGTTGGTGCAGGAGTAATTACCAAAATCATTGCCTAAAATAAATGGCTAAGGGAAGAATAAGGGTACGTTTAAAATCATACGATCATCGAATTATCGATGAGAGTTGCGAAAAGATTATTCAAACCGCTTTGACTACCGGAGCCAAGGTAGTTGGTCCAGTGCCTCTTCCCACCTCCCGAAAAATGATTACTGTTACTACTTCTCCCCATACCGATAAAAATGCCCGCGAGCATTTTCAGATTTTAGTTCATAAAAGGTTAATTGATATTTTAGATCCTACCCAGAAAACTCTTGATTCTTTGTCTCATTTAGATTTACCCGCAGGAGTAGATATTGAAATAAAAATGTAACTTCAGGGCACTGACTATTGCATAAAATTCATTTTTATTATACAATATAGCAATCTTAAAATGGAGGTGAGAAATTTCTAAAAGCAAGCCTTAAAATTTGAAGGTTTAAAAAGAGTGCCTCCGGCACTTTTTTTAGTGGAAAAAATGATTAGCGCTATTTTAGGAAAAAAAATAGGACAAACACAGAAATTTACCGAAGAAGGTAAGCGAATTCCAGTGACGAAAATTAAAACTGGACCGTGTTTTGTATTTCAGGTTAAAACTAAAGTAAAAAATGGTTATAGCGCTTTGCAACTTGGAATTGGTGAGAAAAAAAGAATCAGCAAACCATTAGCTGGACATTTAAAGGGAGCGGGTTTAAAAACCACTCCTTTCTGGTTGAAGGAAGTGAAGATCTCTTCTGAAGATGAGGGAAATTTTAAACCAGGTCAAGAAATTAAAGTAACCGAGGTTTTAAAGGTTGGCGATAAAATAAAAGTTACCGGTTGGTCAAAAGGAAAAGGATTTAGCGGCGTTGTTAAAAGGTGGGGATTTAAAGGTGGACCAAGAACTCATGGTCAATCAGATAGAGAAAGAGCTCCTGGTTCAATTGGACAAACGACTACCCCTGGCCGGGTATTTAAAGGGAAAAGAATGGCTGGCCGGGCAGGTGGGGAGAGAGTAACAATTTCTGGATTGACGGTGACCGGAATTGAGGAAGATTCTTTAGAAGTTAAGGGTTTGGTTCCTGGCCCAAAAAATGGGTTTATAATTATTCAAAAATATGCCTAAAACAGATTTATTAGATATCAGCGCTAAAGAATTAGGGAAAATCAGTTTACCCCCGGAAATTTTTGCTGCCGAAGTTAATCCCCAATTAATGGCTCAGGCAGTAAGGGTTTATTTGGCAAATCAGCGGAAAGCTCAGCCAAAAACTAAAACCCGAGCTGAGGTTAATCGGACAAAAGCAAAGTGGTATCGTCAAAAAGGAACAGGCAAAGCTCGCCATGGTTCTCGGGCGGCGCCAATTTTTGTTGGTGGTGGAGTAGCTCATGGGCCAACTGGAGAACAGAACTATAAACTTAAAATGACTAAAAAAATGAAAAAAGCGGCGCTTTTTTCTGCTTTAACTTCTAAATTTAAAGAAGGTAGTATTTTAGTAGTTAAAGGACTGGAAAAAATTGAGCCAAAAACTAAAAAAATGGCAGAAGTTATTAGAAAATTCAAAAGCCAATCCGCCAACCGGCGGACAAAATCCAAAATTTTACTGATCCTACCAAAATTATTGGAAAATATAGTTTTGGCGGGAAGAAATTTAAAAAATTTGGAAATTTCCCAAGCCGCTGATTTAAATACTTATCGGGTGTTGAGCAGTGAGAAGCTTATTTTTCTTCCCGAAAGTATTGAAAAACTAAAGGAGGTATTTTTGAAAAAATGAGTGTTGGAGGTATTTTATTAAAACCGATAATTACCGAAAAATCACTTCGTCGTGTAGGTGAAGGAAATGAATATACTTTTAAGGTTGTTAAAAAGGCAATTAAGAAACAAATTAAAAGGGCAGTAGAGGAAGTATATAAAGTAAAAGTTTTGGAGGTAAATATTATTAATCTTCCCGGGAAGACGAGGCGTTCTTTAAAAACAAGGAAAGAATTTAGAAGCGCTAACTGGAAAAAGGCAGTAGTTAAATTAGCCGAGGGGCAAAAAATTGATGTTTTTGAATTTCCTGCGGAGGATAAAAAAAATGAGTAAAAAACTTTTAAAAATTTTAAAAAAACGTTCTGGAAGAAACAATCAGGGTAAGGTAACTGTTCGTCATCAGGGTGGTGGCGAAAAGAAGTTCTTACGGGAGATTGATTTCAGACGGGATAAATATGGAATTCCGGCTAAAATAGAGTCAATTGAGTATGATCCAAACAGAACAGCGAATATTGCATTATTGGTCTATAAAGATGGAGAAAGGCGTTATATTCTTGCCCCTAAAGGAATAAAAGTTGGTGATGAAATAATTTCTGGTGAGGGGATTGAGCCAAAATTAGGGAATGCCTTGCCCTTAAAAGAGATTCCAGTAGGAACGGTTATTCACAATATTGAATTAAAACCAAAAAAAGGAGGGCAATTAGTAAGAGGAGCAGGAGGTGGAGCGGTTATTCTTTCACGAGAAGAAAAAACAGTGACTATAAAACTTCCCTCTGGTGAAGAAAGAAAAGTTTTTGCCGAGTGCTTTGCGACTATCGGACAGGTAAGCAGACCAGAATGGAAAACAGAAATTATTGGTAAAGCCGGAAGGAAAAGACATATGGGAATAAGACCAACGGTTCGGGGGGTTGCCCAACATCCTGATTCTCATCCTCATGGGGGAGGAGAGGGTCGCTCAGGAATTGGAATGCCCGGTCCGAAAACACCTTGGGGAAAAACAGCTTTAGGTAAAAGAACAAGAAAGAAAAAGAAATATTCTAATAAGTTAATAGTTAAAAGGAGAAAGTAATGAGTAGAAGCTCTAAAAAAGGACCATATATAGATCAAAAATTACTTAAAAAAGTTTTAGCCCAGAAACAAACAGGTGAAAAGCAGCCTATTAAAACTTGGGCACGAGCAAGTCAAATTCCACCCGAGTTTGTTGGTCATACTTTTTTGATTCATAATGGAAAAAATTTTATAGAAGTTTATATTACTGAGGCAATGGTTGGTCATCGGTTAGGAGAATTTGCTCCTACGCGAACTTTCCATGGTCACGGAAAAGTAGTTAAAAGAATTATTAGTAAAACTTAAGGAAATTATGGAAATAATAGCTAAATCAGATTTCTTAAGAATTAGTCCAAGGAAATTAAACTTGGTAGCCCAAACTATTAAAGGGTTGAAGGCAGTTTTTGCCTTAGAAGTTTTAAAAAATTTAAACAAAAAGGCGGCCAATCTTCTGGTTTTAACTTTAAGACAAGGTATAGGAAACGCGGTTAATAACTTTAATTTAGATAAAGAAAGTTTGGTAATCAAGAAAATAGAAGTTGGCAAGGGGCCAATTTTAAAAAGAGGTCAGCCGGTAGCCAGAGGTCGGTGGCATCCAATTTTAAAAAGAACGAGTAATTTAAAAATTTTTTTAGAAGGAGAAGAGAGGAATAAAATTCAAAAATCTAAAATCCAAATTTCAAAAAAAGCTAAAGAAATAAAGAAATTAGAAAATAAACAAATAAAAGGAGAGAAAAATGGGAAATAAAGTTAATCCATTAGGTTTTAGATTGCCATTAGATAAAGATTGGCGGTCGCTCTGGTTTGCCCCCAATAAAGAATTTTATAAGAAAAATCTTTTGGAGGATATTAAAATCCGTCAATTTTTAATGGATAAACTGAAATTAGGGGGAATAGTAAGAATTCAAATAAACCGCTCTATTAATAAGATAAAAATTACTTTATATGTTACCCGACCGGGAGTAGTTATTGGTCGAGGAGGAACCGGATTGGAGATTTTAAAAAAAGAGCTTTGTAAATTAGTTTCCATACCAAATCCCGAGAAAAATTTAGAACTAGAAGATATTGTTGAGGTAAAAAATCCTGATTTAGTTGCTTTTTTGGTGGCCCAACGAATAGCCGAACAAATAGAAAAACGGCTTCCCTACCGACGCGTAGTGGCTAAAGCAATAGAAAGAACAATGTCTGCTGGTGCTAAAGGGATAAAAGTTATTCTTTCGGGGAGAATTGCTGGAATAGAAATTGCTAGAAAAGAGACATTTGGAGACAAAGGGAAAACGGGGACTATTCCTTCTCAAACATTAAGGGCGGATATTGATTATGCCCATGTTCCCGCTTTTACTCGTTCTGGTTATGTTGGGGTTAAAGTTTGGATATATAAAGGAGAGAAAGAGTAATGTTACAACCAAAAAAAACTAAGTACCGGAAACGATTTCGGGGAAAAATGAGGGGAGTATCAAGCCGAGGTGTAACGCTGGCTTTTGGGGATTATGGACTTAAAAGTTTAGGTCGAGGTTGGTTAACGGCAAAACAAATAGAAGCCGCCAGAGTTGCAATTACCCATTATACTAAAAGAGGAGGAAAAATTTGGTTAAGAGTGTTTCCTGATAAACCGATTACTAGTAAAGGTTTGGGAGTAGGAATGGGAGCAGGTAAAGGTGATGTTGTTGGTTGGGTAGCGGTTATAACACCGGGAAGAATTTTGTTTGAACTAGGCGGAGTAACTTCCCAAGTGGCTGAAGAGGCCTTAAGGAGAGCAGGGGCGAAATTACCTTTTAAGACTAAAATAATTAAAAGGAATGATTAAATGAAGAAAAAAGAATTACAAGAATTAAAAACAAAAACAAAAAAAGAGTTGGAACAATTAATTAGGCAAGTTCAAAAGGATTTAGTGAAACTAAAAATGGAAAAAGAGGCAGGAAAGTTAAAGGATGTCCATTTAGTTACTAAAAAAAGCAATGATTTAGCAAGGTTAAAAACAATTTTAAAAGAAATGGAGTTAAATGAAAATCCTTGAAGGAAAAGTTATTAGTACAAAAATGACAAAAACTGCCACTATTTTGGTGGAGAGGTTTAAGATTCATCCATTGTATAAAAAAAGAATTAAGGTTAAAAAGAAATACCACGCTCATGATGAAATTGGGGTTAAGGTAGGCGAAGAAGTAAAAATTCAAGAATGTCGACCAATTAGTAAAACGAAAAAGTTTAAAATTATTGAGGTGATTAAAAAATGATTCAGCTGCGGAGTATTTTAACACCGGCAGATAATTGTGGGGCAAAACGCCTAAGGGTAATTCATATTTATGGGGGTTCAAAAAGGCGTTTTGCTAAAATTGGTGATGTTGTTGGGGCAGTAGTGGATCAGGCTGATCCAAATGGAGTTGTTAAAGACTCGGAGAAGGTTAAGGTTTTAATAGTAAGAACGAAAAAAGAATTTCGTCGGCCAGATGGTTCTTATATTCGTTTTAATGATAATGCAGGGGTAATTATTGATAAAGATGGTAACCCTCGGGGGACAAGAATTTTTGGCCCAATTGCCAGAGAGGTTAAGGATAAGGGTTACAATAAAATAGTATCTTTGGCTTTGGAGGTTTTATGAGACTTAAAAAAGGAGATGAAATTATCATTATTGCTGGTAAAGATAAAGAAAGAAAGGGAAAAATTGAAAAAGTTTTTCCCAAAGAAAGGAAAGTTTTGATTCCGGGAATAAATTTAGTGAAGAAACACCTAAAACCAAGAAGGGAAGGAGAAAAAGGAGGGATTGTAGAAATAGCAAAACCTTTAGATATAAGTAAGGTTGCTTTGGTTTGTCCAAAATGTGGAAAACCCACCCGAGTAGGATATTTAATTACTAAAGACACCAAAGAAAGGATTTGTAAAAAATGCAAACAGGTGATTTAAAAAGATGTCGAGTAGAAAAAGTGGTGGTTAGTATAGGATTAGGCGAAGGTGCTCATGATAAAAATGTAATCGAGGCTGCCTCTCGTGATTTGATGGCGATCACCGGACAAAAACCAGTTGTCTGTCGGGCAAGAATAGCAATTTCTGGATTTAAGATTAGAAAGGGAGATCCAATTGGTTTGAAAGTAACCTTAAGAAACAAAAGAATGAGAGACTTTTTAATGAAACTTTTTACGATTGTTTTGCCAAGGTTAAGGGATTTTCAAGGAGTATCTTTGAAAAGCTTTGATGGTCAAGGAAATTATAATTTAGGAATTCCTGAACAAATTGTTTTCCCAGAGATAGATTATTCAAAAATTGATAAAATTAGAGGATTAGAGATTACGATTGTTACTAATACACGCTCAAACGAAAAAGCGAAAGAATTATTGGAAAATTTAGGAATGCCATTTGAGAAAAAATAAAATATTCGAATGTTCAAATGTTCAAAGTAAATTAAAATTTAAAAATAAAAAATTTTGGCTTTTAGTTTTTAATTACTTTGAACATTGGATTTTTGAATATTGGAGTTTTTAACCATGGCAAGCAAATCAAGTATTATTAAAGATTTATACAAAAAACCAAAATATAAAGTGCGGAAGAAAAACCGTTGTGCTTTATGTGGAAGGCCAAGGGGTTATATTAGACTCTTTGGAATTTGTCGTTTATGTTTTCGTCAATTAGCTCATAAAGGAGAGTTACCGGGAGTTACTAAGGCTAGTTGGTAAAAGGAGGAAAAATGGTAGTAAATGATCCTATTGGAGATATGCTAATTAGAGTTAAAAATGGCTATTTAGCCAGAAAAGAAGTCGTGGAAGTTCCCTATTCTAAAATTAAGGAGGAAATAGCAAAGCTTTTAGTAAAAGAAGGATACTTTAAAAAATTTAAAATTGAAAATTTAAAATTTAAAATTTTGAAATTAGAATTAAAATACGAGGGAAAGAGACCAGCTTTGGAGGGGGTAAAGCGGATTTCTAAACCGGGGGTGAGGATTTATGCGAAAGCAGGAGAAATTCCTAAAGTAAAATATGGTTTTGGTATTACGGTTGTTTCTACCCCAAAGGGGATAATGACCGACAAAGAAGCGAGAAAAAATAATTTAGGTGGAGAAATTATTTGTCAAGTTTGGTAAAAAATGAGTAGAATCGGCAAAAAACCAATAGAAATACCTGTAGGTGTGACCGTTGAAGTTAAAGACGGAGAGGTATTCGTAACCGGTCCAAAAGGGAGTCTGCCTGTAAAATTTAGGCCAGAGATTGAAGTTTTAAACCAAGATAACCAAATTTTAGTGAAAAGAAAAAAAGAGAATAAATTCGCTTTGTCCCTACACGGTTTAACACGAACTTTAATTGCTAACGCTATTGAGGGGGTAACTAATGGGTTTAGTAAATCTTTGCGACTGGTAGGAACCGGTTATCAAGCCTCTTTGGAAGGAGAGACTTTGGTTTTAACCGTTGGCTTTTCCCACAAGGTAGAAGTTTCTCCACCACTGGGGATTAAATTTGAAATTGAGGGAAATGATAAAATTAAAATTTTCGGAATTGATAAGTCTTTAGTTGGTCAAATAGCCGCCCAAATCAGAAAAATTCGCCCGCCAGATCCTTATAAAGGCAAAGGTATTCGCTATGAAGGTGAGGAAGTAAAGCTTAAGCCTGGAAAGGCAGGCAAGGCAGGGGGGGCGGGCACAACTGTAGGAGGAAAATGAAAAGATTAAGATTGGCAGTTTTTCGTTCCAACAAATATATTTATGCCCAAATAATTGATGATAAAAAGGGTCATACCTTTGTTTCTGCCTCCGACCTAAGCGACCTAAGTAACCTAAGTGACTTAAGTAACTTAGAAAAAGCCAGGGAAGTAGGAAAAATATTAGCAAAGAAAGCTTTAAAAAAGGGAATTGAATATGTTTGGTTCGACAGGCGAAAATATAAATATCACGGTCAGGTAAGGGCTTTAGCTGAAGGGGCCCGGGAAGGAGGGTTGAGATTCTAGTGGAAGAAAAAGAATTTGAGGAAAAAGTTATTCAGGTAAATAGGGTCGCTAAAAAAACGAAAGGAGGAAACAGAGTTTCTTTTTCGGTATTGACGATTGTTGGCGATAAAAAGGGTAAAGTTGGTGTTGGTTTAGGAAAGGCTTTAGATGTTTCCAGTGCAGTAAAAAAAGGAATAGCTAAAGCGAAGAAGCATTTAATTGCCATCCCAATGAAGGGAACTACTATTCCTCATGCAGTTAGAATAAAAAGAGGAGCAGCAGAAGTTTTGCTTAAGCCTGCCCCTCCGGGAACAGGAATTATTGCCGGGGGTCCTGTTAGAGTAGTAGTTGAGGCCGCAGGAATTAGAGATATTGTGGGTAAAATTTTAGGGAGCGATAATAAAGCGAGTAATGTTTATGCTACACTTGAGGCATTAAAGAAACTTAAAATTTAAAATTGAAAAAGTATGAAATTAAACGAATTACCAAAAATTATTACCAAAAAGAAAAAAATAATTGGCCGCGGTCCGGGTTCAGGTAAGGGTGGACATACTGTTGGTCGTGGACATAAGGGTCAAAAAGCTCGAGAAAAAATTCCTCTGACTTTTACGGGAACAAAAATTAAAAAGTCATTGTTAAAACGCTTGCCGCTTCAGCGAGGAAAAGGAAAACTTAAATCTCTTAAACCAAAACCGATTATTGTCAATCTCAAATATCTTAATCTTTTTAAAGAAGGAGAGACGGTAAATCTTGAGTCTTTAATTAAGAAAGGTATCGTGAAAGAAAAAGAGGCAAAGAAATTTGGGGTGAAAATTTTAGGTGAAGGAGAAATAAAAATTCCTTTAAAAGTTTCTTTACCTTGTTCTAAAAAAGCAGCGAAAAAGATTGAGGGAGCAGGAGGAAAAGTTATTAAAAATTGACCTAATTAACCTAATTTCTAATTACCTAAATTTTAGACATTAGACATTTTGTTATTGGGATTTGATTAGAAATTAGATATTAGAAATTAGGAATTTATGAAGAGAATTCTTAATACTTTCTTAAATATTTGGAAAATTCCTGATTTACGAAAGCGACTTTTGTTTACTGCCGGGGTATTGGTGGTTTTTCGCTTGGCCGCTCATATTCCTGTTCCTGGAGTTGATTTTAAAGCTTTACGCCAACTTTTTGCCCAAAGTCAACTTTTGGGTTTATTGGATATTTTTTCCGGAGGAACATTGGCAAACTTTTCCGTAATGGCTTTAGGTTTAAATCCCTATATTAATGCTTCAATTATCCTTCAACTTTTAACTATGATTTCTCCTCAACTTGAAAATTTATCAAAAGAGGGCGAGTATGGGCAACAAAAAATAAACCAGTATTCTCGAATGTTAACTATTCCTCTAGCTGCTTTTCAGGCATTTGGGATGTATATTTTACTTAAAAATCAGCGTATAATTGCTACTTTTTCTCCTTTAAACCTTTTGAGTTTAATTGCGACAATGACTGCTGGGACAATTCTTTTAATGTGGCTGGGAGAACTAATTTCTGAAAACGGAATTGGTAATGGTATTTCTCTTTTGATTTTTGCTGGAATTGTTGGTCGACTACCTGTTTCTTTGGGACAAACGGTAGCTATTTTACAACCAGAGAACTTTTTTAATCTTTTAATTTTTTTGGCAATGAGTATTTTAGTAATTGCTGGGGTGGTTTTTATTAATGAAGCTTCAAGGAAAGTAAAAGTTCAATATGCCAGAAGAATAGTTGGTAGAAGAGTTTACGGGGGGCAATCAACTTATTTGCCCTTAAGAATAAATCAGGCAGGGGTAATTCCTATCATTTTTGCTGTTTCATTGGTTTTACTTCCCTCAATGTTGGGAAATTTTTTGACAGGAATAGGTAACCCCCATATAGCCAATTTAGCCAAAACTTTAGTCCGAATTTTCCAGCCAGGAGGTGTTTTTTATAATTTAGCCTATTTTCTTTTAGTCATTGGTTTTACTTATTTTTACACGGCGGTAATTTTTAATCCCGAAAAAATTGCCGAGGAGTTAAAAAAATATGGTGGCTTTATTCCGGGAATAAGACCAGGAAAATCAACAGCTGATTATCTAAATCAAATTTTAGTGAAAATTACTTTAGCGGGAGCAATATTTTTGGGAATGATTGCGATTTTACCATCAATACTTCAGCGTCTTACAGGAATTCAAACCATGGCAATTGGGGGGACAGGAATTTTGATTGTTGTCTCGGTTGTTTTGGAGACAGTAAGACAACTTGAGGCAATGCTGATAACCAGAAGTTATGAGGGCTTTTTAAAATGATTATAATTTTTTTAGGGCCACCAGGTTCAGGAAAAGGCACTCAGGCAAAACTCTTACACCAAAAACTTGGTGGTTTTTATTTTGAAGGCGGAGATGTTTTAAGACGAAAAGCAGAAGAAACCAATTCTCTAGGAAAAAAAATTAAGGAAATAATTTACCAGCAAGGAAAACTTGTTTCTGACAAATTAATGAAAAAAATTCTTGAAGATTGGTTGGGGGGGAAAGATATTAAAAAGGGAATAATTTTTGATGGTTTTCCCCGAAACTTGATTCAATATCAAATTTTAAAAGAAATTCTTTCTAAAAATGAAGAAAAAATCACTAAAGTAATTTTCTTAAAGGTAAGTGAACCGGTATTGGTTAGTCGCTTATCCTCAAGGCGAATTTGTCCAAAGTGTGGTTTGGAATTTAATTTGGTTACTAAACCCCCAAAAAAAGATGAAAATTGCGATTCATGTGGGACAAAATTAGTTCAGAGAGTTGATGATACCCCTGAAGTTATAAAAGCAAGGCTAAAAACCTATTTTGAAAAAACTCAACCTCTAGTAG
>Ga0209102_1001088_pt1 | contig 15371 bp, 9 predicted proteins | sample ConPoolayeHmetaG_FD_185483 | JGI IMG/M metagenome (GOLD analysis project Ga0209102, IMG submission 185483) | Hot spring microbial mat communities from California, USA to study Microbial Dark Matter (Phase II) - Cone Pool mat layer H metaG... ...
CCTCACCTCCCGAATCAATGGTCGGGAGTATTATCTCTTTTTCTTGTTCCATAAAGGACCCTCCTTTAACGAAGGGGGGTAAAATTTCAATGACCATAAAGGGTTATTATTCCATGACCATTCACAATTTAGAGTCCCTACACGATATACTTTAGTTTTAAGACCAATTTCGTTTCTGATATGGGCATCGAATTTCGGATGAACATTACCAAATCGCCCCTGAAATTTCTGGGCTTCTTCATACCTTTCTGGGGTTTTCGCACTAGCATCAAAGGCGGGGATTTTTTAACATCGGCCAACTTAACTATATGTTAGAGCTCGGGTCAGGCGCTTGGAAGATAGAAAATCAAAAACTCAATAAATCGGGTTTTGCTTTCCAGAATGCTTTGAGCTGGCGGAGAAATACATGATTCACTCCATCCTTTTCCTGTGGAGAGGCGAACTCTTTCCAGCCCCAGCCGAGTCTCTGCAGTTCCTTATCGGCGAGGTCGTTGACGCTCCCCGGCTCAAAGGCTCCTTCCTCTGTCTGCCCCCCTGCACCTCGTCTATCAGGAAGTTATGATGGCCGACGAGACCGGCGCTGAATATTTTTTGTGATTCTCTTTTCTCGCCCTGAGGGAAAAGTCCAGCTGAATTTCCGCGCTTTTTGGATTATCTGCGGGTTCCTGGCCCGCCTTCCACTATTTTAAGTCAATTTGACATCTGACGATGCCCCAATTTATCATTACTTAAGATGGGGTGAGGCAAAATTGATGCTCGGATACTCACTTAGCCGGCGCAGGAGAAAAACTAATTTCTTATCCTCCATAACATGGCTCAAAAGACTTAAAATCAAAACCCCATGAGCTTCTTTTGTGCCAAAAACGTTATATGAAATGGCCCATCTTTTAGATATCACCTATGATATGGAGGAAATAAATTGGGATCATTAAGTGAGGCAGATACAAAAGCAAAACTTATAGATCCTTTACTTCACGAGATTGGTTGGACAGAAGATCTTATCCATCGTGAAGAAACCGCATGCGGAATTGATATTATAGATGGTAAGCCAAAACGAAGAGAACGAGGAAGAATAGATTATCTCTTACGCGTTAAGGTCAACATCAGCACTCAACCAGTTGCGGTAGCACTGCTTGAAGCAAAGAAAAATACTGAACCGCCAGATAAAGGACTTGAGCAAGCAAAAAGATATGCTCGCTTAAACAATGTTCCATTTGTTTACTCTTCTAACGGCCATCTCTTTATAGAATATGATTCTTTTTCAGGCAAAACTTCTGGGCCTTTCCCAATTGAAGAATTCCCAACACCCTCAGAACTTCGGAGACGTTACGAGAAAGCATTAGGGTTCTCCTTAGAAAGCGAACAGGCAAAACCTTTACTTGTTCACTATCCTGGTGGAGAGGCAACAAGACGCTATTATCAGGACGCTGCTATTCGTGCAGTCTTAGAGAGAATCGCACAGGGAAAAAAACGAGCACTGCTTTACCTCGCTACAGGATCAGGTAAGACTTTTATCGCCGTCCATTTGTTAAAAAAGATAGCAGATGCCGGTCTGCTTCGTCGTGCACTGTTTGTTTGTGACCGCGACGAACTTCGCATTCAGGCACTTTCTGCTTTTCAAAATGTTTTTGGTTCTGATGCCGCAGAAGTCACAACATCAAATCCACAAAAGAATGCCCGTATCCTGATTGCTACTTATCAAACCCTCAATATCTCCGGAGAAAAGGAAGACGCTAAGTTTTTCCTTGAAAATTATCCTGATAATTATTTTAGCCACATCATAATTGATGAATGCCATAGAAGTGCCTGGGGCAAATGGAGTATTGTGCTTCGTAAAAACCCGGATGCAATTCAGATAGGTCTTACTGCGACCCCACGCTCTTTTGAAGGTGGAAATGAAGAAGAACGCAAGTTAGACGAAGAAATTACCGCAAATAACTTAAGTTATTTTGGTGAACCTGTATATGAATATGATATGGCTCAGGGGATAGAGGATGGTTATCTTCCTGCCTGCGAAATTATCAGGCGAGATATTAATCTTGATCTCATGGGAGTGAGAAGAGAAGATATTGAAGTTCTTGGTGCAAAAGATGCTATTACAGGGCAAGCGATATCTCCTGATGAAACACGGGAAATCTATGAGGCTCAATCTTTTGAAAGTCTTATTCAATTGCCAGATAGAGTGAAGGCGATGTGCAAAGACCTCTTTGATATGCTACTTGAAACTGGTGATCCTCACCAAAAAACAGTCATTTTTTGTGTGCGCGATATACATGCGGATGCAGTTGCAAACGAGATGAATAATCTTTATGCAGAGTGGTGTACGAGGAACCACATCAAACGACTTGAACCCTATGCCTTCAAATGTACCGCCGCGGTGCAAGGTAGCCAATATATTGCTGATTTGCGCGGTTCTGAAAGAAGCCATTTTATTGCAACCACCGTAGATTTGATAACAACTGGTGTTAATGTTCCAATTCTCAAGAATGTAGTATTCTTTAAATATGTCAATTCACCTATCGCCTTCCAGCAGATGATGGGGAGAGGTTCAAGAATCCATTTGCCTACAAACAAATTGATGTTCAGGGTCTATGATTATACAAATGCCACCAGACTCTTAGGTAAATCCTTCACAATCAGACCAAAACCTTCTCGTGAGCCAAAAGAGCCGGCGGAGGAGAGAAAGGAAAAAATTATTCGTGTGGAAGGATTTGATGTGCATATAAATCCCGCAGGGAAATATATTGCCACAAAAGTTGCGGATAAGATGGGAATGGTGACTATTGAAGAATATAGCCAGATGATTTCATCCAGGCTTACAGATAAGGTAAAAACAATTGATGAACTGCGGGATTTCTGGATTGATCCCCAGAAACGGAAGGAACTCATTGATATACTTCCAGACGACGGAAGGGGGTTGCGCCTATTGAGGGAGCTTTGCGAACGGCAAGATTATGATTTCTATGACATCCTCGCAGAGATTGGATTTGGAAGTGCACCAAAGAGGCGAGAGGAAAGGGTCTTTGCCTTTGAATATAAACACAAAAAATGGCTTGATGGATTACCACAGGAAACTAAAAATGCCTTAATTGCACTTGTAAAACAATTTGAAAAAGGCGGTATCGAAGAATTGGAAAATCCGCTTGTCTTTCAAACTCCAGATGTCATTAAGGCAGGAGGGCTGGGTGCATTAAAAATCCTTGGAGAACCACAGGAGATCATCCTTGAAACAAAAAGAAGGCTGTTGGCGGCATGAGCAACGATACTCTGCAAGGCAAAAAACTGTTTGATTTTATGGTTCAAAACGCTATTTATCCAATGTGCAGTAAGCGGGGGAAAATTTTTTTAAGATTCTCAAGAAAGGGGCTATTGAGTGAAGAGAAGACAGGAGAGATTATCGCCCAATTGAATATCAAAACTGCCGAGGAATGCAATAAAATAAGAGAAGAAATCAAAAAAGAAGTAGCAAGCCGTAAAGCAACTCGTCCAATAAAAGAATGGATAGAGGAAGAAAGACCGAGAGAAATGCTGGCGAAAATAGGTGCCGAGAATTTATCATTATCTAAACTCCTGGCAATAATCTTGAGAACTGGAAAAGAAGGAGTAAGCGCAGAAGAAATCGGAAAATATTTACTAAATAAATTTGGCTCACTTAGAGCAATAGATTCCGCCCCTCTTTTAGAATTATCCAAAACTGAAGGTATAGGATTTGCGAAAGCAGTTCAGATTAAAGCGGCATTTGAACTCGGTAAAAGGCTCTTAAAGGAATCTGCCAGGGCAAAGAAAAAGTTAAAGAACCCCGATGATGTAATTGGTTATGTCTCTGAATATTATGGACCATATTTGAGAGACAGTGAGAAGGAATTTTTCAATGTAATTCTTCTTGATATTAAAAACAAACCGATTGATAATATTGAGATCAGCAAGGGGAGTTTAAATGCTATGGTTGTTGACCCTAAAGAGATCGTTAAATATGCCTCTTTGAAATCTGCATCCTCCATTATACTTGTTCACAATCACCCTTCGGGAGAAACAAAACCGTCCGACGAAGATATCAAGTTAACCAATCGTATCACCGCTGCTTGCAATCTTTTAGGCATAAAAGTATTGGACCATATAATCGTTGGCAAAAATTTAGACGATTTTTATAGTTTTGCAAAAGAAGGGTTAATAAAATGATTGGGAAAAGAAAATTTTTAAAGTTATTGAATACAGGCGAAACTGAGGTGATAGAATTCAAAGAAAAACCAAATGAGGATTTTTTCAAAACACTTTCCGCCTTTGCTAATACAAAAGGTGGCTCAATCATTCTCGGCGCAGATAGTAACAAAAAAATTATAGGTATTAATAAGTCAGACAGATTTTTAGAGGATTTAACTAATCGTATTGTGAATAAGCTTTCAATATATCCAGATATAAATACAACAGATATAGATAATAAGCGTGTGTTAATTATTAATGTAGCCCGTTCAGGTTATCCTGTTTCGTATGAAGGAAAATATTACGAACGCGTAGGAAATACAACCCGCCAGATGAGTCCTGAAAAATTACAGGTATTTATGCAGAGCAGAAGTTCTTGGGATTCTATTTGTGGGAATTTCTCATTTGAAGAAATAGACAAAGATATGGTTAAGCGGTTTGTTCAACTTGCAGTAGAGAGCAAACGGTTGACAGATATTTCTGTAAAAGACCCGGTAAATTTGGTTTTTGAAAAGTTAGGACTTCTGCTCAATGGAAAATTAACAAATGGCGGAGTTCTTCTTTTTGGAAAAGAGCCTCAAAAACATTTTATCAACCACTGTGTAAGAATTGGAAGGTTTAAAGATGAAACAACAATCATAGATGACAAATGGGCAAAGGGAAATCTTTTCAACCAATTTGAAGAAACCATAAACATTATCAGGCAACATATAAGCGTCCGCTATGAAATAAAGAATTTTCAAAGAGAGGACATCTGGGATTATCCTATTCCGGCAATTCGTGAAGCTGTGTTAAATGCTCTTGTTCACAGAGATTATTTTGATATAGCGAATTTCACGTTAATCAAAATTTATGATGACCATATCTGGTTTCATAATCCTGGTGGACTTCCCGAAGGAATAACCATTGAACAGTTGAAGAAGCCACACAATTCTGTTTTTAGAAATCCACAAATTGCAAAAATATTCTATCTTGCAGGTTTTATTGAGCAGTATGGCAGTGGAACTGTGAGGATGGTTCAATGGATGAAAGAAGCAGGATTGCCTGAACCGGAGTATAAAGAGGAAATGGGAGGTTTCTCCGTGTATTTTTACAAAGATATATATACAGAAGAGAATTTAAGGAAGATGGGCTTAAATGAAAGACAGATTAAGGCAGTGATGTATGTGAAAGAAAAGGGGAAAATTACAAATAAGGAATATCAGAAAATTTGTAATACTTCTGAGAGAACCGCTACACGAGATTTAACGAATTTGGTCAGTAAAGAGATATTTGAACAAATGGGCATCACGGGTAAAGGAACAAGTTATATACTTATGGCGCCACAAAGACGCCAAAGCCGACTGAAAGACGCCAAAAAGACGCCAAAGGGGCAGAAATGAGCCAAAAATTATTAGAAATAACCATGACCGAACCATACAAATTACCCAATGGCTGGAAATGGGCGAGATTGGGTGAGGTGTGCGAATTTCTTGACGCTATGAGAATACCTGTAAATGAGGCAGAAAGACAAAAACGAATTGCAGGTAAAAAACAATCTGATCTTTACCCTTATTACGGTGCAAATGGGCAAGTTGGGTGGATAGATGACTATCTTTTTGATGAAGAACTGGTATTATTGGCGGAGGACGGCGGTTTTTTTGGTTCAATAGAGAAACCAATTGCATACAAAGTTAATGATAAATGTTGGGTCAATAACCACGTCCATGTTTTAAGAGCTAAAAGAGATTTAATTGATGTAGATTGGCTTCACCTTAGCCTTTCAATTCGTCCTGATATAATTCAGTTTGTTTCAGGAACCACTCGACCGAAACTTAATCAAGAACAGGCTTCCCTCATACCAATCCCGCTTCCTTTTCTTTCAGTCCAGCGTCGCATTGCTATAAAACTTCAAGAACTTATGCAAGAAGTAGAGCGTGCAAGAAATGCCTGCGAAAAGCAACTTTCCGCAGTAAAAGCACTTCCTTCGGCATATCTGCGAGAAGTATTTGAAAGCGAAGAGGCAAAAAAGTGGGAGAGAAAGAAGTTGGGGGAGGTGTGCGAGTTCTTGGATCATAGAAGGATAGCAATAAACGATGAAGAACGTCAATGTCGTATCATTGGGAAGCCACAATCGGAATTATATCCTTACTATGGTGCAAACGGACAAATAGGATGGATCGACTCCTACATTTTTGATGAAGAATTAGTCCTTTTAGCAGAAGATGGGGGGTTCTTTGGCTCACACGAAAAACCGATTGCTTATAGAGTAAGTGGGAAATGTTGGGTAAATAATCACGCTCATGTTTTGAGACCCAAAAATAATGTAGATATAGAGTGGCTCCATTTCTCATTGAGGATCCGTCCAGATGTTGGCGATATGGTGACAGGATCAACAAGACCAAAATTAAATCAGGAAGTTGCAGCACAAATCCCTATCCCTCTTCCCCCCCTTCCAGAACAACTCCATATCGCCGCCGAACTCAAAGAAAAAATGGCTTATGTAGATAAACTCCGCACATTCATTGAAAAACAGTTAGAGACAATCAGCACCTTGCCACAGGCAATTTTAAGAAAAGCATTCAGGGGCGAGTTATGATAGAAGTTGAAGAGGTTGAATTAGACATTAATTTGCCTGACGATGGTCTTGGAATGGCAATTATGCAACCATTTGTTGAATTAACAATGGATAGTGAACCTTATCGTTGGCAAGACGATAAGAAAAACAAGCAGATAGACCGAATACTCAGAACCCTTGAAATTGCAAATAAGGCAGACCATGGTTGCGAGAAGACACATTTTACAGTGTTTCCGGAATATGCAATTCCTGGATTAGAAGGAATTAGGAGAATACAAGAAATTCTTCAGAATGATTCATGGGAAAATGGAACAATCGTAATTGGTGGTGTGGATGGTTTAACTAAAAGTGATTACTCCACCTTGTGTAGTCAAGACAATACCAAGGTGCATCAGGAGAATAAACCAGAAAAGGTCCGGAATGACCAATGGATTAATTGCTGTATCACATGGGTGAAAGGAACAGATGGTTCATTAACACGATGGGTTCAACCAAAATTGAGTCCTGCTTGGCCCGAGAAGAATATTGCAAACATCAATATGTTTCCTGGTCGCTCAGTGTACGTATTTTCCGGGAAGTTTAAGAATCAGACAGATTGCCGGTTTATGCCTCTATTATGTTTTGATTGGATTGGCCCAATTAGAACAAGGTATGGTATATGGGCAGTTATATCTCAAATTAATGATCTTTGGTGTAATACAAACACAAGGCAAGGAATAAATTTGGTTTTCATACTTCAATTTAATCCTGAGCCTAATCATCGCAATTTTCTTGAAAACGCTAGGAACTATTTTGAGAGAAGAACTGAATGCCCTTTCGTAAATCGGGATGAAAGTGTTATTCTCTTCGCTAATTCTGCTGGTGGCTTCCTTCCCGGGAAATATCAGAATTATGGATATAGTTCTTTAATTTCCTCACCTATGGCTCCTTACGATAATAATGGTTGTCCTCCCACCTTTGCTACACTTACTCAAAAACTTAGAGGTACAGATAGTCTTGGAAGATGCAAAGAGGCACTTTTTAGGGAAATGGGTGCTTGTATCCATTCTTTCAAATTTCGTCTTCCTCAGTTTATCAACTTGGAGCCAGCGGACAGATGTTTACCTATAGATGAAGCCATAGTTCATGCAATAGATGATGAGATTAAGGATCCAAGAGCTCCTGGCAGACCAGTGCCACCGTCAGTTAAATGGACTAATGATCAACTGGATGAGATTGGTCCTCTGTTAGAAAATAAACTTGACCATCCTCTTAAAGATAATATCACAAGGACACATAAAGATATCTCTGAGGAAATAAGAAAGCAATCAGGAGATTTCTTATGTAACTATATAGTAATGAGTTTATGCCAAATTGATAGCAAACAAGATAAATGGATAGAGGTCAGCGGTAGAAAAATCCATAATGTTGATAATTGGGATGAAAATGAGAAAGAAGCATTAAAAACTGTTGTATATTCACTTAGTATAATGAAAGCATGTAAGCCATTAGAAGTAAACGGTTCACCTGCTCATGCTACTATAAAGATTCAAGACAAAGTCATTGATGTAATTGTCGTATCTGGAAAAGATCACGATAACTGCTTTGAATATGCAAAAAATAGGCATCCAGGAACTGGACAGAGATTTGTTGTCGTAGTCACCCATGATGGAAGAAGCTCACTACCTGAAAAATATAGAAAAGGCTCAATTTTAGATGTAGAATATGATAGTTCTCGAGGCCCGCATATAGTAGACTCAAATAGTAGGTTTTATCATTGTGGTTATCAGAACTTAATCGACAGTTGCTTCCATTCACAAAGCTTAGAAGAATTGGATGGTAAGGTATCAAAAATAATGGGGGTATAGAATGGAGAGTTTGTATAATAAACTGAAAAATGCTTTAGAGGAATTTCTGAGAGATAAACAGCCACAAATAGAACCATTTCCACCCAATACGGCGCCTCTCTTTCTACTCCTTACTGTTAAGCCAAATTTAGTTGCTTTTGCTACATTGGATGGCAACCCAGATGAAAATTTCAAAAAGGCATTTCAAAATTTTAAAGATTTATATTCCATCCATTCCAGCGAGTGGGCTGATTTTGACCTTACTTTAGTTCTTTGTAAAACAGACACTAAAAAAATTACTGACGAATTTTGCAATGAAAAAGAAACAGACCCATATTTTTGCCGCAAATTTGTTATTGATTTAAGCGAAGATTTAAAAGTTGAATTAGGACGCCTTCCATTCATACCCCTTCGCCCAGAGACCATTGTTGGGCTTAAAAGACCAATTAGTGCTCAAACTTTCTTAATGAAACGTGGTGTTAATTCAAACCTTGCAAGATATCTTGTCGTTCCACATGCGAGAGGGATAGAGAGGATTGTAGAGGAATGTATTGAAGAAATTTATGGAAAACCTGAATGGTTCAAAGCAGAAATAGAAGAGTTCCTTTTACCACAAGAGGAAGTCAGCCGAGAAGTTCGACTAAAGGAGTTAGAGATAAGCGGTTTCCGTGCTTACCGTGGAAATTATAAATTTGACCTTGATGCTGAATTAATAGTTTTGTTTGGTCCGAATGGTTTTGGAAAAACTTCGTTTTTTGATGCAATAGATTTTGTTAGCACTGGAGGTGTTACGAGATTCGATGAACGATTTGGGCGGAAGACAGAAAGATTGGCGAAAGCTTTGAAACATTTAGATTCCTCAGAAGATGATTCTTTCGTCAAGCTAAAAGCTTTAATAGACAGTAAAGAAGTAACAATTGAAAGATATATGAAAGATAGAAAAAGCGCTCTTGTCAATGGGGCTCTTAGCGATAGAACAAAGACTCTCATGCTTTTGACCGGACTTTCCGAGAAACCGCCAGACATCAGAATTGAAAATTTAATTCGCCTGTTCCGGGCTACGCATCTTTTCGGACAAGAGTATCAGTTCTTAACTTCAGAGCTTAGAAAGGATTCTAGATTGCCTGAAGATACCGTCTCCCGCATGCTCGCCATACAAGATTATGTTGAAGGGATTAATAAAGCAAAAGAAGTTTCGGAAGAATTAAAAAGACAAATACGAAATAAAGATTCCGAGATAAGCTCTCTAAAAGGGTCTTTGAGAGACAAAGAAACCGAGATAAAGAAAATTAACTCATTGGGAAAAATTGCCCAAAAACCAGAGGCTGTTTCGGCAATGGGCAAGGAGATAGGAGAGAAGATTATCAAGCTGATAGGTATTCCCGTTGAAATCCCAAAGGAATTCAATAAAGAAGTAATTAGAGAATGGAGGACAAAGATTGCGTTCCAAAAGAGTTCCATTACTCAAAGGTTGGAGCTAATAGAAAAATTGGAACTCCAATTTCCTGAATTAGTAAATCAGAGGAGAAAATTACATGAGAATTCATTAAAATCAGCACAGAAGAAAAAATTGCTGAGTATCCTTAACATAGATTACTCCAATAAGAAAAAGATTGTAGAAGCATCTAATACAAAACTTAAAAGAATGCTTGCTGAAGAAAAAAATCTTTCTTCAAAGAGAGATAATCTTATTTGGCTTCTTCAGGCAAAAATTGAATATCAACAGTTAAAGGAACAAGCCGCAAAAGAAGAGAAAAATTATCGAGACCTTCGAGCAAAATTGCTTGAGGTGTCCCCGAGGATAGGAAAATTGCAATTTGAAAATAAAGCATCAGAAGAAGCCATTAGTAGGATCATCTCTGATATGAAAATCTTAGAAAAAGAATTGAAGGAGCTTAGCGATTTTGAGAGGAGTGTGGGTGATTGGCTAAAAGCGATGAGTCGGCATAAAGAGCTAAAAGGATATTTACAAGGAACTGAACAGGAACTTGATAATGTAAAAACCGAGCTACGAATTAAAAGAGATGAACTAAGCAATGCACTTTTAGACCGAGACAAATTGATAAAACATATTGACGATTTGCAAAAGAATCAGTCTGAATTGCAAACTTTGCTTGATAACATTGAAAGACATATACTTAATAATGTTTGTCCAGTTTGTGGAACTCAACATAGATCACGGGAAGAGTTGATAGAGAAATTAAGATTCCAACGGGGAATTCAGCCCAAGGAAATTCAAGAAGCTCTAAAATTATTTGAATTGGTAAAGGCTAAAACTAATAACATAGAGAAACACGTTAATAGCTTACAACTAAAGCTCAGGGAGTTAGAACAAAAAGTTGTGGAGGCACAAAAAGAGCTTCTTGATATAGAAAATAAGATTAGAACCTACGAAGACAAGGCAATTTCACTTGATATTCCGAGAACTCCTGAAGATTTAAGTAATATTATTGACTCAAAAAAGAAAAGAATTTCAGAACAAATAAATATAAAACAGCAAGATTTATTTGAGCATAAATCTAAAACAAAGAAGTTGCAAGAAAAACTTGCCACTCTTGTAAAAGATCAAGAAAATTTTGAACAGAATTTGCGAGCTTTAAAGTCCAGACAAGCTCAGTTGCGCTTAATGATTGATCAGCTTAGCAGTAATGCTTCAACCCGACAGCTATCATTAGAATTAGAAAAAGAGACGATTCAGGGAGAATTGGCTGCTGCGAATAATTCTATTGAAGATTTACTGAAACAAATAGAAATACAGAAAACTGAAAATAAAAATCTCCAGAAAGAGGTTGATAGTCTTCTGGAGAAAAAAAATAGCTTAGAGAGAGAAATTCAAGAATTAGACAAGGAAGTATTGGATTCAAAGAAATATATTGAAGAAGTAGAAGGTCTAATTAATAGATTAGAATTAAACTTAGATGTAGATATGAATCAGATACTGGTTTGTAAGACAAATATTATAAGAAAACTGTCTTCTTTAGATATGTTACAAAATGAGATTATAAATTTTGAAACCGCACTTGATACTGCAGAAACATCTGCGGCTTTGGCAAAGATTCAACTAGATATAAAGGACATTAACAAACAACTTCAGATTCTAGAAAAAGAGCAACAGCAACTAAACAATTGGTTATCCTATTTTGATGCAATTAGTGAAGAACTTGGAAACCTGAGAAATCGAGCACTTAAGGAATATACAGAAAAATATGGTCCTTTAACTTCCAATATACAAAGAAGACTGCGCTCAGTTTACGGTTTCGGAGGTATCAAAATACATTCTGAAGATGGTGGAATCGCAGTCCGAGTACAGAGAAAAGACGAAAAATATGTTTCTCCATCTGACTATTTTAGCGAGTCGCAAATTCAAATTCTTATGCTAAGTCTTTTTCTAAGTGCTACTTTAACTCAGACATGGTCATCTTTTGCACCGGTTCTCTTAGACGACCCTGTTGAGCACTTTGATGACTTAAATGCTTATTCTTTACTTGACCTTATTAGAGGACTTGTTACGGAACCTGGAAGACGACGTCAATTTATTATTTCTACTTGCGAGGATCGTCTTTTCAGATTAATGCGCCAAAAATTTAGCAAAATGAGTGGCAGAGTAATATTTTATTTTTTTGAATCAATAGGAGAAAATGGTCCTAAAATAAGGATGTTGGAAAATGCTTAAAACCATTTCTCGCAAGCTCACAACACCGCAATCACTGAATGCTTATATCAAATCCATTTGCGACATTATGCGTCGCTCTGGCAGAGCCGGTGCTTTACAATATGTGCCTGAACTCACATGGATGCTTTTCCTGCGCATACTTGATGAGAAAGAACAAAGAGAGGCAGATCAGGCAAAAGCTTTATGTGTTTCATTCCAGCCATCTCTTGATTATCCTTATCGCTGGCAGGATTGGGCATCACCTGATGGAAAAAAGAGAATGGAACTACAGCAAAGCACACTTGGCGCATTTATGTCCTTTGTTAATGGGGAACTTATACCATACCTTAGAAATCTCAAAAATAAACCCGGTGCTACTTCGCGCCAGAAAGTCATAAGCGAAGTATTTTCTTCCACAGAAAGAACATACATAGACACTGAACGAAATCTTCTTGATATCCTTGATAAGGTTGACTCCCTTTCGGCAGAAAGCATAGATGAAACACATATGTTTCCTATTTCTCAAGTCTATGAGGGTTTGCTTCAAAAGATGGGGGAGAAAAACAACGATGGTGGGCAGTTCTTTACACCAAGGGAAGTTATTCGCGTAATGGTAAAAGTAATAAACCCTAAAATAGGTGAGACAGTTTATGACCCTTGCTGTGGAACCGGTGGATTTTTAGCCCAAGCATATCAGTGGATGAAGGAAAAAGCAAAGACCGCAAGTGACATAGAAATACTTAAAACCAGAACATTTTATGGTAGAGAAAAAGAAAATCTTGTATATCCCATATCCCTGGCAAATCTTGTTCTCCAGGGAATAGATGAGCCTCAAATCTGGCATGGAAATACATTAACTGGTCTAGAGGTTTATGGGGGATTATTTAAAGATGCACCTGCACTTTTCGATGTTGTGCTTACCAATCCTCCATTTGGCGGAAAAGAAGGAAAAGACGCCCAAACGCATTTCGCCTATAAAACAAGTTCAACCCAGGTGTTGTTCCTCCAGCATGTGATAGATAGCCTTAAGCCGGGCGGAAGATGTGGGATTGTAATGGATGAAGGAGTTCTATTCAGGACAAATGAAAATGCCTTTGTTCAGACGAAACGCAAATTATTAAACGAATGTAATCTCTGGTGCATCGTCAGCCTTCCTCCAAAAGTATTCGTAAACGCAGGAGCAGCAAGTAAAACAAATCTCTTATTCTTCACCAAAGGCGAACCGACAAAAGAAATCTGGTATTATGATTTATCTGACGTTAACATAACAAAGAAGCAGCCACTAACGCTTGTTCATTTTGAAGAATATTTTAAATTGCTCCCCCAAAAAGAGAACTCTGAACGGTCGTGGCGCGCATCAATAGAAGAGATAGAGGCAAAGAATTACGATTTAAAAGCAGTCAATCCAAATCGTAAAGAAAGAGTAGATACGAGGACACCACAAGAATTACTAACGCAAATAGACTTCTATACCGACGAGATTAAGAATGTAATAACTTTACTGAGAAAAAAAGGAATATAATAATATGCAGTGGTCAATTTCCTATAATATAGCTTAAAATCTTCGTGCCCTAAGACACTTAGCGCAATTTTTGCTTCGCAAAAACTTCTTTTATGCGGTAATCATATAACTTAATTTTTCAAGAGTTACCTATTTTTCTCTTTTCAACTTTACCTTCCCTTAGCTTTCGTCTTCTGTTTCCCAGTAACCATTCATCTTGTTCCCCTTTCGTGGTGCATTAAAAACCTGCCAACGTCTGTTGATAGAACGCTCAGCTGAATGTCTATCCCTGTGGGCGCGATGAAGCATCTCCTGGCGCTCGTCATCGCTCCCTGCGAGGGGAAATCCATCTCTCAGGGAATCCCTAATCCTTTTGGTTCGGTATTTGGATTTCTATCCCCGCTATGGCCGGAGCCTACCGTCCTGGATGTCCGGAGCACACTGTCCTTTATCGGGGTTTATCGGGTGTTGTTCCATTATTTCGATTAGTTTCTGGTGGTGCAAGAGACCAGGTTTGAGAAGGGGTACTGCTTTCTCCGACCGATTATCAAGGAAGTTACAGAGCATTGCCTTCACTGCCACAACCCTCGCATCGTGTTTTCCCGCATCCGCTGTCCCGACTGTCATGCGGAGCATCTTCTGATGTTCTCCTGTCGCACGAGTCGTTTATGTCCCTCCCGCTATGCAAAGTGGCTGGATGAGTTACGTGAGTGGGTGAGAGAGCATCTTCTCCTGGATGTCCCTCACCCCAGGTTATCTTCACCATCTTCAGTATGCTCCTCATCTTATTAAAGTACGATAGGCAGTGGAGGACAAAATCAGCAATCACCTCAAGCTAAGCTTTGTCGCAGAGAGGCCTCCCCCGCCTCACGTCGTCTCGCAGGAATTCTTCTTGGACTCTGAGGCTCCAGCGGTTCGTTTTTCGTGTTTTTCTCCTTTAGGAGTCAGAAGTCCAGCTTATGTTCAGTATTTTCATAGCATCTCCGCAGCTCATAAATCGTCTTGGCCCACTGTGTTTGGCTTTTGCTTATCCTTGACATGGTTTATGGGAATTTATGTTCCTGTGCGATGGCTGAAGGGGAAAATAATAATTATAATTCGCTCCCAGCTACCAGGACAGAAAAGGAATTTCCTTATTTTATTTTGGATGCGCGGCTTGTTGGTCACGGAAGAGAATAACCGCAAATACGAGAATCCACAACAGGTAAGAATAGTAGCCCGCGCGCTCCAGAATTCCCATCCAGGGAAAAGTAAAATTCACGGCTTGAGTCGCTTTTGTGGCCGCCAAAAACGCGAAAAGAAGCAGGGTTATAACCATTGCCGCTGAAAAGATGCGAAAACCTTTTCCGTAGGCCGTGGCTCCAAATCCGATAAATAACATAATCAGCAAAACGCTTATTGCCGTAACTATTATGTGAACCATATGTTGAGCCAACCCCTTTTCCAGCTGCATCGCCGTCTGCGGAAATAGCAAGGCAATCAATCCCGTTAACCAGAATAATATTATTAGGTTCATCAGACATTTTAATGGGTAATTGGGTAAAGGTCTAAGCCGCCACAATGGAAGTAGATAGCGATTTTAAAGTGTTCTCGGTTACGAAAACCGCAGGCCATTTTCTTAATCGTCTGGATAGT
>Ga0209102_1001090_pt1 | contig 15363 bp, 15 predicted proteins | sample ConPoolayeHmetaG_FD_185483 | JGI IMG/M metagenome (GOLD analysis project Ga0209102, IMG submission 185483) | Hot spring microbial mat communities from California, USA to study Microbial Dark Matter (Phase II) - Cone Pool mat layer H metaG... ...
CACGGCCTGCCTCGCCGAGCCCCTCTCCTGCGTGTTGAACGGGATGGAACTGTCCCGGGTGGACCGGGGAAAGTCGATCCTCGTCCTGGGGGCCGGGCCCATGGGACAAATGTTCGTGATCATGGCGTCCGGCCTGACGAGGGACGTCTATGTTTTGGAGCCGGATGCTCGCAGAAGGGAATTCTCGTTGGCCCATGGCGCCAGAGATGCCTTCGGCTCAGAGGAGGCCGAAATCCCGTCACCTGAGATCACGATTATTGCCTGCTCGGACCCGAAAGCCTACGATCTTGCCCTACGAATCACAGCGCCCGGGGGAACAGTCAACCTCTTCGGTGGCCTGGCCCAAGGAATGAAGATAGACTCCAACTACGTTCATTACAGACAGCTCACGCTGCACGGCACGGCGGGATCAACCCCGGCACAGTTCGCCCAAGCGCTCAACGCCCTCAGGGACAACCCCAGGTTGGCGGACATCATAACGGATGTCGTCTCTTTTCGCAACCTTCAAAGAGCCCTTTCCCCCGATTCCGCAAAGGGCAGGCTATCACTAAAGACCCTACTGGACCCTTGGAAAGGCTGATCCCCGCCGCCGCGCCCACATCCGCCGGACGGTCCTCGCTGCCTCCTTCGGACGGCGCCGGATGTCGTAGAGGCCGTATGCGACGCGGAACTCATAGTCCCAGAGGAACCGCCTGTGTACATCCGAGTCTTGGAAACACCAGATGAACCCCCCGACCACGTTGGGCTCCCTCATAAGAGCTTCCCAGTAGTTGCGGATCAGGGCCGCCTGGTAAAGCTCGCCTGGGAAGTAGTCGGTTCTGAGCCCTCTGATGGCCCAGCATCCGAACTCGCCTATCAGTATGGGTTTGTCCGGGTGGTCGTGGCGAAGTGCATCCAGGCGCTCGCGCATCCTATCGGTAAGGGTGTATAGCGTGCTAACGTGCGGGCTGCTGGCGCCTATGTAGACGTTCACCGCGCAGAGATCCGTTTTCTCAAAGACCGGGTCGCCCGGCCAACAGTTGCTGACCTCCACCACAGGGCGCGTCGGATCGAGTTCGTGCGCGATCTCAACGAGCTCGAGGTTCCCGGCGACCACCATCGCGGCCAAGCGGCGGCACTCCTCCGTATCTTGCTTCGGCAGGGTCATGTTCTCGTTGCTGACGCTCCACATGAATACTGACGGATGGTTCCTGAGGTAGCGTATCATCTCGACGAGCTGAACCTTGGCCGCCTTGAGCGCGTCCGGGCAATCGGTCTGAACGGCCGGCCTGCCCCACTGGTAGAGCGGAATCTCGGCCAGGCACAGGATCCCCATCTCGTCGCAGAGCTCATAGGTACGTGGCGAGTACGGATAATGGCACCGCATCGCATTCGCCCCCAGCTGCTTGACCAACAGCAGGTCCTTCTTCAGGTCCTCTTCTCTCTCGGCATGGCCGGTCTCCGCGTATTCGGGATGTCTGTTCACGCCCTTGACCAGCAAAGGCCTGTCGTTCAGCAAGAGGCGGGTCCCATCGACTCTCACGGACCTTATCCCAATTCGAAACTGGACGCGATCCCTCACTCGACGCTTCCCTTCCCGCAGCTCAAGGCAGAGTCGGTAAAGGTTCGGTTCCTCTGGCGACCAAAGCCTCGGATTCGTCACCCTAAGGACCATGTTCACTTTCGCCTCGCCTCCCCGGAACTCCAGGACCCAGGACCCTGTCGAAACCATTCGTCCTTGCTCGTCCTCTAGGTCAGCGCGGATCAGAAAGGGGCCGGCCTTCTGAGGCTCCTCTTCAACCACGGTGCTTTGGATCGCGACGGACGCCGTTCGGTTCCTGTGCTCCGTCGCCACCGCCGTTTCAGCGATGTAGACCGTGTCCGTCACGAGAAGGCCCGTCGACCCGTATATTCCTCCGTAGTTCCACCAGCCGAACTGGCCGCCGGGGCAACGATCCGGCCTCGGGATGTTTTCCACCGAGGCGGCGATGAGATTGGACTTCCCGAATCTAAGGAAGCGATGTATTGGGATGGAGAACGGCACATACCCGCCCTCGTGCACGCCGGCACGATGGCCGTTCACGTAGAGGACCGTCGAGTAGTTAGAGGCCTCGCAGGTGAACTCGACCCTGCGTCCCGCCCACCTTCCGGGGATCCTGACTTTTTTTCTGTACCAGCCATGCCCCTCATAGCTCCAGAGATCGGGGAACGCCTTGTTCCAGGTGCTCGGAACCACGATGTCCAGCCAACCCGAATCGTCGAAGCCCGGCTCAATCCATCCTACGTCCCCTTGCCCCGTGGGGCCAGTCGTGGGATTGGAAGGATCGAAATTGGGACCCAAGAAACGCTGGTTTGCATTCAGCTCCGTGAATGCTGGGCAGAACTTCCAGATTCCGTCTAGACTCACCATCTCCCGCATCGTTCCGCACGCCCTTAGGCCTGGGCGATCGCTCGGTTAAACTTGTTTTCCCCGGTCTGGGCCCAAAAGCGGTGTGCTGCGCCTTCGCCAGGCCCCACCGAGGCCCAGACCATCAGGAGCCGGAACAGAGGCCGCTCAGGATCGTTCGCTGCAAAAGCAATAGCGCCCTCAAGGATTCGGACGAGAGGCAAGATACATGAGGATTTCGCAACGGCGCCAACCGATCCTCTCCTCACCTTCAAATTCAGCTTCAAGCCCTGAGGTCGCGCGAAAGAGGCGATCGAGATGCAACGCGTCAAGACCTCAATGATCCTGATATCCTCCGTATTCATCTTGCCCGCGGTTGTCTCGCAAGGTCTGTTCTTGAAGTGGAACGTATCGTCGGCCGAAGGATGGATCACCGGCCCAAGGGTGATCGACCTGAATCTTGACCAGATTGACGAGATCATCGCGATCGAGTCCGGTGAGCCCCCCGTCCTAAAATGCATCGGGGCCGACGGAAGGCTGAGTTGGCAGGCAGTTCTCGATGGGTCGGCAGGGGTAGGAGTTGCCGTTGGCGACCTTGACGGGGATTCAAAGCTCGAGGTCGTTGCAGCCTCCTCGCACCCACTCGGCTCCGCTCTCTTCGCCTTCAAGGCGAATGGCAAGCCCATGTGGAAGCTCGACCTCGAGGGCCTGTGCACGTCAGCACCCTTGGTAGTCGACCTTGACTGGGATGGGTTCGACGAGGTCTTGGTCGTCGACGAGGGTAGGGGCCTGCACGCGGTCGATGGGCGGACCGGCTCCATCATCTGGACGGCCGAGAAGAGGCTCCCCGGCTGGAATTTCATCTCCGTGGCGGATGTCCAGAGAAACGGCAAACTCGAGGTCATCTGGCTCCAGAACAAGACGGGGTCCATCTGGTTCATCGACGCGAACGGCAAGGAAACGAGAAAGCTCAACAGGACCGGGGATCGGTCATACTTCGGGTGGCCCATGATCGGCGATATCGATGCAGACGGCTACCTTGAGCTGGTCGTGTGCACGGCCGAGGGCGTGGTCTGCATCGATCCTCTCAGGCTATCGACGAGATGGACGGCGGATGTGCCGAGCCGATACGCCGGAGCATTGGCCGACGTCGACATGGATGGATGCCTCGAGACCCTCGTGCCCGGAAACGGCAAGGTCACCGTCCTGGACGTACGCGGGAATACGAAGTACGAGTCGATCGTGGGAACTGAGGGATGGGTTGGGTCCGTGGTCGTGGGCGACGTAGACGGCGACGGAATCCAAGAGGCAGTCTTTTCGCCGCACGGAACCCAGATCCTCTATGTGATGGATGCGCGCTCAGGCAACCTGGAATCGTCCTTCTCCTCATTCCTAGGCGGCATATCTGAGGGAAGGAACCCGCCTGCGATCGCCGACGGGGACTGGGATGGGGCCGTCGAGGTCTACTTCGGCATGGTCGGTGCTGCGTCCGCCCCCCTGTACGCCCTGACGTCCCAAGAGAGAGGAGCATCGAGGCTGGACTGGCCCCAACTCTTTCACGATTCGCGCGGCACGTCGAACTATGAGACCCCCATGAGAAGCATTCCGGATCCTACCCAGATCTCAGCTGGATGTCTAGCCATCATCCTTCTTCTGGACAGGTACAGACCCCAACAGCTTCGCCATCGAACTGGCGCGTCGTTCTTGCGAGCCAACCAGCTCGGCCCGTCGAGCGGGGAACAGATATAAGAAATCGGAAAGCCAATGCGAGCCACGCGAGGATCGTCCGAATGGGCAAGATAATCCACCAATCCTTCAGGGCCTTTTCCCTGCTTTTTCTGCTGGGTTTGGTCGGGACCGTAGGGGCCGTGCTGCTAGCCGTCGGAGGGCCGATCCTCCTGGACATAGACATACTGGCCGAGCCGACCTATACTAGGATTACGGACTTCGCGCGCAGGATGCTCTCCTACATAGTGGCCTGCGCGATTGGCTACGTCGTCACAAGTTGGGGGTCTAGGCTGACGTTGCCCGAACGCCGCCTCCCTACATCTGCCCAACCTTGGGACGGCCTTGAGATCTCCAAGCCGCAAGGAAGTCGGCCAGAGCGTCCCGGATCCCTCTAGCAAGGATGGGCTGGGCCTCGACGGTGGAGTGATAGCCGTCGGGCCTGTTGAAATAACGGCCTGGGTACTCCTCCACAAGCGAGGGGAAGGTCTTCCAGAAGTTCACCAGCCGCACGTTTCTTTGCTCAGCAACCGTTTCCAGGATCGACTCGTAGAACTCGAGAAGCTGCATTTGGATCTTGAGCCTGAGATCCCTGTTGCCCCATGTGGGGACGGGGGGCGGCGTCCACAACACTGGCTTTGCACCCAGGGCCTCCGTCAGGTCGAACATTGCTCGCATGTTTGCCTCCATCTGGTGGGGCGTGCACTGAACGAGATAGCTCGAGCTGCACTCGTAGTGGCGGATGTGGCTGTCGTTTAGCAAGAAGCATGTGACCACGCAATGGGGCTTGATTGGGGCCACATCCCTGCGCCATCTATATAGACCCAGGCTTGAGCTCGTGCCACCGATGCCTGCATTGATCACACGTGTCTCGCGGCCTAGGAGACTTTCGAGCAAGCCTGGCCAGCCTTCTTCCCTTTTCATGTTCGCGCATTCCGTGATCGAATCGCCCAAAGCTACGACGCGGAACTTGTCCCTCGCCCCTTCAAGTTCGAACTCGGATACGTCCTTGGGCACCCTCACGCCCTCCTCCAGCTGGATCATTCACACACCAAGCCAGCCGCGAGTCTGAGCAGGTGATAATGGTTTTCGGCTGATCGGCCCACGTCGTAGCCTTTAGCCACAGCCAAGTTCCAACGGAAACAAGCATTCCGAGAAAACAGATAATAGCCGTCCTCCGGTGGCCGAACACACGGAGTGAGTCGAACTTGGGAATCCCGCCCCTTGAGGCTGAATCATCGAACAAGAAGATCCTTCGCGAGTGGGGACCGACGATACTGGCCATCATGGCGATCTATGTCGTCCTTAACGTCATCTTGCCCGTCGTGCTCTCGACAAGATCGCCGTTGATGGTCGTCGTCTCCGAGAGCATGGTCCCAAATCTGAGCGTCGGTGACATCATAGTGGTCCGAGGACAGGACTCCTACCAGCTCTCTGACATAGTCGTCTACCGCAGCCCTGCATACTCCAAACCCATTGTTCACCGCATCATAGGCATAAACGACGGTTACTACATAACCAAGGGCGATCACAACAACTTCCCCGACCCTGGCACCATCGCGCCTAGGGAAGGGATACGGGCAAACATGATCCAGGGGAAAGTCATACTCGTGATCCCCAAGCTGGGCTATCCAAAGTACCTGCTCAGCAAGCTCTTCTCAGGATGACCCGACGCAGGATCGGCACGGCACAAATGCAGACCGGAACCTACGTCCTCGTCTTCAACCTAGGGGAACCGATCAGCAACAGGCTTGGGACTTTCTGCGGCCGCTACTGCTATGTGGGATCGGCCAAGGGCCCGGGAGGCCTGCGCGCCAGGCTGTCCAGACACCTAAGAAGGGGCAAGCCTCTTCGGTGGCACATCGACCTCCTGACGAACTCAACGAGTTTCTCGGCCGTTTGTGTGTACGCATCGGCCCAGGCCTCCGAATGCCGTGTGGCTCGGAAGCTCTCCCTTCACTACGCTGGGCACCCCCGCTTCGGATGTTCTGACTGCAGGTGCCCGACGCATCTCTTCATGGTCCAAGATCCACCTCGGCTGGAAGTCCTGATGGATCGCATGGGCCTCCGGAAGCTCGACCTTCCGCCCCTCTCATCCAGCAAGGGGTAGCCTGACGGGGCGTTTCGTAGCTAGGCTTTTGTAGGCAGCGAGGGCTATCTCCAGCGCAGCCAACCCATCCTCCCCGGTCGCCCTAGGCTGTACGCCCTTCGCGGTCGACTCAACTAGATCTAGGCAGGTGTAGAGATCGACGTTGCTACCATATCCTACGAGCCTGAGACGATCTCCCCTCTTCGTCAGGCCGATCGCCTGGCTGAAACCATCGATCTCCAACGTTGCCTCGGAGGCGAATACCCGCATCCTGACGTCACCCCAGACCGGATATCCCTCTGGCCTGCTCCACGACGGGTCGATCGACCCGACTGCCCGGCCGTACTCCACCAAGACGAATCCGGCGTCATCCACACCCAGCCCCTCATGAAGCCGGGTGCCGCCCACGGCAAATACCTTCCTGGCCCTCTCGCGCATGAACCAGTTCATCAGGTCCGCGACGTGCACGGTGTGGTCTATTATCGCCCCACCCCCGCTGAGTTCTCTCTGAACGAACCAGCCACCCGGCATCGAGCCGTGGTTCGTACCGCTGATGGCAAGGATCTCCCCGACAGACCCTGAGTCGATGGCCTTCTTCACCTCCAAGACGATGGGGCTGTATCTCATCACGAACGCGACCTGGAGGAGAACGCCCGCCCTTCGACACTTGGAGATCATCTCCTGCGCGTCGGCGATCGTCGTCGCCAACGGCTTCTCGACCATTATGTTCTTCCCGGCCTCCGCCGCCGCAAGCACATCGTCTTTGTGCTTCGAGTTGGCCGAACATATGCAGACGGCATCAACCGACTCGCTCGAGAGAAGGTCATCCCGGGACATGAACCGGGTTGAGAATGCTTGCGCCATCTCGCGTCCCCGCATCTCATCCGCGTCCGCCACGCCGATCAGCTGGCACTTCCCGATCTGCCTGAAGCATGCGGCGTAGCTGCGGGAATGCATGTGGTCGAAGCTGATCATGCCGATCCCGATCTTCTTCATCCTCATCACCCCAGCGAGACCCTTCGTCCCGTCTTTGCGCTTTCCACGGCGGCCAGCGAAAGCCTTAAGGTCGCCAAGCCCTCCGAGACGGGCACAGCAGGCTTCCTTCCATTTTTCACGCATTCCACGAAGTGTCTGAGCTCCCTGACGTAGCCATCCTCGTGGTAGGGGTCCATCCGGATGGCCTTGTCCGGATGGAATATGGCGAAGGCGTTGTTTGCCCTAGCGTCGATCTGCGCCAGCCCGCCGGGCCCTGCGACCTCGATGTACGACGTGAAGGGAAAGCTAGGCGAGCCCGCCCAGCTGCACTCGCATAGCGCTTCGCCCCGCCCGTAATCGAGCAGCACCTGCCCGTGGAGATGGACCCCATCCTTCTCGTACACCTGGGAGTACACGGCCTTGGGCCGCCCCATGAGCCACCTCACGTAGTCGATGTCGTGTATTCCAAGGTCAAATATTACGCCGTTGCTCTTCTTCATATCCATGTACCACCCGGCCCAGGCCGGCGGTGGCCCGACCCTGTACGCCAAGATGTGCCTCGGTTCCCCGATCTCGCCCGCCTCGATTCTTTCCCGCAGCTCGGCGTAGCCCGGCCAGAACCTCAGCACGTGCCCCACCATGCATAGGCCCGAACTCCTAGAGGCGGCCCTTCTAATCGCTTCACCCTCCTGCGCGTTGATGGCGAGTGGTTTCTCGATGAAGACGTGGAAACCCGCCTCCAACGCCCTGACCGCAAATAACCTGTGGAGGGGGGTCGGCAGACATACGTCAACGATGTCGAGCTCCTTTGAAAGGAGTTCGGAGAAGTCAGAGACGTAGCCAGCCCCGACCGACTCCGCTAGGGGCTTCCCCTTCGCTGGATCGATGTCACAGACGTAGGAAACGCGCGCCTCCTCGACTCTACGGAGCGAGTTGGCGTGGGTCTCGCCCATGAAGCCTGCACCGACGATTCCAACCGAGATGGCCATGATCGCTCCCGATTCTGCCTCGCCAGCACGTTTAGATAAATCTTGGCGAAGACGGCCAAGGACGGGTATGAGAAAGAATTATATGGAAAATTGGTGGTGCGACGCAAGGGACCCGTATGATGAGGTACCGCTACCAATCCGCGTACTGGAAACTCGTCTTCGCGGTTATCGTGATCGTCGCGATGGTTTTGGCCTTGATGGTGAGCCGGCCCTCCCTGGTGGAGCTGTCCGGCCCCAAGGAGATCACCATGACCATCAGGCCGAACGAGACGGTATCCCTCAACGCGACGATAAGGAGCCCTGCGGGGGCATCATCATACACGAACTACAGCTGGTACGCCGACGGCAGAGGCATATTCAAGATCGAGGAAACGTCGGACAACTTCGTCAACAACGTCTCAAGGTTTCCCCTCGATGGCGGCGAGACCAGGAGGCTCACCTTCGTGCTCACCCTCGTGGCGCAGAACCCGCCCGAGGGTCGCTACTTCGTGAAGTTCCAACTCAACGGGCAGTCCCGAGGAAGGATCCAGAGGATCTCAAACGTCTACCGCCTCTGGGTCGACCTGCGCAAGGAGTAGGAGCCGGGCTGCCTCACCCTGAAGGTCCTTCTCACGTAGAAGAAGAGAGCGAGCGAGACGAGGGAGAGTGCCCCGAAGTACGCGGCATTGAATAGGTCGCCATTTGCAGCCGCGAACAGTGAGAGAAGGATCAGCAAGAAGAAGGCGCCCGCTGAGAAGAGCTTCGCGCGTTGGACTATCTTGCTTCCCTCTTCCCAGGCAGCCACATGGTCTGGACCGCCTTCCTGCTGAAAAAGGTTTTTCGGATCGCCGAGATCCGCGGCAATGCACACGATTCCCGCATCATCTTGGCTATCTACGTAGCCTCCTGTCGATCAGCTCCTTCAGCACCTTGCCTACGATGGCCCCATCGATCTTGCCTCGAACATGTTTCATTACTTCGCCCATGATGGGACCGAAGCTACGTTCGCCTCTCTCCGCTAAGAGCTGTGATTTCTCCTCCAGGATTCCCTCGATGATCGTCCGCAGCTCTTCCTCGCCTATCCTCTCGCGCTCGCGCAGGATCTCCTCCAAAGGCCTACCCCGCACCATCTCAGTGAGCACGGACTCTATATCCTCCTTCACTATTCTGCCGAGGGATAGCTGCTCGAAGAACTCGATGATCTGCGAATCGGCGAGCGCATCGACATTGACCCCTGCCCGCCTCAGGCTCCTGAATGAATTGACGAGGGTGTTGGCCACGAGCGTGGCGTCAGCCTTGACCGTTGACATCACCTCTTCGAACAGCGGCAGGCTGACATCCCGCACGATCTGATCGACAAGATCCTCGCTCATTCCCGCTGCCAACAGCCTCGCCCGCTTCTCTTCAGGCTTCTCGGGAAGCTTGGCCCGGATCCTCTCGAGCCGTTCCCGGGAGATGGGAATCGGTGGGATGTCCGTCTCGGGGTACATCCTTGACGACCCCGGCAGAGGCCTCTTGTAGTTGGTCGTGCAATCCGGGTTCGGCTCCCTAGTTTCCTCGGGAATCCCCCTACTTGCCCAGGCCGCCCTCTCGCCAACCGCCTTGGCGGCCCGCCCGCAAGCGATGGGCTCGCCGGCCACTATCACCAAGGCATCGCCCTGGCCCGCAGAGAGATGCTCTCGCAGCCGTCTGAATGTCTCCTCCAGTCCCATGCCCGCGAGATCCTCATCGGTATGGATGATTCCACCGATCCCGTAGGCCCGTGCATGGTCGGCAAGCTCCCTTCCGAAGGTGCGGCCGGGACATATCTCCGTCCCGAGAATCCCTGCAAAACCGGCAAGCTTCAGGCACAGGACGACCCCGCCTTCCTCCAGGGCGGAATGGATGGGGCCTGTCTTCACCCCTGAGAAGAACTGCGTCACATCAACGGGATCAAAGACCTTCGGCGACCTTCTGGAAAGCTCATCCTTGATGGCTATCAGCGCTATCTGGCGCCGCGCCTCATTCTCGATCAACTCAGCGAGGCGACCTATCTGCTGGAAACCCTTGATCTCAACCCTCGCCCCACCCTCGACCGATACGTTGACATCCTGCCTGATCGTGCCGATCCCGCGTTGGACCTTCCCGGTCATCCTGAGGATCATGCCAATCCTGTGGGCGACCTCCTGAACCTCTCGGGGCGAATAGCCTTCCAGGAGGCCCGTAGAGACTTCCACGAGAGGTATGCCCAGCCTGTCAAGCTTGTAGATCACGGCAGGTCCCCTCTGATCCCCGATGCCCGCGGCTTCCTCCTCCAAGCAGATCGTTGGCACTGCGACCCTCCCTCTCGGCCCCTCCATCTCGCCATCCATGCCTATGACGCACGTGCGCTGGAAGCCTCCCGTGTTGCTGCCGTCCACAACCGTCTTGCGCATGACATGGACCTCGTCCGGAATCCATGCACTGAACAGCATGCATATCTCAAGGCCTATGTCCAGCGCCTCGTCATTCAACGGGGCAGGGGGCTCTTCGTCCAACTCGACCAAACAGGTCTCGCCCTGGTAGGCGTTGTAAAGAAACACCCTGTCCCTCAGGTACTCGTGAAGGGCGGCCCTATCCACCTCACCCAGTTCGCCCGCCACAGCCCTCAGCTTTCTCCTTACCTCGAGCGCCGGGACCTGCTCCTTGAGCTCGCTTGAGCAGCCGCAGAAGAGCTTGTGCGTATTCAAGCGCTGATGGATCTCGATGCCGCACTTCAATCCGACGCTCGCATGGTCAATAGTCAAGGTCGCCACAACCTACGCGAGAAACGCCCTGGGATCGGAGACCGCAGAAGTCTCCCCGGCGTAGTTTGTTAGCATCATCTTCCTTGCCTCCTCGGGACTGGGGTCGTGTCCCAGGACCCAACCCAGCTTGACGTAGGCCGTTTCAGGCAACATGTCGCCACAGTAGATGACGCCGATGTCTTGGACTTTCCTTCCCTCGCTGTAAACCCAAGGATCGGTCCGTCCGTACAATGTCTGCGGCGCCGCCGCCACCACGACCCCTTCCTCGATGGCCCTAGCGAGGGCCGGTAGAAGATTCCTTTGGCTTTCGTCCGTCGCGACGTGGCCAAGGGCCGTCACCTCGATCAAGATCCCTTTGAATCCCCGGTCGACGAAGAAGTCTATGATCTCGGGGTCCATCCCAGGATGGAACTTGAGGAGCGCGACCTTCTCCTCGAATACCGCGTCCAGCTGAACCTCGGAGTCGGACCGCTCCACATATCTGCCATCGATCTGGATTCTGCCATCCGGCCAGACCCTGCCTATCGGCAACTCGTTGATCGACCTGAAGGCGTCCCTCCTTGAGGTGTGCATCTTCCTGACCCTCGTTCCGCGGTGGATGAGGCAGTACGTGTCCTCCATCGAGCCATGCATGACGAGGCACACCTCCGCGATCGGGGATCTGGCCGCGACGATCGCCGCGCAAATCAAGTTCATTGACGCGTCGCTCGACCCCCTATCCGTCGAGCGCTGCGCCCCTGTGAACATCACCGGCTTCGAGAGGTTGCGAAGCATGAAACTCACGGCGGCAGTGCTGTAATGCATCGTGTCGGTTCCATGTGTAACCACGGCCCCGCTCACGCCGGAGTTCAGTTCCCGGGCCACCGACCGTGCGATCTCCTTCCAATGGAAGGCGGACATATTCTCGCTGCCGATGAGGAACGGGACGGCCACGTTCTTGATCGACACCAACTCCTGAAGCTCAGGGGCCATAAAGAAGATCTGCCCCGGCTCCATCAGCCACTTCACCCCGCCCGTCTCGTAGTCGACCCTTGAGCCGATCGTGCCTCCCGTGGCGACCACCGAGATCTCCGGCAAGCCGGGTCTAGGCTGAAACGAAACGCTCGGGAATACCTCAAGCGGCCGGCCCGCCGCTATCTTCCTGATCTTCATCCCGGGCGACCACCTGATCCCTATGTTGTAGCCGTTATCCAGCTTGATCACGATGGATTCCGGGTCGCCGCCGATCTGAGGCCGAGGCAGGATGATCCCGCGACGGGTGTGGCCTTCCGCGACCAGCTCGACAACGTCACCGGGTCTGACCCCGGCATCTTGAAGGGCAGCGCGGACATGGGGGGAGTAGTTCTCGAACTCCAACTCCACACCGGGCCCGCGTCATCGCTGGGCTTGAAAACTGTGATCAAGCGTGCGAAAAGCGCCGACAATTGGGAGACCCCGGAGAAAACATATCTATGGCTAGGAGGATCCGGCGCACCAATACGGGAGGGACGACCATGACGAGGAGGCTCAATGAACTCAAGAAGACCGCCCTGAACATGATGGCGGAGGAGCATGGCGATCTTCCCGAGAAGATAGTCGACAGCATGATCGAGATCGTTCGAGGCAGGATGGAATCGGAAAAGGAGAACAAGAGGCGGGCGCTGAAGAAAAAGTTGGAGAACATGCTCAAGCAGGCCGAGAAGGAGGTCGAGCGGCGCTACTCGGCCAAGATCGACACCCTTGAGACCGTCAAGATCCACATGAAGAAGGGGGAGTACCATCAGGCGAGCATCCTTCTCCGAGGCTTCTACCTAGCCAGGAAGCCCCATCCGCGCCCAAGGCCGAAGGCACGCGCTGCCCCGCCCGAGAAGGTGCAGGTCCAAGAACTGGAAGCAGTTAAGGAGGCCCTCAACGAGAAGGCTCCAGCTAGCACGCTGAAGCAGCTTGCTGACTTGATGTCCATCAGCGAGGAAGAGGCAAGGATGTACTCGCTGGAGCTTGCGGCTGGGTTCGAGAAGGCCACCAAACACAAGATAGCTCCGGAGAAGGCGGCGGAGTGCTACCTTAAGTTCAGGAACTGGGACTTCAAGAAAACGTGGCTGCCCTCCATACGGCAGGGCTCCGCCAGATCCTAGGTTGGGCGGATCCTGATCAACTGCCTGGCGATCTCGAACGCCTCGGCGTACGATACGTTCGCCTGCCACCCCCGAAACTGGTTCAGCCCTTTGACCGAGCTTGGCCGCATATAGTACCGATTCTCCTGACTCCTGTGAACCGCTATTGCGCGCATCTTTAGATCGATCACGTCGGTTATGTCAACGAATGTGGAGGGCTGGAAGCTGGTCCACGCCGTCATGCCCTCGTACATGAAGACCTCCGAGACCTTTCTTGCAGCTGACAGGGTTGCCAGGCTGCCGTTCCTGTGATCCTGGTGTCTGTCCCTGTTGCTGTTGCAGTACACCCGATCTGGGCCGAATTCTAGGACGTGGGCTTCTATCTTCGACACCGAATCTATCGAGTCGTTCACGCGTCCATCGGGAAGCCCAAGGAAATTGACCTCCCTGCATCCCAGAACCCGTGCCGACTCAAGCGCCTCCCGCTTCCTCACCTCTGGATCCCCCCCATGCTCTCCGTTGGAGAGGACCAGTATGCGAACCTCATCCCCCTTGCGTGCATGAAGGGCAACGGTGCCGCCGACACACAAGCAGAAGTCATCCGGGTGGGGCGAAACCACGAGGATCTTCAATTCAGTCACCTATCCTGCCTTCAACGATGAGGTCGTACGGAGCTCGCACGAAGCTGAGTCCTTCCGTGTAGTTTCTGACCGGCTGGACATCCTCACCGAGGGCCAACCTGACAGTTATCGCCGCCAGATTGACGCCCGACCTTGCCGCGAGGTAGTTGTACCCGAAAAGTCTAGGGTTGACCTCCATCAACTTGTAACCACCATCCCTCTCATCAAGCTTTACCTCTGGTGAGGCCGGTCCGCACCAACCAAGGCAACTGACGTACTTCTCGCCGAGCTCTTGAAGGGCCGGGTTCGCCACCGTCTTTCCGGCAACGGCGACGCCACCCGTCTGAGGAATCTCCTTGGTCTTCTGCAGGACGATGCTTGCCACAATCCGGCCGTCGCGGCCACTTACGGTCCCCACGGTGAAGACCGGTCCTGGGACGTATTCCTGTAGAAGAACCTCGCCGCCCACCGCTGACGCCGCGCTCCAAGCCTTTCCCAGATCGCGCTTCTCATCGACGTACGAGATGCCACGCGCCCCTCTGGAGCGAGACGGCTTCACGACCAAGGGAAAGCCGACCCTCCTAGATTTCCTTTCCAGATCCGCCCTCGAGGCGGCGACGAGGGTCTTGGGGACTGGCAATCCTGCCCTCCGGGCCTCAGAGATCGTCCGGCTCTTGTCCAGAGCTTTTCCCGCGGCTGCCTGGCTCGGCAGAAGGAAGTTGGTGAGCCGCGAAAGCCTGTCAAGGACGGGTTCCCTGCAAAGGACCGAGATCTCCTCATCCACCGTCGGTATTAGGACATCCACCTTCTCCCTTTCGATGATCTTGAAGAGGGTCAGTATGAACTCCTCGCTCGTCGCCGGCGGAACGACGTAGGAAACGTCCGACTCATGGTAGAACCCTGCGGCCTGGGGATCCATGTCCATGGCGACTATCCTTGCATCAAGGCCCGAATCCCTCAGGCTCCTGATGCAGTTGAAGCCGGCAGGCCCGCCCACTCCGGTGACGCAGACTACGACCCGGCCCATCGCACCCACATCGGAGTCCTGAGGATGAACCAATTTAACTCTTTGGGGCCATCTCCGCCCCGCCTCCCTATGATTAAGGCTCTTCCGTCTCCATAAGATTTTTTTCCGCACGTTCTTTCCCAGTTCGGGCGATCGCTTGGATGAAAGGCAGTTCGCACTGCTCAAGGAACTCAGCGAGTCCTTTGGGCCACCCGGATTTGAACGAGATACGGCGCAGATCGTGAAACGCACAGTACAGGGCATCTCTGATTCGTGCAGGATCAACAAGTTGGGATCGGTCATCTTCGAGAAAAAGGGCACTGCGGATAGGCCCATCGTTCTCTTGCCGGGCCACATAGACGAAGTCGGTTTCTGCGTGACCGGGATAGACAAGGCCACCGGCTTCCTGACCTTCGGCCCCCTAGGAGGCTGGTTCGACCAGGTGCTCTTGAGCCAGAGGGTGGCCGTCAAGACAGAAAAAGGACTCCTGCAAGGAGTGATCTCGGCCACTCCTCCCCACCTGCTCCCTGAGGAGGAAAGGAAGAAGGTAGTGGCCAAGGAAAAGATGTTCATCGATATCGGCACCTCGTCGAGAAAGGAAACCGAAGACCTCGGGGTGAGGATCGGCGACCCCATCGTGCCAGTGTCCCCCTTCACGCTGTTGCGGGACGGGCGCATCGCCATAGGCAAGGCCTTCGATGACCGCCTCGGCGCCTTCATCGCAATGGAGGTTGTCAGGAAGCTGAGGATGGAAGGC
>Ga0209102_1001092_pt1 | contig 15326 bp, 15 predicted proteins | sample ConPoolayeHmetaG_FD_185483 | JGI IMG/M metagenome (GOLD analysis project Ga0209102, IMG submission 185483) | Hot spring microbial mat communities from California, USA to study Microbial Dark Matter (Phase II) - Cone Pool mat layer H metaG... ...
CCGTCACCTCGCTTCGGAGCTTGCGCCTTTCCCCGCGCTTTCAAGTCCGGGCCGTCCAGTACTGAGACAACCTCGCCGCGCGGGACCGGTGACTTGAAGCAATAAGCTGGCTGTCCGGCACGGCGTGCCGGATCGCTGCCCGTGTCTGAATCGCCGCGCCGGCTTCCCCTCTTCCTTGACTTTGGTTTCCCGGCAATGGCATCCTAGCCGGGCGGTTCATATCGGCAGCCGCCGCCGGCGCTTCCATGACGCCGGCCGCCGGGCTGAGGAGGTGCCATGGGTGGATACAGCCTTCCCGCCGTCTGCAACCTGGCATACATGACGTGCTTTACAGTTCTGGGATTTCTCGCGATCGTCATGTATGCCATCACGCTCGTCCTGCCGGAGCGCCGCAAGGAGACCGATGCGGCAACTATCGCCGCAATAACCGGCACTATTGCGATCTTATATCCGCACGCCCAGGTGACCAAGATCGAGGAGGAATCATGATCTTTACCAGTACGCCCAAGAAGATCCGGGTGATGTTCACGCCCTTTCGCGACGGTTTGCAGAGTTCCTTCGGCGGCAAGGTGCGCCTGAAGGACATTCTGCCCGCCATGGAGTTCGCCGCGCGCAAGGCGGGTATCCGTCACTTCGAATTCGGAGGAGGCGCGCGCTACCAGGCTCCCTACTTCTACCTCGGTGAAGATCCCTTCACCTGCATGGACGAAATGCGCAAGGCCGTGGGTCCCGACGTGGATCTGCAGATACTGACGCGCTCGGTCTCGGGAGTGACGCTGCAGACACAGAAGCTCAAGGCGCTCCAGCTTCAGGCCAAGCTGATGAAGAAGCACGGCACCACCTGGGACCGCAACTTCGATTACATGAACGACGTCGACAACCTGGTGCGCACCGGCAAGCCGATCGTGGACTCCGGCATGCACCATCAGGTGTGCGTCGCCATGATGGGATTGCCCTTCAGGGACGAAACGGTTCACACCGCCGAGTTCTACGTCGGCATCATCAAGAGGGTGATGGAAAAAGGCCTGCACTTCGACTCGGTGTGCATGAAGGACGCCTCGGGAACCACCGACCCCAAGACCTGCTACGAGACGGCCAAAGGCCTGCGCAAGATCCTGCCGCCCGAGGTGATCCTGTGGATGCACACGCACGATACGGCCTCCATGGCGGTTTCCTGCTATCTGGCCGGCATCGCCGGCGGCGTCGACGGCATCGACCTGTCGGTGCGCCCGATGGCTTCGGGGACCGTGCAGCCCGACGTCCGCTCCATGTGGCACGCGCTCAAGGGCACCGGCTATTCGCTCGATATCGACGAGACCAGGATGGATGAAATCGAGAACCTCCTGATGGAGGGGCTCAAGGACTACGATTTTGACCCGGTGACCACGACGGCCGACGCGCGCGTCGTGGGATTCCCCATGCCCGGCGGCGCCATCGGTCCCAACGTGCACATGATGAAAGAAGCCGGCATCCTGCACAAATACGGGCAGGTGCTTGCCGAATTCCCCGTCGTGGTCAGGGCCGGGGGTGCATGGACGAGCGTGACGCCGGGCAGCCAGCAATACTGGCTCCAGGCCTTCAACAACGTCTTGCACGGGCGCTGGAAGAAGATCGATTCGGGATACGGTCATGCCGTCCTGGGTTACTACGGCCGCCCGCCGCTGGAACCCGATCCCGAGGTGGTCCGGATCGCATCCGAACAGCTCAAGAAGCCTCCGTTCACGGGCGATCCGCTCGAGGCGGCGCCCGACAGCCTGGCGATGGCCGAGGCGGCCCTCAAGGAGCGCAACCTGCCGGTGACGGAGGAGAACATCTTCCTGGTGGCGTCCGCAATCGTTCCCGGCAAGGACATGGAGCTCAACGAAGGCATCCGGCTGTTGAGCGGCAAGGCCAAGATCAGCATACCCCTCAAGAAAAAGCCCGAGGCTCCGGCGCCGGCCCCGGCCGCAGCCAAACCGGCTCCTGCTCCGGCGCCTGCGCCGGTCTTCACCGGCCCCATTACCACGCGCTGCACGGTGGTCGAGGGCGGCGTCACGCGCAATTTCCGCATCACCATCGAACCGCCTGCGACGGTAGCGGCCGCAGCGGCCAATCCGGGCGTGCAGGCCGCCGCCGCACCTGCGCCGGCAGCGGCGCCCGCGGCGGGGACTCCGGTCTATTCGCCCTTCGAGGGCAAGGTCCAGCTCGTCGAGATCAACGTCCGCGTCGGCGACCGCGTTTCCGCGGGTCAGGTGGTTGCAGCGGTCGAGGCGATGAAGGCCAAACACGAGGTCAAGGCGCCGTGCTCGGGAAAGGTTCTGAGCATTGACGCCGAGATCGGTTCCGACGTGACCAAGTCCCAGCCCATCCTCACCATCGGAGGATAGCCGCATGGACCTCGTCTCCACCTTGTTGCAAAGCTCGGGGCTGCTGAACCTGAGCTGGCAGAACCTGGTGATGTTCGCGGTCGGCGGAACGCTGATATACCTCGCGGTGCGCAAGGGCTTCGAGCCGTTGCTGCTGGTTCCCATCGGATTCGGCGCCATTTTGGCGAATCTGCCCGGCGCATTTCTGAGCGTATCGGACGCTTACAAGCCCGGAAGCACTCCGAGCACGTTCCCGCCGCTGCTGCAGCTCGTCTACGAGTCGGGCATCCGCACGGAGTTCCTGCCGCCGGTGATCTTCCTCGGCGTGGGGGCGCTCACCGATTTCCGCCCGCTGCTGAGCCGGCCGATCACCTTCATACTGGGTGCGGCGGCTCAGCTCGGGGTTTTCATCGCCGCCATGAGCGCCAACCTGCTGTTCGGCTTCACCGACCGCGAGGCGGCGTCGATCGGCATCATCGGCGGCGCCGACGGCCCGACCGCCATCTACCTGACGGCGTCGCTGGCGCCCCACCTGCTCGGGGCGATCGCCGTTTCGGCATACAGCTACATGTCGCTTGTGCCCATCATCCAGCCGCCGATCATGCGGCTGCTGACGACCCGGGCCGAGCGCGCCATCGACATGCCCGTGGCCAAGCCGGTTTCGCAGGCGGCCGTCATCGTATTTCCCATCGTGACGGGCATCGTGACCACGCTCGCGGTCCCTACCTGCGGGGCGCTGATCGGGCTGCTCATGTTCGGGAACCTGCTGCGCGAATGCGGCGTCACCGAGCGGCTTTACAAGACCGCCGGCGGCGCGCTCATCAACATCGTCACCATGTTCCTGGCGCTCACGATCGGCGCCACCATGGAAGGTTCCGCCTTCCTCAGCCCGCGCACGCTGTTCATTCTTCTACTCGGGGCCGTGGCCTTCGCTTTCAGCACGGCGGGCGGCGTGATCCTGGGCAAAGTGCTCAACCTGATCCTGCCGGCCAGGCTCAAGATCAATCCCTGCATCGGAGCCGCCGGCGTCTCGGCCGTGCCCATGTCGGCGCGCGTCGTGCAGAGCTTTGTCTCCAGGGAAACCGGCGGCAAGGTCAATCTGCTGTATCCGGCGATGGGCCCGAACGTGGCCGGCGTCATCGGGACGGCGATGGCCGCCGGGGTCTTTCTCGCATTGCTGAGGTAGGCGGCGGCGCTTTTGAGTGCCTTACCCGGCCGCGATTCTTTCAGTGATTGCGCCAGGAACGCAAGAGCGATGAAGGGCCCCGGTCGATGCGCATGTCGACCGTCGGTCTTCGGCCGCCGGCCTTCGGCGAGGTAAAGGAAGCATCGATCCATGAAAAAATCCCGCTATCCTTCGCTGACCGTGCAGATCATGATCGGCCTGGCCGCAGGCATCTTCCTCGGCTGGCTCTCGCCCTCCTGGGGAATGAAGATCAAGCCCATGGCCGACATATTCCTGCGCATGATCAAGATGATCATCGCTCCGTTGATCTTTTCCACGCTGGTCATCGGCATAGCGGGCACTGGGGATTTCAAGAAGGTCGGGCGCATAGGTCTCAAGGCCATCACTTACTTCACGATCGCCACCACCATCGCGCTGCTCTTGGGGCTGGTCACGGTCAATGTCTTCAAGCCGGGCGAAGCGATCAAGGCAGCGGCCCCGCCGGCGGCTGGCGCACAGGCGGGATCGTTGGCCCAGCCGCGCCACTCGGTCACCGATTTTCTCATCCACATCGTCCCCACCAGCGTGATCGACGCCATGGCGCGCGGGGACATCCTCCAGCTCGTCATCTTTTCGCTTTTCTTCGGTCTGGCCATGGCGGCGATCGGGGAGAAGGGAAAGCCGCTGATCGCCGTGCTCGGCAGCCTGGCCGAGACCATGTTCCGCTTCACCGATTTCGTGATGAAATTCGCGCCGCTGGGGGTCTTCGCGGCGATCGCGGCGACCGTGGGCGCTCAAGGATTGGGTGTGCTCCGGGGCTATGCCAGCCTGATCGTCTGCTTTTACGGCGCCCTGATCGTCTTTGTCTTCGGCGTCCTCTATGTGGTGTGCCTTATCATCCGCGTTCCTTTCCTGCGGCTGTTCAAGGCCATCCGCGAGCCCTTCACCATCGCCTTCACCACCGCCTCGAGCGAGGCCGCGCTTCCCAAGGCTTTGGAGCAGATGGAGCGCTTCGGCTGCCCGCGCGACATCGTGGGCTTCGTCCTGCCGACCGGTTACAGCTTCAACCTCGACGGCGCGACCCTGTATCTTTCGCTGGCATCGATCTTCGTGGCCCAGGTCTACGGTATTCCCCTCGACGCCAAGACCCAGCTTGTCATGATGCTCACCTTGATGCTTACCTCCAAAGGAGTCGCCGGCGTCCCGCGCGCCTCGCTGGTGGTTCTCGCGGGCACGGTCGCGAGCTTCAATCTTCCCATGGAAGGCGTGGCTCTGCTGCTCGGCATCGACCAGATCCTCGACATGGGCCGGACGGCGACCAACGTGACGGGCAACTGCGTGGCCTGCGCCGTCGTCTCCCGCTGGGAAGGCAGGCTGGACGACGAGAAGATGATGCGCTTCGAAACCGTGGAAGCGGTGGCGGCCGACTGATTCCCGTTGTATGATTAAAGCAGGTCCTTGCGGGGGTTATTATGCGTAAGCGGGAATTCCTTGCCACGCTCGCGGCCGCCTGCGCGTGCGCGGGCCTTCTCATGGCCGCCGAGTGGTGGGAAAAAAAGCCTTACTCGCAGTGGAGCGCAAAGGAAGTCCAGCGCATGCTGGACAGCTCGCCCTGGGGAAAGGTCCATGCGGTGACCATCATGAATCCGACCTTTACCGGCACTCGTGACTTCCGCACAACGGGGAGCGGCGATCTGGAACGCGAGAAACAGAATCTCTTCCACCTGCACTTCCTCACCGCCAAGCCGATCCGGATGGCCCTGGCGCGCCGGCAGATGCTCGACAGCAAGGCGCAAGCCGACACGGCCGAACTCGAGCGTTTTGTGGCGCAGTCCAGCGACAAGTACCTCATCCTGGCGCTGACGCTGAGCTCCATTCCCAAAGGGATCAGCTCGGAAAGCGGTTATCTGTCCGCCTTGCTGAAGCTTTCGACGCCGGAACTGACGACGAATACCTTCCTGGCAACCAAGACCGGCAAGCGGGTCTATCTGGTGCGCTACGATCCCCCGGGGCGCGACGGGCTGGGCGCCAAGTATTACTTTCCCAGGTTCATGGAAGACGGCAGGCCTTTCGTGACCGTCGACGACGGCGAGATCCGTTTCGAGACCTACCTGACCCTGGTGGAATCGGGCACGGCCAGCGGCACGCCGGGAGAGTTCGAGAACCAGAGGACGGACCGCATCTGGATGCAGTTCGACCTGCGCAAGATGGTTTTCGAGGGGAAGCTCGAGATTTAGCTCGAGCCTCGCGCCCGGGCGCCCGCCGGCACGAAGCCGGCGCGTCGTCTCCGCCGGCGGGTTTCGCGGCCGATGGCAAGACCGCACGCATCAGGCTGCAGGCAGCCCTTTGCGCGATACGTCCGCCATCACCTCGCAGAATCGGTCGAGTTCCGGCAAGGTGGTATAAACGTTGGGCGTGATACGGATCCCCCTGAACTCGGGATGCACGATCGGCACCGTGAAGATCTTGTGCTTGTCCATCAGGTAGCGGGCCAGGGCGCCGGGCTCGATCCCCCGGATCTCGACGTTGGCGATGCCGCAGGACTGCACGTCCTCGAAGGATGTGTTGAAGCGCACGTTGGGGAGATCCTTCAGCCGGTTCATCCAGTAACGGGATAGATAGCGCAGGCGCGCCTCCTTGCGCTTTGCACCGATGCCTTGGTGAAAAAGGATCGCCTCGCCGATGGCGAGCCGCGGTGCGGCCGAGTGCGTGCCCACCTCCTCGAATTTCCGGATGTCCGAAGCCTGCTTCATCTCGGCGGCCATCAGCGGCCAGATCTTCGGGATCTTGTCGCGCTTGACGTAAAGAAGGCCGGTGCCCTTGGGCGCGAACAGCCACTTGTGCAGGCTGGTGCCGAAATAGTCGCACCCGAGGTCGCTCTGCTTGAAATCGAAGTGCGCGAACGAGTGGGCGCCGTCGACGATGACCTCGATCCCTTTCGGGCGGGCGAGGTCGCAGATTTCCTTGACCGGCGTGATCTGGCCCGTGATGTTGACCACGTGCGAGATGAGAATGACCCGGGTTCTGGGCGTGATCCCCCGGGCGAAGGCGTCGGTGATCTCCCCGAGATTTCTGGGAGGAATGGGTATCTGGACCATTTTCAGGACTATCCCCTCGCGCGCCTGGCGCTGGCGCAGCGTCGTAAGCATGCGCGGATAATCCTGGGTGGTGGTCAGGATCTCGTCCCCCGATTTCAGGTCGAGTCCCATCAGCAGGATTTCGAGGGATTCCGAAGCGTTGCGCGTGATGGCGATCTCCTCCTTGTCGCAGCCGAAGAGTTCCGCCAGTCCGGCGCGGATCGTTTCCGACTGCGGCTCCAGGATCTGCCACATCGTGTATGCGGTCGCGTCCTCCTGCTGCCAGATGTAGCGCACCAGCGCCTCGGTGACGATGCGCGGTGAGGGGCACACGCCGCCGTTGTTGAGATTGATGATGCCGCGCGTCACGGTGAAGGACCGCTGGATATCGAACCAGAAGTCTTCGTCGCGCGCCGCATCGTCGGGACTGAGCTGGTCGACCCGCCGCGCGGCCGCGCGCAGGTCGTCGAGCAGGGAAGCGACGCCGGCGTTCGCCAGCGCCGCCAGGCCGACGCCTTTCCCGACCATGGCGAGGAAGCCGCGCCGGTCGATTTCCGCCGGGTCGGCCGTGGTGAAGGGAGTCATGGTTTTCCTCCTTGGTATATTTCCGGGGGTGAACGTTGAGCCGTTACCATGGCGTATTGTATGTCAGCCCCGTGCCGCCGGCGGAGCGGATTTGTGCCACCTGTGATTTCCGCCGCGCAAGTAGGTCCGCCGCGCCGCGCGCGGGACCTATCCGTCCCGGTGGGACGGAAGCTGGTAGCTCCAGGTGAGCGGAGCGAACCTGGAGAAAGGGGAGGACATGCGGCAAGCCCCGAAGGGCCGGCAGAAGGAAAAATCAGAAACGTCGATCTGTCGGCCCTCCGGGGCTCGCCTGATCGATACGCCCCTTTCCGGGGGTTCGCCTGCGGCTCACCCCCGGCTACCGGCTCAGGGCCCCTGCCGGGGCCATTGCGCACGGTCCCTCGCGGCTGCGGAACCTTCTCTTGCGTTTTGGGCTTTCCTGCCGGATCCCTCGCGGGGTCCGGCCGCATCTTTGCGCGCATGACATGCTTCGCGCGCAGAAATATGCCGCATCCGAATCCAAACGGCGAGGCGGAACGCCCTCGATGCTGCGCCTTGTTCGTCGCGCGGCAGCGGACGCTCCGCCCTGTGCGATCTGCCGAAGGGTGCGGATCAAACCACCAGGCGGTCCTTGAACCGCTGGAAGGTCTTTTCCCCAATCCCCTGTACGTTCAGGATCTCCTCGACCTTCGTGAATTTGCCGATCTTGGCACGATACGCGATGATCCTCTGCGCCAGAGCCGGCCCGATCCCGGGAAGAGTCTGAAGCTGCTCGGCGGTGGCCGTGTTCAGGTTGATCTTCTCCGCGGGCGGCGCCGTTCCCTTCTGGGCGACCGCGACCGAAGACGCCAGCGCCAGCCCGAGGCAGAAAAGAAGCGTGCAGTACATCCGTCTGTTCCTCGACAGCATTGAGCCCTCCTGTTCTTTGGATTTGGGAGAAAGCAAAGCCTCTCCCGTTTCACCATCTCTAACCGGCATTCGGCGATCTGAGCCAAAAAATCGCGCCGCGCCGCCGATTTGACCGCTCTGCGGCCGTGTGCCATAATTCACCGGCGGGAAATCCGCTGAACGGCAAGGAAATATCAGGAATCATGACACGCAAACATCGCAACGGCCTGCGGGCCGGTGTTGCCGCATTGACCTTCGTCATGTGCAGCGCCTGCCTCGCGGCGGCCCTGCAGCAGAAGACCAAGCCGCAGGCGCCCATCGATCTCGACAAGGCGCTCGAGACACCGCTGCCCGAGGACCGCGCCCAGAGCTATTACTACTTCGCGCTCGCCAAATGGCAGGAGGAGCAGGGGAATCTCGACAGGGCGCTGGCGAACATGCGCACGGCGCTGCGTTACGACCACAAGAGCGTCGCGCTGCGCGTCGAGCTCGCCACGCTCTTGCTGCGCACGGGGCGGATGCAGGAAGCGATCGAAACCGCGCAGGAAGCCGTGCGCCTCGCGCCGAAGGATCCCGAGCCCCGCTGGCTTCTGGCGAACGTTTACCTCGAGCCCGAGGGGCGCGGCAGGCGCCCGAGCGAGGAGTCGCTGCTGAAGGCCGTGACGGAGCTCGAAGCCATGAAGGAGGCTGCGCCCGACGACGAACGCTCCTACTATCTTCTGGGCGACACTTACTTCAGGCTCGGCAAGCCCGAAAAAGCCATCGAGGCATACGAGAAGTTCCAGGAACTGGCCCCGGGAACCGATGCCGGTTATCTCCGGATCGCCGACTACTACGAGCGCGCCGGTAACGAGCAGAAGAAAGTCGAATACCTGCGCAAGGCGGTGGACAAGAATCCCGATTCCCCGCAGAGCCTGCAGGCGCTGGCCGCCGCCTATGCCAGGCAGAACAAGGACAGGGAGGCCATCCCGCTCTTGCGCAAGGCCCTCGAGCTGACCAGCGACAATCCCATGATCAAGAAGCAGCTCGCCATGTCGCTGGTCAATGCCGGAGAATACAAAGAGGCCGAACCTCTGCTTCAGGAATTGAAGAAGATCGACCCGGGAGACGGCTCCACGCTCGTGCTGCTCGGCCGGGCGCAGCTGGGAAAGCGGGAATTCGCCGCGGCCATCGACAGCTTCAAGGCGGCGCTCAAGGACGATCCGGATTTCCTCGAAGCCCGGTTCTATCTCGGCACCGCCTACGAGCAAAGCGGGGATCTGCCCGCGGCCGTCGGAGTCTTCTCCGAACTCGTCGCCCGGTCCAAGGAAGGCTCGGAGGAATACAAGGAGAACCGGCGCGTCTTCCAGCAGCATCTCGCCTCCGCCTACCAGGAGATGGGAGAAACCGCCAAGGCGATCGCACTATACGAGGAAATGCTCAAAGAGAGCTCCGAGCCCGACATAGGCGTGATCTTCCACCTCATCAACGCCCTGCGCCTCGACCGGCAGTTTTCCAGGGCCTTGGCGCTCGGCAGGCAATATCACGAGAAGCATCCCGAGGACGCCGGCCTGACACTCGTCTACGCGCGCACTCTGGCCGATGCGGGCAAGATCCGGGAAGGCGCCGATCTGCTGTCGAAGCTCCTGGCTTCCGACCCGTCGAATCTGGACACTTACATCAACCTGAGCCAGATATATCTGCAGGGGCAGCGCTACGCCGAGGCCGAGCAGGTGCTGCGGCGCGCCGAGGCGCGCGACCTCGACCGGCAAAGGATCCGCATCCAGCTTGCCTCCGTCTACGAAAAGCAGAAGGACTACAGCCGCGCGGAATCGGTGCTGCAGCAGCTTCTCGCGGACGATCCGGGCAACGCCGTCGCCCTGAACTTCATCGGCTACATGCTCGCCGACCGCGGCGTCCGGCTCGAGGAGGCCGTGCGCTACATCCGGGATGCCCTGGCACGGGAGCCGGAGAACGGCGCCTATCTGGACTCGCTGGGCTGGGCCTACTACAAGCTCAACGACCTGGACAAAGCCGAAGAGTATCTGCTGAAAGCCGCCGAGCGCGTCAAGAACGACGCCGTGATCTACGACCACCTGGGAGACCTCTATGCCGCCAAGGGAGACCCGGTCAGGGCGGAGGAATACTGGCGGAAGTCCCTGGCCCACGGCACCGAGCCGGACGAAATCAAAAAGGTCCGCGAGAAGCTCGAGCGACTGAAGCAGAAAAAACCCATGTGAGTTCCCGGACCCTGCGCATTCGATCCTTCTGCAAGATCAACCTGGCCCTGGCCGTGCTCGGCCGGCGCGCCGACGGCTTTCACGAAATCCGCACCGTGCTGCAGGCCATCGATCTTCACGATGACCTGGAGATCGGGCCCGCGCCGAGCCTGGAATTTCGCTGCGAGGGGCTTCCGGGCGTGGAGCGCGAGCAGAACCTGGGCTGGCGCGCCGCGCTCGAACTTGCGCGGGGCCTTTCGCTCGAAGCGGGCGCCGAGATCTTCCTGAGGAAGCGAGTACCGCCCGGCGGCGGGCTGGGCGGCGGCAGCAGCAATGCGGCGGCGACGCTCGCGGGATTGTGCCGGCTCTGGGATCTCGAAGTACCCCGGGAAGCGCTGCAGCGCATGGCGAGCCGGCTGGGAGCCGATGTGCCGTTTTTCCTGGAGGGCGGCACGGCCCTGGCGAGCGGGGTGGGCGATCGGGTGGAACCGCTGCCGGACCTGCCGACCATCCACCTGGTGGTCGTCTTTCCCGGGATCGCGATATCCACGGCCGAGGCCTACCGGTCCCTGAATTTGAAATTGACTTCGGCGGAGGGCGTGCGTAAGATTGATGGGTTTTGCGGCGGGCTGGCAAGAGGCATTGTCGGCCCGGAAGGGATCTTTAACGATTTCGAGGCCTCGATCCTCGCTGCCTATCCGATAGTGCGGGAGGCCCGGAACGCCCTGATCGACCGAGGCGCGACGGCGGTTTCCCTTTCAGGCAGCGGATCTTCCGTCTTCGGATTCTTCAGGGATGAGGAGTCAGCGCTCGCGGCCTCCCGATCCATAGCTCGGGAGACCTGGCGGGTGTTTCCGGCGAAGACCCTTTCTCGCGCTGAATATTTCCAGAAGATGTTCGGGTGATCGCCGGGCCGCCGCCGTAATGTGCTGGGGCGTCGTCAAGCGGTAAGACACAGGTCTTTGGAACCTGCATTCGGAGGTTCGAATCCTCCCGCCCCAGCCAGCTATGATGGTTTTCATGAGAGCGGAATCGATATGAGATTTACCGGTTGCAGATCCTCCATCGGCGAACTCAAGGTCTTTTCCGGAAACGCGAATCCCGCGCTGGCGCAGGAGATTTGCGCCGAGCTCAAGATCCCGCTGGGCAGTGCCACCCTGACGACCTTCAGCGACGGGGAACTCTATTGCCAGATCATGGAAAACGTCCGCGGCAAGGACGTCTTCGTGATCCAGCCCACGTGTTCGCCGGTGAACGACCATCTCATGGAATTGCTGATCATGATCGACGCGTTCAAGCGCTCCTCGGCGGCCCGCATCACCGCGGTCATGCCCTATTACGGATACGCCCGCCAGGATCGCAAGGACAAGCCGCGCGTCCCGATTTCGTCCAAACTGGTCGCCGACCTGCTGACGGCGGCGGGCACCGACAGGGTCCTCACCATGGATCTGCACGCCGGCCAGATCCAGGGGTTCTTCGACATCCCGGTGGACCACCTGTTTGCCGCGCCGGTCCTGATCGAGTATATCCGCGGCCTCGATCTGGAAAACCTGACGATCCTGTCGCCCGACGCCGGCGGGGTGGAGCGGGCACGCGCGTTCGCCAAGAGACTGGACGCCGATCTGGCCATCGTCGACAAGCGCCGCCCCTCGCCCAACGAGGCCGAGGTGATGAACATCATCGGCCAGGTGAGCGGGCGCAACGTCCTCATTTGCGACGACATGATCGATACCGCCGGCACCCTGATCCATACGGCCCAGGCGCTCAAGCGCGAAAAGGCCGCGCGCGTCCTCGCCTGCGCCACCCACGGGGTCCTGAGCGGGCCCGCCTGCGAGCGCCTCAGGCACGACGTGATCGAGGAGATCATCCTCACCAACACGATCCCCATCGACGAGTCCAAGCGACTGCCCAACATGACCGTTCTCAGCGTGGCGCGGCTGCTCGCGCAGGCGATCTGCAGCATCCACGAGGAGACCAGTATCAGCACACTTTTCGTATAAGCGATCCAAGGAGCCTTCCCCATGTCCCAGATCGTCATCGAAGCCCAACAGCGCGTCCCCGGCGGCAAGAACGTCAACCGCAGGCTGCGGAAGTCGGGGAAGATCCCGGCGGTGATCTACGGCCGCGGCCGCACCCCGCGCGCGCTCGCCGTCGATCCGGACGTCGTGAGCGATATCCTCCACTCCGAGAGCGGCCGCAACACGATCATTGCGCTGCGCATCGACGGGGGCGAGCCGCTCAACGCCATGGTGAAGGAATACCAGCTGGATCCCGTGCGCGGGCGCCTGATTCACACGGATTTCATCGAGATCGCGATGGACAGGCTGCTGGAAGTGTCCGTGGACGTCGAAATCGTGGGCGAGGCCGAGGGCGTGCGGGTGGGCGGCGGCCTGCTGGACGTGGTCACGCGCTCGGTCACCGTCCAGTGCCTCCCCTCGGATATCCCCGACAGCATCCCGGTGGACGTCTCCGGCCTCAAGATCAACGACTACGTGCGCGTCAAGAACCTTCCCGAGAATCCCAAGTACAAGGTTCTGACCGATCCCGAGGTGGTCCTGGTGACGGTCGCGCCTCCGATCAAGGAAGAGGCTGCGCCGGCGGAGGCCGTCGCCGCCGAACCTGCCGAACCCGAAGTCCTGAAGAAGGGCAAGGCGGCCGAGGAGCCCGAGGAGGAAGAGAAGGAGCGCGAAAAGAAGGAATAGCCGCGGCCTGAGGCGGGCGGAGATCCGGCGTGAAGCTGATCGTCGGCTTGGGAAATCCCGGAGAAGAGTACCGGCGCACGCGCCACAACGTGGGGTTCCGGGTGGTCGACATGCTGGCCGCTCAGGCGCGCGCGACGCCGTGGAAAACCGAATGCCTGTCGGCAGTCTGCAGCGCCCAGATCGCCGGCGTGCCGGCCCTCCTGGCCAAGCCCCTTACGTACATGAATCTCAGCGGCCGGGCGGTCGGCCTGCTGATGGCGGAATACCGGCTCGGCTTGCCCGATCTGGTCGTGATCCTCGACGATTTCAATCTGCCCCTGGGCAAGATCAGGATCCGCGAACGGGGCTCGGCCGGGGGACACAACGGCCTGGAATCGGTGCTCCGGGCCCTGGAGAGCGACGAGTTCGTGCGCATACGCCTGGGGATCGGCGAGGACGACATGCCCGAAGACAAGATGCGCTTCGTGCTTGCGGAGTTTCCCCGGGAGCGCGAGGAAGAGGTGAACCACATGATCATGCGGGCCGCCGATGCCGTGCGCGCGCTTCTGGCCGAGGGCGCCGCGCGCGCCATGTCGGTGTTCAACCAGGCATGAGCCGCGGCCGCAGCCGCCGAGGGATCCAAGGAGAACGATCGTGAGAACATACGAAGTGGTTTTCATAGCCGCCCCGGACTGGACCGTCGAGGAGCTCGACGCGTTCACCGCCCAGATGCAGGCCGTGGTCGAGGGGAGAAACGGCAAGGTGCTCAAGACCGAGTCTTGGGGGAAGAAGCAGCTCGCTTACAAAATCGACAAGTTCCGCGAAGGGTACTATGTGGTCATGACCCTCGAGGGCAACGGCGCCATCATCGCCGAGCTCGAGCGCCGCTTCCGCGTCACGGACCACATCATCCGCTTCCTCTCGGTCCGGCTCGACGAGGACATGAAGCGCTCCGAGAAGCTCAAGGCTGCAAGGCGGCGCAAGACCGCGCGCGCAGCCGCGGCCGCGGCGGCCGCCAAGCAGGCCCCGCCCGCCGGCGAGCCGGAAGCGCCGGCACAGGCCTGAAGCGGCGCGGTGGGAAGCGGCGGATCCGCGTGCAGGCCGGCGGCGATCGGGGCGTGCCGAAGCCTGACGGCAGGCTTCGCAATGCCGGTCATGATGACGGATGCCGGCGGGGCATGATGCGGCACAAACAACACGCGTAAGGCGTCCATCGAAAGGTTCGACAAGCCATGGCAGCACCAAAGAGATTTTCAGTCCGGCGCAAGAGAGTCTGCAAGTTCTGCGCGGAGAAGATCACCTACATCGACTTCAAGGACGGCAAGCTCCTGGGGCACTTCATTCCCGAGCGCGGCAAGATCCTGCCGCGCCGGATCAGCGGCGTGTGCTCCACCCATCAGCGGCAGCTCGCCCTGGCCATCAAGCGGGCAAGGCACCTGGCCATCCTTCCGTTCGTGACGGATTGATCCTTGTAGCAGGAAAGGGCAGGCGATGAAGCTCATACTGAAGCAGGACGTGGAAAAGCTGGGCAAGGCCGGCGAGGTCGTGACCGTCGCGCCCGGTTACGCGCGCAACTACCTCATCCCGCGCGGACTCGCGGTCGAGGCCACACCCGGCAATCTCAAGGCCGTGGAAATCGAAAGGCTGGCGCGCGCGCGCCGCGACCAGCGCGAGAAGGAGGCGGCGAGCCTCCTGGCCAAGGAGCTGGTCAAGCAGGTGGTGACCGTGCGCAGGAAGGCCGGCGAGGGAGGAACCCTGTACGGATCGGTGACCGCGATCGACGTGGCCGACTACCTGCTGGCGCACAAGATCGAGATCGACAAGCGCAAGATCCAGATGGAGGATCCGATCAAATCGGTGGGGGAATACTACGTCCCGGTGCGCCTCCATCGCGAGGTCATCGTCCCCATTCGCGTGGTGGTTGAAGCCGAGCCGGAGCAATAGCCGCGGCTGCGCAATTCGGTCAAAAAAATCGTTTCCTCCGGACCTCCCCGGTGCGAGAATCGTGCCGTCGCACGATCGGTAGCCGCAATGCCTTCGGACGTCACCCTCGAAAAGACCCTTCCCCATAATCTCGAGGCCGAGCGCTCCATACTGGGCGCGATTCTCCTGGACGACAAGGCCGTCTATCCCGTCCTGGAAATGTTGCGCCTCGACGATTTCTATCTCGAAGGGCATCGCAGGATCTTCGAGAAGATGATCGCGCTCACCAACCGCTCGCACCCGATCGATCTCGTCACGCTCAAGGACGAGCTGCAACGCTCGGGCGAACTCGAGCTCGCCGGCGGCCCTGCCTACCTGGCCGGCCTGACCGACGGGCTGCCGCGCGCGGTCAACGTCGAGCACTACGCGCGCATCGTGCGCGAGAAGTCCGTTCTGCGCCGGCTGATCCGGATCAGCCGGCGCAG
>Ga0209102_1001093_pt1 | contig 15314 bp, 13 predicted proteins | sample ConPoolayeHmetaG_FD_185483 | JGI IMG/M metagenome (GOLD analysis project Ga0209102, IMG submission 185483) | Hot spring microbial mat communities from California, USA to study Microbial Dark Matter (Phase II) - Cone Pool mat layer H metaG... ...
GAATGGACTATCAAGCTTTCAAAGACCAGATGAAAGCTTGATAGTCCATTCTGCGGAGGCGATCGGCCAGGGCCGCTCCCTCGAGTTGTTGGGGTTTTACCGTTACGTTGATCTGTTTCAGGAAGGGCATGATCGCTTCCACGACCACTACGCCGAAGGCCTCACTGTTCGTACCGATGCACTCGAAGGTGAACCCCTGTTCATACCCCGCCTCTTTCATGAGCGCCTTGGCCTTAGCCAGGTTGAATTCGTAGCCCTTGGCGTTGGGGTCGAAGGCCGGAGAAGTGGATGGTAAATAGCTCACCGCGGGAAAAGCCTTGCCCTTGAGGAGTCTCTGGATGATCAGGCGGGAGTCGATGGCGTGATTGATGGCCTGGCGCACCTGTTTCTTGGAAAAGGGCTCATACTTGGGGTTAAAACCCATGAGCCGAGTGAAAAGCTCGGCCACTTCCACCATGTTCTTGGAGAACTGGGGATCCGCTTTGTACACCGGGTACTGGGTGGAACCCACCACGGTGGCATCCAGCTCTTTGGCCCGGAAGGCCAGATCCCTTGCGGCCGCCTCAGACATGATCTTGTAAACCAATTTGTCGAGATAGGGCTTCCCCGGTTCGTAATAATCCGGGTTCTTGACCAGCACGACTTCGCTTCCCTTCATCCATTTAACGAATTTGAAGGGCCCGCAACCGACTGGATCGACCCCGAAGCCGTCCCCTTTTTTCTCCACCTCTTCCCGTGGTAAAACGGCCGTTCCCACTTCATAGAGCGTGTATGCTGGATCCACAGGTGTCTCCATGGTAATTTCCAGGGTAAAATCGTCAATTTTCCGCAGTCCGGCAATTTTATCGGCTTTCCCCTCTTCGTAATCCTTGGCCCCCTTGATTATCCGGACGAAGCGGGCGGAGGCGGAGGTAGTTTTGGGGGACATGATTCGATGGTAACTCCAGATGACGTCATCCGCGGTCATTCTGCGCCCGTTGTGAAATTTCACATTCTTTTTCAGATGAATCCGGTACACCAGCCCATCAGCGGAAACATCGGCCTTCTCCCCCAATTCCAGTTTAGGACGATTGTTGTCCGGGTCCCAGCTGTAAAGACTGCGGTGAATGCTCAACATGACCACCATGTCATTGGTCCGCGTGGCCTTATGGGGGTCGAGGGTAAGAAGATCCCCACCGTAAGGGGCAACGAAATTGAAGGATCCCCCCGACCTCACGCCCATGGCTTCCCCGGCCGTGAATCCCATAAGGAGAATAACGGCCATAATCATGAATGCCTTTCTCATAATTTTCCTCCTCTTTTAAAAAATTCTACTGGTGTATACAAATATAATTTTTTATTATAACCTGACTTTCACCATTTCAGATTTCTTTACCAATAAATATTTGAATTGTCAATTACATTTTAAATGTGTTTTGGGGTCAAACCTTTAAACTTTAATTGAGACATCTACTCTTAAGTTCCTCAATATCTGCTTTAAGATGGTTTGAAACATCAATTTCCTTTTCAATCTTTTTAAGAATGATACTTATAGCAGCGCTCTTTATATTAAACACCTCCTACGATTGCGTCTTCCATTAAAGGTTGAGTTTCGCCTTGGGGTAAGTTGAATCAAGCCCATCTGTTTCAGGCGAAAGAGGATTTCCCTACAGGCCATGTCTTTGAGGTTTCCGTTAGGCTGGTACCGCTGCCCCTGACGGCATAACTCCCAGGATATGAACTTTCGCCCTCGTTGTCAGTGGGTTTGGATTAAGGATTGGATTAAAGATAGGATGAGGGGCAGGTGCTCGGGGGTAATCTGACGTCCGCGGATACCAAGGGCTGCTTCCATAGATTGTGGAATAAGAGGAAAACGTTCCGGACGCCAGCAAAAAATTGGGCGGTAAATTTTTCTTGACTTTTTTAGGAGGGGTAATAAAATTTAACCCCCAAGAGAAATCAAATAAATAGGGAGAAGGTTCCCAGCAGCAGGCGAGGCGGCAGAAAAATTGGGTTCATCGACATAGGATGGATTCAGTAGCTAGCGAAAAAAATTACACTTTGAATTCTTAAATTGGCTAAATAGGAGAAGGAAAAAGATACACCATGAACGGAAAGATAAGGTCGGTCTTAGTCTTAGGGCTCGGCAAGGTGGGCTCCCTCGTGGCTATCCTGCTTCATGAAACCGGGTTCAAGGTGATCGGGGCAAGCCTTAGCCAGCTGGCGGATGCTCCTTTTCCGACCGAGAAGCTGGATATTAACCAACCGGGAGAAACGAAAGCGAAGTTGAAAGGGTTTGATGCGGTCGTATCCTGCCTACCTTACAACTTAAACCTTGGTGTGGCCACGGCCGCCCACGAACTGGGCATCCATTATTTCGACTTGACCGAAGACGTGCGTACCACCAAAGCAATCATCAAGATGAGCGACACGGCGAAAGCGGTCCTGGCCCCTCAATGCGGTCTCGCCCCCGGCTTCATTGCCATTGTGGGCGCGGCGCTGGCAGAGAATTTTGACCGGATCCGCAGTATCAAGCTCCGTGTGGGAGCTCTTCCCCAGAATCCCACCGGCCTGCTTGGATATGCCTTCAATTGGTCTCCCGAGGGAGTGGTGAACGAATACCTGAATGACTGCGAAGTGATCGAAGACGGGGAAATCAAATGGGTCTCGGCGCTGGAGTGGTTAGAAACCATCGTGATCCAAGGTGTCCAACTTGAAGCTTTTACCACCTCCGGCGGGCTCGGTACCATGTGCGAAACCTACAAAGGACGGGTTGAAAACCTGGACTACAAGACCATCCGTTACCCCGGCCATGCCAAGCTGATGAATTTTTTCTTCCATGAACTTCTCATGCGCAGGGATCGGCAGAGGGCCGGAGAGATTTTGGTTTACGCCAAGCCGCCGGTGGACGAAGACGTGGTCTATATTCACGCATCGGTGGAGGGATGGAAGGGAAAGTCTCTCTCCCGCGATGAATTTGTCCGGGCTTATTACCCATTGGAGATCGCCGGCCGCAAATGGCGAGCCATCTCCTGGACTACTGCTGCTTCCGTTTGCGCGGTGGTGGAAATGGTGAGCAACGGTTCCTTACCCGACAAGGGGTTCCTGAAGCAGGAGCTAATTCCCATGCAGGAGTTCATGAAAACCGTCAACGGCAGCTTATTCGCCCAAAGAGGGGGCGCGCAGAATTTTTTCAGTTGATGCCCTATGGAGTTATGATCTCGATCCGCCGATGGAGTCCGCAACCCTTTTGATTGAATGTGTGTCGGGGTCAAACCTTTAAACTTTAGCTATCTTGCCAAGAAAATAGAATATAAAAATAAAAAGAAGAATGTCAATTAAATTTTAAAGGTTTGACCCCTTATAAAAAGGTGCCCTCATTTTTGAATGATGAGCCCCAGGGTTCCCATCCCTATAATTATTAAAACTTCATAAATACAGAAAAATTAATTTTGAGGCGGATCAAGCAAAATTTTCCTTTATCTTCTTAAAAAAATAAGCTTCAGATTAGAATTTTTTTATTTAAATTTTCAGACTATTCTAAAAAAAATTTGCCTCCCTCCCCTCGGGATAATGTGCTTTATCGACTAAGCTCTGATCACAACAAATTTTAATAGTGATTGAAAAATAGGTATTTGCCCCCAAAAAAATTATTATCCTCGAAGGACTTTCCCTGAGCGGACCGAAGTTAATTTGCCTTTATCAACAGCAATTTTTCCATTGATGATCACGTATTCAATACCTACTGGGTATCGATTAGGTTCAGTGTAAGTTCCTTTATCAATAATGGTATCGAAATCAAAGATGACCAGGTCTGCCACTTGGCCCTCTCTGATTACACCGCGGTCTTGGAGCCCAAGACGCTGTGCAGGAAAAGAAGTCATCTTTCTTATGGCCTGTGGAAGAGAAATAACTTTTTCTTCTCGCACATATTTCCCAAGAAAACGCGCACAAGTTCCATAGACCCGGGGGTGCGGTTTTCCTCCAACGATTCCATCCGTGCATAGCATCATAAGCTCACTCCTCATGATCTCTTTAATATCATCCTCACAACCATAGAAGAGAACCATGGTAACCGCGTTCTCTTCAGAAATAATTAGATCCGCTACAACATCAATGGGAGTCTTTTGAGTAATTTTGGCAATTTCGGCGATGGATTTCCCTTCGGCAAACCGGTTTTTGTCAGTTTTAACAGCACTAACGACAATATTGTTCCAGCCAATTAAATCAACCCAATTATCCCAACTTTCGAGAATTATATTTTCCTGGATTTTGCGGATCTCTTCTCGAAGGGCCGGCTGTTTTAACCGTTCCAGGAGTTTGGCAGTCCCACCTGAGTGGAAGCGGGGAGGAATTACGGCATCAAGCATAGTGCTTCCAGCGACATATGGATATTGGTCAAAAGTTAAATCGAGACCTTTATCATGGGCTTCTTCCAAAAAGCTTAACACTTGTGTAGCTTTTCCCCAATTCCTCCTGCCAGCTATTTTGAGATGGGAGATATGGAGCGGGCATTCTGCTTCTTCACAGATCTCGATTACCTCGCTGATTGAATCGAGAACTCCATCACCCTCGTTCCGCATATGAACGACGAATATCCCTCCGTACCTGGCAGTCACTCGGCAAAGTTCTACAAGCTCGATGCGGTCTGCATACATTCCTGGAGGATAAATAAGCCCTGTAGAAAAACCGCATGCACCTTCCTCCATTGCTTGGGAAAGGATTTGCTTCATCTTTTCCAGTTCTTCGCAATTGGCCGGCCGGTTTTCCCATCCCACCACAGTGGCCCGAATTGCTCCATGAGGGACTAACATCATGGTGTTAGTAGCGGGCGGCAATTTTTCAAGGGCGGATAGAAATTCCGCAATTGAATTCCATGGCCATTTCTCTAAATAAGTCCCGAGGAGTCCAGATACGCGAAGCATCATATAAGGTTTGTTGACTTCATCCAGGGGCGCCACCGAAAGTCCATCCTGTCCGATGAGGGAGGTGGTAATACCTTGCAGTAGTTTAGAATCTTCATCGGGATGCTTAAAGACCAGCAAATCTGAATGGGTGTGCGTATCGATAAAACCAGGGGAGACTATTAGCCCAGAAGCATTAATAATGCGATCCGCTGGATCGCTGATTTGAGGTTTTACTTGAACTATTTTATCTCCACGAATCCCAATATCGCCATAAAACCATGGATTCCCACATCCGTCAACAATCTTACCATTTTTAATCAGTAAGCTCAACATTGCTTAATCCTTATTAAATAGGCCAAATGAGGAAAAATAATTATGGAATCCTCTTTAGCCTTTAGTTCATAAATAATTAGTATTGCTTTATAATTTTCTCCAGTTCGTCTTGAATCTTCTGAGTCATGTTTTGACCAGGGTAATGCTTTTCTAACCAAGGTTTGCAAAGCTCGTTCCATACGGCAGGCATATTGGCCTTCTTGCGGAAGGCTTCTCTTTCAGCCGCTGTAGGCCAATAAATATTTAAACCTGCTGAGATAAGCTTTTTCTTGTATTCTTCGTCAGCCTTTTTACGCTCCCGATAATCTCTTGCTTCTGCTTCTTTAGCAGCTTTCCAAATAACATCTTTTATGTCCTGGGGGAGTTTATCCCATAGCTTCCGGTTCATAGTAATATTGCAGGAGTCCCAGGCCCAATCCAAGGCCGTGTAATACTTTAGAACCTCATAGTGCCGCTCCTCTACTAGCGACCCCCAAAGGCTCCAGCATCCATCGACAACTCCGGTCTGTAGCGCATTATAAAGGTCAGCCCAGGGAATAGTTTGAAGGTGCATTCCCGTCCCCTTACCCATGTTCTCAAGTGTTCGGACAAACCCGAGAGAAGCAGAAACTCTCAATTTCAACTTGCTTAAGTCATCAGGGGTCTTGATTGGACGAACTTTATTCCCTAATCCATAAGGACCCATGGGAGAACTCCAAATAAGTTTGTGCCCTACTTCTTCATAAGCTTTATCCATTACTCGATAAAGAATTCCGTCAGGAAAAGCATAGGCGACTGCTGCCTCCTCGTAGGTCCCAACGGTCCAGGGCATCCAGTTAAGCATACCGCCGGGTACAAGATTAACGTAAGGTGCAAAGACACCCATTTCAATGCTTCCTTCTCGAACCGCGTGGAAAATTTCATCGTGTGTACCAAGGAGACCGCTTGGTTTGAATGTGGCCTGGATTCTGCCATTGGAATATTTATTCAGCAAGTCGCAAAAAAGCTGGATGGAATCATTTCGAACCTTCTGAGTCCATGGGCTTCCTAATCGCCATTTATACTCGGGCCCCTTTTGTGCTAAAGCTGATTGCTCAGATAAAAAACCGAGGATTGCTACCCAAAAGAATAACATTCCCCAAAAACCAAGGATTTCGGACATTTTTCTTTTCATTTTTCTCTCCTCCTATCCTTAATTTTTTAACTCCGGCTTGCCGGAATTATTTTAAGCCTGGATAAAACATTTTAACTTTGATTGGTTTTCTCTCCCTTGATGAATAAAAGAACTATTTAACTAAATAGAATTTCCAATATTATTAAAATAGCCGGCTACTACGGCATACCTTTAATTAGCCATATGATTGATTTCAGTTTCATTGGTAAAGGAATTCAAGATCCGTTTGTCTATGCATAATTGCTAACTGAATTTTTAAGTGCAATATGCCACAAATTAAGGAACACCTACTATTGCCTTTCCCAAGACTGCCACTGGTAGCCACAAAGATAGAGCAGGAATGTAGGTAGTGAGCAATAGAACGGGGATACCCACTAAAAATAAGAAAATTACCATTGGGGGAACAAGCTCCTCATAGCGAAGGTTGGACAACTTAGTCCCCAGGAAAATAGAAATTGCATAAGGTGGAGTAACAACCCCCAGGCCAATATTCAGCACAATTATAGCTCCCAAATGAACCATATTAACGTCTAATTTCTGAATAAGAGGAGTTATAAGGGGGACAACGATGATTAAAATAGGAATGCCGTCGATAAACATACCCAGGATGAGAAGCAATATATTCATCATTAAAAGAATAATATATTTATTTTCAGAAATTCCCAGGATAAATTGAGTCATGAGCTCACCAATCCCTTCTCGAATCAAGAGGCGAGTAAATACGGTCCCAAATCCGAGCAAAAAGGCGATCATGCCCATAGTAACAACTGTCGTCTTGGAGCATTCCCAAAAATTGCTTAACTTCATCTCCCGATATATTAAAAACCCGACTAAAATAGTGTATAGAACAGCCACGGCCCCAGCCTCATTGGGCGTAAAAATTCCCCCATAAATCCCGAACAAAACAATTATTGGGCAACCTAAGGCCGGCAAGGCTGACCAAGTCGATGCTCCTATTTCTCGAATCGACTCAGCAAAAGTAGTAGGAAGTTTGGGGGCTTCAGCTCTAGGGCTAAAGTAACGGGGACATAAAAAGGTGTTGATTAGAATATATCCCCCTGCGAGAATTAATCCAGGAATAACCGTGGCCAAAAATACTGCCGCAACTGATTGCTGGGCCACCAGACAGTAAATAAGTCCGGGAACACTAGGAGGAATCAGGTATCCTAAAAAGCTTGAAGAACAAAGCACGGCAGTCACATATCTCCGCTCATAGCCCAGTTTTTCTAAGCCCGGCACCAGAATGGGAATCAAAGCCGCAATTACTGGAAGTGATGAGCCTGTTAAGGCACCCATGAACACGGCCGATACAATACCAACATCCACTAATCCTCCGCGGATCCTCCCAACCAAGGCATAAGATAGCCTTACTAAACGGGCAGATATTCCAGATTCAGAGATGAGGTTGCCCGCATATATGAAAAAGGCGATGGCCATAAGGATGTAATTATCAATGGCATGGTAAAAGGTACCCGCCATGAAAGAAAAAGAGCCCTTGATTAATAAGAGCCCTATGAACGTGCTGCCTAAAAAAACCCAGCATAGCGGAAGGCCTGTAAGGATCCCGATGAAAAAAGCTACCAGTGCAAGGAATATACCTTGCTCCATTTAATTTGCTCCTTTCGAGGATAGATTTTTTTGGCGCTTTATGAAATCCCAAATATCTCTCACAAAAATAATTGTGAGATGCATCAGAACTAAAAGAAGAGCAATGAAGAGATATATTTGAAGCCAGCTTGTATTGAACCATCGGACCAAAGTACCCCACTCTGGGTATTGAATCGCCCTCTTCATGAATTGGTAGGCCACAGGAAAAAATACCAGCAAAATAATGATTGCTAGGGCATCAAGGAAAATTTTATAAAGGGCACCGCCTATGGGCTTATTTTTAAAGAGGCGGTTACGAAACATTTCTATTGAGATATGACCTTCTTTGCTGGCCGTAACCGCCGCGGCCGTAAACATAAAGAAGACGAAAATGTAAAGGGCAAAGTCGTTGAGCCACATAATTTCATAATGAAAAATATAGCGATTTGCAATAGTGGCGCATATGAAAAGGGTGGTAATGCAAAGCGTCACTACACAAAAGATAATTTCAGCTTTCTCAATAATCTTTAATAGAAATTGAAGGAATTTTTGCATATCCTTGTATTACCTCACTTTGAGCTGAAGACTAAATGTATCGGGGTCAAACCTTTAAAATTTAATTGAGACATCTACTCTTAAGTTCCTCAATATCTGCTTTAAGATGATTTGAAACGTCAATTTCCTTTTCAATCTTTTTAAGAATGATACTTATAGCAGCGCCCTTTATGTTAAATATCCTCCCTATTTCAATATTCTTTAACCCCGTTAGAGTTCTACATAAATATATCCCAATATCCCTGCCAATATTCTCCTTTTTCTTGTTTCGCAAAATATCTTCTCCGTATTTGTCAGTTATCACTTTAAGTACTTTCTCTGCAGAAACATCAGCCTTGATTAATTTCCTCAATGCAGGAATCTCATCATCCATATCTTTTCCAGCAAGAATTTTTTTGATGCCTTCTACAAATTTCTCTTTCCCAAGGATTACCCCAGCTTTTATCTCACCCAACCATGACCTATCATCAATCGCCCCTAACTCTACAAATTCTCTGTATTTCTTAATGGCAATATTCTTATCTTCGGAAAAATAACTCAATGTATCATCGATCTCTACAAGCCCTCTTCTGTTTTTACGAAAAAACTCCTGATAGCTTGACCACTTATAATTTATCGGATTGGTGGTAATACCTGACCTTACTGGATTTAAGTGAATATACCTGCTTAATTGAAGGAGGTAATTTTCTTTATCTACTACTATGGCCTTAAACCTCCCTTGAAATAGATGCCCAGATCTCCTATATCTCTTATTTATATAAACTGTATAACTGGTATTTATGTTTTGCATTATCTGTGAAAGATTGGCTCGAGGAGTCTCTAATAAAAGATGGTAATGATTTTTCATCAAACAATAGGCATGAAGTAAGTATCTATACCTATCCTTTGTCGTCTTCATGATTTCTAAAAATTTTCCCCTATCCCGGTCATCGAAAAATATATCTTCCTTCTGATTCCCTCTTGAGGTCACATGGTAAAAGGCCCCTTCGTATTCAATCCTAAGCTGTCTTGGCATGAGAATAGAATATAAAAATAAAAAGAAGAATGTCAATTAAATTTTAAAGGTTTGACCCCTTATATTGTTTTTGTTCCACTTCGTAGGTGGAAACACGGGCTTTCGATACAATTTCTCAAGCAAGCCCTTAGCTAAGTGAATGGCTTTTTTTGCTTCTTCCTCAGAGAGCCATTCCAAACCATACTCCGCTTTAACATAAAGGGCAAAAAGATCTTGGAAGTCCTTCTTCAGATCACTTCCAAAATACTTCTCAATTAAAGGAAGAAGCACGACTACTTTACTCGAATAACCTTCTCCTCTCATCGCCAAAGCAGCTTGCACAGCGTGTTTGGCAGCTATGAAACATAAATCACCAATGCCCGAAAACATTCCTCGGGCAAACATTTCTTCGGCCATTTCTACTTTGTGCTTCTCATATTCCCCTGATCTTTCAAAAAAATCACGGTACTTAGTAAGGGGGTCTTGCGGATTTATGGAAAGATTTATCTGCCCATATATAATTCTCCCCTCCCGCTTAATTGCTGTAAAGAGAGGAAGGCGCTCTTTTTCAAAATCCTCTACAGTGGTAGAAACAATGGTGATCTTGTTTTCTTCTCCATCCCTTTCCATTTCAAATAAAGATTGGCTCATCTCGCGCGTAATCTCCCTAAAGATGGCCAAAAGGTCAATATCAGAATCATCCCGGGCCGATCCTTTTACCCATGAGCCATAGAGGATCAGGCAGACAAGATTCTCTCCAAATTTTTTAATCAAGCTCCCCTTCACTTTTCTAATTGCTTCATTAACATTTTCTGAAAGACGAAGAATCTGGTTCATTGGACGGTTAATCGCCAATTTAAAAAACATGTCGGCTTTCTTTTATTCTATACCAGCCATTTCCAAAGACGGCATCTTCGCCCACATGCAAATACTCACCCAGGAGAAGAAGAGGCAGAAATTCTTTAATATCGCCTTGATATCTTATTTCCCCCACAAATCCGCTTTGATCATGGACACCCTTTCTTTTCCTCTCTACCCAACGAAGATTGGCTCTTGTCGTTTTTATGGATAATGCTTTCTCGGCTATCTTCTGAAAATCAATATGCAGTGGCCCTCCGCAATACGTGACCGAAAGGGCATTGATCCGATCTCTAAGCCTTCTGATGAGGTGATGAAATTCAGGAATTTGCACTATTTGGCTTTTTCCTTTTTCTCCGGTGGGGTTGTATTTGATCCTGGTAGGAGTCAGGAATTGAAGGACGATCTTTTGTGCATCAAGGTCCTTTGCCTTCCTTATAAGCTCTTGGCCTATGATCGAAGCACCCAAATTAGAAACTGTATTAGAAGATCGGTCATAAATTGATTTCCAGACTCCGTCTTTGAAAATCTCCATTTCCCCCAAGATAAATTTTCCCCGATTGAGTCCTATGCCCCATCTTCCTAATTCTTTAAGACTAATGATCAAATAGGGCAAGAAATTGATGCGGTCGCCAACAAGGATAATAATAAACTTTAGAGGTGCGTCTTTAAAATAGTGAGTCTTTTCTTCCAGGGGAGGTTTAAGAACATAACCGCGGGGAGGAGTCTTAAGTCTCTTAGCTGGATTCAGACCGATAGGATTAAAAAGGAGGGAATAAGCACATTTGTCCTTTAGGAGGCACTCTGCGCATATACTGGTATTATCCCCACGAGGCAAAGCACAAACCAGTTTTTTTAAAGAAGAGCCAAAGGCACCCCGCAAGATATTCCCCTTGTTCCATTGTGGCATAATAATTTCATCTTCAGGAATTAGGGTCAGTCTATAGCAGGCGAGGGATATTTTTTCTACCATGGCTTTCACCTTTGGCTTCTGTTTGCGACGGTTTCGCCGCTGATGAGGAATGGGATAGATAATTCTCTTACTTGCTTGTTTACTATATTAAAAATTTTTTTTCAATAAAAATAAAAAGGGGCACGAATTTTTAAATCATCCCTGAATTTTTAATGGTTCCCCCAAATGCTGGCTATTCCAAAAGTAAAAATCTTGAACAACTTCTATCCTACTTACAATGAGGCCGTTTGATAAAGAGATAAAATTGCTTAAACAGGCATGAACTAGAAAGCAACGTCTCTTTTATTAATGGGAGCAAAAAATAAATTACATCTTGACGCAGGTTCAGCTTGTCGCTTGCTAAATATAATTCATAGCTTAAGTGTTTAACGCCCCTCAACCCCCTCTTAAGGTAAGAGGGGGAGATGGGGGAGTTATGAAATTATGAGATGGGCAATAGACCAGATTTGGAGGGTGAGAGCATGGGGCTTATTTTTTCGGCAATGGATAAACCATTGAATAACGATATAATGGTTTTGAAAAGAGAAGAAGAATTAATCTCCCCTAACCCCTCTTTAGAAAAGAGGGGAAAAATTTAGATGGTGTGTTTTAAGGGCAAAGTCTTGCGTATGGCCTTCTTGCGGCAAGGGACAAGCCCTTGCCCTACTGCATTTTTTGAAATTATTAAGATCATAAATCCACCTCGTTTCCTGCAAAAAAATGCCTCATGATTCTGAATGAATGCCTGCCTCTGGCCTGCCTCAGGGTCTTGCACTATATTCAGACACAGTCTCTGCGGAGAGCGGGTGGAAGGTATGTTTAATTCAGATTCTATATTAAAAATCAATCGGCAATTTTTTTGTACCTCTGCCGCACAGCGGGAAAAATCATTATAAGCAGAAGTAAGATCGTAATTATTAAAAAGGAAAGACTAATGGGACGGGTAATGAATATTGAAGGATCTCCATCGGAGATTTGCAATGCCCTCCTTAAATTCTCCTCCACTAAAGGACCTAATACAAAACCAAGCATCAAGGGAACTGGACTAAAATCAAGAATTCGAAACAAAACTCCCAGAAAACCAAAAATCACTAAAAGATATATTTCAAAAGTACTTATGTTTACGCTGTATATGCCGATAGAGCAAAAAACCATTATCGCCGGGAAAAGCAAGCGATAAGGTACTTTGAGTAAGCTTACCCACAAACCGATAAGGGGTAGATTGAGCACAATTAACATTAAATTTCCTGTCCACATACTGGCTACCAATCCCCAAAAAAGATCGGGTTTTTGCACCATCACCTGCGGACCAGGGGTAATCCCGTGAATCATAAGTGCTCCCAGCATCAAGGCCATAACTCCACTCGCCGGAATTCCCAAAGTCAACATAGGAATAAATTTGCATTGCGCATCCGCATTGTTGGCAGACTCTGGGCCCGCTACCCCTTCAATTGCCCCCTGACCAAACCGCGTGGGGTCTTTAGCTATTTTTTTCTCTAACATGTAAGAGGAAAAAGCAGCAATGGACGGGGTAGTCCCCGGCAAAATACCAAAAAAAGCTCCTAAGGCGGTGCCTCTTAAAATCGCCCCAAAGGATTGACGCAAATCCTCTTTGGTTGGAAATAGATTCTTTACTTTTGAAGTATAGATTTCGCGTTTCTCAGACTCGCTTAAGTTGCTAACTATTTCCGCCACGGCAAATAAGCCCACGGCAATTATCACCACCCCTATGCCATCTGCTAATTCATAAAAGCCAAACCAAAATCGTTTTACCCCCGTTTCCACGTCCGACCCGACAATTCCTAATAGTAAACCTAACACTACCATGGCTAAAGATTTGACCATGTCCCCGTGCGCAAGAACTGCTGCGGCCACCAATCCCATCAACATTAAAGAGAAATATTCCGGCGACCCGAAATCCAGGGCAAATTCCGCCAGCGGCGGACCAAATAAGGCAATAAACAATGTACATACGCAGCCAGCAAAAAAAGAACCAATGGCGGCGATGGCCAAAGCAGGCCCCGCTCGCCCTTGACGGGCCATCTGATAACCATCTATACAGGTTATAACGGAAGCAGTCTCTCCAGGAAGGTTTACCAATATCGAGGTAGTCGAACCACCATACATAGCACCATAATAAATTCCGGCCAGCATAATTATTGCAGCTATAGGGGGTATATTATAAGTAATCGGTAAGAGCATGGCAATAGTAGCTAATGGGCCTATACCGGGTAAAACGCCGATTAAAGTTCCCACCAATACTCCAATAAAACAATAAAGGAGATTCTGCCAAGAAACAGCTACGCTAAAACCAAGCAGAAGATTACTAAATAAATCCACTTTCTCCCCTCTACCCCATAAAACTTTTTATTAAAGTAAAAGGTAAACCAAGTCCCCAAACAAACAAACTTACTGAAATTAAAATAAGTACTCCAACCAAAAGTAAAACTTCCAAAAGCTTAAACTCTTTGCTCGCGTAGGCTGAACAAAAAATTAACGCAGCTAATGCGGGAATCAAACCCGCTCGCTCGATTAAAATACCAAAAAGGATTAACGAAAGTGACAAAAGGATTAGAGCGCGCCAAGAGACTAAGCCGCGAATCTTCTCACCTCTAATTAGGCCTTTAATCATGATGGTCAACCCGAACATAATAAGAATTACTCCCAAAATAGTAGGGAAAAAACCTGGGCCCATGCGCAGGACACTGCCAAAATGGTAGTCCCTGGCGATGATTACTGCTCCGGCACCAATTAATATGAGCATTACACCGCCCCAAAAATCTTTATTTTTTAACATAAATTTTTAAAAACTCCCCATTAATTTTATTAATTTTTAGCGGAATTTTATTCTCCTTAATGCCCTTCTATTCCAAAAGGGCATTAAGGAGAAATCAGGATATAAAATCAAAATTAATTAAAAGCCGCCTAAGCTGAAGTTCCTCCCCTACTCTACTTTGATCTTGCGTACCTCTATGACTTTTTTCCATTTGGCAGATTCAGCTTCCAGAAATTTCTTGAAGTCATCATGAATAAGGCCCATGGGCTCCGTTCCCTGAGTATCAAATGTCTTTAGCACGTCTTCCATTTTGCAAATGGCCGTTACTTCTTTAGCTAACTTCTCTACAATGTCGGAAGGAGTACCGGCTGGAGCAAATAAAGCCAGCATAATAGCAGATTCATAACCAGGTAATCCCGATTCAGCAATCGTCGGCACATCGGGCATAAGTTTGCTGCGTTTATTCCAACCATAACCAAGAGCCCTAAGCCTGCCAGCTTTAGCATGAGGTGAAATCATCGTAATAGAACCAAACACTACATGAGAATGCCCACCGATTACGTCGGTCATAGCCGGCGCGCCTCCTTTAAACTGAATACTCTTGAATTCTGCTCCGCTCATCATTTCAAATAGCTCTGCAGAAAGATGGGTAAAAGAACCTGGCCCGGCGTTAGCATTGATCCATTTGCCCGGTTCTTTTTTAGCTAAATCAATCAATTCCTTTATCGATTTAGCCGGAACGCTCGGATGGACTGCCAGAACCACAGGGGAGATACCTGCTAAAGCTATGGGGGAAAAGGCTTTCTCTGGATCAAACCCAAGCTTGTAAAGATATTTGGCGGTTACAAATCCTGTGGAGTGAAATAATAAAGTGTAGCCATCCGGGGCGGCCTTGGCCACGACTTCCATGCCTATTGTACCACCCGCCCCGGTGCGGTTCTCGACTACAAACTGTTTTCCCAGACGTTCGCTTAGTTTCGTGGCAATTATTCGGCCAACAATGTCTGTAGCTCCTCCGGGAGCAAAGGGTATAATAATCCTCACCGGCTTTGTGGGATAAGCAGAAGTTGATGCCCAACTCGAAGTAGTCGAAAAAGCAAAGACAATTAGTACCACCAGGACGCCCCAAAAACTTAATTCCTTAATTTTCATTTTTACCCTCCTTATTTTTTTATTAATAAATTTACTTTGCCATAGGCGAAAAATCAAGGGAATCAAAA
>Ga0209102_1001095_pt1 | contig 15300 bp, 7 predicted proteins | sample ConPoolayeHmetaG_FD_185483 | JGI IMG/M metagenome (GOLD analysis project Ga0209102, IMG submission 185483) | Hot spring microbial mat communities from California, USA to study Microbial Dark Matter (Phase II) - Cone Pool mat layer H metaG... ...
CTTCCCTTTTCACCTTTCACCCTGACAGTTTTCTGCTCGGAATCTACGTCTGTCCACCGTAGGTTTGATATTTCTCCACATCTTGCCCCAGTTTCTTTGAGCAGTTGAAGATAACATGCCATCTTTTTGCCTACGGCTGAAATTAAACTGTCAAGCTCCTGCTCTGTAGGAATGAATGGAATTTCAGGTTCTCCGCAATATATTGGTTTAATCCATGCAACACTAAGATGTTCAAACCACTTATCCAAGATAATGGCTATGTTTCTTTTCGTGCTTGCTGCAAGCCCCGTCTTGGCAAGCCAAGCCTTACAGTCTTCAGGTTCCAAAAGGTTTATGCCTTGTCGAAACATTTTCATCAGGTTTTTACGGTAGTTAGCTATGGTTCCTTGTTTTCTTCCATCCCTTTCAAGCTTCCATAAGAGTTCAATGATTTTTCCTTTTACATCTTGCTGTGCTGTATGCTTTGTGGCTCCCGCTGCCCGCTTTTCATTTTGCTTTTCTACTGTGGCCAAGGTTAACGCCGCCTTTCTAGCGGTGGGTTCTCGCCTTTCAGGGTCATTGTTCCCTTGGCAAGAATAATATGAGGCGGAAGGTGGATTTAAGCCGGATGGAGGATTCTTCCATCCGGTTCTGGCTTTGTTTTTGGGATCTGAGAAACGATATCCGCAGTTTCGGCATAGCCAACGCTGAACACTAGTGCCATCACTGAGGTATCTTAGTCCGTCTTTGTAAAGGCGATCTGAACCGCATTGTGGGCATTTGAGCTGGGACTGTTTCGGCGGCTGATTTTGCGAAAAATCATGTACGGGCACAATAAAGCTGTCCGGTTCTACTCTTCCTGAAGAACAAATCTTTTCTCCAGCCCCAGCCTCAGCCATACAATTACCTTCCACGTTCCTCTACAATTGCAAGGATGAAGCCATATTCTTGCGTCTATTCCTTTGTTCACGTTTCAATAGCTGAGTTGCAAGTCTTCGGCATTTCCATGCCAGCAGTTTTTCTTTGAGAGTTGGAAGCGAAATAATTAAGGGCGGATCCTCACTCTCAGCTCCCTCATCTGCATGCTTTTTATAGTGGGGATCGTGCCAACTGTGGTTCAAGGTTTTTACTTCACTCCTAGCTTGCCAACTTGGTTGATGTCGAAAAGAACTCCTTCGCTTTTCATGATGTCTATGATTCTTGTTGGTTGCTCAGTTAAGCCTGAGAGAAACTCTGTCAAGCCGAACAAGTCAACAGTGTTTTCGTCGTCCTTGTTTTGTTCACACCATCCTCTCGCTTTAACAAGAATTTCCTGCAAAGCCTTCTCTCCTTGCCATCCCTCTTCAATGCTAAGTTTTCTTAAGACGCGATCTGTGAAGATGTTGCAAAGCCGGGATTTTTTCTCCGAGTCGCCTGGAACTGGCACTTCAAGCTTGGTTCTGTTTAAGGCGTCTGAGAAGCCGAACTCTAACATGAACTCTTTAAATTTGGCTGGAGAAACTCCTTGCCCATACTCCTTTTTCAAAACTTCATTGTACTTGTCGTAGATTTCCTTATTACTGATTTTCACAAGTCCATCTTCAGTTATGTAATCCTTATTCTCTTTTTTCTCGATCCATAAATCTGTTAAAACTTGTCTTAAAACGCCAATCAAGCCAATTTCTGTTCTTTCACCTTCCTCTAGCAGCTTCTGTTGGAAGGTTTTAACAATGTCATCGTTGCATTGAATTTTTAAGAGGTTTGATAGGGCAAAGCATAGAAACATTAGCTCCGTGTTTCTACCGGTGACTTGACTAACTTGATTAACTTGACCTTCTAATAGGAGAGTTTTCTTTTTCTCAAACAATAATTGCCTCAGTTTTTCGGCTTGAATGTCCATACTGCTGTCGCTAATTTTTAGGTCAAGTGTGTCAAGTATGTCAAGTTGCGAGCTCTTTATTGTATGGAAATCGTTTCCTTTAAATGTTAAAGCATTGTCCAAATACCAGAGGAAATTCTCTGTATAAACGTATTCTGCAAAGCTTGCCTTATCCATGTTTACAATTGGATATTGCGGGTTGCTCGTCTCCCTCACGTGGATTGGAACAGTTCTCGTCTGCAAGGCTTCTTCTATCTCCGAATGCACTGTAAAAAGTTTGGGTCCAAAAACTACGTAGCTTTCAGTTTCAAGCGTGTCAGGATTAACCCTGCTATATTTTAAGCCTCGCCTATATCCTTGTCTAAAAATACAGTTTAGGTCAGAGTCTTTTGTGCCTGCAACAGCATCAAGCTCATCAACCATCAACGTTATCTTATGTTCTTGAACAGCCCTAGCTACGAAGGGCGGGCTTAGATTGCCAGTCAAATAGCCGTGTCTGCAGATCAAAATAATGGCTTCACCAGTGACTGTTTTGCCTCCGCCGAACTCGCCTTTCACACCAAGATAAAATACAACTGGTAAGAGATCAACAAGCCATGTTTGCTGAATAAAAAGTTGGGTGACGCTGAACTCGAAGGATCTTGGAAAGTCAAGAAATGTTCTCAGGTAAATTCCGTTAAGTTTCCAAAGCTGTTCTGTAGATAAGCTTTGTTTTTGGCCTTTAACCCATTTCTCAACTGTTTCGTAAGCTGGAAAACTGAAAAGGAATTCTCGAGGCGGCTTATCTTTGAAATAGTATTTTTCACCTTCAACCTCTATAAACCAGTGGGGCTTTCTTTGTTCCTCTTCGTCTTCAAACTCAATTTTTAATGATGCAAAGCCTTTTTTGCCTTCTGTTGTTTTGTAAACGTATTTGCCTACAGCCACTGGTTCATAGACAAACTTTTCAGTTATGCCGCCTGCAGGATGCAGAATGTGAGGCGCCTCTCTAAGTTTCTTGGCTCTTTCTTCTGCTTCGAGTTTTTCAAGCTCTTCTCCTATACTCACTTTAAAGTCTCCCTTACAATTTCACGCAAACCAAAAACAGCAACCAGCTTACTGCCGAGACTCCGCCTATTTTGGTAATGGTAAGCCACAAGCCTGAGTCTTGAAATCTTCTCCTCATCGCTTGTTAAGTCGCAAACACGCTCTACAATCCGCCTTGCTGAGTCATAGCTTACGCCGCGTTTGAGACAATAGCCCAGAAATGCCAATTCAAGCTTGTTGCGTTGGCCTTTCTGCCAATATTTGACTAAAAACTCGACAGTCTTCTCCTCTTCCCTGCTTCTTAAAGGTTTATTGCCCCGGGGCAAAACAAAAGTAGCCTGAACATGCCTTTTATCCTCGAAACTCAAGATTTTTGCTAAATCTGCTTCTGAAAGGTTTAAACCCCACTTTTCAAGCAAAACATGGCTGGGCAACGCCTCAAAGCTTTCAAAGTCTAGCGCTTGGCTCCATTTACGTTCCACTTGGTGAAATCCAAAAGGCAGCTTAACCAAGTTGCCGTATGGTTGCTCCTTTGTTATTTCATTCTGCTTTGGAAAAACTTCAACTTGTTTAGGGCTTAAGCTTGAGAGTTCGAGAATGCGTAACCCAAGCCACCTAGCCACTTTAGCGGGCACAGGGATAGCGAAGAATATCCAGATGTGATAGCTTGGGTCTGGGAAGCGGCTTGCCTCTAGCAAAACGCTGTGCTGCCAAATCCTAGGTCTTTCAACCTCATCCTCTTCTTTGCTTTTTTCAAAGCACACCTGCAATAATTTTTGGGCTGAAGCTTTAGGATCGGTTAGCTTTTCTGGGTCTAAATCAAAACAAAGCCACTTAACCATGCTCTCATGGTTGAGCTGGTAAACGCCAACAGTTTCAACGCCTACTAAATGTCGCTGAACAATTTTGCTTGTCAGAGGCTGCTCCACCTTCACATACCCGCCTTTGGGCAACTGAACTGCATATGCATCTTCGCGACATGCAAACTTGGCTAGCATAGCATCAGCAAGCTGCTGTTCAGCCATAGAGCTTCAGCCTCTGCTTTTCCTCAGTTTGCGTCCCAAAACAGCGTCATTCCTGAAGCACCATACAAAATAGTTGCCCACGGTCATTTTGCTGCCGTGCGCTTGCACATCTCTTAGCAAAGCTTTGAAGTCTGGGCTGTTTATGTCTTCAGAACGCTCATATTCGCCGCTTGCTCCCTGCGCTTTCTCCCACTTTATAGCCTCAATATTGTAGACTTGCTTAGCCTGTTTGATACGTTGTTTAGCTGCCACTATTCCTGCTTCTACTGCGTTGATGAACTCGAGTAATGTTTCAAGCGCCAACTCATCATCAGCCATTTTCTCAACTCCTGTCTTGCTGGGTGTTTTTGGTTGCTTGTTCGTTGTGCACGTTTGCGGACATTACATTCAACTCTTGTAGAGTTTTTAGAATGCAGTATTGGATGAAGCGGCTGCGGTTCATGCCAAGTTTGGCGCGCGTTGACTCAATCATCTGGTTTAAGCCGTTAGGCAAGTATATTGCGGTTGGTTTGCCTTTTTCCTCCATTTTATGTCACACCTCTTTATATGTCACTCAGAGTAACATAGGATAAACCTTTTATATAGGTTTTTTGTCACGATAAGTCAAAAACCGTGACATATCATGAACCAAGAAAAACTAGAAAAAACAATAGAGGACCAACTCATACAAAGGATACTAACGGTCTTGACAGAAATTAACGAGGCAACACCATACCAAATCGAAAAAAGAACAGAAATGCCGCATGCCACAGTTCACAAAAAAATCGACCAAGCTTTAAAAGCAAATCTTATACGCGTCAGAAAAGAGGGCAAATTTCGCACAGGACTACAGACTAGAACTTATGAGTTAACACCTTACGGGTTAATAGTTTATCTTAACAACTACTTCAACGAATGTTTCATTAACAAAAAGAAGCCCGAAATCACAAAGGAAATTTCAGAAAAAATAAATGGATTGCTGTTCAAAAAGTGGAAAGCCTTCTTGCGTTACGTGCCTGAGGGCTATGCCCTAGCCCTGTTAAGCCGCATCGTTGACGCGCTTTGCTTGCGCGCATACAAAAATGCGGAACAATTGTTCTTGGAAGAATTCATTGCATGGTTAGGTGTGCCGACAATTCGAGAACAATTGATTTGGGAAGAGGGACATTTCCCAGCTGATGAAGTAATCGCCTTCTTAGATAGCGAACCAGAACTGAAAGAAATATTTGCGAAGCAAATTAACGAAGAAATTGAAGGATTAAGAGCAACGTTAGCTCATTGGCAGGGCATAAGAGAAAAGATTCATAAACCTGCAAGGAAGGCTGCGAAAAAGCCAGCTAAACAGGCAACCTAAAAGCATGTAAAGGGGCTAAGCTGTTTTTTATTAGGATATTTTCCTAACTTATTAAAAATCAGCAGATAATTAAAGTTCAAATACAGTTTTCATAATGTACCTATTAGGGATTAAGGGTAGCCATATGCAGAGTCTAGTTTTTTATTATTTTTCTTATGGGCGCCTTTATGCCTAGGCCTAGGAAATATGCGGATGTAGTTGTCAAATCTTTCAGCGTTGAACGTGAAGTGTATATGCGGTTGAAGGCTATCTTGGATGGTCAAGGGAAGTCAGTGAGCGAGGAAGTCAATGAGCTTTTGAAGAGACGCCTAGCAGAGCTTGAAGGCCTACAAGCCTATTCCAATCCTACTGAAGGCAAGGCTATGATCCGTCTAGACGTAGAAGGACTTCTCTTCCTCAAAAAGGACGAAATAAGCTTACTAACACATCAATCAAGACAGTCTTCATTGGGAAATTAACGCAGATAAAGAAGCCAACGTAGTCAAATCCCCATAACAACAATGATGAAAAACAGCTCAACCCACCATTCCCAGCCAACGCTTTTTCCAACAAGGACAAGGAGTTTCCTGTTAGAAAAATAGAAAATCAAAATACCCCCTCCCCTCCACAATAGTAATAATAATATACTATTATAGGAAAGAAGCCTCAACAATATTTATACTCTCATTGCATTTTCACTTTGGCAATTTCAGTAGCTTTTCCTGTTAGAAAAACCCCTCCGCCACCTCTAAACTTCATGATAGGGCTTGTTCTGTTAATTCACGTTAACAGACAACGCCCAAAAATTAAATATTAGAAAATTTTTCAAAACTTCAAACCGCGCCTTATATACAGCCTTTCTATGTCAACCCTGTCAAGGGCTTTCCGCATTAAATTGAAGTCAAGATTTCATCTGTTTTCAATTAAACATTACTAATAAGAAAATCAAAGGCGGGTTAATGTCATGTTTTCATTTTTGTTGAAGCCCATTAACTTAAAAAGTGAAAAATTTTTAAAGCCTAAAAATAAAAGAAAAATTCTGAAACTACGGTTTAATTAAAATCCCCTTTAAAAAAGAAGCAAAAATTTCGAGCCAAGCCTTCGTGGAATACAAAAAAGAATGGCCTTATAACAAGAAAAGGTACATGGAAAAATTTAGGGAAGTTGGGGTCTTGTTTTTCTCTTTTTCTTCAGGAGAACGGTTGCGATCAAAGTGGTCAACATGAATAGTGGTAGAATTGTGGTTAATGGGAATTCTGGGATTACTTGATATTGACATTTGTATCCTAATTCTTCACTACTGATAGCGTTTCCAGCATTGTCTTCCGCTATGATGGTATATGTTACACTGGTGCCATATGGAAAAGCAGGTATCGTGGCGTTCCAAATGTTTCCTTCAAGATTTGTCATGTTAACGATGCTGCTCCATGTTCCAGTGTTATAAGTATAGGTGTAGTTTAGAATCACTTTCTTTACTCTGCCTATGATGTCGGTTATGGTGGCGTTGACTTTCACTTCGTCGTCTGGCAACACATTTTCTTCAGGTGGGATTTGAGACACATTTTCTATTCTTGGAGGAGTAATATCAATTGTGAAGTAAACAATGTCCGAAGAACCCGTGTTGCCAGCAGTGTCGTTTGCGTAAACAATAACGTAATGTAATCCTTCAAGAAGATCGGTTAAAGTTGTGTTTCCAGTGATGGTAACGTTTTCTGCTCCATCCAAACTATAGCCCATCCAACCAGTTGGCTCGCTTAGGGTGAAAATCAGCGGAACTGAGGTAGTTGCGTATGTCTCATTTTTTGGGGAGGTTATAGTTATTGATGGAGCAACGTTGTCGACGGTTTGTTCTTCAAACTCGCTGGCTACAAGTTCCGCGTCAGAAAAGAATTCATGTTCAAAAACTCCGTCTCCGTCTTGGTCAATCCAAACTTTGACGCCAAAGTCATTCTCTTTTAACAATGTCCAATTAATCATGTATCTGTGAACTGAACCTTTTCCAACGGGGATTTCGACTGCTCTAAAATTAAGCTCTTGTCCGTCATCATCAGTTAAAGAGACGGTCATGTTGTAATTTCCCAGTTCTCCTCCTTTAACTTGATAGGTATAACTACTTGTGGAGTTCGTCGCTATGAAAAACAAGTCGTAGAAACCGTTAGTCATGCTGCGAGTTGCGAACACAAAACTGCCGGGTATATCGCTAACGATTTCTCCGTCGACGTAACCAAGAACTCTGCCCAGATCATCTGACACGGACCCAATGACAGGGTCGAAGTAGACAGCTAATATTTCTTTGGTAAGACTTTCTGCCACTGAAGCAAGTATCAAACCCTTAAGCGAAGCCTCTATGAAGTAGTTGAGAATACCTGCTTTAATGAAGGGTAACGCATGTGAGACGAAAACTTTAGACGTATACACAATGCATGACACCTTATTCCACATTTTTGAAGGCTCTTGAAATTCCTGCCTATACCAAGGAGCGGTCACTTGAAAAACGAGCATTTTTCCATCTAAAAGGGGAATTGTTGCTCCAAAGCTGGTTTTTAGAACAGTGGTGCTTCCAAGAATATCAGTTAGCCAACCGTAATATTCTGGTATGTTATCAACGACGCTAGGCAACAAAGGTGATATTGCGTGGAGGGACAGGCCTGTCGCTAAAATGCTGGGATCCCCAAATAAATGTAGTTGCGAGGGCGGTATGCGTGTGTCAAAAATCACCCACGGATATACCGATGCCATTATGGACTGGTTTGTCCATTTTCCCCTTATTACGGTTCCTCCACCTTCTGGCTGCCAAACATCGTAACCAGGTATGTCGTCGTAATCCTCAGGTAATGCATTATTGTCAGTGTCGCTGAGCAACACCATTCCATGTCCACCTTCTTCCACAGCTATGTTAAGCCGTTTCGGTGGAGAAGAGAAAGTGTAGTGGTTCACCCAAGAATGTTGACTTAACGCTACTTTCTTGATGTTGCCAGTTGCAACATCTATCCATAGGAAAATTGATTCGAAGTCGTGCTCGTGATCGCCCCGTATGACCTCACCTATTATCGGATATCTATTAAACGGATAGTATATCCAATATTGTATCACCAAACATCCGTCGTCAAGACTTTTAGGATTCATATTTGCATAGGACCAAACATCAGGTATTCCATCGCCGTCTATGTCGTTGTTCATTAACTGCTCTTTGAAGTGTATCCAATCGTCTTGATAGGATATCCAATTGTTGCTTATGTCTGAGTCGTCGTCGAAATCTAAACCTTTGACTGGGAAGTATTGTTCGCCTTCAGAAAAGTATAGGTTTATGGGGTACTTCCATGGTCCAACTATAATCCGATACACTCGGCTTTCAACAGTTCCGTCAACAGCCACTATCTTGAAGAGTATGTTTGTTGTGGCGTTGACCCAATGCTTCCATACATAATCACTGACTTGAGTCATGTGTTGGCTTATCCATGTAATACCGCCGTCTATAGAATAACTGATGTTATACCACAACCCAGGGGAATAGATGCCCAGCTCTGTCACGTTCACGTATATTTCTGTTCCACCATCAGTCACATCATAACTGACATCGTCTCCATTCGGCAACGGGTTCGGAGGATCATTTGAAACCACGATAGGAGCCACTTTCGGTGGTTCAGTTATTGGCGGCACTATTTCGGAGCCATAAGCCTTGTTCCCAGAAAAATCATAAGCTATGACGTAAAAACCTACAATTTTGAATTGGTTAAAGGGTCCCATCGAGGTCGAGTAAGTGTTGCCTTCCGTCAACGTCATATCCTGCAGTAACCATGTAGCTCCACCATTTAAGGTGTAGTTTAGCTGAACACTGGCGACAGCCACATTATCAGTAACCTCAGCGTAAAAGTAAATTGTTTCATTCTCCATTGGATATAATGGTTCGTGGCGAACGTTTTTGATACTTGGTGGTTCATCGTCATGAATCTCAGGAGACAATTTGACCAACCAAAAATCTATCTCTCCAGCACCTGAGGAATTGGTTCCGCCAGCAAATGCAAGTCCACCATCCCTAGTTGTAATTATGGAAAGTCCGATATCCATTCCTTCTCCACCGTAGGTTGCGTCCCAGAGGACGTTGCCTGTTAAATCAGTTCTGACAAGCCAAACATCGCCTAAGCCTCTAGTCGTTGAAGCATTGGTATAACCCAAGATCCCAAAACCATCGTACATTTCGGTAATCGAGAAAGCCATTTCCCATCCATTATTATCGTAAGTTTTATTCCACTGAACGCTGCCGTATTCGTCAGTTTTAACCAGCAAGATGTTTATGTTATTATTCTCGTTCTGGGTGCCGACCAAGACAAATCCTTTATCCGCTACCTGTAAAAGACAAGATATGACCCAGAGCGACAGCGGAGTTTGATAATTCACGATTGTCTGGTTCCACAGAATGTTACCCGCAGAATCCATCTTGAGGAGTATTGCACTAACACTACTGTCGTTCGACTGGAAAGCATAACCAGCTAGAGCAAATCCGCCATCAACAGTTCTAACACCATAACTACCTATCCAATCTTTGTAAGTCTTCTCCCATTCTTCGTTACCATACGCATCCGTCTTAACAAGCCAAGTCCCTCCAACAGTACCAAAAGTATCATTCCATGCTATCAATAGAAAACCGTCGTCGTCTGTCTGAACAGCAGACATAAGCATTTCATTGTCAGTGCCGCCATAAGTGTGGTTCCAAATCGGTTGTCCATCCTCATCAACTTTGACAAGCCAAACATCGATGTTTCCTGTTATGTTAATACTGGAACTGAAGACAAACGCCCTTTCCTCTGTTTCGAAAAGAGCGCATCGATCAAATACTCCAACACCCTCGAAAGTTCTCATCCATTGCATATTCCCGTCAGAGTCGGTCTTGATAATACCAACACTTGGAATATTTTCTGTGGAGTAGTTCCATGGCCCTGCCATTGCAAAGCCCCCATCGCTTGTCTGTACGAGAGAGACAGCCCAATCATTGTTCGTTGTTCCGTAAGTTTTGTTCCATTCTACTGCGGCCGGTGTAGTATGCGATGCATATGGATTAACTAGCGGATAGTTGTCACGGTTGTGCTCATCAATCGTGTAGGGGGAGTCCCATATGCCGTCACTTCCAGTTTCATTTTGGTATGGACCGCTAAATATGTCTGTTCCGACGTATTCGCTCCAGTAGTTTCCGCCAGAAGGGTAACCATAATCCCAAGCGTTAACTGAATTCAAGCTATATGCTTGCTGAGTGCTGTTTATGAAATTGTTGTGATATATCATGTTGCCAGATGAGAACTCGAGGCAGATACCGCGGTTCCAGGCTGTCACGTTGTTTTCGTAGATTATGTTGTTTGACGATACATTGAGCCAGATGCCACCCATGCTGTTTCCAATAGCCATCGCTCTAACATTGTTTCTGTAAATGACATTACTGGAGGATGAAATGAGACAAATGCCACCCATCCAGTTGTTCCCAATAATGGTTGTCACTTTGTTTTTGCTAATAATGTTGTTTGAAGAAAAATAAAGCATGATGCCTGAAGACGCCATTGATACTTCATTCTGGATTATCGAGGAATTCGTCGTGTTTGCAAGACATATGCTTGGAAAGTTGCCTGTGAGGTTTAGATTCTGCACGTTTATGTCCGTACAATTTACCAGGATCACGCATCCAGCGTCAGACGGAACAGTCAATCCTTCTTCATTGACCCAATAGTAGATTGGCTTGCCGCTCACGGTGTTACTCACGTCAACGTAATTCACGTATTCTTCCAAACTAGAACCGAATACGGCGAAGTTAAGGGGGAAATCAAGGCCTCCAAAGAAGGAGCCATTCATAGTGTTGTTGGCAAGAAAATTTGAATAAGAGGAATAAAGCAGGATATTCCACGCGCAGTTTGTTATTGTGTTTCCATAAATGGTGTTGTAGGGAGAGTTTTCAAGCCTAATACCATAAGCCGTGCCGTTTAACCAATCCTGTGTCACGTCATTTTTTAAGATAGTGTTGTTAGATGATGAAACTAGATAGATACCACAACCATGGTCATACCAACCATTCTCTGCCAATTCGTTTTCGCGGACAATGTTATTTGTGGAGGAGCTTAGATAGATGCCATAGTAGAACACTGTAATCCTCACGTTTTTGACCGTCACATTTGTTCTTCCCGTCAGGTCTATTCCCTTAGAATAAGAATAATAAGCCCATGTTCCTTGAAGCGTGTACCCACCCCCATCAATTATTATGCTGTCTTTTTGAACTACAATCCCATCGCCAGAGCTAGTAATGTTGTCTGTCAACGTATAGGTCACATAGTCATAGGTCATGATTGGTGCTGTTGGTGGGTCTATGCTTCCATCAGCCCTAATGTAAATCGGTCCAATTGCTTTTGCCCTATGAACATTAAAAGTCGTCGCAAACGTGCTGGTTAACAATAGCGTAAGAATTGACAATGCAAATGCTTTTCTCTTAATAACCAACATTATCCTTCTCCTTCTGTAACCCTAAATAACGCTTTTTATGAATAAATTTATTGTGGAAACTTGCTCTATACAAAAGTTCACTGATACTTCAATAATCAGATATAGTTTCATCCAGAAAAGCAACAAGTTTTAACGAGATCCACGACATTCCGGCAACCATTTATCTCCCAGAAAAGGTAGGCTTTTGTTTGCATTAAGAATCCGCAGACTTTGATTAGGTGTGCAAGTCTTTCAAGACTGGCTTTCTTTACCTCTTTCTGGTAAGCTTGCCTCTTTCCAAACAGTTGATGAGGGAAGAAGTATTTCATGAAGCGTGCATGGCTGTTCTTTATGAAGGCTTCTCTGATTCTTATTATGCCATTGTCGCCTAGGTTTTGCAGCTTGTTTAGTACGTATTTTTCGCTTCCGAGCAGTTGAACGTTGAATCCGAGCTGTAGCAATACTTCAGCAATTTTCTTAGCCTCTTTTGGAGATGGTTGCTCGGCTATTTTCTGCATTCCTGCTTTTTCGGCGAAGGGATTGTATTTTGCCATGACTGCAGGCATTTCCACATATAGTGTTCCAGCTAAAGGCAGAGTTTCCTTAACAAGCCTTGCACCCAAGCTTATTGTACGATATTTCGGATGCACGATAACTCGAGAGATTATGCTCAGCTTTTTGTTCAAGTCTTTCATGCTCATTTTTGGAAGGACAAGTCTTCGTCCGAAGCAAGTAGGTGGAGGATAGTTGTAGACTATTACTCCGCACAGTTCTTCGCCACGTTTTAGACAGAAGATTTTTCGTGGTGCAGCTATTTTGTGGCTGCGATAGTGAAATGCCGAGAGTTTTCTCCAGTCTTGTGTTGTGCCTTCTTTGATTTGCATTTCCTTTACGAGACTGCATTCTTTGGCTGGTTGGTTTGGATAGTAGTTTACGGTTATTTCTTTGCCGAATCGCTTGTGAATGTGCACTGATGGGCTCAGATCTTCAAGTAGGTCTGTGTGGGTTGTTGCTGCCAAAACTGCCTTGCCTTGTTGTCTTGCGAGTTTCTGAAGGTTGTAGGCTACGATTTTGGCTGTGTCTCTGTCGAGGATTGCTGCAAACTCGTCCATAATCCAGAAAGAATTGAAAATCGTGTCCTAGCCAAGATATTTTGAACTATATGTGAGCTCGGCCACGGGCAACAAGGATTTTCTTTAATCTTTTAATCTAAATATACACTTGCAGTTTTGTTCAACGTATGATTGAGTTCTTTTAATGTCTCTTAAGATAAATGCAAAAAGGGGTTTTGTAGAAAGGTCTTCTAAAGCTTAAAGCTCATTTCAATGCCGCCTGCGTCTGCTGACATGTGTTTGCTTGCATAGTTCTCGAATGTCTTATGTAATCCAGATAATTCGGCGCATGCTCCACATTGTCCGCAATTACGGTATTCCCGCCTTTTTTATGTTGTTCCTTGTGAAATTCAAAACCAGAGTAATTCCCTTCTCAGTCAACTTTCCAGCGATGGCAATTATGTTTTCATCACTCACAACTCTACTAAAAGCAGCAAGAAAAACCACAAAGCACCGAAACAAGAAAATAAAGGTTCAAACCAAAAAATACTGAAATCTTTCAATTGAACAGTATTAAAAAAATTTTCGAAAATTGAAAACATCGTAACTTGAAGAACATAGTTAGTGGCTTTAAGACTAATCAAGCGTCAATTAAGCGTTGGTTCAAATCCGAGTTCATGCTAGTCATTAAATTACAAAGCAGAAAATTATTTATAATACTTTGCAAATTTTTTATGGCAAGTCTCAGATTTTTATCATTAGATGGCGCTCATCTTTCGATAAAATTGTGAGACTTAAAACGGTTTAGGAGTCTATAGAATGTCTAGGCGAATAACCGCTTTAGGGAAAAAAGTTGCAGTCAAGACTTCAATTTTTCTGTTGTTGTCAACTTTCATGATGGCTCTCATTGAAATTTGTCCAGCTCAAGATTCAAGCACCATATACATCCGGGCTGATGGAAGCGTTGATCCGCCGACGCCGTTGATTCAACGTGAAGGCGACTATTATACTTTGACTGGGAACATCACGTTTGATTCTGATGGCATTATCATTGAAAGAGACAATATGACGCTTGATGGTCAAGGCTACTGGCTTCAAGGATACTCTTCTTATGGATTGACGATTAATGGAAGAGTCAACATAACGATCAGAAACGTGCAATTCAGAAACTTCGCTTTCAGCGCATATGTTAGTTATTCCCTGAGTATTACGATCTCTAGAAATAACATGACAGATAATAGTTATGGAGTCTATCTTTACAATTCATCAAGCTGCACAATAAGTGAAAACCGCATAATCAAATATGAACAAGCGGGCATACTGCTTGATCCTTCTTCTCGTGGTAATAGCATTGCTTGGAATAATATTACAGCAGTTACAAGTGGCACTCACACAGGCATATTCGTTGGAACCGATTCAGATGGCAACACTCTAGTTGGGAACACCATCGCAAACAATTATAGGGGAATTACGTTACATCGGTCAACGGGAAATATACTAAGAAGCAATAGCATCATTTGTAACGAAGAAATAGTCGCTAATCCGCATGGTCTTTATGTGGAAAGTGAAGAGGGAAACATCAATCATCACATCCATGACATAGATTCTTCAAACACTATTGATGGTAAACCCATATACTATTGGGTAGATCAACACGACAAAACTGTGCCCAGCGACGCGTCAACCGTTGCATTAATCCGATGTAACAACATAACCGTACAGAATTTACACGTGTCCAAGTCATACCATGGCATTCTACTCTATTCCACAACCGACTCATTGGTAAGTAACAATGTGATCGATAGAAATTACTTCGGCGTTCAACTTTGCGGTGCATCGAGGAATAACGTTTCATGGAACGAAATAAGCGCAAACGACGGATGCGGTGTCAGCATCGAAGCAGCCTCCCTTAACAACGTAATAGTCAGAAACAACATAAAATGGAATAACTACGCGGGCATAGTTCTTGACAGTAGCTCAAACAACTTAATCCAGAATAATAATGTAACAGGAACTATCTATTCAAGCGGAGTTGGAATTGGTGTGGTTGGATCTTCAGTCAATGGGATTATCTCGGAGAACATTGTGGCACAGCATGGAATAGGCATCCAATTACTTTCAGGAGGAAACACTCTTTCAGCGAACACTATAACTTCGTGTGGCGAGGGCATCTGGCTTTCCTCTGGCAACTCTCTTAGTGCCAACACTTTAATTGGCAACGAGTTCAGCATCTGGGTTTACGGAGGCATTAGCGTCGGGGACTATGTGAATTATGTTGATTCTTCCAACATCGTTGATGGTAAGCCCATTTATTATTGGGTGGATCAGCACGACCGGACTGTACCAAGCGATGCAGGCTACGTTTTTCTGGTCAGCTGCTCAAGAATAATCGTAGAGAACTTGTATTTGGCTAATGGTAAGCAGGGTGTCGGGCTTGTTGGCGTGACGGATTCCATTGTGAGACAGAATGTCTTAGAACGCAACGAAGTCGGAGTAATGATCTATTGGTCTTCAAATGTTACGATTTCACAGAATACAATTGTGAATAGTTTGAAAAGAGCGATTGAGATGAAAAGCTCAGACAACAAC